>Ga0136630_1000158_pt1 | contig 22161 bp, 23 predicted proteins | sample AntDrymUQ5682106_2_FD_105496 | JGI IMG/M metagenome (GOLD analysis project Ga0136630, IMG submission 105496) | Polar desert sand microbial communities from Dry Valleys, Antarctica - metaG UQ568 (21.06) | ecosystem: Environmental > Terrestrial > Soil > Desert | place: Antarctica: Dry Valley...
TCCGTCCCGCATTCCTCGCTTCAAAGACCGCGTTCAAAAAAGGAGGATGATGAGGTTGGAAGCGTCTGCGAGGATCACCGCCACGGCGTTCGAGGAATCGCCGGGAGGGGCGCGCCGATGGGGCTACGAGGACGGATTTTACGGCGACCTGTCAGAGACTTTCGCCGAGAACCTTCGGCTCGCTTCGCTGGAAGACCCCGAGAATCGGCTCGAATATTACCGGGGCCACCGGGCTGGAAGATCGAGCCGCTCGGACGGGACGATTCGAGCCGCCTGAAAGGCGGGTTTCGTGAGGACACTCCCCACGGAACCCGCGATGGAAAGCCCCTTTTCTCCTTCCATGTTCGCCATTCGTCTCGCATACGTAAATTGCGTTAGAAAAAAATCATTCAATTGTGCGATGTGCGGCTAAAGAGTTTAAGCCATCATCCGTATACATAGGGGAAAGCGAATGAAAGGATTGCGACATGAGTGAATCGAAGGAGACTCCACAGAGGGCGCAGCGAGTTTTGATCTGCCCGACATGCGAGGATGGGGAGCTTCGTCCGTTCGGGCGGGTCTCGATGCGGTGCTTCACCTGCGATCAGGTCATCGGAGGCCCGATGCTCGAAACCCTCCGGAACATTTACGTCCTCCCCGACGCAATCGGCAAACACGCCTGCGAATGCGGCCACCCGGAGATGAAACGCCTCCCAGACAAAGTTTACTGGTGTCCGGCATGCGGCTCGGAAGTCCTCCCAACGGACTCCTCCCCCACAGTCTGGAAAACGAAAGACCACACGGAAGCATACTGGTGCGGCTGGCTCGACGGACGATACGCCGAAAAACAAGCCGACTTCACCGGAAACTCGCGCCTCGCCCGATGGGAACATGCCCGCGACCGCCTCGAATATTACCGGGGCCACCGCGAGGGACGGAAAGAAAGAATCTCCACCAAAAAACCGGGCAAAGCCTCCGAAGAAGCGGCGTAATCGGCTCGCTCTCCTCGAAGTTGGCTTTGAGTTTTTAGCCGTTGGCTTTTAGCTCCGTACCCCCGTCGAAAAATTTCTCCGGCGCACCCCGGCTTTTCGTGTTCTTTCCGGGTTATATGGGATCCGCTCGAACACGTCCATGAATTTCATGTCGCCGCTTTTCAGCTTCCCTTTGAATCAATGACGAGATAATAATGACACTCGCCTTCGCCCGCGTTTTCGAAACGTTGCGGCACGTCGGCCTCGAAAAAGATTGAATCCCCCTCTTCGAGAAATACTTCCTCGCCCCCGATCTCCGCCCGCATCCTCCCCTTTTCGACCGAGATGTACTCCTCGACCCCCTCCCGATGCGCCGGAAACTCCCCGGACGTGCCTCCTTCCGACACGATGTTTTTTATGAACTCGACGCCGCGGCCGCCGAAGCTCGGAGAGAGAAGATGCCGCTCGAAGTCCGTCTCCGGGTCGCGCATGACCATTCGACTTTCTTTCCTCACGACGGCGACTCGTTTCTTTTCCTCGATGCCGACGAGTTGCGAGAGGCTCACCCCAAATCCTTCGGCGAGCTTCGCCGCGACCACGAGCGTCGGGCTTTTCTCACCCCGCTCCAGTTTGGAGATCATCGCCCGACTCACCCCCGATACCCCGGAGAGCTTTTCGAGCGTCATCCCCCGAGAACGCCGGAACTCCTTCACCCGAACCCCGAGCCGCCCCGAAGAAACCGCCTCCACCAAAGACCCGCCACGACTACTTGTATACCTTTCGTTCATTTGGTAGACAATATTCTATCATGGTGGAAATTTTGAATTTCGCGGTCGCGGCCTCGCCGTTTTTCCTCGCGGGGTTTTTGCTTCTCGGGCTGGGATGGTCGGCACTTCGAGCGGGGGTGGCGGCGTTCGGCGCGGCAGTTCTCGGGGCGGTTTTGTGGCTCGATGCAAGCGGTCTCGGCGGGGCATTCCTCGATGGTATCGGGACTTCATGGAGTGTTTTATACGTGCTTTTCGGGGGGCTTCTTCTTTTCAATTTTCTCTCGGCGGGCGGGGTGGTGGATGCGGTATCGGAGTTTCTCGGGGCCGTCGAGCCGGAGAAGGAGAGGCTCGCGCTCGGGGTGGTCGTCGGGGCGGCGCCGTTCTTCGAGTCGGTCACGGGGTTCGGGGTGGCGGTGATTATAAGCGCGCCGATACTTCTCGCGGCCGGGTTCTCCCCCATAAAGTCCGCCGTGCTCGCGACGTGGGGGCAATGCGCGGTGCCGTGGGGCGCGCTCGGCGTGGGAACCGTCATCGGTGCCGATTTATCGGGCATGTCATTCGCCGAACTCTCCGACCGGAGCGCGATTTTGAACGTTCCACTCTTCGTCATATACGCGGTCGCCTCCGTCATACTCGCGGGCGGATGGGGAGCCGTCCGGCGACACGGCGTCGAGGCGGCCACCCTCGGACTCGTCGCGGGGTTCGGGACGCTCGGGACGAGTTTATATTTCGTGCCGGAGCTTTCGGGGGCGGTCGGCGGACTCCTCGCCGCGCTCATATTTCTCGCAATACGATGGCGACGCGTCGCGGAAGTTCGAGTTCCCGGCAAAGAAATATTGCCGTATGCCGTTCTCGTCGGACTCATCACGCTCGGGAGCGCGACGGAAAGAGTCGGCGGCCTTCTCGAAAGCCTCGACGATTCGCTCGGCCCTTTTTTCACCGGGTCGGGGCTTCCGCTCGTCCTCTCGGCGGCGTTTGCGGCGGCTCTCTTTCGGATGGATGGCGAAGCGATGAAGTCCTCCGCGCTCGCGACCATCCGGCAATGGCTTCCGACGGCGGGTTCGGTTCTCGCGTTCGTGGTCGCCGGGCAGATTTTGGCGAGTTCCGGGGCGGCGGGGATCCTCGCCTCGGCGGCGTTCGCAGCGGGGGGATTTTATCCGGCGGCGGCATCCATACTCGGGGCGATGGGCGGCGTTCTCACCGGGTCGAATGCGGCTTCGAACGCGCTCTTCATGCCGCCGCAGATCGAGGCGGCGAGGAGTTTGGGAGCTTCGAGCGAACTCGTCGCGGCGGTTCAAAACGTGTCGGGGAGCCACGCGAGCATGCTCGCCCCGCAAAGGATAATTTTGGCCGCGTCCGCCACGGGACTCATCGGACGCGAAGGCGAAATCGTCCGAAACGCACTCCCGCCCGTCATCGTTTCGATTTTCGTGATCGGAGCGTTCGGATTATTTCTCGCCGGATAATCCCGCATAACTTTCCGGGCGGCGGTTTTTGAGCGACGGAAACTCCTCGCGGAAGCGTTCGAGGTATTCGAGGTCGAGGGTGGCGAGGGCGAATCCGTCGCGGTCGGGGCATGTGGCGAGGACGGTTCCCCACGGGTCAATGAGCATCGAGCGTCCATACGTCCATCTCCCGTCGGCTTTTTGCCCCCACTGGGCGGGGGCGACGACGAATGACTGGTTCTCGATGGCACGGGCGCGGAGGAGGATTTCCCAATGATCCTTCCCGGTTTGCAAAGTGAACGCCGCCGGAACCGCCATTATTTCCGCCCCGCGAAGCGCGAGCATCCGATAAAGCTCCGGGAAACGCACGTCATAACAAACCGAGAGGCCGACGGTCGCCGACCCCGCCTTCGCCGTGACGACCTCGCTCCCCGGCTCGATGGTCGCGCTTTCGAGGTATTCGCGGTCGGGGGCCTTCACGTCGAAGAGGTGGATTTTGCGGTATATCGCCGAGAGTTCCCCGTCGGGCGTGAAGAACGTCGAAGTGTTCGAGAGGCGTTCGGAGCCGGGTTCACCCTCGAAGATCGAGCCACCGAGGAGGTATATCCCGAGTTCCTTCGCGAGCGAGCCGAGGAAATCCGTCGTCGGGCCGGGGATGGGTTCGGCGTTCTCGCGGTATAGGGAGTCGAGGCCGTGGCAACTCCACATCTCCGGGAGCGCGAGGAACTCCGCGCCCCGTTTCGCCGCCTCGCGGATGAGGTTTTCCGCCGTCTCGAAGTTCTCGTTTTTGTCCGGCGTGGATGACATTTGAATCGCCGCCGCGGCCATCATTCGTCCGCTCACTTCTTCCTCCGATCTCGTTTCGATCATCTTAACCCGAGAGCGCGACGATGCACTCTTCGCGAACCCGCCACGCGAACTCGAAAGGCAAGCCCCGATCCTCCGCCCATTCTCGGACGACATTTTTGTGAATCGCCACTTTCCTCGATGCGCTCGTCGAGGGAGAATTCCAGGAGCGGAGCGACGTTCATTGCGCCCCGAGGGCGCGATCCAAATGAATCGCCGCGCTGATGAGCGAGAGGTGGGTGAAGGCTTGCGGGAAGTTCCCGAGGTGCTCGCCGGAGCGTCCGATCTCCTCGGCGTAAAGTCCGACGTGGTTCGCGTATGAGAGCATTTTCTCGAATGCGAGGCGGGCGTCGTCGAGGCGTCCGGCGCGGGTGAGGCACTCGACGTACCAGAAAGAGCATATGGAGAAGCTCCCCTCTTCCCCTTCGAGTCCGTCGTCGGCGGCGGAGTCTTCGAGGCGGTACCGGTCAACGAGGGTGTCGTGGGTGAGTTCGCGCTCGATGGCGTCGAGGGTCGAGAGCCACCTCGGGTCGGTCGGGCCGACGAACTTCATGAGCGGCATGAGGAGGAGCGAGGCGTCGAGGGCTTCCGATCCGTAACTTTGGACGAAGCTCCCCTTCTCCTCGTTCCATCCTTTCTCCATGATCTCCTCATATATCTCATCCCGCTCATGAACCCATCGCCCATCGCCGGCGGGAAGCCCTCGTTGGCGGGAAATTCTCACGGCTCTTTCGAGCGCGACCCAACTCATGAGCTTCGAGGACACGAAGTGCCTTTGCCCGCCCCGAACCTCCCATATACCCTCGTCGGTCTGGCGCCAGTTTTCGGCGAGCCAGTCTATGATGCGTCGGAGGTTTTGCCAGAGATCATAGTCGAGCGGCGCGCCATTTTTGTTGTAAAGGTACGCCGCGTCGAGGACGGCTCCGTAAAGGTCGAGCTGTGTTTGCGAATAAGCGGCGTTCCCGAGTCGGACGGGGCGCGAATCCATATAGCCCGAGAGATGGTCGAGGTTTTCCTCGTGTATTTCCTCTCGTCCGTCAATGCCGTAAAGCGGCTGAAGGAGGCCGTCGTCGTCGTTTTGGCATCGTTCGCGGAGATAGTCCATGAAGTGTCCGGCCTCTTCGTCGAAGCCGATCGCCATGAGCGCGTACAAAGTGAAGCCCGCGTCGCGGAGCCACGTGTACCGATAATCCCAGTTTCTTTCGCCGCCGACGCTCTCGGGGAGGCCCATCGTCGGGGCGGCGACGAGCGCGCCCGTCGGGTCGTATACCATCAGTTTGAGCGCGAGCGCGGATCGGGTGACGAACTCGCGCCAGCGGCCGGAGTACGTGCAGCCGGAGATCCACCCTCGCCAGTAATCTATGGTGCTTTGGAGAAGCCTCTCGAACGCCTCGTCGGAGAGAAGCCCCCCCGGCCCCTCCGCCGTCTCCTCCGAAAGCACGAAGGTCGCCTTCTCACCCTCCGAAAGCGCGAAAGAAGCGCCCGCCGCGCCGTTTTCCCGTTCTTCGAGTGGGAGGCTCGACGAAATTCCGAGGGAGTATTCGCCGGAGTCGAAAACGACTCCATTCTCGCCGACTGACACCGAATGGCTTTTCCTCGCGTAGTCGAAGGCGGGGCGGCAATCGAGGTCGAAGTCCATGTTTCCCTGGACGACGCGGACATTCCGGACGAGGCGGTGGGGCTGGCTCGGGTCGCCCATAACGGGCATGAAATCCAGAATTTCCGCCACCCCGTCGGAGCAAAGAAAGCGAGTGAGAAGGACATTCGTCTCGGGCAAATAAAGTTGCTGGCTTCGGAAGTATCGTTTCGGATGGAGTTTGAAATGGCCGCCCTTCCCGCTGTCGAGGATCGAGCAGAAAACGCTCGGCGAGTCGAAAGCGGGAAGGCACAGCCAGTCAATGGTGCCGTCCGTCCCGACGAGGGCGGCGGTGTGGAGATCGCCGATGATGGCGTGGTCTTCGATGGGGAGATATCCCATGTGGCTCCCTTCGGTCGCGCTTTTAGCTTTTAGCGATTAGCCATTCGCATTTTAGCGGCGCGACGCTCGGTCCGTCGCCGAAGGCATCTCGTTGCCACGAACTTCCCGGCCAAACCTCGATCCCCCATGCCTCGGGAACATCCGCGAAATGAAAATCGAAAGCTCACGGCCAACCGCTGAAAGCTATCTCACGACGAGTATTCCTCCGACGATTATGAGCGCGACTCCGAGGAGTTTCGCAAAGCTCATCTCCGCTCCGAAGAGGCCGAAATAATCGAAGACGAGACCGGCTATGAGTTGCGAAGCGATGAGGAGCGAGAGTGCGCGGGCGACTCCGCCGACTCCGACGGCGTATGTCACGGAGGCGAGGAGGACGCACCCGAGCATGCCCGAGGCGACCCCGAAGAGAACGGCCTTCGTCGTGAACTCCGGCTTCGCGGAGACGAGCGCGAAGGCGAGGGCGGTGAAGCCGGTTGCGAAGCCGGAGATCGAGATGAGCGCGGCGAGTCCGAGGCTTCGGGCGGCGGCGGCGTTTATCGTGACTTGCGTTGCGACCGCGACGCCCGCGACCGCTGCGAGAAGAACGGCGAGTTTCAAATAAGCCCTCCCAAAGATTGGTTTTCATGCGGCAGTTTCATGAGGCGGTTTCCGGGTGGCGGCTCCGGGTGGCGGCTCCGGGCGACGCCCTCGTTCCGGCGTTGGCCGGGTCGGGAAGTATAGTTCGTTTCTCCGGCGAATGCGGCGGGTATACGTTAATGTGTATCGGTTGTCTACGACTATGAGGAAGGATGCGTTATGGAGCAGCTTTTGGGAGGGGCGAGGATCACATACCTTGGCCACGCGACTTTCCGCCTGACGACGGCGGGCGACGAGCAAATAATCATTGACCCGTTCATCACGGACAATCCGCAAACCCCGGAGGAACTGAAAGAGGTCGGGGAACTCGACACCATCCTCCTCACCCACGGCCACTTCGACCACTTCGGAGACACCATCCCACTCGCAAAGCAAACCGGGGCGACGGTGGTGGCGAACTTCGAGACGTTCGCATACCTCCAAAGCCAGGGGATCGAGAACGCGATGCCGCTGAATAAAGGCGGGACCGCGCAGGTCGGAGGGATAAAAGTAACCGGGACGAACGCCTTCCATTCCTCCTCCATCCAGACCGAGGATGGTTCGACGATATACGGCGGGGAGCCGATGGGCTTCGTCGTCGAGTTCGAGAGCGGCTTCAAGCTGTACCACGCGGGCGACACGTGCGTGTTCGGGGACATGGCATTAATCGGCGAGATATACAATCCCGACCTCGCGCTTTTGCCGATCGGGAACAACGTCGTGATGAGTCCGTTCGAGGCGGCGCATGCGACCCGGCTCCTCGGCGTGGATCACGTCGTGCCGATCCACTACGGGACCTTCCCGTTCGTCCCCGGAACCCCGGACGAATTCAAAGGCCATCTCTCCGATCTCAGAGTCAAATCCGAAGTCCACGTGATGAGTCCGGGAGACCGGCTCGCCTCTTAAAAAGGTTTCAGGCAACAGGCTTCAGGTTCGCCCCGGTTTATCTCGCCGGGGCTTTTTCATGCGGAGGCCGGGCGAAGAATTCCGTGTTCGCTTCGGGAGGAATGCCGCGAATCATCGAGTGGCGACGCGGGGGAACACGACGCGCGATTCGCGTCTTTGCCCCGACCCCCCACTCCCGGTTTCTTATTCCTCGTCCGGCTTTTCTTCCGGCGGGTCGGGGTTCGAGCGGCCTCGGAGGGCGCCGATGACGCCGCCGAGGGCTCCGAGGGCCATTGTTCCGAGGGCGGTGTTTCCGAGGGAGCTTCCGAGGGAGCGGAGGGTCGGGGGCTGGAGGCCGCGCTCCACTTGCCCGGCGCTCGGAACCGGGGGCGGGTCGCTGAGATCCTCGCCGACCTCCTCGACGTATCCGGCCACGCGAGGGGCGGCTTCGGAGGCGAAATTTCGTATGTTCTCGGAGAGGATGGTCGCCTGTATCGCGGTCGAGACGAGGTTGACCGACCCGACCATGACGGCGACTATGGCGGCGGCGAGCGCGGCGTCGCGCATGACTTGCGAGCGGTATGATGCGTCGGGGTCTATGCGGGTGGGGTTCGTTCGGAAGGCGGCGGCGACACCAAGGAAGATGTACATGGCGAGGGCGGCGAGGGGGATGAAATCCGTGGCGGCGGCGAGGATCCAATCCCGAGTCTCCACCGGATCGAGGATCAGGAAATAGAAGTTGGCGAACACGGCGATGAGAGCCGCGAACACTCCATAGAAAAATCCAACCCGAAACGGTCCCAAATTCTCTCCCAGTCGAAAACTCTCGAAATTACGTTCGGAGGATACAACATCGAACATTCACGGTCTGTGAAAGCAGTTTGCCTGGCGGCGAAGCCGCTTATTTCCTGTATCCGCGGAGGAGGAAGAAGAGTCCGAAAATGACGACGACGCCGCCGATGACGGTCGGTATTCCGGGGGTCTCGGAGAGGATGAGCCACGCGAGGACGGCGGAGGCGACGGGCTCGACGAGGACGACGCCGGAGATTATGGAGGCGTCCACGTAGCCAAGCGCCCAGTTGAAAACGGTGTGTCCGAGAATTTGCGGCCCGAGGGTGAGCATGACGAGCCAAAACCACGTCTCCCCGGAATATCCCCACAGTTCGGCTCCGGAGAGGAGCGCGACCGGGAGCAATGTCGCCGCGCCAACGGTATACGCGACGATGGAGTATCCGAGGAATCCGACGCCGCCCGTGCGGGAGAAACGTCCGGTGAGGACGTATACGGCGAACGTCGCGGCCCCGGCGAGGGCGAGCATGTTCCCGAGGAGGGCCGCCGAGCCGACCGAGTCGTCGGCGGCGATGACGACCGTTCCACCGAGCGCGACGAGGATGCCGAGGAAGGAGAGCGGCGAGGTTCTTTCCCCGAGAAAGACGTATCCGAGGGCGGCGACGAAGATGGGGGCGGACGTAACCAAAACGACGCTCGCGGCGACGCTCGTATAGTCGAGGGACGAGACCCAAAACCCGAAGTGGGCCCCGAGCGCGACCCCGGATGCGGCGGCGACGTACAAGTTTCTCCCCTTCGGAAACCTTTCCCGGCGGGCGAGGGCGAAGGGGGCGAGGAAGAGGACGCCGAGGGCGCACCGCCAGAAAGCGACGGAGATGGCGGGCGCGTCGGCGAGGCGTATTATGATGGCGGCGGAACTCACCGCGACGACCGCGACGGCTACCGCCGGGAGCGCGAGCCTACCCCGTGCCTCGTCCGGTACCAAAAAACAGCCCCCGCCTCCCGTGCCAGTTGCCCGAAGCGCATGCCCCGCCTCCTCCACATCGGGCTATCATACACCGCCTCCGAAACAGCGCCCAAACCCGCCTCCCGAAACGACGCGACCGTCCTCACCGAGTGGAGCGGGTCGGTGACCGCGAGAACCCTCTCGATGCCGCGCTCGCCTGCGATGCGGGCCACGAGCCACGCCGAGTCCCACGTGCTCAACGCCTCCCCTTCGAGGACGATGGCCTCCTCCGGCACACCCGCCCCGACGAGGATGCGGCGCATCACCTCGGCCTCCGATGGAGGGTTCCCCCCCACTCCCCCGGTCGCGATGAGAAGGCTCGCTTCCCCGGCGGCGTAAAGTTTCGCGGCGTGGAGCGTCCGGGCTTCGAGGGTTTTGCTCGGCCTCCCGCCCGGCAAAACCTGCGCCCCGAGTATCACCGCGACACGCGGTCGAGCCTCGCCGGGTTCGCCGAGTCCGGGTTCGCCCTTTCCGAACTCTCCGACTCCGGACACGTCTTCCCCGGACTTTCCTTCCCCGGCCTCACCGCCCATGAATATCTTTGCGAGGAGCGCGAAGTCTTCGGCGAGCTCTTTCGGGAGGGAAAGCCTCATGCGGTACCCGCCCGAGGGACACCGGAACCATTCGCACCCCGCTTCGCCGTCGCGGAAACGCTCCGGTGGAATGCCCCCGACGGCGAATCGTTCGGCCTCATGCGAACTCCCTCGCCCGTTCGAGGTCCTCCGGGGAATTCACGTTCATCAAAAATAGGCCGGGGTCTCCGAAGCGTTCCAAACCGTATTCGACGTATTCGACTTGCCCGAGCGAGGCGAGGAACTCCTTCATCGAGCGAGTACCGCCGTCGAGCGCGGCGGATATTTCGTCCGCGACATCGCGACGATACGCGGCGCATAGCGGATGCGCCGTTCCCCCATATACCGGAACGGCGGCGGGAAGCCCTTTTTCCTCGACGAGTTCGCAAAGGTGGACGGCGAGTTCGGGGGAGAGGAACGGCATGTCTCCGGCGGCGGCGAAGGCGGTGTCGTTCGAGGACGCCGAAAGCCCCGCTTCGAGTCCGGCGAGCGGGCCTTGTCTGCCGGATCGGGAGTCTCGGATGCGTCGGGTTTCCGGGAGTTCCGCGTCCGAGCCGCCGTCTCCGACGACTATGATCTCCGGGCAAAATGTTCGGAGGGCGCGGTGGGCGCGCTCGATGAGTTTCGCCCCGCCGATGTCGAGGGAGAGCTTGTCGGCTTCGGGAAGGCGGCGGCTCGAGCCCCCGGCGAGGATGACGCCGGATATGTCGCCGGAGGAATTCATGCGAAATCCGAGCAGTTTTCTCGCGGCCTTCGTCGAGCGGGAGTTCCGCGCGTCCGGTCGAGCGACGTCCCCCTCGTCCGAGAACCCCGAACCGCCCGAGATGGCATTTCCCGAAGCTCGGATCTCAAAGGCTCGATACTCTCGCAATTCACCATAGGCGGAACGTTTGCTCCGAGGCGGGAGTGTCCTCCGGAAATCAAACTCCCGCCCGGCCGCGCCGACTTTCGGGGGAATGCCCGGCGAGAGGCGACCCGACGAGTCGCGGAGGCATTTTGCCGGATTCCGGGATCCGGTCGAAAGAAGCGGCGCCCGACACGCGTTCCCCGCGTCGCGGAGCGTCTCCGCGAGGAATTGCCGGAGTCGGCTCCGTCCGTCTTCCCCGACTCCCGGATCCGCGAAGGATGGAGGCTTTCGGGCGGGTTCCGTGTCAATTTGCGGAGCGGGTCGCGGAAGGTTTCCGGGCGGAGATCCTCGCTCGGAGCGCGTGTATGCGCTCGGCCTGCGAGTTCGTCCATCGGCCGCGCGAGGCGCGTTTGGCGAGGGCGAGATCCACGGCGGCGTTGTGAGACTTCCTTTCGGCGAGCCACACGGAGATTCGCCCCGAGAAGATATGCCCGATATACCGCCCCTTCCGCCGAAAGTACGTCGGCAAAACGGCATGCTCCTCGGCGGAGATGAGGCCGGAGGCGACCTCTTCGCGAAGCTCCTCGCGTATCGCACGCCGCTCGACGGAGAGCCACACGACGATGAGTACGATGTACGCGAGCACGACGAGGAAGAGGAACACGTACGCGACGACCCCGAAGAGCGTCGCGAGGAAATTGAATACGGCGTGGAGGAGCATCGCGCCGAGAAGGCCGAGTATCGGGAGCGATATCTTCAAAAACATGCTTCTCACCCACGGGATGAGGCCGATGCCGATGCCGATCAAAGCCGTGAAAGCCGCGTGGGCGAAGCCGCCGAAAATGCGCCGGACGACGAAGGTCTCCGAGCCGAACTGGGCGTAATAAAAAATGTCCTCGGCGATGGAGAACCCGAACCCGACCGCCGATCCATAAACGATTCCGTCCATCACCCCGGAGAACTCGATGGCGCCGCGCCGCCGGGCGAAATAATACGAGACGGCGAACACGATGAGGAGGGCGAGTCCCTTCGAGGACTCCTCGATGACGGGCGCGCCGACGACGACGGTCAGGAAATCGGCGATCCCGGCCCCGGCGACCGAGGTGAGGGTGAAGGCGAAGAGCGCGTTGAAGACGAGCGAGAGGACGACCGCGACCGAGAAACCCCATATGAAAACGGGGATGACGTACCGGAGGGGTTCACGCTCGTACAAATCTATGGAGCGTATGAAGACGAGGTATATGAGGGTTTGCAAAACGCCGACGGCGACGAGGGTTCCGCTCACGTCCGGGGCTTTCGGCGGCTCGCGCATCCGTCCATGGGGGGCAGTATACTCGCTGCTGATAGAATGACGCGCACGGTTCGAACCATCGAGAATGGAGAGTTTTGGACAGGGATCCCAACGACATCATCCACGAGCGGGGGAGCATCCTCGGGGCGCTTCGCTATCTCACGCACGGCGTATACGTCCTCGGCACGCGCCGGGGCCGCCAGTCGAACGCGATGACCGCCTCGTGGGTGATGCAAACCTCCGAGAAACCCCCCGCCGTCGCCGTCGCCGTGAAGAACGACCGGTACTCCCACGACATACTTTTGGAGAGCGGAACCTTCGCACTCTCCGCGCTCCGCGAGGATCAAGTAAACGTGGCGACCCATTTCTCCGAGACGAGCGGCGAATACAGCGACAAACTCCTCGGTGTCCCGTACGGCCTCACCCCGTCCGGCTCGCCGTTCCTCCTCGACTGCCTCGCGTACCTCGATTGCCGCGTCCTCGACACCGCCCGCGCCGGGGACCACACCGTCCTCATCGGCGAAGTCATCGCCGGAGACACCCTCGGCCACGACATCCCACTCATATACGACCCCTCCGAATACGAGGAGACGATCCTCCGATGAGTCCCTCGCCGTCCGAAAGGCTCCGTTCACTCGGGGTCGAACTTCCGAAAACGCCGTCCCCCGCTGGATCATACGTCCCGGCCACCCGCGCCGGAAACCTCGTCTTCACCGCCGGACAACTTCCGTTCGACGGCGGCGGGGAACTCGCCGCGACCGGGAAAGTCGGGGCGGGGGTCTCCGTCGAGGAGGCTCTAAAAGCGGCTCGGCTGTGCGCTTTGAACGCGCTCGCCGCCGCCGCGGAGAAGGTCGGCGGCCTCGACAATATCGGCGGCGTCGTGAAAGTCGTGGGGTTCGTGGCTTCGGCGGAGGGTTTCGACGGACAGCCGAAGGTCGTGAACGGGGCTTCGGACTTCATCGGCGAGATCTTCGGAGAGGCGGGTATCCATGCTCGGAGCGCGGTCGGAGTCGCGGAGTTGCCGTTAAACTCCCCCGTCGAGGTCGAGATCATCGCCACCACCGAAGCATACGACGGCTCTTTTTAAGGCGGCTCATAAACAAATGCGCCCCTCGCCGCCGAAAGGCCGGGGCGCATTTGTTTTCCCCGAGTTTGGATGAAGACTTCGTTTCTTTGACCGTGCGTGAGAACGCTTCGCTTCGTGAGATCTAGAAATACCGACCTCGCAATTTCACGAAAGCTCCGCCGCCGAGTACGGAACCCGCTCGGCGGACTCGGTGTCATACGCATATCGGCGACGGACGAAAAGGATCGCCGGACAAAGAGAAAACGCCCGCTCTATGTTTCGAGCGGGCGTTTTGTTTTGCATCTTTGTTTTTATTCGCCGGGTTCGAGGAATTCGTATCGGTCGGTGTGGTAAAGGCCGTTGAACTCAACTTGTCCGTTTCGGGAGACGGTTTTGAACGTGTCCCACTCGGTGACGGGGTTTCCTTCGGCATCGGTGGTGTCGAGGGTTTGCTGCGCGTCCATCTCGACGGCGACGTTTTGCGGGACGCCGTGTATCGCCGAGTACACTTCGCCGCTCTCTTCGTCGAGGGTTTCTTCGACGAGGATGTATCCATCGGTGGTGTTCCGGAATTGCATGTCGAGCGCGCCGAACCACACGGTCGCGTCGAAGCCGGGCTGTATGTACGGAAGTTCGGCGAAGTGCGGGTGCCGCTCGACGATCTCGAGTCCGGCGTAGTTAGCGGCCATGTATAAAGTCGAGGAAACCTGGCAGAGTCCGCCACCGTCGGCCTCGTCGACTTGCCCGTCAATGATCGCACCCGCGGACTCGTATTCATACTGGGAGGCGAGCGCGTTGAACGAGAAAACCTCGCCCGGCGCGACGAGCTGCCCGTTCACGGCGTCGGAGCCGACCTCGAGGTTCGTCACCCTCCCCGGTGTGTCGTCGTACGTGAGATAGTTCGTCGAATATTCCCCGAGAAGCTCGGTCGGCCTCATCGCCTCGGCTTGCTCGGTCGTCATCTCGGGCTGGGCGACGGCGACTGGAATCTGGAACTCGCGTTGCCCGCCGAAGATGTTCGCCTCGATGTCTTCGAGGAAATTCTGGTTCTCGATCCTCCGCCCCTCTTGACTCGGCGATACCGATACATCCGTGCCGTTCACGTCGTAGCTCGCTTCGACGGGAGCTTGATTTATTGTCTGATAAACGACCCCGAGGTTCTCGCGCATCGCCTGTCGGTCGAGGGCGACCTGAAAATCCCCGCCCTCCGCCGTCACATCGAGGGAAGCTCCGATGGCTGCGGGGGAAACCGTCCATTCCTCGCCCGCGCCGCTGACGACGAGTTGCCCATCCATTGCGCCCCGTGCCTGTTCGGCGGCCCGCTCGGCCTCCGCCGTGAGGAGCTCCGGGGTGAGGACTTCGCCCACGATCTCGACCTCGCCGTCCATGTCCTCGACGGCGGCGTTCACATTCTCCATCGTCGCCCGCGTGTCCATTGAATAACCCTCGGCCGAGTCTGCGACCGCGACCTCCGGGCCGACGATGTCCACCTCGGCCTCGCTCGCCTCGGCGTTCAGCTCGGAGGCGACGCTCTCGACTTGCGACCGCGACCTCTCCGGCTCGAAGTCCACGTCCGGCTCGACGGAGAGGTTTCCGTACATTCCCTGGAAACGGTCGGAGATCCTCGCGAAGACCCCGCCCTCGCGCCCGACGCCGTACGCCTCCTCGACAGTGGCCGCGATGTCGTAGTCAATGCCCATTTCCTCGGCGGAGAAGGTGTATTCCTCCGGCCCCGTGAAGTTGACTTCCTGCAAAGCCCCGGTCGCCTCCTCGCGTATGGCGGCCTCGGCTTGAGCCGGAGTCATGCCGCCGAGATCCACGCTCCCGGCGGATACGCCACGATATATCTGCCCGGAGTTCATCGAATAATCGAAGGCGGCGAGAACCGCGACGATGGCGCAAACTATGAGTATCGGCCCGGCTATCGCCACGCGGCCCGCCCGACGACCCCGGCGGCGCCCGGACGATCCCTCCGCCCGAGACCTTCCGTTCCCGTCATTACCCCCGGAACCCGACTTTTTACCCGGCCTCTTTAGGATGGCTGAAACCTCCATCGCACGCTGTTCGGCGCGCTGTTCGACTTGTGTGTACCGTTGGCACCCGCTCACGGTCCGGCGCGTCGAACGGCCCAGAAAGCCCCCTCGCGCTTTGAAAAGGCTAGCACGACATGTGGGGTTTGGCCAACCTCCACAGGCAAAAAGATGCGTCCCGGAAAAGTTTTCACCGAGCATGAACCTATACTTCATGTACACCATCACCCGAGAAGGAGGTTCACGCTTGTCGGCGCGCTGTGAGGGCTTTATCGAGACGGAAAAGCGTGCGGGATATAATTGCCTGTGTTTGAGAAGCTCATTGAGAACGAAGAAAGGAAGTCATGGCAACGGTGACGCAGGAGAAGATCAAGTTGTACACGGGCGATTATTGCCCGTTTTGCCGCCGCGTAAAGAGCGACCTCGACCGCCTCGGCCTCGAATACGAGACGGTGAACGCCGACGCCGACGGGAGGAGCGAAGTGATGGAGTTGTCCGGTCAGCGTGCCATCCCCATCCTCACCATCGGCGAGGAAGTCCTCGTTGACTCGACCCACATAATCCGCGAGCTTCGCAGACGGTATTCGTAAAATTACGGGCTTTCGCTCCGGTGTTCTTCGAGGGCGTATCCCGCATAGAATGAGATCGAATCGCCCGCGCCCTCCGACATGAAGGCACGGGCTTTTCCTATGGGGTCGAGGATGAAGACCCCGGCCTCGAGGACGACGCCCTCGCCCCATTCCCCGCCCGACGACCACTCCCCGCCCGACGCTCCGCGACGGATTATTTCACCGAGGAAACACCCGAGACCTTCCACGAACTCGTCCAAAACGGGCGGCCTCGCGCCCCCGTTCTCAAAGGTGTCGAAGGCCGCTGTGAGGAGTTCCTCGACAAGTGGGAGGAAGTCCACGGAATATTGAAGCTCCGTTCCCCATCGCCTTCCGGCGGAGTATCGGAACAGCTCTGCGAACTCCTCCGGGCTTTCGAGGTCGCCCCAGATCATGTCGAGTTGAAGGATTGCCGCCGGAGCCTGGCTCGCGAAGAAAGCCACGTCGTCCGGCACGGGGTTCGAGCCGAGAACGCGAAGCTCCGCGTCGGCCTTCTCCGAGGAGCGGAGGATCGCCGCCCGCCCCCGCAAACTCTCGGCGACTCGAGGCTCCCACGGCTCCGTCTCGACCTCGATGAAGAACTCCCACCCCCCCTGGCGAAGGTGTATCGGGAAAACCGCCCGGCCTCTCGGGGAAGAAACCTCCTTGAAAAGTTCGAGGATCTCACCTCCCTGCGCTTCGAGCGCGTCGGCGATTCTCAGGATCGTGGCCGGGCGAGGGGCTCCGGCTTCGATCTCGAACGCGCCGAAATTCGGCGTGGCATTCTCGCCCTCGCCGCTCGACGACTCCTCTCCGGAATTGCCCGGCATCCGCTCCATGCAGCCGATCCTCCCAGTCATTCCTCCCGATGGCTACGCGGGATTCTAGCACCCTTGAAAATTTGCCGAAAGCAGCCATCGTGGGCTACCCTTACGTTCATGCCCGAATCAAAGATTTCCAAAGAGACGATCCTCATTCGACACGGACAGTCCACCGCGAACGCGAGCGGCGTGTGGCAAGGCAAACTCGACTTCCCCCTCTCCGACCTCGGGCGCGAACAAGCCCGGACCGCCGGGGAAGCCCTCTCCGAAGAATGCCTCGACGCTTTCTATTCAAGCCCCCTCTCCCGAGCCTTCGAGACGGCGGAGATCATCGCCCGAGAAGCCGGATTCACCGACGACATCACACCGATGGACGGACTCATCGAGCGTGGCGGCGGAGCGTTCGAGGGGAATACGTGGCCCGAGCGCGAGCGCGACATGCCCGATCTCATCGCAAAGTTCCGGAGCGTCCCGGAAGAGGAGGGATGGAGCGTCGTCGGAGCCGAGACCGACGAGGAGATCCTCGCCCGCTTCACCCCCGCCATCTCCGAAATACTCGCCCGCCACCCCCCCGGCTCGAGAATCGTCATCGTCGCCCACGGAGGCGTAATGCGAGCCTTCCTCCGAAACCTCTTCGGCGGGAACATCCTCTCCGGCGGCGAACGCGCCGAAAACGCGTCCATCACCCGCGTCGAATGGCTCGAAAAAGGCGACGGCGGCGACAAACCCCGCCTCACCGAACTCGCCGCGACCGATCACCTCCCCGAGGCCGAAAGCCCCCCGACGAGAGGCCCGACCTCGGAGTGACACCGGACACGCCCGAGAACGCCCGTCCATACCTCCGATACGCTTTCCGAAAGGAACTTCCCTCGGAGCCTTTCTCGACTGTGGAGATCCGATCACGGGAATCCCGGCACTCACAGCGGCGAGAAAGGCTCGCTTCGAGGAAGGCTCGCTTCCCTTCGCCCGTATGGGATACATGTTTGTGGAATTCGCTTCCATACCGGGGTCGGATGAAGGGATCGGCGCCCGCCGCGCGCCCGTCGCAAAAACGCTCCGGTGGAACGTCTCCGCGATGGAATCTTTCGGAAGCGAAGCTCCACGACCGGAGGATGTGGTTCGAAGGATACGACTTTGATCGCCGATACTCGGCGCACACCCATACGGAATCCGAACGATCACTTCCCGAGATCCGCGTCCGCCCTTCCCGACTCCCACACAAACAAAGTTCCGCCCCGGAGACGGCTCCGGTGTCGCTCGAATTTACTCCGGCCGCGGGTCGAGGCGTATTAAATCCCCCACCTCTTCGGCCTCGGCGTATTCTTCGGCGAAGGGGAGATATTCGTCGTTGTATCGCTCGTCAGAGATGAAGAAAACGGGGCGACCGGTGCCGATGTCGGACTCGAAGCTCCGCCCCAAAGTCCCGCCGTCGAGCCACCGGAGCGTCACGTCGCCCCGCTCGCCTTCGACTTCGGTGAGGTACGTCGCGGGTATTATCGGGGTTTTTCCGTAAAGGACGGCATCCTCGGGGAGTGCGGCGAGGGTCGCTTCGGAGTTCTCTCTTTCGTCGAAATAATCGCTCCGGTCGGAGGGGGCGAAGTTCAGCCCGAGGACGAGGGCGGCGGCGATGGCCGGGGCGGCGGGGATCCACGGCGACCGGAAAACGTTCGAGAGTCTCGTCGCCGCGACCGCGAGGAGTATGAAAAGGATGGCATAAACCGGAATGTAATAAACGGCGATGTCGCTTATGTCATACGCGAGCGCATACACGAGCGTCGAGAAAAACGCCACGACGAGAGCCGCCCCGACCGCCCGGCTCCGTGAAATGAGGTTCGACGCCCCGTAAATCCCCCCAGCGAGCATGGCGAAGGCGAGAACATACCCGAAGGGCGCGACGGTTTGCGAGGCAAGTTCATAAAGGAAATGCCCCGCGCTGAAAAGAAGCTCCGAGGGGGAGGCTCCCATGAGTCCCTGGAAACGGGCGCCGGAGACGAGCCGCCATGCGTCGCTCCAGTCGTTCACCGGGTCTCCGTAATTGTGCCACGCCCCCGCGAAGCCCCGTATCGGGACGTACGCGTACACCGAAACGCCGACGAGGGAAGCGATTCCGGCGGGGGGGATCTTCCTCAAAGACAAACTTCTCCATCGTCCGGCGACGATGAGGATGAGGAAGGCCGGGGCGAGGAGAACCATTCCGGCGTTGTTTCCAAGCGAGAGTCCGAAGAGGAGTCCCGCGAGGACGAGGTGAACCGTCCCGCCGCGCTCTCGCCACCGGAGGAGGAGATACAAAACCCCGAGGATGAAAGAGGCGTGCATCGAATAGACTTCGGCGAAGGTCGCCTCGCCCCAAAACGTCGCGGAGAAGGCGAAGAGGAGCGCGGCTCCGGCGGCAGGCGCTTTCCCGGCTCCGACCTCCCTCGCGACGAGATACACGAGCGCGACCGCGACGCCGCCGAAGACCGCCGCCATGAGGTTCATGCGGTATGCGAGGTCGCCAAACGGGAGGAAGGTGAAGAGTTTTCCGGCGAGGATGAACGTCGGGTATCCGGTCGGGTGTCCCGTTCCGAGGAGGGGGGCGGCGATTTGGAAGCGGCCCGCGTCGTTCGTGGCGACGGTCGGGGCGAGTGTGATGAGGTATGCGATGAACGCCGCCGCGCCGACGGCGGAGGCGGCGAGGGGTTCGGGGGGGCGGCGCTTCGGGCTATCCGATAAGGCGGACACTTCGGGCGTTCGGCCCACGGTCATTGCGACCGACCTCGTACTCGACCTCCCCGTTCGGGCCGAGATCCGAGGCGTCGCCCTCGACCTCGGAATGGTGGACGAAAAGATCCTTGCCCGTCGGGCGTATGAGGAACCCATACCCCTTGTCCGCGTCGAACCACTTCACCCGCCCCTGCTCACGCACACCGCTCGACTCTTCACTCGAATCTTCCTCCGGCGCGTCGGACGAATCCGGCGGAGCGGGCGAAGCCGCCGGAGCGGCCGCAGTGTCGGGCGGGGTCGCCGGAGTGGTCGGGGCGGTCGCGGCCTCCCGATTTCCGTCCGTGGAGGGGGGGGTTGTTCGGGGGGTGGCTTCGAAGATGGGCGGGGTGGCGTCTGTGGATTGGCGGTCGGCTTCGAGGACTATTATGTCTTCGGCGACCTTCACGACTACGGCGTCCACGCCGGACCAGTTTTCCTGCCAGATCGGGTCTTCGGCGACGGAGGGGTCGAGCCAGAGTCCCCACCCGTCCTTCTCGCCGTGGTCGAGGACGCCCTCGAAGACGCTCTCCGGTTCGAGGGAGACGCGCTCGCGGCGGTATATGTCGTTTCGGGAGCGGAAGGATTGAACGGAAGAGGCGCTCGTCCCGAGGGCGTCGGCGATCCAGTCGTCGTTCTTGCCAGCTTGGACCCATTCCCGGATCTGTCCCATATGCGGCTTCAATGCGATTCGCTTCTTTGACTCTGCCATGATCCCAGCCCGCTCCTTGTCCTGTTTTCCTAGAGTTTAGGCTCCCCCGAAGATCGCCCTCCGACACATTTCACGCCGGATGTTCATCGTGATCGCTGCTCGTATGAAGCGGCATTTTAGCATTTCCACCCGCCTCGAAAAACCGATGCCTCCTCGTCTCTTTTCACCGCGAACCGCCGGATGCTTCGTCATCCGAATTTCCACTTCCGCCGCCGCCTTCCCTTCCGCGCTCGGGGGCGGCGGGGGTTTCGCCTCCAGTCTCCTCGGGGGTTCCGGGGGCGTCTTTGGATTGGGGATCCTGAACCCGCGTCGGCTCCTCGCCCTTCTTCGCATCCCCCCTCGCCGCCCGACGCGCCTCCCTCGCCTCCGGCCCCGGCTTCGCCTCCGATTCCTCGTCCCCTTCTTCCTCCGCCTCTTCTTCCGGCTCGGGTTCGGGGGGCGTGGGGAAGGCGGTGAAGTTCTCGCGGGCGAACTCTTCGAGCATCTCCCCGACGAGCGGGGATGGAATCTCCATTTGGAGCGCGACGCCCTCGCCACGAGCGAGCGTCTCGTATCCGTCGGCGGGTTCATCGAAGCCGAGGTTCGTGAGAGCCTTCGCCACCCCGTCGGTCGGGACGAGGGTGTCTCCTCCGGCGATGACGCGGAGATATTGCATTTGCGCGAGATCAAAGCCCGCGACGACCCCGACGACGGGTTCGGTGTCGTATATGCGGCGCCGGATGAAGAGGCGGGTGTCGTACGAGTCGGCCCACCTTTTCAGGACTTCGGTCTCAGAGACGTAATTGTATTGCGCGACGCGGTGTTGAAATTGGCCGAGGAGTTGTCCGGTGAGGAGGCGGAGTTCCGGGTCGCCGAAAAACCACTCGTCGCCGTATGCGTTCATCACGCCGCTCACGCGCGGGATCGTGAACTCCTCCTCCGGGTCGCGGAACGTCCCGTCGAAGTCGTTAATGAGGGTCCGGATGTCCTCGCGGGAGCGGCCGCTTTTAATAAGCGCCGACTCGTAGATCACGAACGCGGCCGCGCGCCTCTCGACGAGGGCGTCCACCTTTTCGGCGGCCCGCTCGAGCCTCGCCTCGAAGTCGTCGAGGTTTCTCACTTTCCATGCCGCCTCGACGGCGAGATCCACTGTCTCAAGCACTTTCGATACCCCTCTTCGTCGCGTCGCCTTCGATCATGCTTCCAATCATGCCAATATACATCATCTTTGTGGGCGGCTTCGCCGCCGGTTATTGGTTGTTGGCAAAAACTGAAAACCAATAACCAATAACCGGGAGCGACAGCGACCAACCAATAACCAAATCAGCGAAGCGACCCCCACTCCCTCAATCCATAAACGCCCGGCGCGGTTTGCGTGAAAGGCGTCTCCGGGTTGTCGCGGACATCCACCGAGAGTCGGGCCCGCATCGTGTTTTGCGGCGTACTCCCCGCGCTCTCGATGTATCCGTCTTCGAGCGCGACTTCGGTTATGTCCGAATAATGGAGCGGATGCCCGATCTCCGAGAGAACCTCCCTCGCCGCCGATTTGAAATCCACGCGGGCCGTCCCTTTTCTATGGCATCGGTTCGGTGGATACCGCCGGATATGCCCCGGTGAGGGTGACGTATGGGCAATGCTCTTCGAGGGCTTCGAGGGCGCGGCGGACGTTCTCCTCCTCCGGATGGCCGATGAAGTCCGCGAAGAACATGTACGTCCATGCCCGCTTCCGGCTCGGGCGGCTCTCGATGCGCGTGAGGTTTATGCCTTCGTCGGAGAACGCGGAGAGGGCGTCTTTCAAAACGCCGGGGCGATCCTTCACCGAGAAAACGACGCTCGTTTTGTCCTTCCCCGTTTTCCCGGCCCATGTTTTGCCGAGGACGATGAAGCGAGTCGAGTTCGTGCGGGCGTCCTGAATATTTCGGGCGAGAACCGAAAGGCCGTTCGACTCGGCGGCGAGCGCGCTCCCGACCGCCGCCACCCCCGGCTCCCGAGCCGCCCTCTTCGCCGCCTCCCCCGTGGATTCGACCTCCTCGACCTTCGCCCGGGGAAGCTCCCGGTGGAGCCACGTAGCCGACTGCGCGAGCGCCATCGGATGCGAACATACGACCCGGACGTCGTCGAGGGACGACTCGCCGGAGATGAGATTCTGTGAGATCGGCAAATACACCTCGCCGCATATTTTGAGCGGGCTGTTCATGAGTTCGTCGAGGGTGTGCGTGACGGCTCCCTCCATCGA
>Ga0136630_1000159_pt1 | contig 22114 bp, 14 predicted proteins | sample AntDrymUQ5682106_2_FD_105496 | JGI IMG/M metagenome (GOLD analysis project Ga0136630, IMG submission 105496) | Polar desert sand microbial communities from Dry Valleys, Antarctica - metaG UQ568 (21.06) | ecosystem: Environmental > Terrestrial > Soil > Desert | place: Antarctica: Dry Valley...
AGACGACCGTTGCCCCGAGCAGCCCGACATAGAACTCCAGACTGCGGGTCAGGTCTGCTGTGGACACGATCGGGAACGCTTCGGTGAACATGGACACCACCTCCCCTGGTAAGTCGAATGGAACGACGCACTTTCGACAGCCCAAGCAGGGTCTCGAGAGCTAGGCCAGGCTAGGCAACGCATGCTGGCGAAAATTTCTCTACCTCGGCAGGCCCAGGTGTCGATCCGGCCCGAGGCGCTTCGTATAGGAGGTGAAAGACGCCCAATTCGCTCATCGCCACAGACCAACTGGCGCCAAACCGAGAGGCACTCGAGATGACCCACTACCTACTCAGCATTTACCAGCCCGACGGCGACCCACCCCCGCCGGAGGTCCTCGAGCCGATCATGGCTGACATGGCTGCTCTGGCAGAGGAGACGAAGGCGGCCGGCGGCGTGTCGCCTAGCCCCGCGGGTTGGATCATCACGACCGCCCGCAACCGCGCGATCGATCGCCTCCGCCGCGAAGCCTCCAGCGAGGACCGGCACGCCCAAGCCGCCCTGCTGCACGCCCGCGACCATCTCAGCGAGTCCGCCCAGGAGGGACCCGTGCGCGACGAACGGCTCCGGCTCGGATCGGCTACAGGCCGTACTGGCTGTCATCTACCTCGTCTTCAACGAGGGGTACGCCGCCAGTTCCGGCGAGGGGCTGGTCCGCGAGGACCTCTGCGCGGAGGCGATTCGGCTCGGTCGCCTGTTAGCCGAGCTGATGCCCGACGAGCCGGAGGTGCTGGGCTTGCTGGCGCTGATGCTGCTCAGCGAGGCGCGTCGGGCTGCCCGGACCACGTCGGACGGCTGTCTGGTGCTCCTGGCCGACCAGGACCGCAGCCACTGGCACCGTGGGCGCACCGCCGAGGGGCACTCCCCTCGTGCGAGCGTGTATTCGGCGGGGCCAGCCAGGCCCGTACCAGATCCAGGCGGCGATCAACGCCGTGCACAGTGACGCTCCGAGCGCGGCCGGCACGGACTGGAGGCAGATCGTGCGGCTCTACGACCAACTCCTGGCGCTCGCACCGACGGGCTCGACCTCGACAGCTACTACCTGTTCCATGCGATCCGCGCCGATCTCCTCCGGCGGCTTGGCCGCCACGCCGACGCCTCGGTGGCCTACGACACAGCGATCGCCCGGACCGACAACGCGACCGAGGGCGACTTCCTGCGGTGGCGCCGTCAGGAGCTCCGGGTTTGACTACGCGGCCGGTATGCGTCAGGCTGACGGACGTGTCACGTATCGCGAATCTCGTAGTAATCACCTAGCGCGCGGTCCCTCCGGACCGACGCGCTAACCCTTCGTGCTTTGCACGAGGGGTTTTTTGTTGCCACAGCATCGCCGCCGACGCCCCATCGCCACCAGCACCATCGACAGGAGCAGGACATGAGCACCGACCCCATCGACGACACGAGCTGTACCGGTGCGCAGAGCATCGTCCGGTCCCTCGAGGCGGTCGGTGCCGATGTCGTGTTCGGCATCCCGGGTGGAGCGATCCTCCCGCTCTACGATCCGCTGTTCGACTCCACCGCCGTGCGGCACGTCCTGGTCCGCCATGAACAGGGAGCCGGGCACGCCGCGGAGGGGTACGCCCAGGCGACCGGCAGGGTCGGCGTCTGCATGGCCACCTCCGGCCCCGGCGCGACCAATCTGGTCACGCCGATCGCCGACGCGCACATGGACTCGGTGCCGATCGTGGCGATCACCGGTCAGGTGCCCAGCGCGTCGATCGGCAGTGACGCGTTCCAGGAGGCCGACATCTGCGGAATCACGATGCCGATCACCAAGCACAACTTCCTGGTGACCGACGCGGCCGACATCCCGTCGACGATCGCCGCGGCCTTCCACCTCGCCGCAACCGGCCGGCCCGGTCCGGTCCTGGTCGACGTGCCGAAGGACGTGCTTCAAGCGCGGACCACGTTCAGCTGGCCCGCCAGGGTCGACCTCCCGGGCTACCGCCCGAATCTGCGACCACACGGCAAGCAGGTGCGCGAGGCTGCCACGGTCATCACCCAGGCCAAGCGCCCCGTTCTCTACGTCGGCGGAGGCGTCCTCAAGGCCCACGCGACGCAGGAGTTGGCGAAGCTGGCCGAACTCACCGGCGCCCCAGTCGTCACCACACTGATGGCCCGAGGTGCGTTCCCGGACAGCCACCCGCAGAACCTCAAGATGCCCGGCATGCACGGCAACGTCGCGGCGGTGACGGCATTGCAGCGCAGCGATCTCCTGATCTGCCTCGGCGCCAGGTTCGACGACCGGGTGACCGGCAAGTTGTCCACCTTCGCCCCTGGCGCCAAGGTCATCCACGCCGATATCGATCCGGCCGAGATCTCGAAGAACCGCGTCGCCGACGTACCGATCGTGGGGGACTGCAAGGAGACGATCTCCGCTCTGTACGACGCACTGGCAGCCGACCACGCGGCCGGCCGCAAGGCCGACCTCACCGGGTGGTGGCGACAGCTCGACGGCTACCGCGAGACCTATCCGTTGGGTTACGAGTGGCCAGAGGACGGTGAACTGGCCCCGCAGTACGTCATCGAGCGGCTGGGCGCGATCGCCGGCCCGGATGCGATATACGTGGCAGGTGTCGGTCAGCACCAGATGTGGGCGGCGCAGTTCATCAACTACGAGAGGCCATACACCTGGTTGAACTCCGGCGGCCTGGGAACGATGGGGTACGCCGTGCCAGCCGCCATGGGCGCCAAGGTCGGCCGACCGGAGGCGACCGTCTGGGCGATCGATGGCGATGGTTGCTTCCAGATGACCAATCAGGAACTGGCCACCTGCGCGATCGAAGGAATTCCGATCAAGGTGGCCGTCATCAACAACGGCAACCTCGGCATGGTCCGGCAATGGCAGACCCTGTTCTACGACGGCCGCTACTCCAACACCGGCCTCGGCACCCTACAAACCGCGCAAACCCGCCGGATCCCGGATTTTGTGCTCCTCGCGGAGGCGCTGGGCTGTGTGGGACTGCGGTGCGAGACAAAGGCTGACGTCGACATGACGATCGAGAAGGCGATGGCCGTCAACGATGCCCCGGTCGTCGTCGACTTCTGCGTCGGCCAGGACGCACAGGTCTGGCCCATGGTTCCGGCCGGGACCAGCAACGACGAGATCCTCGCCGCGCGTGATGTGCGCCCGGTCTTCGACGAGTCCCAGGTTTAGGAGCAGTGGACATGAGCAGGCATACCTTGTCGGTCCTGGTGGAGAACAAGCCTGGTGTGCTGGCCCGGGTTTCGGCGTTGTTCAGCCGGCGCGGCTTCAACATCGACTCACTGGCGGTGGGCCCCACCGAGAACGCGGATCTGTCCCGCATGACGATCGTCGTGGATGTCGCCTCGCAGCCACTCGAGCAGGTCACCAAGCAGTTGAACAAGCTGATCAACGTGATCAAGATCGTCGAACTCGACGACGCGGCAGCCGTTCAGCGCGAGTTGCTTCTGGTGAAGGTTGCGGCGCCACTGGCCGACCGGGCCGTTGTGCTGCAGACCGCGGAACTCTTCCGGGCCCGCATCGTCGACGTCAACGCCGACAGCGTCACCCTCGAGGCCACTGGTACGCCGGCCAAGCTCGACGCTCTGCTCGAAGTCCTGACGCCCTTGGGGATCAAGGAGATGGCGCAGTCCGGGGTCGTGGCGATGGCCCGCGGTCCGCGTTCCATCGCCGGAGCCGGATCATTGCGTGCCGTGGACCGCGCCTCCTGACCTCCGCTGAAAACCGACCCGCACCTTCTCTCTCGAAAGGACATCTGCCTTCCATGGCTGCCGAGATCTTCTACGACGACGATGCCGATCTAACCGTGATCCAAGGACGGGTCGTTGCTGTCCTGGGCTATGGCAGCCAGGGCCACGCGCATGCTCTGTCGTTGCAGGACTCCGGCGTCGACGTACGCGTCGGCCTACCCGAGGGCTCGAAGAGTCGCGCCAAGGCAGAGGCGGAGGGGCTACGGGTCGTTCCGCCGGCCGAGGCCGCGGCGGAAGCTGACGTGATCATGATTCTGGCGCCAGATCACGTCCAACGAAAGCTCTATGCGGAGTCGGTGGAGCCCAACCTGCAAGACGGCGATGCGCTGTTGTTCGCGCATGGCTTCAATATTCGGTTCGGCTACATCACGCCACCGTCCAATGTGGACGTCGCCATGATCGCGCCGAAGGGACCCGGGCACCTCGTACGCCGGGAGTTCTCGGACGGCAAGGGAGTTCCTTGCCTGGTCGCAGTCGAGCAGGACCCGTCTGGAGGCGCGCTTTCCCTGGCCCTGTCCTATGCCAAGGGCATCGGTGGGACTCGCGCCGGAGTCATCAAGACCACGTTCACCGAGGAGACCGAGACAGATCTCTTCGGTGAGCAGGCAGTCCTCTGTGGAGGGTTGTCGGCCCTGGTCGTGGCGGGGTACGAGACGTTGACGAGCGCGGGCTATCAGCCCGAGATCGCCTACTTCGAGTGCCTGCACGAGCTCAAGCTGATCGTCGACCTGATGTATGAGGGCGGAATCGCCAAGCAGCGCTGGTCGGTCTCGGACACGGCCGAGTACGGCGACTACACGTCCGGACCGAAGGTCATCGATTCTCACGTGCGCGAAACCATGGAGGGGATCCTGGCCCGGATCAAAGATGGTTCATGGGCCAAGGACTTCATCGCCGACCAGGACGCCGGGGCACCGGACTTCAAGGCCAAACGCGCTGCGGCTGAGGAACATCCGATCGAGTCCACCGGACGGGAGCTGCGCGGGTTGATGAGCTGGGTCAACACCGAAGACGACTACCAGGGCAGCGCCGCGCGCAACTGAGCGCAGCTCTGATCAGCCCGATCGACGAATCATTGGCCGCGCCGCGCCCTGTGTGATGCGAAGTACTGCGCCGCCGGCCCAAGACTCAGCAGCACGATGATCAGGATCGCGATCACGAGTCCGATCAGCTGAGAAATGATTCCCCCAGCGTCGGTCTGGGTATCGCCCAGGCTGCCGAGCAGGCCGATCACCCCGAGCGCGGTCACCACCGAGGCCGCGACGATCAGCAGCACCCGACTGCGCCCAGTGACGGCCAGGACCGACCCCCAGATCATGATCACGGCGATGACCAGTACGACCAACGCTATGACGATGAGAACGCCGGAAAGGGCACTGGCCAGCCCAGTCCCAGCGTCGTCCACACCGGTCAGGGAGCCCACGCCGGCGAACAGGAGGATCGCCCCCACCGTCGCAAGCGCACCGAGGATGAAGCCGAGCACCGCGGCTGTGGTGACCGCCCCGGGCCGTTTGGGCGGCTGGCCGCCGCCATAGCCGTACTGCTGTGGGTACCCAGGCTGTTGGCCGTACCCAGGCTGTTGGCCGTACGCCGGCGGTTGGCCGTATCCCGGCTGCGATTGGCCATACCCGGGTTGTTGAGGGTCGTTGCCGTACGTGCCCATGCGATCCGCCCCTGAGATCCTGTGATCAGCCGAAGGTCTTGCCGCCGCGCGCGGTGATCCATGCCTTTGACTGCGGGTTCATCAGGAACACGATGATGAGAATCGGGATGATGAAGCTCAGCAGCGCGGTTGCCTGGAAATAGAGCAGCATCGAGATCAGGTTGAGCACCACCGATGCCGCGGCCACCGCGAGCAGGATGACGAAGTTCTTGCCCTGCATCGCCTGGATGCCGCCGTAGATGAGGCCAGCGGACAGCACCAGTCCGATGATGACGAAGATGACCAGGACACCTGGAACACCGAGGCTGCCGATCACACTGAATGCGAGCAAGTTCCCGATCAGGCCCAGACCACCGGAGACGAAGGCCAGGACCGCGGCAGCGGTGACCATCCCAGGCCGGTTCTGGGTCGGCGCTGCTCCGTATCCGGCCGGCGGCGCTGATGGATAGCTGCCCTGCTGGCCGTACCCGGGCTGGGGCTGCTGCCCATATCCGGGCTGAGCCTGCTGGCCGTACCCGGCTGACCCGGCATCCGGATAGTTGCCGGTCGGTTGCTGGTGTGGCTGGCCGTACGGCGGTTGAGAACCGGGGTCCGGGGCGCCTGGCTGGGTCATCGGGAACCTTCCCTCGAAAGTGTGTTGCGAAGTGTTGGGCAGTGGAATGTCCAGGTCAAGCACCTGGGCTCGTGTGGCGCAGGGCACATGCGAAGTTCTTCTAGGCTGATGCCGTGTCCGCCACCCGCCCCATCATCCTGATCGCCGACAGACTAGCGCCGCGGGTCGCGGAATTGTTGGAGCCGGACTTCGAGTTGCGCCACGTTGACGGAACCGATCGGCCGGCCCTGCTGGATGCTCTGCGGGACGTGTCCGGTGTCATGGTGCGCAGCGCCACCACGATCGACGCGCAAGCTCTGGCAGCCGCCCCACGCCTGCGGGTGGTCGCGCGCGCCGGCATCGGGCTGGACAACGTGGATGTGGCCGCGGCGACCGCTCGCGGCGTCCTGGTGGTCAACGCACCGCTGTCCAACATCTGGTCGGCCGCAGAGCATGCGGTCGCGCTGCTGCTGGCAACGGCACGCCAGATCCCGGCCGCCGACGCCTCGCTGCGGGCCGGCAGCTGGAGGCGATCCTCCTTCAACGGCGTCGAGATCGCCGACAAGACCGTTGGTGTCATCGGCTTGGGCCGGATCGGACTTCTCTTCGCGGCGCGGATGAAGGCATTCGAGGCCCGGGTCATCGCCTACGACCCATACATCCAACCCGGCCGCGCGACCCAGCTGGGCGCGCATCTGGTCTCACTGGAGGAGCTGCTTCGCGAAAGCGACTTCATCTCCATCCACTTGCCCAAGACGCCGGAAACGGTGGGGCTGATCGGAGCCAAAGAACTCGCGGCCACCAAGCCCGGCACGATCCTGGTGAATGCGGCTCGCGGCGGCCTGGTCGACGAGCAGGCCCTGGTCGACTCGCTGCAGTCCGGTCACCTCGGCGGGGCGGGGATCGATGTCTACGACTCCGAACCCTGTACCGACAGCCCGCTGTTCACCCTTCCCAATGTGGTTGCCACCCCGCACCTGGGAGCCTCCACCGCGGAGGCACAGGACAAGGCGGGAGTCGCCGTTGCGAAGTCAGTACGACTGGCCCTGCAGGGTGACTTCGTTCCGGATGCGGTCAATGTGCAGGCCGGCGGAGTCGTCGCCGAGGAAGTACGACCCGGACTGTCCCTGGCCGAGAAGCTCGGCCGGATCTTCACCGCCATCGCCGGTGGTATCGCCTTGCGGCTGTCCGTCGAGGTCCGCGGGGACATCGTCGAGCATGACGTGAGCGTTTTGCAGCTGGCCGCGCTCAAGGGCATTTTCACCGATGTGGTCGAGGAACAGGTCACCTTCGTCAACGCCCCGCTGTTGGCCAGGGACCGTGGCCTGGAGGTCGACCTGGTCACCGATCCGATCAGCGAGGATCACCGCAACGTCACCACCCTGCGTGGTGTCATGGCCGACGGTCGGGAGATCTCGGTGTCGGGGACGGTCACCGGGCCTCGGCTGGTGGAGAAGCTCACCGAGGTGGTCGGCTTCGAGGTCGACCTTCGTCCCGAGGGTTACCTACTGTTCTTCCGCTATGACGACCGTCCCGGGGTGGTCGGAACGATGGGCGCCCTGCTGGGGAATGCTGAGATCAACATCGCCGGCGCTCAGGTCAGCCGAGCTGATGCCGGTGGTGAGGCGCTGATGGCCATCACCACCGACTCCGAGGTTGCACCGGAACTGCTGGCCACGATCGCCGAGCGGATCGGTGCCCGTGATGCCCGGCTGGCCAACCTGACCTCATGAGCGCACACCAGTCTCGAAACGGAGGCACAGTGCGGATGCGGAGACGAACGGCTGATCAAGAAAAGTTCCGTCGACATGGACAACGGGTGCCGTTGACCGGTTACTCTCCGTCGGGGTTGTGGTGCGGCGGTTGGTAGGGCCAATCGCAGGTCACGCCGGGGGCACTCACGCGCTCGGCGCTGACACACTGGACAGACTTCCTCGATGGGGCGGACGTGAGTCGAACAGTTGGACGAGGCCGGAGTCGGATCGCGCTGATCGCGTTGACCGCTGCTGTGGTCTCGTCAGTCGGGATGGGCACCGCTACCGCGGCACCCACCACGCCAGGCGGTGCAGGACCGTCCGTCGATGTCAATCTCAGCGAGGACCAACGCGCCGCTTTGCAACAGGCAGTGCAACAGAGCAGGACGCTAGGCAACCTGCCCTCCTCCGGTCAGTACGGCTTCTTCGTCGAACTGGACGCGGACTCGTCGGGTGCGGTCTTCCAGGCCACCGAGAGTCAAGGCCAGACCGCGGCCGGTGCGGCCGCCAGGGCGGCTAAGTCCAGGATCGCCGGGCTGCAGGATTCCTTGCTGACGAGGCTTCCTACGCTGCGGGGGAACACCCAGGTGCTGTACCGCACGTCTGCGATCTCTGCGGGCGTCGCAGTGCTGACTGACGTGACCAACTACCGCGCACTGTTGAGCCTGCCGGGCGTCAGGACGGTCTACCCGATCGCTCCGAAGACGATTGAGAATGCCGGCGTGGCGGACCTGGTCAACGCCCCAGAGGTGTGGGAATCGTTGGACAACACCGGACAAGGAGTCGACGTCGGGATCATCGACACCGGAATTGACTACACCCACACCGACTTCGGTGGGTCGGGATCGGTCGGGCAGTACAACCTGCTCCGCCGCCTTGAAGACCGGCCTGCCCCTGCCCGCGTCTTTCCGAATGCCAAGGTGGTGGGGGGCTTCGACTTCGCCGGCGACGACTACAACGCCAGCGACCCGACCTCCGTGCCCCAGCCCGACCCCAATCCGCTTGACTGCAATGGCCACGGCTCGCACGTCGCCGGCACGGCCGCAGGCTATGGCGTTAACGAGGACGGCAGCACCTACTCCGGCCCGTACGACACGAGTCTGGACCTCAAATCTCTGCGGATCGGTCCGGGCATCGCGCCCGAGGCAAACCTCTGGGCGCTGCGGGTCTTCGGCTGCGAGGGCTCGACCAACGTCATCGGCGCGGCAATGGAATTTGCCGCCGACCCGAATGGCGACGGCTCGATCGAGGACCGGCTCGACGTCGTGAACCAGTCGCTGGGCACGGACTACGGCATCGTCGACGACGCCGATGGTGTTCTCGCCGGCGAGTTGATGGAGCTGGGCATCATGATGGTGTTCTCCGGCGGTAACGCCGGGGACACATACGACATCGGCGGCTCGCCGGGTAACAACCCGCGGGTGCTGTCGGTTGCCGCCACCGATGACGGCTTCGCGGTCTTCGACGGCTGGCAGATCGTCAACCAGCCCGAGCTGTTCGAGCCGGACGTCCGGCCTGGTCTGCGCTCCTTGGCTTTCGAGGGGGAAGGTGATCACACCGGTGACCTGGTGCTTCCAGTAGCCGGGGACGACCCCACCGCCTGCGCGCCACTGTCTGGCGACTACTCCGGCCAATTCCTGGTCATCGAAGCCGATGGCTTCGCCTGTGGGTCGGTCACCAAGTCCGCCAATGCCAAGGCTGCCGGCGCCGACGGGTTCGTCATCATCGCCGATGACGACTCTCTTGAAACCGGTATCACCGGTGACCCCGAGATTCCTGGAATCTTGATACGCGCTTCCGACGGTGAAGTTGTCAAGGATGCCCTAGTCGCTGGCGAGCAGCTGACGATCACCTTTGGTGACACCTTGGCGGGTGCGGCCCAGGTCAGCGACCCGGCGGCAGTGGACACGCTAGCCACGTTCAGCTCCCGTGGCGTCCGACAGTCGGTCAAGCCCGATGTCGCCGCCCCGGGCGTCAACACAGTCTCGGCCAGCGTCGGTACCGGTGACCAGACGCTGACGATCTCCGGTACGTCGATGGCAGCACCAGCCACCTCTGGACTTGCCGCGCTGATCCGCCACGAGAACCCGTCGTGGACTCCGGAGCAGGTGAAAGCCGACATCATGAATACGGCGGCCAACGACGTGTACGCCGAACGGAACCAGACTGGGCTCATCTACGCGCCGAACAGAGTGGGTAGCGGTCGAATCGACGCTCCCGCCGCTCTGTCGAACGAAGTCCTGGCTTATGTGCAGGACGAGTTCTCGGTCGTCTCCGCGAGCTTCGGCGTGGTCGAGGTCTCGAATCCATTCGCCACCCTGACGAAGACCATCGTCGTGGACAACCAGGGTGACACGGCGCAGACCTACGACCTGAGCTACGACTCGATCACCGATCAACCGGGTGTGCGGTACTCATTGAACCGCGGCAGTGTCACGGTCGCCGCGAACAGCACCGCATCTTTCGACATCCGGATGACGGCGACCAGGGCGTTGCTGCGAAAGACGATCGACCCGACCGTCTCACGCACTCAGCTCGATTTGCCGCGGCAGTATGTTGCTGACGACAGCGGGCGGATCCTGCTTACGCCGACGTCGGGGAACCACCCGCAGCTGCGGGTGCCGGTGCACTCCAACGTCAAGCCGGTGTCAACCCTGACCCAGTCGCTGGCGCCCTCCGGGGGCAACACGGGCGTCATCACGTTGGACGGTCAGGGTGTACGCAACGGCCAGCCGGGTGGTCTCACCTCGTACAACTCCACAGTGAGCGCCTTTTCATTGCTTGGCACCAGCCCGGTGATGCCGACGTGTGGCGTCGGTGTCATCACCGACTGTGTGGTGACCGAAGGCGAGCGTTCGGTCGACCTGGCGAACGTGGGAGTTGCTTCCGACGCTGCATTCTTCGGGGCGCGAGACAGGTACCTGTACTTCGCGGTGGCGGCGCACGGGAACTTCACCACTCCAGCCGCGTTCACCGATTACAGCGTTTTCATCGACAGCAGCGGTGACGGGGTGTGGGATTACCAGCTGCTCACCACCCGGTTCGCCGATGGCGCGGATCCGGTGGATGTGCCGGTGGTGATCGGCGCTGACCGGGACGGTAACCTGTTGCCCAGCAACGAGGAGCCGGCGATCACGTTCCTGAACGGGGCACCGGGGTCGTTCGACACGAATAGCTTCGACAACAACCAGGTGATCATGCCGTTCCCGGCTGCGGCGATGCCGAAGCTGCTCCTGAATCCGCGTTTCTCGTTCGGGGTCCAGTCGTCCAGCGGCTTCGGCACGGTGGACAACCTCGGTACGACGGTCACGGCCGACGGCTTCCCGGAACTTGCTGCCGACACGATGTCGTACAACGTGCGGAATCCAAGTCTGTCCTTCTCCGATGGGACGGACCCGAGCCTGCCAGCGATCCTGGCTCTCTCCGGTGACGGAACGACCATCGGTGTGACCGTCGACGTGGCCAGCTATGTGGCCGATCGTGCAGTCGGCGGCCCGAAGGGCATCATGTTGGTGCATACGCACAACCCCAACGGCCAGCGCGTGGCACTGATCACACTGCCACCCGGGACCGACGGGAGGGTCATAGCCTGACTCGGAGCGAGTGAGCTAGGGGCCGCGGCTGACCGCCGCGGCCCCTAGCTGTTCTTCGCCTTCCATCGTCGAGAAGCAGCCGGCAAATGCCGACTCTTGCTGGCGTGGTCAGCGCTTGGTAGAAAGTTCCAGTCACGGCGAGGTAACGATCGCCGTACGATGCGCAGGTGGGTTGCGCTCGGCACCGCGCCGGGAGCGGGTCAGCACCCCGACCAGGCCCAGGACACTCGCGCAGGTGGCCGTGAATCAGTTCGGATCGAGCGGGCTGCTAACTCGCGCGCGCTCGCGCATCGTCATCGTGAGCGCAGCGTCGGCGATCGTCCTCGGCGGATTGAGTGGTACCGCGTACGCCGAACCACTGAACCCTGATGGCGCGTCCGGGCCCGAGCTCACGCTGACCGACGTACAACAACGGCAACTGCAACAGGCACTCGGCGACCCGGCCTCGAACCTACCGGCCAGCGGCCAGATGGCCTTCTTGTTAGAACTGGATGCCTCCTCGACCGGGGAGGTGTTCAACCAGGACCTCCCTCGCGGTGAAGTAGCGGCCGAAGCAGCCGCCACAGCCGCGGCTTCCTCGATCGCGGCCCTGACCGATCAGGTCCTAGCTGACCTACCCCTGGTCGCGCCAAACTCCAGGGCGCTCTACCGGATGCATGCCGTGATTGCCGGGGTGGCGATCGAGACAGACGTCAGCAACTTCTCAGCGCTGTCCAGTCTGTCCGGCGTACGGGCGGTGTACCCGATCTCGCCCAAGCGGACAGACAACGCCGGCGCCTCCCAGCTGACCCGGGCCGCGCAGGTGTGGTCGGCCCTCGGCGAGACCGGTGAAGGCGCCTCGGTCGGCATCGTCGATACCGGTATCGACTACCTGCACGCCAACTTCGGTGGCCCGGGGACAGAGGCTGCTTACGCCGCACAGACGGATTCGGTTGCCCCGCCGCCCAGTCTCTATCCCAATGACAAGGTCGTCGGCGGCATCGACTTGGTCGGCGACAGCTACAACGCTGATCCCGACGACCCCGCGTACTCGCCGGTGCCCGTTCAAGACCCGAATCCGATGGACTGCAACGGGCACGGATCGCATGTGGCCGGCAGCGCGGCAGGGTATGGCGTCAACGCCGACGGGAGCACGTTCGCCGGATCTTTCGAGGCCGACATCCCGTTGGAGACGATGCGCATCGGGCCCGGCATGGCGCCTGAGGCTGACCTCTACGCACTTCGGGTGTTCGGCTGTGTGGGCCCTAGCAACGCCACGGCCCTAGCCATCGAATGGGCGATGGACCCCAACGGTGACGGTGTGATCAGCGATCATCTCGACGTGGTCAACCTCTCCCTCGGCTCGGCCTACGGTATGGCCGATGACGGTGACAGCGTGGTGGTCAACCGCGCAGCCGAGCTGGGTGTCTCGATGGTCGTGTCTGCAGGCAACGCCGGTGACACCTTCGACATCGGCAGTTCCCCGGGCAATGCGTCGCGGGCGATCACCGTGGCAGCGTCCAACGACGGCTTCGGGACCTTCGACGGCTGGCGAGTTGACGACCCGACCCTGTTCGATCCTGACATCCGGCCCGGCCCGCGCTCGGCCGGCTACCTCACCCCCACGCCCAACGGCGTGCAGGGCGATCTCGCCCTTCCGATTGTCGGTGACGATCCCTCTGCATGCGAGGAACTCGACGGCGACTACAGCGGCAAGTTCCTGATCATCGACGCTGGCGGCTTGACATGCGGCGGGGTGACCATGAGCGATAACGCCGCGGCCGCGGGCGCCACGGGTTTCGTCGTCGTCTCCGACGACGACCTCCTCGAAACCGGGATCACCGGTGGCGCCGATATCCCGGGCATCCTGGTCACTGCCGGCGATGGCGAGATATTGAAGGACCAGGTCGCTAGCGGGGAAACCTTGGCGATCGAGTTCGGCGACAACCTCAAGAACTCAACTACCCACATCGCGCCCGGGCAGGAGGATCTGCTGGCATCGTTCAGCTCTCGCGGCGTGCGCCAGAGCAACGGTGTCAAGCCCGACGTCGCAGCTCCTGGTGTGACCACGTACTCGGTGGCCGCCGGAACAGGGAACCAGGGGGTGAACATCTCCGGGACCTCGATGGCCAGCTCGACAACTGCCGGTGTAGTCGCCCTGGTCCGGTCGGCGCATCCGAGCTGGACGACCGAAGAAGTCAAGGCGGCGGTGATGAACACCGCGAACGAGGACGTCTACACCGGCGAGAACCGGACCGGCGATATCTACGAACCCGACCGGGTCGGAGCCGGTCGGGTCGACGCGCTGGATGCGTTGAATACCGATGTGCTGGCCTACGTCCAGGACTCGCCGGGTGTGGTGAGCGCGTCCTTTGGGGTCATCGAGACCAGCAACGACAGCACGACGATGAAGCGCACGATCCAGGTGGTCAACAAGGGAAGGACCGCGCAGACGTTTGCGGTGACATACGTGCCGGCTGCCCAGCAACCTGCTCTTTCCTACGGTTTGAATAGGAACTCGGTCACCGTGGGTCCTGGAGGATCCACCATGGTCGTCGTCACTATCACAGTCAAGCGCTCGGAGCTGCGCAAGACTCTGAGCTCGACGATGGACGACACCCAGCAGGACACGCTGGTCGGCTTCGGAGGCCTGCCGCGGCAGTTTGTCGCTTCAGCTAGCGGGCGGGTTGTTCTGACTGCCAGCGCACCTAACTCCACCCAGCCAGAACTGCGGGTTCCGGTGCACGCCAATGCCAAGCCGTCTTCGACGCTGACCCAGTCGTTGTCCTCGTTCAGCGGGAACAGCGCCAGGCTGACCTTGTCGGGCCGGGGTGTGCTCAACGGCACACCCGGCACGCCGAACGCCTACGCGTCGCTGTCCAGCGCCTTCGAGCAGCTGGGTACCAGCCCGCAGATGGCCATGTGCTCACGGACGGTCCAGGCCGATTGCTACAAGTCCGAACTCGAGCGATCGGTGGACCTCAAGGCGATCGGTGTCGCAACCGATGCTCCGTTCACCGGCTCGGTCAGACAACCGCTGGCCAACAGCTACCTGTACTTCGGGGTGGCGGCGCACGGGAAGTTCACGACTCCGGATGCGGTCATCGGATACTCGGTGTTCATCGACGGGGACGGTGACGACGTCCCGGACTACGAGATATTCAGCCAGCGCCTGGCTAACGGTCCGGATTCCATCGACGTCGTGCTCGTACTGGGCGCCTATCTCACCGGGCCCGATGCCGGATTCCTCATGACGACCCCGGATGGGAATCTAGCGGCGGAGTTCCTGAACATCGTGCCGGGGGATGTCGATACGAATTTCTTCGACAATGACACCGTCATCATGCCGTTCCCGATCTCGTCGATGCCGCTGCTCACGAAGGCCAACCCCAGGTTCACCTTCGGTGTCCAGGCCACCTCCTTCGGGTACGGCACGATCGACACGGTCGGTACGACACCGTTCGGGGGGAGTGTCGCCGGCGGTATGTCGTTCAACGCCCGTACGCCCGGTCTGTCATTCTCCTCTGGTGGCGACGTCGCCCAGCTGGTCGTCTCCGGGTCGGGCACGACGATCGACGTCAGGCGCAACCCGACTGAGTTGGCAGCAGACCGGGCGGTGGGTGGACCGAAGGGAATCCTGATGATCCACTCGCACAACTCGACAGCCGCCGGACGGGCTCAGACCGTCGCCATACCCGGGGTGACCTAGCCCGGGAACGACAGAAGCAAACCGACGGCCCTCGAACCGAGCACTGGTTCGAGGGCCGTCGAGCGTCTCCTAGGGTGTGCAGCATGCGGATTGCGGTCATCGGTGGCGACGGAATCGGGCCGGAGGTCACCGCCGAGGCGCTCAAGGTCCTGTCGGCGCTGACTGCTGAGCTGGAGACCACGGACTTCGACCTCGGCGCGGCCCGCTGGAGCCGTACCGGGGAGTTGCTACCCGACTCCGCGCTCGAGGAGATCCGGGCACACGACGCGATCCTGCTCGGAGCGATCGGTGATCCCAGCGTCCCCAGCGGCGTCCTGGAACGTGGACTGCTGTTGCGGCTGCGCTTTGCCCTCGACCACCACGTGAACCTGCGCCCGGTGCGGCTGATGCCTGGTGTGGTCGGGCCGCTGAGCGGCAATCCGGCGATCGACATGGTCGTGGTGCGTGAGGGCACCGAAGGCCCGTACACCGGCAATGGGGGGGCCATGCGCGGCGGAACCCCCCAGGAGATCGCCACCGAGGTCAGCGTGAACACCGCGTACGGCGTCCAGCGTGTCGTTCGCGACGCCTTCGAGCGGGCGCAAGCCCGACCGAGACAGCACCTCACCCTTGTGCACAAGACGAATGTGCTGACGCATGCCGGCTCGTTGTGGTCGCGCATCGCGCAGGAAATGAGCCGGGAGTTTCCGGACGTCACGCTGGCCTACCAGCACGCCGACGCCGCCACGATGTTCTTCGTGACCGACCCGGGACGTTTCGACGTAGTCGTCACCGACAACCTATTCGGTGACATCCTGACCGACCTCGGCGCCGCCATCACCGGCGGCATCGGTCTGGCTGCCAGTGCCAACCTGGACATGACGCGGCAGAGCCCGAGCATGTTCGAACCGGTGCACGGCTCGGCACCCGACATCGCGGGTACGGGTACGGCCGACCCCACGGCGGCCATCCTGTCGGCTGCCCTGCTGCTCGATCACCTGGGGCGCTCGGATGAGGCCAGGCGCGTGGATGCCGCCGTAGCACAAGATCTGGCGACTCGTGATCCGGCCGACCCTGCAGGCACCCAGCAGATCGGCGACCGGATCGCTGCATCGGTCAGCCTCGACCCGGCCACTAGGTCGGTCGGGTAGCAAAACCAGGCCTTTACGGGAGTTTCCCGCACCTGGTTTACTTCTCAGTGATGTCAAGCTTGCTGGTCATTATCAGTTAGCGCGCCCGCCGTCCCGGCCTGCGCGCAGACCTCCCGTATCCGACGGGGGGTCTTTTTTGTTGCTTGCGCATTCCGGCCACCAGCACAGCTGAGCCACTCACGTGAGGTTGAAAATCATGAGTCCGCCATCTCCGCCGCCCCCACCAGGGACGTTGCCCGATGATTCCTTTCACGTCTTCGACACGACATTGCGCGACGGCGCGCAGCGGGAGGGCATCACATACTCGGTCAACGACAAGCTGGCCGTGGCCCGGCTGCTCGACGACATCGGAGTGGGATTCATCGAGGGCGGCTGGCCCGGTGCGATGCCCAAGGACACTGAGTTCTTCGACCGCGCACACGACGAACTGGACCTGCGCCACGCCCAACTCGTCGCCTTCGGGTCCACGCGAAAAGCTGGCGTGGACGTACGGACTGACAAGCAGGTGCAGGCACTGCTGGCCGCGAACACGCCGGTCGTGTGCCTGGTGGCCAAGTCCGACGTACGACACGTGGAGCGCGCGCTGCGGACGACCCTCGAGGAGAACCTGGCGATGGTCTTCGACACCGTCGAACACCTTGTGGGGGAGGGGCGGCGGGTCTTTCTCGACTGCGAGCACTTCTTCGATGGGTACGCCATCGATCCGGACTATGGCCTCCGCGTGCTGGAGGCGGCCTTCCGCGGCGGCGCCGACGTCGGAGTGCTCTGCGACACCAACGGTGGTTCGCTGCCGATGGGTCTTGGTCGGATCGTCACCGACGTCAAAGAGCGTGGCGGCTTCCGCCTGGGCATTCACTGTCAGGACGACACGTGGTGTGCAGTGGCCAACACTCTCGCTGCGGTGGAGGCCGGCGTCACTCACGTCCAGGGAACCGCTAACGGGTACGGCGAACGGGCCGGCAATGCGGACACGTTCGCGATCATCGCGGGGTTGGTGACCAAGATGGATCGTCCGGTGGTGCCGCCCGAGTGCCTCACCGAACTCGTCCGGGTCTCGCATGCCATCGCCGAGTTGGCCAACATCGCGCCGAACACTCACCAGCCCTATGTCGGATCGTCCGCCTTCGCGCACAAGGCCGGGCTGCACGCCAGCGCGATCAAGGTGTCCCCGGCGCTGTACAACCACCTGGACCCGCTGGTCGTCGGAAACGACATGCGCATCCTGGTGACCGAGATGGCCGGGAGAGCCAGCATCGAACTCAAGGGCAAGGAGCTCGGGGTCGATCTCGAGGGGTACGGCGACGCGGTCGGCAGGGTGGTGGATCGGGTCAAGGTGCTGGAGGCCGAAGGCTGGTCCTTCGAAGCCGCCGACGCGTCCTTCGAATTGCTGTTGCGCTCTGAAATGGGCGCCGAGATGGGCTCGAAATTATCTGGGGATGTCGGGCCGATCTTCGAATTGGAGTCCTATCGGGTCATCGTCGAGCACCGTCCTGGCTCGGGTCCTGGGAATGGCTCGGTGATCAGCGAGGCGACGGTGAAGCTATTCGTGGCAGGTGAGCGGATCATCGCAACCCGGGAGGGCAACGGCCCGGTCAATGCACTGGACTCGGCGCTGCGGTCCGCGCTCACCCAGCCCTACCCGCAGCTGGCCCACCTGGAATTGGCCGACTACAAGGTGCGAATCCTCGAGGGCAAGCACGGCACCGACGCCGTGACCAGGGTGCTGATAGAGACCACCGACGGCGCCGGCGGCTGGACCACTGTGGGGGTGCACGGCAACGTGATCGAGGCTTCCTGGCACGCCCTGGTGGACGCGCTCACCTTCGGTCTCCGGCACCGCTCCGGCCCCGCCGTTCTCAGCTGACTCAGGGCCTCCCTGAGTCGAATCATTCGACTCAGGGACGCCCTGAGTCCATTGGAACCGGGCGAAACCGGCCGCTGGCTGAGACTGGGTAGATTGGGCGGCGATGCGTATCGTCCGGTTCGCCCACGCGCAGGGAATGTCATTCGGCACCGTCGAGTCCGACGGCAATCTCGCGCAGATCGACGGTCACCCATTCGGCTCCATCGTCTACACCGGGGAGCGATTCGATCCGGGCGACGTACGGCTGCTTTCGCCCATCCTGCCCAGCAAGGTGATCGGCGTGGGCCGAAACTATGCCGACCATGCTGCGGAGATGGGCAACGAGATTCCGGCCGAACCGATGATCTTCCTCAAGCCCTCGACCTCCGTGATCGGGCCGGGCGATGCCATTCGGCTGACCACGTTGTCCAGCAACGTCCACCACGAGGCCGAGCTTGCGGTCGTCATAGGGGCGGTTGGCGCTCGCCGGGTGACCGAGGCCAACGCCATGGCCAGCGTTTTCGGCTACACCTGCGGAAACGACGTCACCGCTCGTGACCTGCAGAAGAAGGACGTGCAGTTCACCCGCGCGAAGGGGTTCGACTCGTTTTGTCCGATCGGGCCGTGGATCGACACGGACTTCGATCCCACCGATGCCGAGGTGCGTTGTGAGGTCGACGGTGAGCTGCGTCAGAGTGGTCGGACCAGCCAGCTGATCCATTCGATTCCGAAGCTCATCGCGTTCATCTCCGAGGTCATGACCCTGCTCCCGGGAGATGTGATTCTCACCGGAACGCCGGCCGGGGTGGGGCCGATCCTCGCCGGCCAACGCGTTGACGTCATCATCGAGCATCTTGGCACGCTGCCGAATCCCGTTGTCGCACCGCATGGTTCGACCTCGGCCCCGACCGATGAGACAGGATGACGGGTCCCATCGGTAGCGGATTACGGGTCAGATTCTGCCCCTCGCCTACCGGCCTGGTGCACGTCGGACTCGTGCGTACGGCCCTGTTCAACTGGGCCCACGCCCGGCATCACGGTGGGACTTTCGTGTTCCGGATCGAGGACACTGACGCCAGCCGGGACACCGAAGGCTCCTACCGGCATCTGCTCGACAGCCTGCGCTGGCTCGGGTTGGACTGGGACGAGGGGCCGGAGATCGGCGGACCGCATGCGCCCTACCGCCAGTCCCAGCGGGACGGCATCTACGCCGATATCGCGGCTCGACTGCTGGCATCGGGGTCGGCCTACGAGTCGTACTCGAACGGCACCGAGATCGAGGCACGACATCGGGCGGCCGGTCAGGATCCGAAATTGGGCTACGACAACTTCGACCGCGAGTTGTCCACCGAGCAGCTGGCTGCCTTCCGCGACGAAGGTCGGGCACCTGTCATCCGACTTCGGATGCCCGATCGCGACATCGTCTGGAACGACCTGGTCCGTGGAGAGATCCGGTTCGCGGCGGGGGCGGTGCCGGACTTCGTCATCGTGCGCGCCAACGGGATTCCCCTCTATCCCTTCGTGAACCCGGTCGACGATGCGCTGATGGAGATCACCGACGTGTTGCGCGGTGAGGACTTGCTGCCGTCCACGCCCCGCCAGCTGGCGCTGTACGAGGCGCTGTCCGCTATCGGTGTGGGCACCGGCCCCCCGCGCTTCGGTCATCTGCCCCTCGTTACCGGGGAGGGCAGCAAGAAGATGTCGAAGCGGGATCCGCAGTCCTCGTTGGATGTCTATCGCGAGCGCGGCTTTCTTCCCGAAGGCCTCCTCAATTACCTTGCGCTGCTTGGTTGGTCGATCGCCGACGATCGCGACATCTTTTCGATGGCCGAGATGGCCGCCGCCTTCGACGTCGCCAAGGTCAGCCCCAATCCGGCACGTTTCGACCTGCGCAAGGCCGAGGCGATCAATGCGGTTCACCTGCGGGCCCTCGAGCCCATGGAGTTCCAGCGCCGGGTGCGGCCCTATCTCGTCTCCGCCGGGTTGCTCAGCGATCCGGCCACCGAGGCTCAGCTGCGACTGCTCAGTGGCGCTGCACCCCTGGTCCAGGAACGGATGAACGTCCTGTCCGAGGCCGCCGGCCTGCTGCGGTTCTTGTTCACCGCAGAGCAGGACTTCACCGTCGAGCCGGACAGCGCCGCGAAGGTGTTCGACGATTCCGCGGTGCCGATCCTGCATGCCGCCGCGCAGGCCCTCGGTGCGCTGCCGAACTGGGCGGCGGCCGAGATCGAGGTCGCGCTCAAGACAGCGTTGGTCGAGGAGCTAGGCATCAAGCCGCGCAAGGCGTTTGCCCCGATCCGGGTGGCCGTCTGCGGCCGTACGGTCTCCCCGCCGTTGTACGAATCGCTGGAACTTCTCGGCCGCGAGCGGTCTCTGCTCCGGCTGAATGCCGCTGCCGGTCGGTGACCCGAGCCGATGACTGACCTGCCAGAGGCAGCAGGCGCCAGCCCGCCGACCGAGCCCGCCGCAGGGAGCCCGCCGCCTGGGCCGGCTCCGGTCTTCGGCTGGTACATCCCGCACGGACCGCCCATCGAAAACCAACCACCCTTGGGCTACGCCGCCGGCTCAGGCCATGTCCCGCCATATGGGTACGGGCCCTCGAGCGGTGGTGGACCGCCGCTCGGGTACGGCCATCCACCCGCGTACTGGCCACCCCCCGGGCCAGCGCCGTACGCGGCGTATCCGGACGGTTCGCTCCCGCCGTACGCCCCGGGGTGGTACCCGCCGGCTCCGATGTGGGGACCAGTCCGACCGCCGAGCTTCTCGAAGGTCCCGCACGCCGAGCCGCAGCCATATCTGCGCTTGATGCGGACCGTGAACTACCGCTGGTGGCGTCCAGTGCTGGGCATCCTCGCGTTTATCGGCTCGTACGTTGTCGCGGTCTTTCTGGTCGTGCTGGCATTTGTTGCCGGCGGCCTCGATCTGAACGACCTGACCCGGTTGGACGACCTCACCGATCCGGGCACACTCGCGCTTGCCAACGCCAGCCTCATCGTGGTCATCCCGACGGTCTGGCTGGCCTGGGTGGTACACACCGAGCGGCTGGGCTGGTCGTCTTCAGTGTTGGGTCGGATCCGTTGGCGTCTGCTCTGGCGGTACGGCCTGTTGGCCCTCGCCATTCTCGGGGTGGGCATCCTGATCAGCCTCGGGGTCGGCGGTGGAATTGGGTCCACCACCGGCTTCGATGGTCGGGAGTACGCGCTGCTGCTCGCGGTGGTGCTGATCAGTACGCCGCTGCAGTCCGCCGCAGAGGAGTACCTCTTCCGCGGATACGCCAGCCAAGCGATCAGCTCGTGGATCCCGTCCCGTACGACCGGTGCGGTGTTGGCCGCCCTGATCACGGCCACGTTGTTCTCCCTTGCCCACGCCCCAGGGGACATCTTCACCTTCCTCGATCGGTTCGCGTTCGGGCTGGCGGCATCAGCCGTCGTCTGGCTGACCGGAGGACTCGAGGCGGCGATCGCGCTGCATGCGGCGAACAACGTCGTGATCTTCCTCGTCATCGGCGCGCTGGGCGGAGAAACGAGTTCGGACATTCAGACCGGATCCGGCACGGCGGCGCTGATCGTGGCACTGGACATCCTCGTGATGGGGATCTACGTGTGGATCGTCGCCAAGACCCGCGAGCGGTGGCATCCGGAGATCCTGAGTCGCGCACCGGAGCCAGCCGACCCTGCCGCGCCGATGGCCCCCCCAGCTCATCCGCCGCCGAATTGGGGTGGCGGGCCACCGGGCTGGGCCGGCCAACCGTCCTACTCGCCGCAAAATGCGCCCGGCCCGCATCCCGGACTGACCTGAGCTGGGGCGGGTTGGCCCAACCCTTCGCCGGTTGGGTAGAGTTCACGTTCGGTGCGCAAGAGCCCAACGCACCACTTGGGGTATGGGGTAATTGGCAGCCCGTCGGTTTCTGGCACCGTTAGTCTAGGTTCGAGTCCTGGTACCCCAGCGCTCATCACCACAGCACGGCCCCGTCGTCTAGAGGCCCAGGACGCCGCCCTCTCAAGGCGGTAGCGCCGGTTCGAATCCGGTCGGGGCTACACCGCTATACCGACCGATACCCGCCGTTCAGGCTGACAT
>Ga0136630_1000161_pt1 | contig 22070 bp, 20 predicted proteins | sample AntDrymUQ5682106_2_FD_105496 | JGI IMG/M metagenome (GOLD analysis project Ga0136630, IMG submission 105496) | Polar desert sand microbial communities from Dry Valleys, Antarctica - metaG UQ568 (21.06) | ecosystem: Environmental > Terrestrial > Soil > Desert | place: Antarctica: Dry Valley...
CAGCCGCTGTGGGTCACGGCTACGATGAAACTCGAGCGCCAGACCAAACCGGGCGCTTTTCATATCGCGGAAGCTCTCTTCGATCTGCATGCGTTGGCGATAGATCTGTACCACGCTATGGGCGAGCTTGCGGCCAGCCGGTAGATTACTCGCCAAAATCCATGGCTCACGCGCTGCTCGGGCGGCCTTGTTGCTGCGCTGACTGCGTGAGCGCTTGCCGTAGCGGTTGATTTCATGGCGCCCCTTGGCTTTGCTTTTGTAGATCACCAGTTGGCAGACATGCGCCTGACTACGGGCCAACCGCACTTCGCCCAAGACCCGGGGTGTAGCGGTCGCCTGTGGGTGCAGCGAGTTGACCGATATCCAGTCGCTCTCGCTACCGAGCTTGACATAGCGCCGGTCACGCACCCGCGACACCCAGCACCATCCCCATGCCTCCACGGCCTGAAACCAGGGCGTCTTGAAGCCGGCGTCGGTCACCAAGATCGGCCGGCATCCGACCGGCAGCACCGCCTGGAGCCGATGCAGAAACTGCACGTGGGTCTTCGGCTTTACCGCCGTCTTGCGACCGTGCACTTCCTCATACACGGTAAGCGCCCGGCCCTCGACCGCCAGTGACACGCGTAATACCTGATTGCGCCGCCATTCGTCCAGATCTGACCAATCGACCAGCAGCACCGGTTGTCGCTGCGACCCTACCAGCCGATGCGCTAGCACTCCATACATCGCCTCGCGTTCGGATTGCAGATGCGCGTTCGACAACAACCGGTCAGCGCGCTTGATGTTGTGCTTCTCGCGGGCAACACCCCCAATAGCGCGGCCCAAGCCGGTTACGGTCTTCCGCTGCGATGTCAGACCCGCCCAGACCATCGTCTCTAGCGCCTCTCGACGCACAGCGTGCATCTCGACGCACGTTTGAATCAGCAATTTGTGCAATACTTCTCGCGCCTGCATGGTGTGACCTCCTGTAAGCTTCGAACACTTCCTTGAGATCATCAGACACCATGCAGGTTCCTCATCAATTCAACTTTATCTCGTTGTTTGAAAGACCATTTTCTAGGGGATACCTCAGGGACAAACCACAGTTGGTCTTAGTGAGCGCCCTTAGGTTTTCGGGGAAAGTCACACGAAGACCCCTACTTACGGTTGGCGAGGTCTTTAGCAGTGCGCTCCGCCGCGCGCCGGCCGCTCACCACCGCGCCGTCGGAGTGGGCGCTCACTAACCAGTCCCGGCGAAATAAACCCCGTCCTCGGGTTCGAACAGCGCCTGCGCTTTTGCATCGAGCGGCGAGCGGCCGGGCGGCCACACCGCGACCGCCGCGGGGTGATGGCTGTAGAGATAGGTCTCGCGCACGTGCGATTTGAAGCCTGGCCAGAGCTTGGAGAGCGCGGCGGTCATTTCCGCGACGGCTTCATCGTGTGGTTTCATGTGGAGTCGGCGCGCGGCAGGGCCGTGGACGAGGAGCGAGAAGACATCGGTCTTGGCATTGGGTTCGCCCTCGCTTTGCGTCCCGTAGATCACACCCAGCGTGCCGTCGCTCAATACCGGCAGCGGTGTTTCACCGTTGACGCGCCAGAGGTTTTCGGCAGTGCGATCGACGATCAGGTGCGCGACCACGTACTGGCCGAGGTCCAACGATGCAATGGCCTCGCGTTTGGCGCGCGACAACTCCGGCGTCAGGCTGATCGAATGCACCCGTGTGAAGGGGACCGCGAGCACCACCGCTTCCGCTTCGACCGTCTCGATGCGTCCGGCGTGCTGATAGTAGACCCGTGCGCGCCGTCCGGCGTCTCCGGTTCTGTCACGCACCACACGCACGACGCGGGCGGATAGGAGCTTCGGACCCTTGAGGGCGGCGGCAAGCGCCTCGATCAAACGGATATTGCCGCCGCGGACGTGATAATGCTTCTGGCCACCCTCGAGAAAGATCCCGAATTCCAGTAGACCGGCCAGCGCGCTGAATCGATCCCAGGGCGCCGCCAGCTCGCATTCGATCGTCAATCGCACGAACTCGGCGGCATTGGGGGGAAGCTTCTCCCGCTCGATCCATTCCGCGAACGATATGCCCTGGAGCGCCCGCACCGCGCCATCTGCCAGACCTTTGGCGAGCGCCGTTTTTCTCAGCGCCGAGGCCTTCCCGAGCCACGTCGTGAGCGCCGCCTGCTCGTCGTCCGAAAGAAACGTCGCGAAGTACTGCTCAGCGGTGTCCTGAACGAAAGCGTGCAGCTTGCCGTCGATGATGACGCTGGAGAACGGCTCGCCGCTCTCTTCGTCGTGCGCAATCCCCAGCTCGCGCGCCATCCCGAGCGCCGGATTGTCCCCCCACATCTCCTGCAATCCGTATTCGGCCTGCAGGCCGCCGGGATAGCGCGCCGTCGCCACGCGGCCGCCGAAGACATCGCTGGCTTCGATGACTTGTGCCACGATGCCACGCTTTTGTAGCTCGTAGGCCGTCGTAAGCCCCGCCAGCCCACCGCCCACTACCACGACGCGCGTCGCCGCGGGGACTTCCGCGAAGCTGGCCGGGAGTGCCCCGAGCAGGAGTACACACAGCAGGGTCAGCGTTCTCAGCAAGGAACCTTTCTGCATTCGTTTCGCCAAGCTCGGCAGCGGGCGCGGCTCGGCGGCGTCACCGCCCGGGCGATCTCATTGGCATCCATCATTGGGTGTCCGTGCTTACTCTTTTGACTTTGATCTGAGACAATCGGGCTGATGCGGGCATTATACATTTGTGGATCGATAAACCAGACGCGGATGGTGCATCAGGTCGCGCGGCAGTTGCCGCAATTCGAGGCCTACTTCACGCCCTACTACTGTGATGGTTTCATCAAGCTGGTTTGCCGCGCCGGGCTACTCGACTTTACGGTGATGGGTGGTCAGTTCTTGCAACAAACGCTAAGATATCTGGAGACGCATCGGCTCGCCCTGGACCTCGAAGGACGGAACGGCCGTTACGATCTGGTCGTCACCTGCAGCGATCTCATCGTCCCGCGCAATATCGGGCCTAAGCTGGTGTTGGTGCAAGAAGGCATGACCGATCCCGAGACGCTGGCGTTTCACCTCGTCAAGGCGCTCAAGCTACCCCGCTGGATCGCGCAGACCGCAGCCACGGGACTCTCCGATATGTACGATATTTTCTGCGTTGCTTCCGACGGCTACCGGGACCTCTTCATCCGCAAGGGCGTGCGGCCGGACAAGATCCGCGTGACCGGGATCCCTAATTTCGATGATTGCGCGAGCTTTCTCGGCAATGATTTTCCCTACCGGGACTATGTCCTAGTGGCGACCTCCGATCGCCGCGAGACGTATAACTACGAGAACCGCAAGCGTTTCATCCATAAGGCCAACGGGATCGCCGATGGGCGCAGGATCATTTTCAAGTTTCATCCCAACGAGAACGCCGAACGTGCCCGCCGAGAAGTGGAGCGTTATTCGCCCGGTGCGCTCAGCTTCAGCGATGGCAATACCGATCATATGATCGCCAACTGCAAGGCGCTCGTCACGCGCTTTTCCTCGGTGGTCTATGTCGCGGCCGCGCTCGGCAAGGAACTGCATTGCGATCTCCCGGCCGCTGAGGTCAAACGCTTGCTGCCACTCCAAAACGGCGGCCGCTCGGCCGCCAACATCGCGAACGAATGCCTGGCGCTTTTCGGTTAGCATGAACGTGATCGTGATTCAGGCCCGGATGGGCTCGACGCGCCTGCCCGGCAAGGTGATGCTGGACCTCTGCGGTGCGCCGCTCATCGTACGCATGCTCGAACGGGTGCAACGGATCAGAACACCGGCGAGGATCGTGGTGGCCGTCACTACCGAGGCAGCCGATGATTGCCTGTTCGATGTCTGCCGCGCGCGCGGATTCGAGGTATTCCGAGGCCATCCGACTGATCTCCTCGACCGCCATTACCAAGGGGCGCGTGCCTACGGGGCCGAGGTGGTGGCTAAGGTGCCCTCGGACTGCCCGCTCATCGATCCCGCGATCATCGACGCCGTATTCGAGCGCTTCGCTCAAGGTGATTGCGACTATGCGAGCAACCTGCATCCCCCTTCGTACCCCGATGGCAACGACGCCGAGGTGATGTCGATGAGCGCGCTCGCCAGCGCCTGGCGGGAGGCCGCCCAGGGCTTCGAGCGCGAGCACACGACGCCCTTTCTCTGGGAACATGGCGAGCGCTTCCGGCTCGCGAATGTCGCGTGGGACCCGCGCCCCGGCGACGCGCCGGTGCAAGACTATTCAATGTCGCACCGCTGGACGCTCGACTACCCCGAGGATTACGAATTCATCCGCCGGGTGTACGCGGCGCTGTACCCGCGGAACCCGGCGTTCGGGCTCGAGGACATCTTGCGGCTCTTGGAGCGCGCGCCCGATCTCCTGGCCATCAACGCACGCTACGCCGGCGTCAACTGGTACCGCCATCACCTGAGCGCGCTGCGTACGATCACCGCGGCCCAGACACGCGTGATCGGATAGGGCGCATGCAAAACGAGCAACTCATGGCGCTCAGCCACCGGGTACGCCGGCATGTCATCAAGATGGCCACGAATGGCGGCTGCTTCATCGGCGCCTCGCTCTCCTGCGTGGACATTCTCACCTATCTCTATGGCAATTGGCTCAACCTGCACCGCGATCGCCTGACCGATCCCGACCGCGACTACTGCCTACTGTCCAAGGGTCATGATGTCCCGGCCCTCTACGGGCTTTTTGCCGAGTTGGGGTTCATCGAGCCGGAGCGGCTGGGAAACCATTTGCGGCCCGACGACGACATTTACTGGCACCCGAACCGCAACATTCCCGGGATCGAATTCCATTCCGGATCGCTCGGTCATCTGCTGAGCGTGGGTCTCGGCATCGCGCTCGACATCAAGCTTCGAGGCGGCCCCGGCCGCGTGGTGGTGGTGCTCGGCGATGGCGAGCTCAACGAAGGCTCGGTCTGGGAGGCGGCGCTGGTGGCGGCGGCCAAGGGCTTGGACAAGCTCATCGCCATCGTCGATCGCAACGGCTTTCAAGCCAACACCGCGACCGAGGATCTCATCCCCATTGAGCCCATCGGGCAAAAGTTCATCGCCTTCGGCTGGAGCGCGGCGCGTATCGATGGGCATGACTTCAACGCCTTGGAGCAAGGACTGGCGACGATCCCGCTCGCGGCCGGACGGCCGTCCGTGATCATCGCCGACACGGTGCGCGGCAAGGGCTTGCCGAGTATCTCGGCGCGCGCCGATCGGTGGTTTTGTAACTTCTCGCCCCGCGAGATCGAGATGCTGCTCGAAGAGCTCGAAGGCACCCGGCGGGCCGAGCTCGAGAGCGAGACGATCGTCGCGCGCTAATTCATTGGTGGCACATGCCAGAGGCCGCTCAAACCCTTCATCCAGAATATCGGAGCTACGAGGATCTGCTCTATGGCATGGCGCAAGCCGATGAGCGCATCATCGTCATGACCGCAGAAAATCGGGCGGCGATCCGCGGGTTACCGGCGCGCCTCGGTCCGCGTTTCGTCGATGTCGGCATCTGCGAGCAGACCCTGATCGGCGCCGCGGCCGGCCTCGCCTTGCGCGGCCGCATCCCGGTGGTCCATGCGCTCGCGAGCTTTCTCACCATGCGGGCGTTCGAGTTTATCCGCACGGATGTGGGGATCCCGAGGCTTCCGGTGAAACTCGTCGGGAGCTTCGCGGGCTTCGTCTCGGAGGCCAACGGACCCACGCATCAAGCGATCGAGGACATCGCCCTCATGCGCGGCATTCCCGGCGTGAACGTGTGGTGTCCCGCGGATCTCGAGGATATGCTGATCGGTCTCCCAGCCATCCTGCGCGATCCGGCACCCTACTACATCCGTTACAATCATCTGCCCGCCGCCGTCGCGCACACGGATTTTCTACCCGGCCGCGCCGAGATCCTGAGCCACGGGGAAGACGTGACCTTGTTGACCTACGGCACCCTCTTCGGCGAGTGCGTCCGGGCCGCGGAGATCCTGCGCGCCCAAGGGATCTCGGCCGGCTTAGTCAATTTACGCACGCTCAAGCCCATCGATACCGAGGCCTTGCTGTCCGCCGCGTGCAATTCGCGTCTGCTGGTAGCGGTCGAGGATCACCTCAAGGTCGGCGGGCTGTATTCGATCCTGGCAGAAACCTTCTTCGAGCGCGGCCTCGCCGTCCCGGCGCTCTCCCTGGCTCTTGACAACCATTGGTTCAAACCCGCGCTCATTGCCGACGCGTTGGAGTACGAGGGTTTTACGGCCGCGAAGATCGCCGCAAGCGTCTTGCAACGGATCCATGAGGCCCGGAGTTGACGATGCCAAACCGTGTCGGATTCAACGCCGAGCTTCCGGTCATCGAACAATCGAATGCGCTGTGGTCACGCGCGCAAGGTCTGATCCCCGCCGGCACGCAAACCCTGGCCAAGGGGCCAACGCAGTTCTCCGAAGGCGTCGCGCCCAAATACCTCCTGCGCGGTAAGGGCGCCCGGGTATGGGACTATCATGGCGCTGCTGGAAAAAGACGTGTTCTTCTACCACCTTCGGGGGCGAGACCCTGTCGCTCGCCGCCGCCATCGCGTGCATCGAGTTCATTCGCGACCATGGGGTCATCCGGCACCTGGCACAGGTGGGCCAACACTTGTCGGAGGGATTGAAAAATATCGTGAGCAAGCTTACGCTGGACTACGTCTCACCGGCTATCCCTTTCGCACCCTGCTAAGCTAAACGCCGCTTAATCACGGATGCTCCCAAAACCGATGTTGCCACGACGTGCTTTGGTTCCGTTTCGTGCGGCGCGCATCCATCCATTCAGGCCGGTTGAGTCTCTCACCGCACCGTTGCGTGATCCGCTTGATGACGCGCCAACGATGAGAGAAATCGTGATCTCCGGGCGGCAAAGTCCCAGGGGCGTGCACGTGAGCGGGCACCAACACCCAGGCCTCAATCGCAACCGGATGGGACAGACGGATCGTTACAGATAGCCTCTCGCAAGGCTGCACGCACATCCGCGTCGGTGAGAAACATTCGAGGTCGGTAGGTGTTGACGGTGAAAAAATAGCTACCGCCTGGTACGTAGGCACGATGGTAATCCGGCATGACGAAAATCATACCCTCACCGAACGGCGCGGGCACGCGCCCTACGCTGACTTCGCGGGCTTCGTCTCGGAGGCCAACGGGCCCACGCACCAGGCGATCGAGGACATCGCCCTCATGCGCGGCATCCCCGGCGTGAACGTTTGGTGTCCCGCGGATCTCGAGGATATGCTGATCGGTCTCCCAGCCATCCTGCGCGATCCGGCGCCCTACTACATCCGTTACAATCATCTACCCGCCGCCGTCGCGCACACGGATTTTCAACCCGGCCGCGCGGAGATCCTGAGTCACGGAGAAGACGTGACCTTGTTGACCTACGGCTCCCTCTTCGGCGAGTGCGTCGGGGCCGCGGAGCTCTTGCGTGCCCAAGGGATCTCGGCCGGCTTGGTCAATCTACGCACGCTCAAGCCCATCGATATCGAAGCCTTGCTGTCCGCCGCGCGCAATTCGCGCCTGCTGGTGGCGGTCGAGGATCACTTCAAGATCGGCGGGTTGTATTCGATCCTGGCCGAGACCTTGTTCGAGCACGGCATTGCCGTCCCGACGCTCTCCCTCGCGCTCGATGACCATTGGTTCAAACCCGCGCTCATGGCCGAAGTGCTGGAGTACGAGGGTTTCACGGCCGCGAAGATCGCCGCAAGGGTCTTGCAACGCATTCATGAGGCCCGGAGTTGACGATGCCAAACCGGGTCGAATTCAACGCCGGGCTTCCGGCCATCGAACAATCGGATGCGCTGTGGTCACGCGCGCAAGGTCTGATCCCCGCCGGCACGCAAACCCTGGCCAAGGGGCCGACGCAGTTCTCCGAAGGCGTCGCGCCCAAATACCTCCTGCGCGGCAAGGGCGCCCGGGTATGGGATGTCGATGGCAACGAGTATCTCGATTACAACATGGGCATCGGGCCCATTATCCTCGGCTATTGCCATGAAGCCGTCGATGAAGCCATCCGGCGGCAACTCTCGAACGGGATTTCCTTCTCGCTCATGCACCCGCTCGAGGTCGAGCTGGCCGAGCTCATGCGCGCGTGCATCCCGAACGCCGAGTCGGTGCGTTTCTCCAAGACCGGTTGTGACGTCACCAGCGCCGCGGTGCGCCTGGCGCGCGCCTATACGCGCCGCGAGAAGGTGCTCTGCTGCGGCTATCACGGCTGGCACGATTGGTACATCGCGGTCACCGATCGCAACGCCGGGATCCCGGCCTGCGCCGCGGAGCTTACCCACACGTTCAACTATAACGATCTCGATTCGGTCGCGCGCTCCATCGACGGCGATACAGCCTGCGTGATCCTGGAACCCTTTGTCTTCGAGCGCGAACAAAACGGATTTCTCGCCGAGCTGCGGAAGATCTGCGATTGCAACGGTACGCTGCTGGTCTTCGATGAGATGTGGACCGGATTCCGCTGCGCGCTCGGAGGCGCCCAAGAGTACCTCGGGGTGCGTGCCGACTTGAGCCTGTTTTCCAAGGCCATGGCGAACGGCATGCCGATCTCGGCCATCACCGGCCGCCGCGATGTCATGGCGCTGCTGGAAAAAGACGTGTTCTTCTTTACCACCTTCGGGGGCGAGGCGCTGTCGCTCGCCGCCGCCATCGCCTGCATCGAGTTCATTCGCGACCATGGGGTCATCCGGCACCTGGCACAGGTGGGCCAACAATTGTCGGAGGGATTGAAAAATATCGTGAGCAAGTTTGCACTGGACTACGTCTCTCTCACCGGCTATCCCTTTCGCACCCTGCTAAGCTTCTCGCCGGCCGCAGGGGATCCGTTGGAAATAAAGACCCTGGTGCAACAGGAGCTCATCCGGCGCGGGATCTTATGGAGCGGCATCCATAACCTCTGCCATGCCCACGGGTCCGCGGAGATCGACTACACGCTCGAAGCCTATACGGCGGTCCTGTCTATCCTCAAGCAGGCGGTCGCGGCCAAAGACGTCGCTTCGCGCCTTAAAGGTCGCCTACTGCAGCCGGTGTTCCGCAAGACCAGCCACTTTAACACCCAGCCCAGCCCGCCGTGTCATGACTGAGACATCGGTAGATCGTCGGCGCTCGGGCTCAATGCGCTTCGTCCCAGTTAGCGCCCACGCCGATATCCACCACCAAGGGCGCCGCGAGCTCCGCAGCCCCTGCCATGATGCTCGCGAGCCTCGCACGCACCTGCTCGACCGCATCCTCCGCGGTTTCGACCACCAGCTCGTCATGGACCTGCATAATCAGCTTAGCATTGATTCTCTCCTCATGGAGCCACCGATCGACTTCGATCATCGCCCGCTTGATGATGTCGGCGGCGGTCCCTTGCATCGGGGCGTTGATGGCCGTGCGTTCCGCGTATTGGCGGCGCTGGGTATTTCTGGAATTGATCTCCGGCAGATACAGGCGGCGTTGATAGACTGTCTCGATGTAACCTTGCCGTCGGGCGCGTACCCGGGTCTCGTCCATGAAAGCTTTTACCCCCGGATAGCGGGAAAAATAGCGGTCGATGTAGTCCTGGGCCGCGCCGCGATCGATCCCGAGCTGGCGGGCCAGCCCGAAGGCGGACATACCATAGATGAGGCCGAAATTGATGGCCTTGGCCGCGCGCCGTTGCTCGGCGCCGACCGTTTCGGGCTTGAGCCCGAAAATCTCCGCGGCGGTGACGCGATGCACATCCTGTCCGGTCTCGAAGGCTTGCCGCAGCAAAGGATCACCCGAAAGATGGGCCATGATCCGCAGCTCGATTTGTGAGTAGTCGGCCGCAACCAGGCGCTGGCCGGGCGGTGCCACGAAAGCCCGCCGTATGCGCCGTCCCTCCTCGGTGCGCACCGGTATATTTTGGAGATTCGGGTCCGAGGATGACAGACGTCCGGTCGCGGCCACGGCCTGATGGTAGCTCGTATGCACCCGTCCGGTGCGCGCATTGATCTGCCGAGGAAGCTTGTCCGTGTAAGTTGATTTCAGTTTCGCGAGGCCACGATATTCGAGTATCAATCGCGGTAAGGGATACTCAGCCGCGAGGTCCTGGAGCACCGACTCCGCGGTGGAGGGCTGCCCCGTGGGTGTCTTGGCCCTAACGGGTAAACCGAGCTTGTGGTACAAAATTTCCTGGATCTGCTTGGGCGAATCGAGATTGAAGCGCTCACCCGCGAGCGCATGCGCCTCGGCTTCGACTTCCAACAACCGCCCGCCCAAGGCCCGGCTTTGCTCGTCCAACATTTCCGCATCGATTTGAACACCGTTGCGTTCCATGCGCGACAAGACCGGGACCAGCGGCACTTCCATCTCTTCGTAGAGCCGTCGCAACCCGGACTCTTCGGCGAGGCGCGGCCAGAACGCTTGGTGCAACCGCAAACACACCTCCGCATCTTCCGCGGAATAGGTCGCGGCTCGATCGACGGGCACCTGGTTGAAGCTGAGCTGGTGAGATCCCTTACCCGCCACGTCCTCAAACAGAATCGTGCGCACCCCCAGGTACTTGAGTGCCAGGGAATCCAGATCGTGGCGGGTGGCGGTACTATCGAGAACATAGGACTCCAGCATCGAGTCACAGCGGATCCCACGCAACTCCACGCCGTGGTTCGCCAATACGCTCATATCGTACTTAAGATTGTGGCCGAGCTTTGGCCGTAGCGGGTCCTCGAGGATCGGCCGGAGCGCCTCGAGTACCTCCTCACGGGATAATTGCTCAGGCGCGCCCGGATAATCATGAGCGACCGGTACATACGCCGCTTCCCCGGCTTTTAGGGAAAACGAGACGCCCACGAGCCCCGCCTGCATGTAGTCCAAACTAGTCGTCTCGGTATCAAAGGCGATAAGCTCGGCATGCCTCAGCCGCTCTATCCATCGATCGAGCTGTCCACGATCCAGGATCGTTTCATAGCCGGCGGCTTCGACCGGCGGGTCGGGCCGAGGCGCCTCTTCCAGAAGATCGTTCAACCAGGTCTTGAACTCAAGCTGGGTGAAAAGCGCTTTCAGCGTCTCATTGTCTTGGGGCCCCGGCTTAAGGTCTCTCGGTGTGGCATCAAGGGGGACCGCGCAGGCGATCGTGACCAGCTTTTTGGAAAGGGCAAGCTGCTGCATGCTCGCGCGCAGGTTATCCCCCAATGTCCCTTTGATGTCGCCGGCATGGGCGAGCAGATTATCGAGACCCCGGTACTGCTTAAGCCATGCCACGGCGGTTTTGGGTCCGACCTTCGGCACCCCGGGGACATTGTCGACCTTATCCCCGATCAAGCTTAAATAATCCACGATGAGCGCGGGCGGGACCCCGAATTTGCGCTCGACGCCTTGCGCATCCATGACACTATTGTCCATCGTGTTCACCAGGGTCACCGCCCCGCTGACGACTTGCGCGAAGTCCTTATCACCGGTTGCGATGAGCGTGCGAAGACCGGCCTCAGCTGCTTGGATCGCCAGCGTTCCGATGACATCGTCGGCCTCGACGCCCTCGATCACCAGCATCGGGACACCCATGGCGCGGACGACCGCGCGCAGGGGCTCGAGCTGAACCCGCAACTCCTCCGGCATAGGGGGCCGGTGCGCCTTGTAAGCGGGATACATTTCATCGCGAAAGGTCTTGCCCTTGGCATCGAATACCACCGCCAGGTAGTTCGGTGTATAGTCTTTCAGCAACCGGCGCAGCATGGCGATAAACCCGTGAATGGCTCCCGTGGGTTCTCCGCGCGAGGTGCTCAATGGAGGCAGGGCGTGAAACGCGCGATAAAAGTAAGAGGAACCGTCGACCAGAACCAGGAGATCTTCCGCCATGGTGTCGTTGCTCGCAATGTGTGCTGATGTTCCATTATGAATAAGAACACTAAAGCCAGCCACCCGGCGCTCGCGCCCGTCAATGATTCGGCGCTCGTGCGGGAATCATGGAAGGTGTTCCAAATCATGGCGGAGTTCGTCGAGGGATTTGAGCGCCTGGCCGCCATCCGGCCCGCGGTCAGCATCTTTGGGTCCGCCCGTTTCGGCGCCGAGCATCCCTATTACAAGCTGGCCGAAGAGATCGGGTATAGCGCATCGGACGCGGGTTTCTCGGTAGTCACCGGAGGGGGACCGGGGATCATGGAGGCCGCGAACAAGGGCGCCTATTCGGGTCGCTCACCGAGCATCGGGCTCAACATGCAACTACGGGAAGAGCGCGGTAACGCCTTCCAAAATATCAGGCTGAATTTTCGTCATTTCTTTCCCCGCAAGGTGATGTTCGTCAAATACGCTTCAGCCTATGTCGTGCTGCCGGGCGGGTTCGGCACCCTGGATGAGCTGGCCGAGATCTTGACACTGGTCCAAACCGGCAAGACGCGGAAGATCCCGATCATCCTGGTCGGAAGCGACTTTTGGCGTGGTTTGATCGAGTGGTTCAAGAATACCTTGGTCGGCGAAGCCACTATTGACGCTACGGATATTGACCTATTTGAGGTAGTAGACCATCCGCGGGAGGTGGTCGATGCGATCTTCCGGCATTATGAACATCGCGAGTTTGCGCTCTCGGCGGAAGAGCAAGAAATGCACATGCACTTATAAAGCGCACGCAAAAATTTTACGCCGGCTACAGGCACCCTTATCGCTTAAGCAAGCCCACGCTCGGCATGTGCTACAATCGAATACACCCGGCATGAACACGAAAAGTCGGTAAAGCAATGAGCTCTAGAACGCTAAGTATATGCAGGCAATGAAGCTATTGGCCTTGGGGATTTTTTGCGCGGCGCAGGTCAGCGCCACGGAACCCGGTGTGCCCGCGAATCTGGAACCGCTGCCGGAAGCCGCCCCGCCCCCTCCCGAGCCGGTTCAAAGCGGCGAATCCCTCGAGCCGGACATTCGAATCATCCAAAAGAAAGACGCGATCATCGAGGAATATCGCCTGAACGGAAATCTTTACATGGTCAAGGTTATCCCCGCCGTGGGTCGACCCTATTACTTGCTCGACCAAGACGGGGACGGGCGCATGGAAACCAATATGAGCGAGATCTACTCGGATTTCGTAGTCCCTCAATGGGTGCTCTTCAGTTGGTGAGGATAGACTGCCCCGAGCCTAGAGATCGCGCCGGCCTCGTGTCTTTAGGCTAGCTCAGCAAGCGCATGGCCGTTCCTCAGCCCCTAAACATTCACGCCTACATGCAGGACGTCGGGCGCCGCGCGCGCGCTGCGTCCTGGACGATGGCCCGTGCCGCGACCGCGCTTAAGAACGCGGCCCTGACCGGCATCGCCGAAACCATTGAACGCAACCAGCAAGCGCTGCTCAATGCCAATGAGCGGGATCTGGCGGCCGGCGCCGCGTTGGATGCCGCATTGCTCGATCGATTGGGGCTCAACCCGGCGCGAGTGCGGGCGATGGCGGACGGGTTGCGCGAAATCGCCGCGCTGCCCGATCCCGCGGGCGAGATCACCGGCTTGCACTACCGCCCCTCGGGGATTCAGGTCGGGCGCATGCGGGTGCCGCTGGGGGTCATCGGCATCATCTATGAGTCGCGTCCGAACGTGACCGCCGACGTCGCGGGCCTGACCCTGAAATCTGGGAACGCCGTAATCCTGCGCGGCGGCTCCGAAGCCTTGCACTCAAACCAGGCCATTGCATCCTGCGTCCACGAGGGATTGGCCGTCACCGGGCTGCCGCGCGATGCGGTGCAGCTCGTCGAGACCACAGATCGCGCCGCGGTCGGCGAGCTCCTGCGCATGCAGGACTTCGTCGATATGATCGTGCCGCGCGGGGGCAAGGGTCTCGTCGCGCGCATCAGCGAAGAGGCGCGCGTTCCGGTCATTAAACACTTGGACGGGGTGTGCCACGTCTACATCGACGATCGCGCCGATCTCGACAAGGCGGTCGCCGTGGCCTTCAACGCCAAGACGCAGCGCTACGGCACCTGCAACACCATGGAGACCTTGCTGGTGGCCGAAGCGGTGGCGCCGGCCGCCCTCGGGCGTTTGGGCCCGATGTACCGGGAGAAAGGCGTGGAGCTTCGGGGTTGCCGAATCACCTGTCGCCTGTTGCCCTATGCGGTCCCGGCCGCCGAGGATGATTGGTATGCGGAGTACCTGGCCCCGATACTCGCCGTGCGCGTGGTGCACGATCTCGACCAGGCGATCGACCACATTCGCTGCTACGGCTCCCAGCATACCGACGCCATCGTGACCGAAGATCTCACCCGCGCCCGCCGGTTTCTTACCGAGGTCGATTCCAGCTCCGTGATGGTAAACACCTCGACCCGTTTCGCCGATGGCTGCGAATACGGGCTCGGGGCAGAAGTCGGGATCAGCACCGATAAACTCCACGCCCGCGGGCCGGTGGGCCTCGAAGGACTCACGTCGCAGAAGTTTGTCGTGATCGGAGACGGCCACGTTCGCAAATAACCGCGGATGACGGCCGTAGGCATCCTCGGAGGCACCTTCGATCCCATCCATCATGGCCATCTGCGCTTGGCGCTGGAGATGGCGGCCGCGCTCGAGCTCGCGGCCGTGCGCTTGCTCCCCTTGCATGCCCCGCCGCACAGAGAGCCGCCGATCGCTCCTCCCGAGCTGCGCCTGCGGATGATCCTGGCCGCGATCGAGGGTCAAGAAACCCTGCTCGCCGATGACCGGGAGATCAAGCGGCAGGGGATCTCCTATACCGTGGACACGCTCGCGGAGCTCCGCCGCGAGCACGCCGAAGTTCCGCTATGCCTGATCCTTGGCATGGACGCGTTCCTGAGTCTCCCCACCTGGCGCCACTGGGAACGGATCATCGGGCTTGCCCACATCGCGGTCGCGCATCGCCTCAACACCGCGCCCTTGCCCTCGGCCGCTTTGCATGCGTTCCTGCATCGACATCGAACCGGCGATCCCAAAGACCTGCATCGGACTCGCGCCGGGCGAGTCTACTTCGCCGTGATCCCGGTGCTCGAGATTTCCGCCTCCGGCATTCGTAAGCGCATCGCCGCCGGAGGTAACGTGCATTTTTTACTACCGGAACCGGTGCTGCAATTGATCCACCGCTACGGCCTTTACAGAACCGCTAGTTCTCTATGAATCCCCAACAAATTACCGATCTCGTAACCACGGCGTTAGCAGACATCAAAGCCTTTGATATCGAGGTGCTCGACGTACACGAGATGACCAGCATCACCGATTTCATGGTGATCGCCAGCGGCCGCTCGAACCGCCAGGTCAAAGCCATGGCAGGCAAGGTCGTGGAGGCGGCGCGCGCCGCGGGAATCAAACCCCTCGGAATCGAGGGCGAGGGCCAAGCTGAATGGGTCTTGGTCGATCTCGGCGATGTGCTCGTACACGCGATGCAACCCGCGACCCGGGACTTCTATCAGTTGGAAAAACTCTGGAGTCCGGTCGAAGAGAGCCGCAAGCACCTCCCGGACACTCACCCCGCGGTTCCCTGATCGTCTACGCCGTGGGCCGCTGCGGCTTCTCCATGCGCATCCACCTCCTCTGCGTCACGCATCGCGTACCGGCATGGGTGAAAGCCGCGTTCGAGGAGTATGCGATGCGACTCCCGCCGAGTTGCCGGCTCGGGTTGGTCGAGATACGAGCGGCGCGCCGCCACACTAGCGCCGATCCGGATCGCGCGCGCACGGAGGAGGCGTCGCGCTTGCTGAAGGCAGTCCCGGGTGGCGCCGGAATCGTTGCTCTCGACGAACACGGCGAGGCCTGGACCACGGCCGCGCTCGCGCGGCACCTCGGTTCCTGGACCCAAGCCTCGAACGACATCGCCCTCTTGATCGGCGGTGCGGACGGCTTGGCGCAACGTTGCTTGCAACAAACCAACCATGTGTGGTCGCTGTCGGCGTTAACCTTGCCGCACGCCTTGGTGCGTGTCATCGTCGCCGAGCAAATCTACCGGGCGTGGAGCCTATTGCAACATCATCCCTACCATCGGACAGCGTGCGCGCCGCGCTCTATCTGAACTCCGAATCGTCCCGCCGCCAGGCGCTCCTCGGGCAGCTTGGCGTTGCATTCGTCCCGATTTCCGCGGCCATCGACGAGACTTGGAATGGCTTCGAGACACCCGCATACTACGTCGAGCGCCTGGCGCTCGAAAAAGCCCAGGCCGGCTGGCGATCCATAGCCCAACGTGATCCGCTCCCCGTGCTTGGCGCCGATACGGCGGTGGTCCTCGAAGGCACGATCCTCGGTAAACCCAGCGGCCCAAGCGACGCGGTGAACATGCTGGCCGCGCTATCGGGCCGTCACCACGATGTCTATACCGCGGTAGCGCTCGTGGAACCGTCCAGCGCGAGCCACCGCTCCCGTGTCAACGTGACCCGTGTGACCCTGCGCGCGATTGCAGCGTGGGAGCGCCAGGCCTATGTCGCCACCGGCGAGCCCTTCGGCAAGGCCGGAGCCTATGCGATTCAGGGACTGGCGGCGGCCTTCATCGAAGGTATCGAAGGCAGCTATTCCGGGGTGATGGGCCTGCCCCTTTATGAAACCGCGGAGCTTCTGCGCGCAGCGGGCATCGAGATCTTGGCTGCTGCGCCACATGCTTTCGCAACGAAGTTTTAGGCGGTTTGTGCGCGCTGCAGATCAATGGCTTTCCGCCATTGTTCGACGCGTGCTCGTATAGCTCCTGATCTAGGCGTTATATAGCCGAGTCGTAATAACTCACGTAGGTCCGCGCGCGTCGGCTTGGCCCTGGTGCGAAATAGAAAATCAGCAAAGGGAAAAACGACATTGTGGTTTCGACGGGTATCTTGATGATGCAGGAAATGATTTATCGCCAAGAATCTAAAAAACGCCCAGTCCTGGTAAAACACGTTCCGCGGAATGTGCATCTGGCGATGAAACATGCTCCACAAACGATTGTGTGCCAGTGCCGTGGCTAGAAAAATGCCGCCGCCGTAAATCGATACCCAGAATATCGGGGCCCAGAGAGGAAACGCCGCGACGAGCATCAACACCGTTTCCTTGAGGGGTATAGGCAGATTTTCCTCGCGTCCGATCTCGTCGGGCTCGTAGTCGAACTCCTTGTACCATCTTGCATGATGCCGTATCGCATGGGCTTCGAACGCATCGAGAACATAGGGGAAGGCTCGATAGACTCGCGCGGGCAACGGTCTGCCGTGCATGAGGCGCTTGTGAATTTGATGCTCTCCGATGGAAATGTACATATAGCTGAAAGCGATCCACCCCAGGCCGGCCAACATGTCGGGCATCATGATTTCTTGGTGTGAAACACGTTGTAAGAATTTATCCGCAGCGTTCATGATAGGAAACGCAATTGATTTCCGCAACGAGTAGTGCTTCCCAGGAACGCATTACGGCGTTGAGCCGAAGTATCTCCAGAGCTATTTGGTATGGGTCGTAGAAATGAAGATACCGCTCGATTTCCAACACCGCTTGCGGGAGCGAGTCATACGCTTTGAGACACACCTCGAAACGTGTCATAAAGCAGGCGATGCGTTATCGCTTCCCAAGAATAATTGCTTGATTGATCCTTGGCGCTTAGTCCTATTTTGGCTCGTGTCCTGTCGTTATTTACGAGATTTTTCACCTGGGAAACAAATTCTTCCATGCCGTCGGCCAACAACAGAAAATCCAGCTTACGTCTCGTTAATTCGGCCGTTCGAGTTGCAACCACTGGCAATCCGCTGGCACCATACTCAAATAGCTTCATCGGACTCCTTCCATCATTCGCCGGATGATCGCTTAACGGAAGTAATCCTATGTCAGCGTGCTGAAAGTAGGCCGGCAGCTGATGGTATTTCCGCGGTCCTAATAAATGGATGTTGTTACCGGCACCTAACTGCTTGACAACATCGTTTCCGTACGGACCGATTAGAATGACGTTGGCGTGCGGAAGACACTTTGCTGTCGCGCTTACGGCCTTGTATCCGAACCGTCCATCCAGCGCACCGGCATAAACGAGTCTGGGAGAGGGTATCTCGGCATATTCAGGAGGCGCCATAGCAGGCTTTGAAAAAAACAGGTAGTCCACGCCGTTTTCCAACATTGTAGCAGGTTTGTCCGGCGCCAAACTTCGTAATCTGTTGAAAACCGGCTGCGACGTTCCAATAAGAAAGTCCGCTCGATTTGCCATCTCTTTCTCGGTCGTTTCATTACGTAGATCACCAAGCATTTCACTGTATAGGTCAGTCGCTCTATAGACCGTTATCTTGGGGTTAACGATCTTTTCTAAACCAACGAAAATGGGCTGATCAACTAGAAGGAGATCGACAGCAGTAAATTTATATCGCCGAAGAATTTGCCGGATAGGTGGAAGCGTGAGGAGACACGGACCGCACTGCGTGGAAAGTCGGTATGCAATCCTCTTGGGAATTAAGCCCAGTGGTACATAATCGATCACCCCATCGTGATACGCTCTCCCACCATGCCACCAAGTCTCAAAGCGACCTTTGGTTTCGGCATTAGACCAACCGACTAGATGAAATGGCGTCACGGGAGTACTTAGGTGCAACACGCGGTGACCTTGGTTCGCTAAGCATCGTGCGAGATGATGGGAACCCACCACAAATGTCCCGCCCATGAAGGTATGGCTAGCGAAAACAATCGTTAGCTTTTTGAAACCGATTGTCATCGATAACTCAATCGCTAATTGCTGTTATCAGTTACTCCTCTTTGAATGCGTGGCGAACGGGTTTGGTGTGATGAAAATTGTCACGATAGTTGGGTATGCTTAGGGAGCTTCATATAGTATTTATTTAGGCTCGTATTATAGGCAGCTGCGTCCGGGAACCTTGAAGCCGCGTGGATTTTTGAATCGACCATCGACAACACAACTCCATTAACGCGGCCTCCGGCGCTGGCGATCATCTTTATTCCATACTTAACGATTTCTCGGCGTGTCGAGGCCCATTTCGCGATGTACACGGTGGTATCAACTTTTGTTGCAAGAACGCGTGAATCCGTGACGGCCATCACCGGCGGCGAATCTAGGATTACTAAATCGAATCTGTTTGCCAACTGGTCGAGTAGCACGTCCAACCGCTCGGAATTGATATAGTAATTCGGGTTCGTGACAGGGCGTCCGGCGCATATCACACGCGCGCCAGATGCTTCGTCTGTTCGGATTGCGTCGTCAAGAGATACCTCGTCGTCCAAGATCTCGATAAGGCCCGGTTCGCGTTTGATGCCTAAGGTGCTGTGAATTCTCGGAGTTCTAAGATCGGCGTCGACAATAAGTACCTGTTGCCCAGTGAGGGCCCAAAGTCTCGCTAAGCACAAAGCTATCGTTGTCTTACCTTCCAGTGGCAACGACGAAGCGATAAGAACGGTTCTTGGCGGCGCGCCCACCGTACTGAAACGAATACTCGTGTAAAGCGCGTGGAACGACTCGGTGATTGCCGATCGGGGCTGATTGAGAATATATGATTCTAGTTTTTTTCCAATACTGCCAAGTCCACCGAACTTGGGGATCGAACCAAGACCTGGAAATCCGGTGGCACGTTCAATCTGTTCGCTACTCCGAAAGCCTGGGTCCAACTCCTCGATGACGTATATAACAGTGAACGCGATAAACAGCGAAACGACGAAGGCCAGAGCAAGGATTATTTTTTTTCTCGGATAAGTCGGTTTGTTGGGCACATCTGCATAAGAGATGACATGCGCATCAGCCTGCCGTGCCCCAAGATATTCTTGCGAATTCGATTCCTTTGTGCGCGTCAAAAAGGTCGCTAAGAGCACCTTATTCGCATCGGCTTCCCCTTGCAATGCTCGTAATTGAACATCGCTTTCGTTGGACTTACCCACCTGCTTCTCAAGCTCTCTTAGTCGTGACTGAAACGCATATTCGCGCGCGCTGGCAATATCAGCCTCGTGCTGCAACCCTCTAGAAATCTTACCGATTTCCGCGTTTATCTTGGTTTGTAAATCGCGCTTTTCAGCTTGTAGCTGCAGCATGGTGGGATGTTTTTCCCCGAGATCCTCGGAAAGCTCGGCAGACTTGCGCACTAGCTCTGCTTCTTGTCCTCTGAGCCCCTGGATCAAACCAGATCCGAGTACTTCTGAAATAGAATCGGCGCTACCGTCCGCTGCAGTTGACCCTCGTCTTTGGTCTCTGAGGCGGGCCTGCGCCGCCGCTCTCTCCGCTCGTGCCTGGACTAACTGTGTGTTTAATTCAGAGATCTCCTGCGCCACCAAGGTCCCGTCCCGGCCTTGGATTAAACCGGACTCCCGGCGGTACTTTTCGACTGCCTTCTCGGAGTCCTCAACTTGCTTACGTACTGCGGCGATGCGCTCGTCCAGCCATTCGGTCGTTTGTCGGGCCGCCCCGAGCTTGTTTTCGATCCGCGCCCCAATATAAAGGTCGGCAACAACGTTGGCTATATTGGAAGCCTTTTCGGCGCCCTCTGACGCAAATGCCACAGTGATTACCCGCGATCGCCCCTTCGGAGCGACGCTAAGTTGTCCTAGAAAGGTATTAATGACCGCTGCTCGCTCACGCGCTTGACGTTGCGCATCGGACTCCGGCTCTTCGTCCGGAGAGCCAAACATTCCTGTTACCGTTTGCTTCAGTTGCTCGATAAGCTCGGCGAATTGTGTTTTCGGTTGCAATTCGGCGTTAAATTCTGGATCTTGCTCTAGTTTCAGCCGATCCACCACTTTGCCTACCATGCTACGTCCGAGAAGGACTTCAATTTCGCTGGCAATAGTCTCGGAATCCATAGGCAGATTCGGCATCACTTCCGGTAGCCCGATGTTCACGCGTTCCTGGCCGTCAACCATGATCGATGCTTCAGCCTCGTATCGTGGAGTCAACATGAATAAAACCACGGTCGTTAAGGCCAATAATGTACCTACGACACCCATCAGTATCCATTTTCGCTGCAATAGCGTGGAGAAAAAGTCTGCTAACGGCATTGACGAGCCTGCGCTAACTAGTGGCTCACCAGATATCGCTTCATGGGGCATCATCAAGGGCCGCCCGGTGTTTTTCACTAATGATGATCCGGGATCGTTTACGGTAGTGATACTGCTCATGTCTTTAGCTTCGCGCCGGCGCTTCACGTGTAGCTCGCCGCTCTTGACCCGCTGGCGGCGCCAGCCCGAAATTTTTGCAGTGGAAATGCCTTCCCGATCGAAGATCTCCAAGATTTTAGTAACGTTATTGCAACGCCCTACCTGCTTAAGAATCCGGCGTTCACGATCGGCGTCGAAATAGCGTAGCTCGTGTTCCCCCTCCGGCGCGCTATCGTCTTTCGGGAAATCTTCTATTGAGTCTCCAATGGCTTGGAGCAGGGAATGCAGTTCGTTAGCCTCTGGTCTTACAGCTTGGCGCCGGATACGCTCTATTGTTTCGCCAAGAGAGCGGAGTAGGGAACGAGATGCCATAGCCACGGGCGCATTGTCCGGTTGCGGCGTATGCTCTATTAATTCGGTCACGAAGGCATCCGTGATCTCATGCATAAACGCATCTATGATCGAACTCTTTGAACCAAGCTCTTTAGCTCTGCCATGCCGGCGCCGCCAGCGCCCGACTTGTACAGGTAAAACACCTTCTTTATCCAGTATTTCCACGATCTGGCCCGCATTCGTGCAGCCCTCAATCTCCACCAGGACACGGTGTTCGTTATTCAGGTTGGAAGAGGGCAGTTCGTGTTCGTCGGGGTCTTTATTCTCTGGAGTGCCATCCTCTTGCGGAAAATCTTCGATTGATTCTGTAAGAGATCGGCACAGGGAACGAAGCTCCTCAGCCTCACGTGTGTTATCGCCCTGCGGGATCCGTGCTATTGATTTGATAACGGCTCGGAGTAGGGAACGGTGTTCCTTTGCCTTTGGCATGTCATCTTCCTGCAAACTCTGTCCTGTTGATTTCGTCATAACTGCCTCTATTCTCAAACTTTAGTGATAGCTTTTTCGAGTGTCGCTAAATTGACAAAGACCAAGAATGACCTACTCCAATGCTATCCGGCTGCTACTATAACCAATTCAATCTGAGGGCCTTGCTTCTTTGGCCATCATCAATTACCTCTAGGGAACCTCTGCAAAAGTCCGCGATCTGATCGGTAGGCGCACCGAATACAGCCGAGGATGATAATGAGCAGACAGATGACACTGGGTACGGGCTTCGAGAAGTACAGCAAGACGACCCG
>Ga0136630_1000162_pt1 | contig 22021 bp, 22 predicted proteins | sample AntDrymUQ5682106_2_FD_105496 | JGI IMG/M metagenome (GOLD analysis project Ga0136630, IMG submission 105496) | Polar desert sand microbial communities from Dry Valleys, Antarctica - metaG UQ568 (21.06) | ecosystem: Environmental > Terrestrial > Soil > Desert | place: Antarctica: Dry Valley...
AGCCCCTCATGCTAAATGCTAGTATTCGCCGTGCGATGACTGATTCGGCGCAAGCACACCCGCTCTCCGTCTCGACGGGCGACTATATTAAGGCCATATGGACGATAGCCGGGGACGGCGCGGCCTCGACAAAGGAGGTGTCCGGCCATCTCGCGGTCGCTCCGGCGTCGGTGACGAACATGCTCGGGCGTCTGCAAACCATGGGCTTCGTCGAGTACGAGCGGTACCACGGAGCCTCGCTCACCGAACGCGGCCACGAAGAGGCGCTCCGGCTCGTCCGGCGGCATCGGCTCATCGAGACCTTCCTCCTCGAACACCTCGGATACACGTGGGAGGAAGTCCATGACGAGGCCGAAAAACTAGAGCATGCCGTTTCCGATGTTTTCACGGAGAGGCTTTCGGAGTTCCTCGGGCACCCCGGCCATGATCCCCACGGCGACCCCATACCGACGCGGGAGGGCATTCTCCAGCCGGACGACTCAAAGCCGCTCGGGGAGGCCGAGGCCGGGCAAAAAGTCCGCATCTCCAAAGTCAGCGACGAGAGCATCCCGATGCTCGACTATCTCGGGGAGCGCGGCCTCGTGCCGGGGAGGGTTCTCACCGTGCGGGAGATCCGGGACATAGACGGCGTGGTCGTCGTCGAAGACGCGGACGGGGGAATACACCATCTCGGCGGGCCATTGGTGAAATCGGTGTTCGCGCAGCGGATCGGATAGCCGCGCTCTTCCGGCTCGCCAGATAAAATCATGAACGAGAAATTGCCGCGAGCGAGAAGTATGAGGCATGGCGTACGCTGGATACACTGCGGAGGAAGTCGCCCGGCGAGGCAAAGAAATCTACGAGCGCCGGATACGCCGGGATGTCGAAGGGGAACATCGGGGAGAGTTCGTGGTGGTGGACATTACCACGGGTTCGTACGAGCTGGACGCCGACGACCTCGCGGCCTCGGATCGGGCGTTGGCGAAGAACCCCGACGCCGTTCTGTACGGTCTGCGAATCGGCGACCGAGCCGCGTACCGCATCGGCGGGGTCGCTGAACTCGCATGATGATCGGCGCGGTGAACGCGCGTCGCGAAGCTATTTTGCATGTCGAAATCCTGGGTTTCGACGATGGCCGGATCGAGGTCGCCGCCGTGCTCGACACCGGGCTCACGGGCTATCTGACCTTGCCGAAAACGGAGATCGAGGCATTGGGACTGACATCACAGGGCATCCGTGAAGCCATCCTCGCAGACGGCAGACGCGCCACCCTCGAGATATTTCGCACGAGAATATTATGGGATGGCGAAGAACGCGGCGTGCAAATCCTCGCCTCGGGCGGAGATCCGCTGATCGGCATGTCCTTGTTGCATGGACACGAAATAAACATCGAAGTGAAAGTGGACGGGGCAGTCCGGATATCACCCCTCCCTTGAATGTCCTCCTCTACAAATCCTGCTTCCGCCTCCGCAAACTCTCCCACGACCCATCCCCGAACCACCCGCCGTCCACGGACAATGTATGCCCGTTTATGTACCCGCTTTGCGAGGAGTCGGCGAGGAATGCGACGGCGTTCGCGATGTCCTCCGGCTTCGCGAAGCGGGCCATCGGGGTGCGGCCTTCGATGTCCGAGTCGGAGTATCCGCCCCCGCTTTGATCCTCTTCGTCCATCTCCGTCTTCACCCACCCCGGACACACCGCGTTCACCCGCACGCCCCGCCCCCCCCACTCCCCCGCGAGAGTGCGTGTGAGGCCGACGAGGCCATGCTTCGAGGCGTTGTACGCGGCGCGGTCGGAGACGCCGAGAAGCCCCGCGATGGAGCTTATGTTCACGATGGAGCCGGAGCCGCGTTCGAGCATCATCTTCCCGAACTCCCGGCACATGAGGAACGGCCCGGTGAGATTTATGTCGAGGGTGCGCCGCCATACTTCGGTCGAGGTTTCCTCCGCCGGGAGGATCGAGCTTATGCCCGCGTTGTTCACGAGAACGTCCACACGCCCGAAATGATCCGTCACCGCCCGAACCATCCCTCGCACGGATTCTTCATCGGACACGTCGCCGGGAAAGGAGATTCCTCCGGTTTCCTCGGCCACGTCCTCCGGGGCTTCGAGGTCGTTGACGGCGACGGCGAAGCCGCGCTCGGCGAGGGTTTTGGCGACTTCCTTTCCGATGCCGCGGGCGGCTCCGGTTACGACGGCGACGGGTGTTTCGGAGTTTGGCATGGAATCAGGCCTCCTTTTTTTTGGTCGCCCACAAGTACGCGGCGGCGGTGGACGTCCTTTGTTTGCCGCCTTCCACGAGAGGGCGGAGATGGGAGGCGAACCTTTCCCGTTCTTCGGGCGTCAATGCTTCGTCCATCGCTTCCTCGAGCGTCGGGATCTTCGGGTTTCCGCTTCTTTTTATGAATTTCCCCCACTCCGGCGACTCTTCGTTATACGAGCTTCCGGCTCGTGTTCGGGCCTCGAGATCGAGGGATGTCTCCTCGAATCCCGCCTCCTCCGCGAGAGAAAAAAGACTCCGCTCATCGAAGTCGAGCATCGGGTCGGCGTCCATGGGCTGGATGCGCCGATACACCGCCGCCACTTTTCCGGCGAGGTCTTCGACGGGGGAAGTGTCGCATCCGAGGAAGAAGTCCGGGGCGAGGGCGTCGCGGAAATTGTTTATCGGCTCCCAAACCGAGAGCCGCCCACCCGGCGCGAGTACCCGATGGAACTCCTCGAAAGCACGCCTTTTGTCCTCGACGTATATGAGGACCGAGCGCGTCGTCACCGCATCCACGGACGAGCTTTCGACCTCCGAGAGATCATCCGCCGAAGCCTCGACGAAACGGCACCTTCCGAGAACGTCCATCTCCCGCGCCAGACTCCGGCTGTGGTCGAGGAGGTCGCGGGAAATGTCGGAGAATACGACCGCGCCATCCTCCCCAACGAGGTCGAGCGCGCCGAAGGCGATGAGGCCGTCTCCCGCCCCGACGTCGAGGAGCGTCTCGCCGCCGGAGAGAGCGGCGTTTTCGAGAACTTTTTCACGCACGGGGGCGAGGAATTCGAGGGTCTTTTTTCTTTGTTCGGGGTCCCCGCCGTCGCGGCGGGCGAGGAGCCACTCCGACCATTTGTCGCGCGCGGGCTCGGTCATTGGAACTCCTTATCCGTAGTCCGGGTCGTAGCTCGCCATCCGCATGACCCCGATGAACATTTTGAATGCCGTCTCGAAATCCTCGTGGGCGATGAACACGCGCCGCTCATCCACGCGCTCGAGCTCCGGGAAAAACATCACGCCCGCCGCCGTGCTCGCCGTCGCGAACTCGACTGTGAAAGTGTACGGAGGCGAAAGGATGTATGGCGCGAGCGACGATGAATTCTCCACCGCCACCTCCGCCGCGCTCCGAATCGCCTCGACCGCTTTCCTCGGGTGGACGCACCGGGCGGTGTACCGGTCTATCGCGGTTTTCACTTTCGCCGTTCTCACTCCCGCGTACAAAGATTTCGCCTCGGCGCAAGCCACGTCGTCGCCGGTGACGAGGCCGACGGGGACGCCTTTCGTTCCCGCCAAAGTCGCGTTCATCCTCGCTTCGCTGCATGGCTCGCCGTTGAGTTCGACGGCGACGACGGCGAGCGGGGTATGGAACGTGTGGCTGAGAATTCCTTCGACTCCGGCCATCGCATGGTATCCGACGAGGAAGGCGACGTCCGAGCCTTCGAAGCCCTCCATCATCGAGAGCGGCTTCCGGCTCCCGACTATGACCTCGGCCCGCTCGTCGAGGTCTTCGAGGACGATGTTTCGCATACCGTCGTGCGCTTCGTTGACGAGGAACTCGGTCGCTCCCGCTTTCGCGGCGCCTTCGATGGCGGCGTTCACGTCGGCGGTGAGGTGTTTTCGGAAGTCGTCGAAGCGTTCGCGGCCGGGGATCACATCCTGCGGATGCGTCACGCCCGTGACGCCCTCCATGTCCGCCGAAATATAAACCTTCATGGACACCCTCCCGCTCGTATGGAAACCCCGAAGTTTGCGTCCGATGCTTTCGCTCGTCAAGCGGGCGACGGAGGGTCGCTCCTCTCGTCGAGTTCGCTTCGCTCGGGCCGCTTCGCTCCGGGAGCGGGGAGGCGGGAGGCACTCGCTTCGCTCGTTTCGGGAGTCGGGGAAAGCGAGTATCGAAACTTCCGCCGTCAAAGTACGGTGCCGGGTTGTCGAGATTTCGCCGGGCGTGGAGGCGGTGGATCGAAGGAAAGAAAGTCGAGAGCGGGTAAAATCCCACCAAATGGACGAACTCCGGGAAAACGACCGCCTGAACAAAGCCCTCGCCCGGGCGAGCGACGCGCCGCTCCGGGAGGGGAACCGCCTCGGCCTCCTCCTCAACGGGCCGAATACTTATGACGAGTGGCTCGCGGAAATATCCGGCGCGGAGAAATACATCCACCTCGAAAATTACATCTTCCGAAACGACGGCGTCGGGGGGCGCTTCGCCGAGGCTCTTTCGCGGAAAGCCTCCGAGGGCGTTCCGGTTCGCGTGCTTTATGACTGGTTTGGGTGCCTCGATGTGCCGCGCTCTTTCTGGAGGGATATGCGGAGTTCCGGGGTCGAGGTTCGGGCGGTGAATCCGCCGACGCTCGGCTCGCCTTTCGGGGCGACGCGGCGCGACCACCGGAAGCTCCTCGTCGTGGACGGCGAGTACGGCTCGACCGGAGGAATATGCATAGACGACGGCTGGCTCGTGACCTCCCCCGACTCCGGCCTCCCGTACCGCGACACCGCCGTCGGCGTCCGAGGTTCCGCCGTCGCCGACATAGACCGGGCCTTCGCCGAAGTCTGGAACGAGTCCGGGGAAAAGTTGCCGGATGGGGAATACGCTCGACCCGGCGACATCCCGGACATCGGGGACAAGAACGTCCGCATCGTCATACAAGAACCGTCGAGGATGAGGATACTCCGCGTTTTGCAGCTAATATGCGCCGGGGCGCAGGATAGAATCTGGATCGCCGACGCTTATTTCCTCTCGATGCCCGTCCTCACCCAGGCTCTCATGTCGGCGGCGAAGGACGGCGTGGACGTGCGCGTTTTGGTTCCGGCGACGAACGACTTGCCGTGGATCGGGGTGGTTTCGAGGACGGGATATCGGCAGTTTCTCGAATCGGGCATCCGCATCTTCGAGTATGGCGGGCCGATGATGCACGCGAAGACGACCGTCGTGGACGGGTGGTGGTCGAGGGTCGGTTCGACGAATTTGAACGTGAGCAGTTTGACGGCGAACTGGGAGATGGATCTCGTCGCCGAGGACAAGGAGTTCGGCGGGGAGATGGAGCGGGCGTTCGAGGACGACCTCTCGAACGCGAGGGAGATCCGGCTGGAGAAATCCCGCCGCCCCGAAGCCCGCCCGAGAGTCCGGCCGGAGGCTCGCATACAAAGCGCGGAACGCCGGAACCGCCGCGTCCGCCGGAACTTCGCCGGGAGCGGCGGCGGAGCGGCGGCGACCGCCGCCCGCGTCGGAAGCTCGGCGCTCCAAAAAAGCGCCGCCCCATTGGACACCCACGAAAACACCATCGCCGCCGCCGTCGGGGCGGCGCTCCTCGCCGCCTCCCTCCTCGGCGCGAAGTTCCCGAAAGCCATCGCATGGCCCATATCCCTCGTCGCCGGAGTCCTCGGTGGACTCGGAATTATTCGGGCTGTGAGATCCAAAAAGCCGGAGCAAATGTCCGCCGTCCCGCCCGGCGACGGCGACCCGGAATAACGACTTCGCTTCTGCTTCGCGCTCGCCGCGCACTTCGCTTGCCAGCCAGCAAAAACGAAAAGCTGGCTGATACGCGATCCGGCCAGTCGCTTCCGCATCCGTCCGACGGAGCGAATCGAGAAAGAGGGCCGCGAATCATCGAACCGTATTTTTTTCGATTCGCGCGAAATAGCATTATTCGCCGCTCGCCTCCCGAAAACCGAAACTCTCGACCGGAGCCGCGCGAGAAATTCTTCGCTGCCCGTCTCGTCTTCCCTCGATCCACACCGACGACAAGACATTATGCGCGGCGGCGATCACCCTCGTGGAGCGGTGGTGGTGATCGGTTTGAGTCCGGCCTCTATCTCCTCTCGGCGCGCTTCGAGAAACGGAGGCAATGAGAGCCTCTCGCCGAGATGCCCGGCGTCCTCGTCGGTGGCGAAGCCGGGGCCGTCGGTGGCGAGCTCGAAGAGAACCCCGCCCGGCTCCCGGAAATACAAACTTTTGAAATAGAACCGCTCGACGACGCCGGAGTTCGGGATGCCGATTTTGGAAACCCTCTCCGCCCACGCCGCGTGTTCCTCCGCGTCCGGGGTTCGGAACGCGACGTGATGCACGCCCCCCGCCCCCGAGAACGGCGAGGATGGGAGATCCGGCCTCTCGACCACCCTCACCTCCGCGCCGGGGCCGCCCGGCCCGACCTCGAAGACGACGGCTCGACGCCCGTCCTCCTCGTATTCGTCGGCTTTGCGGAAGCCCATCACGCCCGTCAAAACCGCCTCGGTCGGCTCGATCTCCGCCACCGAGAGCGAAACCCCTTCGAGGCCGCGAATGCCTTTGTCCGGCTCGACGGGAGCTTTCTCCCACGGAACGCCGGGTGAAGTCCCACCACCTGCGGAGTCGTCCACAAGCTCGAGCCTTTGCCACTCTGGATCCGAGAACGGAAGCACGCCTCGCCCCCCGCGCTCGTATATTTCTCCATGCGAAACGCCGCGCTCGTCGAACCGCCCCTTCCACCATTCGAGAGCATCTCGCCCGGAAATACGGAAAGCGGTCGCCGAAACCTCGCCCGCCGTCGGACGATGCCGACCCGCCGCCGACCAGTCGAAGAACGTCATCTCCGTTCCGGCATTCCCGATCTCATCCCCGTAAAAAAGATGGTACGCCGAAACATCGTCTTGATTCACAGTCTTTTTCACCAGCCGCATCCCAAGCACATCCGTGTAAAAAGCAACGTTCCCCGACGCATCCCCCGTCACCGCCGTAACGTGGTGCAATCCGCCAAGCTCCATAAACCACTCCTCTCGAAATCTCCAACGCCACCGCGGATCCCGCGATTTTCAAAGTTTACCGGTAAACTAAAGCATGGTCAAGCGAGCATGGGACGCGCTGGCGAGTCTGGCGGGACGGGGGCGCGCCTCGGTTGGGACGAATGGGCCCCCTCATCGGCGGCATCACCGTTTATGGGCTTCGATTCGGCGCTTCTCGCTAATTCGAGGATCGCGTGTCCGGCGAGCCGCTTCAATAAAGACCGCCGCCTCCGTCTTCTTCGTCTTCTTCGTCTTCTTCCTCGTCTTCCTCGCCACAGGCGGCGGCGAAAGTCACGGCGAGTCCGAGGGCTCCGGCGGCGCAAAGTTTCAGGAATCTTCCGCGGCTGAGGGGTTCGTTCGTGTCCGGCATTTCTCCTCCGTTCCTCCGGTTGTCAGCGGCAGGATACCAGCTACCCGAAATCCAGGCCGACTAATTCACAGAGCTTCGGGATTCACCGGGTTCGGTGGAGTCTCGCCGCGCAAAACCGCGGCGATGTTCTTCGCCGCGAGCTCCGCCATTTTGCCCCTCGTTTCGATGGACGCGCTCCCGATGTGCGGCGCGAGGACGACGTTCTCGAGTTCGAGGAGCCTCGGATGGACGCTCGGCTCCTCCTCGTAAACATCGAGTCCGGCGGCGAAAATGCGCTTGCTTTCGAGGGCGTCGGCGAGCGCCGCCTCGTCCACGACGGGGCCGCGGGAAGTATTCACGAGGACGGCCTCGGGCTTCATCAAAGAGAGTTCGCGCTCCCCGACGAGATGATGAGTCTCGTCGGAAAGCGGTGTATGGACGGAGACGAAGTCGCATTCTCGGAGGAGTTCGTCGAGGTCGAGGCGGCGGGCATCGAGTTCCTTCTCCGCATCCTTTTTGCGGGAGCGGGCATTATAAAAAATCCCCATTCCGAAGCCCCTCGCCCGCTTCGCCACGGCCTGTCCGATGCGCCCGAAGCCGACTATGCCGAGCTTCTTTCCGAACACGTCCGGACCGATGAGTTGCTTCGGCCCCCACGCGTCCCACTTCCCGGCGCGGAGCATTCGCTCGCCTTCGCCGAGTCGCCTCGCCGCCGCCAAAAGCAGCATGAACGCGGTATCGGCGGTCGTCTCGTCGAGGACTCCGGGCGTGTTCGCGACGACGATGTTTCGCTCGGTCGCGGCATCCACATCCACGTTGTCGTATCCGACGGCCATGTTCGCGATGACTTTGAGGTCCTCTCCGGCGGCGTCCATGACTTCCGCGTCCATCTTCTCTGTGACGGTGGAGAGGACTGCCGAGACGCCTTCCACGGCTTCGAGGAGTTCGCTCCGTTCGGGGACGCCTTCACCGAGGACTTTCGTATCGAAGTTTTCGAGGAGAGCCATTCCTTTGTCCGGGATTTCTCGGGTTATAAGGATTTTGTTCGGCATGGTTATCGGTGGTTGGTGAGGCCGGCGCGCTTCTCTTCCTCGCGGAGTCCATCGGCGATGAAGCGGGTGATTAAATCTCTCGGATCCACGCTCTCGACCACGCTGAGTTCGATGAGCCGCCGGAATGTGTCTTCGTCGAGGTTCGGCACCATCGCCCTCGCCTCACGCATTTTGCGAGCCATCGGCCCTTGCGCCGGACGGTCGAAGTCGTCGGCGAGATCCGGGCTTATGGAGTGCGTCTCCCAGAATTCGCGTTCTTCGTTCTCGGTCTCGAACTCCGGTATTTCGTTCCAATTCTTTATTTTTTTCATGATGCCTTCATTCCAACCCCTCTGATAGATTCGCTTTTCATCATCTTCGGCCTCCCGAGCGGAGATCACACGCACCTTATCTTCCCGCATCGTATAAACCACGAACATTATCCGGCCTTCCCACGTTTTGGCGAAAAACGTCCACCGCCTCTCCCCCTCCACAATATATGCTTCGCGGTCTATTTGATCCGGATCGGTGAACGTCTCCCGAAGCTCCTTCTCCGAGACTCGCCTGGGAACCTTGTCCTCATTGCCCTCGTCTCAATCGAACTCCAGCCAGTTCATACCCCATCCAGTCTTTCCGAATAAAAGAGAATGGCCTTTTCGTATGACTTTATCTCCGGGTCGGAGGTGGTCTCGGCGAGGTGTTTCAGCAACAGTCCAACAGCTTCCTCATTCTCGCCAACGTTATAAAGCGCCATCGCGAGGAAAGTCTGTATCGCCCGATCTCCCGGAAACTCTGAAGCTCCCTGTCGGAGAATCGAAACGGCCTCCCCATACTCCCCGATGGCCCGGAGACTGCTCCCAAGCGAAAGCAATGCCCCGGATCGATCTTCATCGGAAAGCTGGCCTTCGAGGGCGAGACGATGATGCGGAATAGCCTCGCGCTCCATGCCCCTCACGTCGAGGCTCCACGCCATCTGGTAATGGGCTTCCGCATCGCCAGGGTTCTTTCGCAGAAAGACGGAGAGCAGAGACCTCGCGCTTTCGGGGTCTCTGCTCTCGCGCAGGCTGATCGCCCTCTTCACATCCTCGTGCAACTCTGGCTAATCGTCTTCCTTGAGAAGCTGGCGAAGCACAGTCTGCAAAATCCCGCCGTTGTGCAAATACTCGACCTCGACCGGTGAATCCACACGCGCTTTCACCTTGAAATCCTTCTCACCGCCATTCACCTCGACGGTGAGTTCCTCGCCAGCCGTGATGTCGTCGAGACCACGAATAGTGAACGTCTCCGATCCGTCGAGACCGAGCGATTCGGCGTTTTGGCCATCGGCGTATTGAACGGGAAGCACCCCCATTCCGATGAGGTTCGAGCGGTGTATCCTCTCGAAGCTCTCGGCGATGACGGCCTTCACCCCGAGAAGGAACGACCCTTTCGCCGCCCAGTCACGCGACGACCCGGAACCATATTCCTTCCCTCCGAGGACGACGAGCGGCACGCCGTCATCCTGATATTGTATCGCCGCTTCGTATATCGTCGTCTCGGAACCTTCCGTGTCTCCCTCGTCGAAGTGGCGAGTGTATCCGCCCTCTTTGTCCACGAGCTGGTTTTTGAGCCGGATGTTTCCGAAGGTTCCCCGAACCATGACTTCGTGGTTTCCGCGGCGGCTCCCGAAGGAGTTGAAATCCCGGGAATCCACACCTTTCTCCAGCAAATATTGCCCGGCGGGCATTTTGGACGGGATGGCTCCGGCGGGCGAGATGTGGTCGGTGGTTATGGAGTCGCCGAGCTTGGCGAGGACACGGGCGTTTTCTATGTCGGTCAATGGCTCCGGCTCGGGGGAGAGGTCTTTGAAGAAGGCGGGTTCCTGGATGTACGTGGAATCCTCGTCCCATTCATAAAGGTCGCCCTCGGGAACGTCCACGTTGTTCCATTGCTCGTTTCCGGTGTACACGTCGCCGTATTGCTCGCGGTACACCGCCGGGTCGAGGGCAGTCCCGAGCTCGTCGGACACCTCTTTTTGCGTCGGCCATATATCTTTCAAATAAACCGGGTTTCCGTCCGTGTCGTCGCCGAGCGAGTCGTTCGAGAGGTCAATGTCCACCGTCCCGGCGAGCGCGTACGCCACGACGAGCGGCGGCGAGGCGAGATAGTTCGCCTTCACGTCCGGGTTTATGCGACCCTCGAAGTTCCGGTTCCCCGAAAGCACGGCGGCCACGACGAGGTCGTTTTCGGCGACGGCCTCGGAGACTTCCTCCGGCAGCGGGCCGGAGTTTCCGATGCACGTCGTGCATCCGTATCCGACGACATCGAAATGGAGTTTCTCGAGGTACGGAAGGAGGCCCGAAGTCGTCAAATATTCCGTCACCACCTTCGAGCCGGGGGCGAGGCTCGTCTTCACGTGCGGATGCACGTCGAGTCCCTTTTCGACGGCTTTTTTAGCGAGGAGTCCGGCGGCGAGCATGACGGACGGATTCGACGTGTTCGTGCATGACGTGATCGCCGCGATGACTGCGGAGCCATGCTTCAAATATGCTTCCTCGCCGTCGAGGGTGATTGTGATGGTGTCGCCCGTGTCGGATTCGGGGGAGTCGGAGGCGGCTCCGGCGGTCGGGTCGGGTTCGCCTTCGCCGGACGCGGCTGAGGAGTCCGCCGGGGTGTCCGACGCCTCCATTGACTCGGTGTCGGCGCGGGAGTGGCCGTTGAGTTTGCTGTCGGCATCGTAGTCAACGCCAGTTATTTCGGAGAGAGCCTTTCGGAACGACGGCTTCATGTCGCCGATGGAGATGCGATCCTGTGGTCGGCGAGGCCCCGCGAGAGACGCCTCGACCGTCGAGAGGTCGAGATCCAATGTCTCCGTGAAGTTCGGGTCGGGCGTGTCGTCCGTACGCCAGAGTCCTTGTTCTTTGGCGTACGCCTCGACAAGCTCGCACAATTCCTCGTCGCGTCCGGTTCCGCGCATGTACCGGATCGTCTCGAAGTCGTATGGGAAGAACGCGCACGTCGAGCCGAACTCCGGCGACATGTTCCCGATGGTCGCCCGGTCGGGAAGAGAGAGTTTGCTCAATCCATCCCCGTAAAATTCGACGAACTTCCCGACGACGCCTTTCGAGCGGAGCATTTGCGTGACGGTGAGGACGAGGTCGGTGGCGGTGACACCCTCTTCCAATGCGCCCGTGAGTTTGAATCCGATAACGTCGGGCTGGAGCATATAGTACGGCTGTCCGAGGGTGACGGCTTCGGCTTCGATGCCGCCGACGCCCCATCCGAGGACGCCGAGGCCGTTGATCATGGTCGTGTGAGAGTCCGTACCAACCAGCGTGTCCGGCATGACGACACCGTCTTTGATCCAAACGCCCTTCGCCAAATATTCCAAATTCACTTGATGGACAATGCCCGTCGCGGGCGGCACGACGGTGAAATCGTCGAAGGCTTGCTGCCCCCATTTCAGGAATTCATATCGCTCATGGTTCCGCTCAAACTCGCGCTCAGCGTTGAATTGGAGGGCCATTCCGTTTCCGAAGGCATCAACTTGGACGGAGTGGTCAATGACGAGATCGGTCGGGACGAGCGGGTTTATTTTCGAGGGGTCTCCGCCGACGGACTGCATCGCGCTCCGCATCGCCGCGAGATCCACGATGGCCGGAACCCCCGTGAAATCCTGCATGATGACGCGGGCCGGAAGATAAGCAAGCTCCTCGCCGATGTTCTCCGGCCACGAGGCGAGGGACTCGACGGCTTTCTCGTCCACGAACTTGCCGCCGCAGTTTCGGAGGAGGGACTCAAGGATGATTCGTATGGAGAACGGGAGCGAGAACACGTCCGCGTCAATTTGCTCATCGAGTTTCTTCAAACTCGAATACGTGTACTCTTCGCCGCCCGAGGAGAGTTTCTGTTTCGCATCGAAAGCATTGTTTTCCGGCATGGTTTCAAGCCCCATTTCGTCGCCCGTGGTTTATCCCGATTATATATGACCGAGATCACATTACCGTGGACGAGGCGCCGCGAAGCCGCCAACCGGACGACCCCGGCCGGGACACGTTCTCACCCCGCCGCTTCGACCGCCCCGGCAAGCTCGTCGAGCTTCTTTATCGTCTCGGACTCGGACATCGTTTCGAGGCTGAGAAGAACCCGCTCGACACCGAGTTTTTCATATCCTTCGATGTTCTCCGGCGCGGCCCCGAATACGGCGACGGGAACGTCCCTTCCGGCCTTCTCGCGCATCTCGGGAATTAACGGTTCGAGCTTTTCGGGCGGGAGTCCGTTGGCGAGCCACACGTCGCCGTATTCGGCGGTTCGGTCGAAGGCCGGAGAACCTCCTCCGACGTATATGGGCGGGTGCGGTTTTTGGACGGGCTTCGGCCACGCGAAGACCGGATCGAAGTCAACGAACTCGCCGTGGAACTCGGCCTCGTCCTTCGTCCATATCTCGCGCATCGCCCGGATGCGCTCGTCCATGAGGCGTCCGCGCTTCCTCGGGTCGGCTCCGTGGTTAGATATTTCCTCGCGGTTCCATCCAACTCCGACGCCGAAGAGAAAGCGTCCGCCGGAGACGAGGTCGAGGCTTGCGATCTCCTTCGCGGTGACGATGGGGTCGCGTTGGATCATGAGCGCGATCCCCGTCCCAAGCAATAATTTCTCCGTGACCATCGCCATCGCGGTGAGCGTGATGAACGGATCAAGCGTCCGGTAATATTTCCGCGGCAAATCCCCGCCACCCGGATACGGTGTCTTCCGACTCGTCGGTATGTGCGTATGCTCTGCGAGGAAGATCGAGTCGAACCCCCGATCCTCGACGGCGCGGGCGAGCGGGGCCGGGGCGATGCCGTCGTTGGTGACGAACGTGGAGATTCCGAATTTCAACTTTCATCCCTCCTGTTCGGTCGGTCGGATGAGGATCTCGTTTATCGCCACGTGCCTCGGGCGGGTGACGATGTACGAGACGGCGTCGGCGATGTCCTCCGCCTGGAGAATGTCCTTCCCCTCGAAGCGCTTCATGGACTGCTCGCGTATTTCATCGCGGAGATGGCTCGCCAATTCCGTGTCCACCGCCCCCGGCTCGACGAGCGAGACGCGGACGTGCCGCTCGGTGACTTCCTGCCGGAGCGACTCGCTGAAAGCCCCGACCCCGAACTTCGTGAGGTTGTATACCCCGGCCCCGCTCCTCGCCCGGCGACCCGCCACCGACGACGTGTTTATGAGGTCGGCGACGTTCCGGGGGCCGTTCTCGGCGGCGGAGAGAAGGTGGGGCAAAGCGGCGTGGGCGACGTACAAAAGCCCCTTCACGTTGAGATCCACCATCCGGCCCCACTCCTCGGTCGGCGCGTCCACGATGGGGCCGTTGAGCATGACTCCGGCGTTGTTGAAAACCGTGTCGAGGCGACCAAGCTCGGAGACGGTCTTCTCCACGGCGTCAATCGCCTGACTTTGTTCGGTGACGTCGGCCTCGACAGCGAGAGCCTTTCCGCCCGAACTTTCGATCTCTTTCACGAGGTCGTCGAGGCGTTCCCTCCGTCTCGCAACCACCGCGACCGTCGCGCCGTTTTCGGCGAGCGACTTCGCCGCCGCCTGTCCGATACCGCTCGACGCGCCCGTGATGAGCGCGACGGTTCCATCGAGTCTTTCGGCCATGTCGGAAACTCCTTAATTATTCGATCTTTCCGATTCGACTTCCGCACCCGTGTTTGCCCGCTATGCGGGGAAGATTAACCTCATCACGCTTCGGCTTTCGGCTTCGGCGGGAAGACAGTGTATCCGAGCGGCCAAAAAACGAACCACACGCCGAGGACGAGGGTGAGACGCCCGATCCACGAAACGAACGCTTCCGTGCTCGCCGGGTCGTTCACGAAAACTATGGCCCCGGCGAGAAGCGCACAGCTTATGGCCCATGCGACGGAGCCTTTGCCGAACTCCCGCCATTCGTGCGCGATCTTTTCTTTTCCGTGCTTCGGTTTTGGTTCGGGGGGCGGGCCTCCGGCGAAACGGTGGGCGAAACGCGCGTCGGCCCACCGTATGATGCCGTGTCCGAACGCAACGGAGAATCCGAGGTACACGGCGGCGAGGCCGTGCGCGAAGCTCGCCTCGGCTCCGCCTCGCAAATCTATGATCGTCGCGGCGAGGAGGATGAGATCCACGAGCGGAACGCATATGAGGAGCGCGGCTCCGAGCGTACGCAAATTCAGCAAATAACGACTCGCGAGACCCGCTCCGAGGAATAGCCAGAAACTTATTTCGCAGGCGATGATGACAGCGAGGATCACGACTCTCCTTTCGATAATTTATCCATCAAAACCTCCGAAGCTCCCGGCTCGAAGCGCCGACGAGTACGGCGAGGAGCATGACCGCCCCGGCGGCGAGAAAGAGGGTTTTGAGTCCGAGGGCGGACAGGAATCCGGCGAAGGCGTATGAGGCGGGGTCGAGGGCGACGGCGGCGAACATGACGAGGCTCATCACGCGCCCGGTGAAGGCGGAATCGGTTCTTTCTTGCAGCCACGTAACCATGACGACCCCGAGATACCCGGCGGCGGCCCCGGCCCCGGCCGCGGAAATTGCCGCCGAGACAAGCCCCGTCGAAAACCCGAGCGAGCCGAGGAGAATGCCGAACGCCGCCGACGCGCCGAGCGCCGTGAAACCCCGCCGCCCCGGCCTCGGAGTTCCGAAAGACGAGAGGGCGAGTCCGGCGAGCGAGCCTCCTCCGAAGGCCGAGAAAAGGATTCCGAGGGAACCCGCTCCGCCGAGACGGGCTTCGGCGAGGGCGGCTCCTCCGACTATGATCGGCCCGATCGCCGCGAAACTGAACGCGGTGAAAAGAAGCACCATCATCCGTATCACCGGGTCGCGCCAAACGTATTTGAGTCCTTCGACGATCCCGCCGGACGATGCGGAGGAACCCACTCCGACTTCGGCGGCTTCCTCCGCATTTTCCATGAACTCGGCCGACGGCCGGACGGCGCTCGCCACGATGAGTGCGGTCACGAGGAACATGAGAGTGAAAACCCCGAAGGTCGCGCCGAGTCCCACGAAGGCGACGGCGGCGGCGGCGAGGGCGGGTCCGACGAGTCCCCCGAACTGCTCCGCCCCCTGGACGAGGGCGTTCGCCGGGGCGAGCGACTCCTTCCTCACGACCTTCGGGACGACCGAGAGGGAGGCCGGATAGTGGAAAGCATCGAGGAGTCCGAGGAATCCGGCGAGAAAATAAAGGTGCCAAAGCTGTATCGAGTCGGCGAGGACGAGGGCGGCGAGGATGCCGGTGAGGATCGCCCGTCCAGCGTTCGCGAAAACGAGGATGGACACCGGGGAGACGCGGTCGGAGAGCCAGCCGCCGACGAGCATGAACGCCGCGCCGGGAACCGAGGCGACCGCGAGAACCGAGCCGAGCTGCAACCCCGGCCCCGCCACATCCAAAACCAGAAGCGTGAGCGCGATGAAGAACATTTGGTCGGCGAGGACGGCGAGCCCCTCCCCGGCGAACACCCTCCGAAACGCCCGCCCCCGGAGCGGAGCCGCTATTTTGGATTTCCAGATTTTTGCGAACATGCTCCACACTCCACGAAACGAATCTGCCGCCGAAATCGTCTCCGACGACCACAGAAATTACGAAATCTCCACTATCCGCCCTCGGCGACTCGGAGAAGGACGACTCCGCCGAGGACGGTGAGGATCCCGACGATGCGAAGCACGTTCGCTGGCTCGTCCAAAAACAGAATGCCGAGCGTGACCGCCCCGACGGCTCCGATGCTCGTCCACACCGCGTACGCCGTCCCGACGGGCAGGTTTTGCATGGCGACGGAGAGCAAATAAAAACTTATGCCGCCGGAGACGAGCATTATGAGGCTCGGCCAAAGCCGCGTGAAACCTTCAGAAAAGTTGAGTCCCATCACCATTCCGACTTCGAAGAGTCCGGCGATTATGAGGATTATCCACGTCATTTTCTTTCCTCCACGGTTTGAAGTTTGTCCGGCTGGAACTTTCGCCCGTATTTCGGCGGGCCGCATATGGGGGGCGTGTGGGATCCGGGCGAAGAGTTCCGTGCGGGCGGCGCGAACTCTCGCGGAGACGCGCGACGCTTTTCAATGGGGCATCGTTTCCGGCGGCCTCCCGGCTCCCGTATCATCGGATCATGCCGTCGAAGAGCCTCCGGAACGCGGCTTGCATCTCGCGCACCGCCTTCCCGGCGTCCTCCGCCTCGGCGACGTACATCCCAGCCTCGACGCTCGCTCCGTACCACAACCTTGCGAGCGGCTCGACGGGCTGCTCGCCGAGGAGGCCGAGTTCGATGAGGGCTTCCAAACCTTGCCGTATTTGCGGGAGTCCGTGGGAGCCGTCAATTTCCCGCCACTCCTCCCACTCGAGGGCGGACGAGGCGTCCCCGAAGAGGATCCTCCGCACGTCCTCCCTCGCGCACGCTTCGAGATACGCGAGGTTCCCAGCCATCCACGCCTCGACCATCCCCCCGCTCCGCTCAAACTCCTCGCGGGCCGCGACCTCCACGACGACGTCGATCTCCGCCTCTATCTCCTCGACAACCTCCCGAAACAAACCCCGCTTCCCATCCTCGAAGTTGTGGTACAAAGCCCCCCGAGTCATCCCCGCCCGAGCCACGATCTCCTCCTGCGAAGCCCCGTGATACCCCCTCTCCGTGAACAACATTCTCCCGGCGCCGAGCAAAGCCGCCCGTGTCGCCTCTTTCCTCTCTTCCTGAGTCCGCCGCTCCGCCATCTCGCCTCCATTAACATACATACTGTTTGTATGTTAATTGAAAAGCTATGGAAGTCAAGCGAGGCGACCCGCGAAGGGGCCGGACTTGCTACCATTCGCGCCACGATTTGGCGAGCGAGGAGCTTTTCGGTGAACATACTTTCGATACAGTCGTCGGTGGCATATGGGCATGTGGGGAATAGCGCGGCGGTTTTTCCTTTGCAGCGGATGGGGTTCGAGGTATGGCCGGTGAACACGGTTCATTTCTCGAACCATACGGGGTATGGGGAGTGGCGGGGGCCGGTGCTTCCGGCGGAGGATATTTCGGGGGTGATACGTGGGATCGAGGACCGGGGCGTTTTGCCGACGTGCGACGCGGTTCTCTCCGGGTACATGGGGGATGTTTCGCTCGGGGAGGTCGTCGTGGGGGCGGTGGGACGGGTGAAGGAGCTCAACCCGGAGGCTGTTTATTGCTGTGATCCGGTAATGGGGGATGTCGGGCGGGGGTTTTTCGTGAGGCCGGGGATACCGGATTTCATGCGGGATGTGGCGGTTCCGGCGGCTGACTATATAACGCCGAACCAGTTCGAGCTCGAGTTTTTGACCGGGGTGGAGGTTTCGACTCTCGACGACGCGCTCGAGGCGTCGGACAAAGCGAGGCGGCTCGGGCCGGCGGTCGTCCTCACGACGAGTTTGAGGCGGAAGGACGCGGAGAAAAACACCATCGAGATGCTCGCGGTTTCGGGGGAGGCGGCGTGGCTGGTGGAGACGCCTTCGCTCCCGCTCGAAGTGAATGGGGCGGGGGATGCGACGGCGGCGCTTTTCCTCGCGCATCTCATGCGGAGCGGCAACCTCTCCGAGACGCTTTCGATGACAGCTTCGGCGATATACGCCGTCCTCGATGAGACGCACCGGACGGGGTCGCGGGAGATACGGCTCGTCGCCGCGCAAGAGAGCATCATCGAGCCGCCGGAGAAATTCGAGGCGAAGCGGGTACGTTAGCTCGAAGACGAAAGGTTCGATCCCCGAAAAGTCCGGGTTCGCGGCTCCGGGCCATCCCGAAAAAACTTCGCCCGCCTGGCGGCGAGGGTGGTTCCATCATCGGCGCACGCATAATCCGGACGATCGCGCATCGAGCCTCCGCGATCCAATCGCCAATCTGCCCGGCATTCCTCCCATCCGCTCGCTTCGACGACCCGGACAATGCCGCCCGACAAAAAAGATCGACCCTCTCGAAGCGGAGGGCCGATCCGGATATTCGACAGCGATGGATTCGCTATCCGAGTTCGTTTACCACCAGAACCACCAAATAAAGATATCGTCTCCGGCCTGGAGGCTAACGTTCGACGCGCTTTGGGAGATCGAGAGATCCTGCGCGACCGCCGCTCCGGTTCCGCCGCCCGTGTTCGACTGGGTCGCGTTCGCGGTCTGGGTGATCGTCTGCGGGCTGTTTTGGTTCTGGAACTGGACATCCCCGCCGGTCGCCGACGAGTGGGCCATAGCGGGCGCGGCCATAACATTACGGAAGCCATCCCAAAATCGTTCACTAAATCGTCCGTTTAACAGGATTTTCTCGGAGAACCGAAACGAGGCGGCGGCTTTCCGCGTAACCTTTGCCGGATATGGAAATAGACGAAAAGGAGAAAAACGTGGGAATCGCGGCCTGGATCCTGTTCGGCCTCATAGCGGGGGTCATAGCCAAACTACTCATGCCGGGCCGCGACCCCGGCGGGTGCATCGTGACGATACTCCTCGGCGTCGCCGGAGCCTTCGTCGGAGGCTTCCTTTACGAGCAACTCACCGGAACCCCGCAATACACGCAGTTCGACCTCGGGAGCATGGTGACGGCCATTGTCGGCGCGATGCTCCTCCTCTTCGCATACCGCGTCGTCGTGGGGCGACGGGCATAAAAAAGGAGAGGCCGGATATATCGTCTCCGTTCCGCACGTTCTGTCCACGACGTCGTCCGGGTCGGCCCGGACGGTATCAAAGCCGGGGCCGCATGGGATCCAGCCCCGGTTCCCTTCGTCGGCGATGATGCGATCGTTTCCATCATCGCCGCTTATGAAATATTGCCCACCGTTGCCGACGAGGACATCGGGGCCGCCGCCGCCATAGAGAGCGTCGCCTCCGGAGCCGCCCGAGATGCGATCCGCGCCGGAGGAGCCGTATATGGAGTCGTTCCCTTGCTTTCCGCCGGATACCGAGTCCGGGTGAGTAATTCCAGGCGAACATGGCGACCTTTCGTACCGACCGGATTCTGTGCGAGGCAAAAGAGCGCACGCCGGAAAAGGTTCTCCGGCATGCGCTATAAAGGCACGTTCAGCGGCGGCTGGCCCTTTCGGCGTTTATGCGACCGTATCCGTAGAAAGCATCGCGGCCGCGAGGCCCGATGTCGTTGGCGGTCAGCTTCATGCGCCTTATGACAATGCCGGGGCTGCGGTTCTGTCCGAGGAGGACGCCCGCGAGGGCGGCGGCATGCGGAGCCGAGAAGCTGCTCCCGGACTTCGCCTGGTAACCGCCCGGAACGGTCGAGACGATATTCACGCCCGGAGCCGCCATGTCGATCCAGCCGCCAAAGCTCGAGTTCCGAGACCTCACATCCCTCGCGTCGGTGTACGGAACGGAGACGACGTTGTCATAGACGGCGGGCCACACGCGGCGGTTGTCACCGTAATTGCCGCCCGCGACCACGACGACCGCGCCTTTGCTCCTCGCGTAGTCAATGGAGCGTTTGAGGACGCTCTTCTCGCCCTCGTCGCTCCCGAGCGAGAGGTTGACCACCTTCGCGCCGTTGTTCACGCTCCAGTTTATGGCGCGGGCTATGTTCGAGTCGAAGCCGCTCAAGTTCTTGTCCAAAGCCTTCGCCGCGACTATCGTGCATTTCGGGCAGCCGCTCGCCACCCCGACCCCGTTGCTTGTCTTCGCCGCGATGATCCCCGCTATGTGGGTGCCGTGGCCGTTGAGATCCTCGACCGAAGCGTTGTTGTTGTGGAAGTCATACCCCGCCACGACTTTCCCCCGGAGATCCGGATGCCCCGCAGCCACCCCACTATCCACGACGGCGACCTTCACGCCGCGTGGGTGCCGCTTCCACGCTGTCGGAAACCCCGTCTTCCGAAGGCCATATTGCTGGCCGAACCTCGGGTCGTTCGTCGCCTGGGTCCCGGTGCGAACATAGTTGTAATAAACCTCCTCGACCCCCGGACTGTCCTCGAGTTCGCTCTTCATCTCTTCGAGGGAACCCTCGCGCGAATTTTGAGAGGCGTCCCCTTTCACCTCGGGGAACTCCACGACTTGCGCGTCAATGTCCGGCATGTCCTCCGCCAACTCGGCACCGGCGGCCTCCTCCACGGAGGAGAGGGCGCGTCCGACGGAAGCGAGGGGTTTTTGCTCGCCCTCTTCGTAAACGACGACGAGTCCCCCGGCGGCATACCGTGCGCCGGAGGCATCCTCGTCAACCGCATCCTCGGCGGGCTAGGATCTCACCGAGGCCGCGAACATGAGCAAAGCTAAAGCCGGGATCAAAGTCGCAAAAACAACGAATGTCTGCCGCTTGAGAGCCATCATTTCCCCTTTGGATCGTCTTTCGCGCCAGCATCCTAGCAGACCTTGTTATTACGAGTATTAAAGCCGGGTTATAAAATCAGGATACTAAATTGAGTCGGACTTCCGAAGATAATCAGACGGGGCGGGCAGGGAATGTAGGGGGAGATCCCGCCCCGGTTACGTAACGCAGACTATATTATCCCCGAACCTCGCCAAACGTATCACTCAATTTACGTATTTTTGAAAGGTTTTCCAGAAACTTCCGGGTGATGTGCATACTTATCCTCCGAAGCGGCGCGAGAAGCACGAAACGATCTTTTCCTCGACCTCGGAGAGGGGAACGCTTCTTCCGAGTTCCCTTTCGAGGCTCGTCACACCAAACTCCCGAATGCCGCACGGTGTGATCCTCTCGAACCACGAAAGGTCGGTCGAAACGTTGAGCGCGAAGCCGTGGGAGGTGATCCAGCCAGACGAGAACTTCACCCCGATCGCACATACCTTCCTCTCCCCCACCCACACCCCCGTATACTCGGGATGATGCCACCCTTCGAGTCCATACTCCGAAAGAACCTCCACGATGACCCCTTCGAGGTCGCGCAAATATTTGTGCGTGTCCCGGCCTTTGAGGCGGAGGATCGGATACCCGACGATCTGCCCCGGCCCGTGGAACGTCGCGTCCCCCCCGCGGTCGCTCCAAAAAACCTCCGCCCCGAGAGAACGCAAATATTCCTCCCCCGCCCCGAGGTTCGAAGCGTCCGCCGCCGCCCGGCCCACCGTGAAAACCGGACTATGTTCGAGGAGAAAAAGCGTGTCGGGAACCTCGTCGCGCTTCCGAAGGCGCACCATATCTTTTTGCATCTCCCACGCCTCGCCATACGGAGCGAGTCCCGGAAGCCGCCGGACATCGAGGGCGGCTTCGGCGGCTTCGGAGACTCGCTTTTCGAGTTCCACCGTTCGCTATACGCTCGCGGACGACGCCGTCGCGTGGGCGCGCGCGCCGTCGGTTTGCTCGTGGGCATGGTACGAACTCCGGACGAGAGGCCCGCTCTCGACGTGCGAGAACCCCATCTCGACGCCGCGCTTCCGATACTCGGCGAACTCGGCGGGCTTCGCATACCGAACCATCGGCAAATGATTCTCCGACGGACGGAGATACTGCCCGATGGTCAAAATATCCACGTCATGCTCGCGGAGGTCGCGCATCGTCTCGATGACCTCTTCTTCGACCTCGCCGAGGCCGAGCATGAAACCGCTCTTCGTGAGTCCGTCCGGGTTTATGGACTTCGCATATTTGAGGACTTCGAGCGAACGCCGATACCTCGCCTGCGGACGAACCGCCGGATAAAGCCGCGGAACCGTCTCGATGTTGTGGTTGAAAGTATCCGGGCGGGCGGCGATGACGGTTTGGAT
>Ga0136630_1000163_pt1 | contig 21967 bp, 21 predicted proteins | sample AntDrymUQ5682106_2_FD_105496 | JGI IMG/M metagenome (GOLD analysis project Ga0136630, IMG submission 105496) | Polar desert sand microbial communities from Dry Valleys, Antarctica - metaG UQ568 (21.06) | ecosystem: Environmental > Terrestrial > Soil > Desert | place: Antarctica: Dry Valley...
CGATGCTCCCCGAGATCAAGTCCTCGTCGGAGGTGTACGGCGAGTGCCGCCCGGGCATCCTGAACGGCACTCCCGTCGCGGGCATCCTCGGTGACCAGCAGGCGGCGACGTTCGGGCAGGTCTGCTTCGAGGTCGGGACGGCGAAGAACACCTACGGCACCGGCAACTTCATGCTGCTCAACACCGGCGAGGAGCAGGTGCCCAGCGAGAACGGCCTGCTGACCACCGTCTGCTACAAGATCGGTGGCACCAAGCCGATCTACGCCCTCGAGGGTGCGATCGCCGTCACCGGCTCGCTCGTGCAGTGGATGCGCGACAACCTCGGCATCATCAAGACTGCCCCGGAGATCGAGGACCTCGCCGCGTCGGTCGACGACAACGGCGGCGCGTACTTCGTGCCGGCGTTCTCCGGCCTGTTCGCGCCGCACTGGCGCTCGGACGCCCGGGGCGCGCTCGTTGGCCTGACCCGGTTCGTCAACAAGGGCCACATCGCGCGGGCCGTCCTGGAGGCGACCGCCTTCCAGACCCGCGAGGTGCTCGACGCGATGAACGCCGACTCAGGTGTGCCCCTGAAGGAGCTCCGGGTCGACGGTGGCATGGTGGTCAACGAGACCCTCATGCAGTTCCAGGCCGACATCCTCGACGTCGACGTCGTACGGCCGAAGGTCGCGGAGACGACGGCCCTCGGTGCTGCGTATGCCGCTGGACTCGCGGTCGGCTACTGGGCCGACGAGGACGACCTGCGCCAGAACTGGGGCGAGGACAAGCGGTGGACGCCGAACATGGACGACGACGCCCGCGAGAAGACCTACCGCAACTGGAAGAAGGCAGTCACCAAGACTCTCGACTGGGTCGACGACGACGTCGACTAGCAGCGGTCCGCCGCCAGCTCTTCAGATTCGTCCGGCCGGACACGCGTGAATGACGCGCACCTGGTCGGACGAATCTGTTGCCCTGGGATTCGTCCGGGTGGCGCACGCTTAGAGTTGGCGCGTCGAGTCGGACGAATCCTGGTTGGAAGGGAGTGGTATGCCGCAGACCGTCAAGGGTGTCATCGCCCGTGCGAAGGGCGCCGAGGTCGAGCTGGTGGACATCGTGGTGCCCGACCCCGGTCCGGGTGAAGCCGTCGTCAAGATCGACGCGTGCGGGGTCTGCCACACCGATCTGCACTACCGCGAGGGCGGTATCGGCGACAACTTTCCTTATCTTCTCGGCCACGAGGCAGCGGGGGTCGTCGAGTCCGTCGGCGCGGGCGTCACAGACGTGGCACCAGGTGACTTCGTGATCTTGAACTGGCGCGCTGTCTGTGGCCAGTGCCGCGCCTGCCGCCGTGGCCGTCCCTGGTACTGCTTCGACACTCACAACGCCGAGCAGAAGATGACGCTCGACGACGGCACGGAGCTCTCGCCTGCACTGGGCATCGGAGCGTTCGCCGGCAAGACGCTCGTGCACGCCGGCCAGTGCACCAAGGTCGAGCCGGGAGTCCCTGCCTCCGTTGCTGGGCTGCTCGGCTGCGGTGTGATGGCAGGCCTGGGCGCAGCGATCAACACCGGAGGAGTCGGACGAGGCGACACGGTCGCCGTCATCGGCTGCGGAGGTGTCGGTGCCGCCGCGATCGCAGGTGCACACCTGGCCGGAGCCAGGCGCATCATCGCCGTCGACATCGACGCCCGCAAGCTCGACAAGGCCAACGAGCTGGGTGCGACCCACACCGTCAACGGCGCCCGTGAGGACGTCGTCGAAATGGTCAAGGCGCTGACCGACGGTTTCGGCGCCGACGTGGTCATCGACGCCGTCGGCCGGCCCGAGACGTGGAAGCAGGCGTTCTACGCCCGGGACCTCGCAGGCACGGTGGTGCTCGTCGGCGTACCCACACCGGAGATGAAGGTCGAGGTGCCGCTGATCGACGTCTTCGGACATGGCGGCTCGCTGAAGTCGTCGTGGTACGGCGACTGCCTGCCGAGCCGCGACTTCCCGATGCTCGTCGACCTCTACCTCCAGGGGCGGCTGCCGCTCGACGCCTTCGTCACCGAGACCATCGCGATCGGGGACGTGGAGGCAGCCTTCGACAAGATGCACTCCGGTGACGTCCTGCGGTCGGTGGTGGTCCTGTGAGCGCCGTGCGCATCGACCACCGGGTCACCAGTGGGACGTTCTCGCTCGACGGAGAGACATTCGACGTCGACAACAACGTCTGGGTCGTCGGCAACGACGAGGAGTGCATCGTGATCGACGCCCCTCATGACGTCGACGAGATCATGGCCGTGGTGGCTGCTCGGCGGCTGCTCGCCATCGTCTGCACGCACGCACACGACGACCATGTGCGGGTCGCGCCGCAGTTGGCCAAGTCAGTGGACGCGCCCATCCTCCTCCACGCCGACGACCTGCCGGTGTGGAAGCTGACCCATCCCACGTCCGAGCCCGATGGTCACCTCGTTGACGGCCAACGCCTCGTGATCGGCGACATCGCCCTGACTGTCATGCACACTCCAGGACATGCCCCTGGCGCCGTGTGCCTGTACTCGCCTGAGCTGGGGGTCGTCTTCACCGGTGACACATTGTTCAACGGCGGGCCGGGTGCGACCGGACGCAGCTTCTCCGACCACGACGTGCTGCTGGGAAGTATCCGCTCCGTGCTCTTCGCGCTCCCCGATGACACGGTCGTGCACACGGGGCACGGTGACTCCACCACGATCGGCGCCGAGGCCGAGGCGCTCGGCCGCTGAGAGCCTCGCCACGGAGCGAGGGTGAGACATCGGGTCAGAGGCAGACGCGGTCGATCAGAGCGGTGACCTGACGCTGGAGCGCCCTGCCAGGAACGAGAATCACCCGCCGCGGCCGGTCGTCGTCGATCCGGAGGTAGACGCTGAGCAAGAACGTCTGCGTGCTCTGACCGAGGGCGTGGGGGTCGCAACGGTTGGACGACCCCAGCGCCACCGGCACCTTGAGCGCGCCCGCGCCCGCCTCGAGCACCTGGGGGAGCCCGCCTTCTCCGTCGTACGTGAACGACAGCAGGACGCTGCCGAAGACGCCCTCGACGGATATCTCTCGTCGGTCACCGGCCCGGGACCCGGGTGTCCGTCGCAGCACGATCGACCCCTGCAGCCGATCGAGCCCCGATTCGGACCGCTCGAAGATGGGGCTCAAGCTGATGTCCGCGACGGAGGCAAGGTCCTGCAGAGCGCACTCGCGGTCGTGCAACCGACGCAGCAGCGCGGACCCGCGACGGTCGACTGGCAGTCGAAGGTGGCTGTTGTCGCCAAGCCTGACGACGACCTCCACGTCATCAGTCGGCTCGGGCGCACAGACGGCACGCCCGTATGCCGTCTGGAGGTCGATCGTACGACCCGGGTCGTAGTCGGCGCCCCGGGCCGGCGGCGAGCGGCTGACCCCCGACCAGCGGATCTGCACCTCCCTGATCCGCACCGCTGTCCTGCCCCGGTTGGTGAGCCGGATGTCGATGTGGTCTGTGCCTTCGTCAATGCGTTGCTGGACCAGGCTTGCGCGCATCCGCACCTGGCGCTCGGAAGGCGAAGCAGACGAGGTACGCGACCCCTTCGTCGGCTCGTCGCTCGTCGTACACCCGGTGCATAGCAACAGCACTGTGACGCCCACAGCGATGGCGGGGCTGACGAGGAGCCGCGAACGCCTGGCCGAGGAGAGGGAGCGGGGTGAGCCCCGAGGTGGCATTCTCACCGACCCGACCCGACCCGACCCGACCCGACCCGATCAGGTGAGGTCGGCGGTCATCACGACGCTGCCGCTCACGTCGGTGATCGTGAGGTCGGTCGCCGCCGGGCGCAGCAGCGCGGCGTTGAGGCTGCACCTCACCGCGTCCCCGCCGGTGCCGAGGAACGTCCCGGCCGTGGTGCGGACGCCGTCGGTGTCGGTGAACCAGGCTCGGTAGGTAGCGCCGTCGCGCAACCCCGTTGCCTCCAACTTGACCTCCGTGCCCCAGGTATGGGCCACCAGACCGGCGCTGGCGTCGATGCCAACGCCCGGCGTCTGCACGCTGATCGCCTCGACCGGCGGAGTCTTCGCCGGTGGTCGAGCCTGGTCGTTCGTCGCATCGTCGACCCGGACACCCAGGAGGAATGCCGCCACCAGAGCGGCTGCGGCGACAGCTCCCACCACCGCGCGACCTGCCGACCGCGAGTGGTCTCGTTGGGACCGCTGCTCACTCACCTCGTCGAAGATCCGTTGGCCTAGCTCGGGCGACGGTGCCCCGACGTCGCCGAGCCGGGCCGGGTCGACGCCTCGCAGGGCGGTCGCAAGCGGTGCGATCTCCTCGAGGTCACCGCGGCACGTGCCGCATCCGTCGAGGTGCGCCTGCAGCGCAGCAGCGTTGTCAGGGTCGAGATGTCCGAGCGTGAAGGCGCCGAGCAGATCGCGCAGCTGCCTGTGTTCAGCGTCGTTCATGGCGTCACTCCCATCTCGTCCAAGGCATTGCGCAAGGCCTTGAGTGCGTAGAAGACCCGACTGCGCATCGTCGCGACCGGCACGCCGCGCTCGGCGGCCACGTCGGCATACGGTCTGCCCCGTAGGTATGTCTCGACGAGCGCGTCGCGGTGGTCGGTGCTCAGCTTGCGCAGTCCTTCCTCGATCAGCCACGTCTGGAGCACCTGGTCGGCCGGGTCGGGGCCGGTGTCGCTGCTGGCCGGCAGGTCTGGTCCGGCCGCGAGCTGCGGCCACGACTTGGCGGATCGTTTGCGAGCGTGGTCGATGACGACGTTGCGCAAGATCGCGAACAGCCACACCCGCAGGCTGGAGAGCTCCGGGTCGTAGCTGTCGGCCGACCGCCAGGCGCGCACGAACGTCTCCTGCACGGCATCCTCGGCGGCGCCCTGGTCTGCGAGCGCACGGACGGCATATCGATAGAGCTCGGCGCCATGAGCCTGGTACGCCTCGCGCAGGCCCTGGTCGTCGGCGAGCGAGACGGACCGGTCTCGGCGGAGCAGTCGCAAGGCACTCGCCATCCTCCACCCACTCCTTCTTGTCACGCCACCACCTGCACACCTTGCCCGACGTCGGGTGCTCGACGTCGGGCACGCGCACGACCTGTCATGAGTATGTACGTGGCTGACACGGGACACGTTCAACGAAACGGGAAAGAAGTTGGACGGTCGTTCCCATTGGTCGAAAGGGGGTGTCATCGCGGTCTTGTTTGGCAGACTGTCACAGGTGAGCTCACCCGCGATCGACGTCCGCGCCCTGCACGTGCAGTTCGGCGCCGTCGAGGCGGTCCGGTGGCTGGACCTGAGCGTCCCCGCCGGCGGCTCCACCGCGCTGGTCGGCCGCAACGGAGCAGGCAAGTCCACCACCATGCGGGTGCTCGCGGGCGTCATCCCGCCCGTTGGTGGGGAGGTGTACGTCGGCGGCCATGACGTACGGCGCGACGCACTGGGAGCAAAGCGGGTGAGTGGCTACTGCCCCGACGTGGGAGGACTTGTCCCACGCGCCACGCCATGGGAGCACCTCCAGCTGTCAGCGCGGCTGCGGCGCCTGCCGCCTGGATGGGAGGAGGACGCACGCGACCTGCTCGAGCGCTTCGATCTGGGTGCCGCGGCGCACCGGGTCACATCAGGGTTCAGCCATGGCATGGGCCGTCGGATGTCGGTCGTGCTGGCGGCGTTCCACCACCCGCGGGTGCTGCTGCTCGACGAGCCCTTCGACGGCGTCGACCCGTTCGGGGCCGAGGCGACCCTCGACGTGATCGCGGATGCTCGCAGCCGTGGCGCCGCCGTCCTGGTCTCGACCCACCTGCTCGAGCTTGCCGTCCAGGCGTCCGACGAAGCCGTCGTGCTCAGAGGCGGGATGGTCGTCGGTGCCGCGCAAGCCAACGAGCTCGGTGGCGAGGCCGGCGCGCGAGCCTACCGCGCCCTGCTGGCTTGAAGGTCGTGCCGTGACTACCATCCTCGCCGAGGCGCGTCGTGCCAGTGCTGACGTCCACCCGCTTGTCGCCTTCCGGTTGGCAGCGCTGCGCGGCCGCAGCACGCCGGCCGTCATCGCCGGAGCCGGTCTGTTCTTCTTCATGACGGCTGCCTTCGCAGTCCTCCCGGCGTTGCTCGACGGTGCTCAGTCGTCTGATCGTGCCCTGAGCATGCTGTTGTTGCTTCCGACGGCATACCTCGCCTTCCTCGTCACCACGACATTCGCGATCATCGGTGCAGGAGGAGGGCGCGAGCTGTTGCCTCGCGACGAGGGCGTGGCGTTCCCTGTGAGCCCCACCACCGACCATCTCGGTGCCCTGATGCTCGTGCCGCTCAACATCGCGTGGATCCTGCAGGGCTGGAGCCTGCTCGGTCTCACCGCCTTCGCCGCCGGTGCTCAGAACCTATGGGCGGTGCAGATCACGACCTTGGCGTGGCTGTTCTTCGGGACTGCTCTCGCCCAGGCGATCGCGTGGGCCGTCGAAGGCGTCCGACGCTTGCCCCACGGCTCCTGGGTCGTCAAGGGAGGCGGTGCGCTTCTCGCGCTGGGAACGGTGAGCCTGGTGCTCGCGGACAACGTCACGGCGGCTCTTGACCAGAGCCCCACCCTCGATGCGGTGGTCGTCGCCCTGAACGGCCGGCACGTCAACGGGCGTTGGGCTACCGGCACCGCGGTCATCATCGTCGGCGGCGTCATCGCGGTAGCGGTGGGCGCCTTCGTCGCCCACCTGGTCGCCCGACGTCCCCCCCTCGAGGAGCTGCAAGCCGACGGGCGTGCCATCGCGCCGCGCGCCATCGCCCGATCCGAGCTGGCGGCGCTGGTCCGCACCGACAGGTCAAGCGTCTGGCGCTCAGTGCCGTTGCGTCGCGGTTTCCTCATCCTGGCCCTCATTCCGGGCCTGGTCGCCGCGGCAGGACAGCTCGAGTGGGAGATGCTCCCGGTCCTTCCGGGACTCGTCGCATCCGGAAGTGCCTTGCTCTTCGGTGTCAACGCATGGGCGTTGGACGGCGTCGGTGCGGTGTGGCGCGACAGCCTCCCCGTCCGGCCGGATCTCGTGTTCGCTGCCCGCGTCTGGGTGCTGTGCGAGGTGCTCCTCGTCGCCTCCGCGCTGACGTTGGTCGTAGGTGGCCTCAGAGCGGGCGGTCTGCCGACGACGTCCGAGGCAACCGCACTGCTCGCAACGCTTGTCGTGGTGTCGCTCCAGGTGGTCGCCCGGTCGATGCACTGGTCGGTGCGAAGACCCTTCGCGATGGACCTCAGGTCAGCGCGCGGCACCCCGGCGCCGCCGCTGGCCATGGTGACCTACTCCTCCTACCTCGCGCTGACGTCGACGCTCACCGGGATGGTGTTTGCGGTCGCTGCTCAGGCCGACGACCCGCGACTGTCGCTCGTGCTGGCGGTGCCGTTCCTCCTCGCGGCGGTACGGCGACTGGCGATCACCCGCCGCGAGTGGTCGACACCCGACACGCGGGCGTACGTGGTCGCCACGGTCTCGACTCGTTGACGACGCTGTCGGCTCGCCGCGGCGGACGCCTGATGTGAGGTCGTACCGCTGCGGAACGATTCGGTCTCGCTTCGCTCGACAGTTCGGGATCGGCGTCGCGCGTAGATAGGGTGGAGCCTCAGTCACCACATCGGGGGTCTTGTCTTGCGCGTGAGTGCCAGTCGAAGGCAGCAGGCGTACGCCGCCGCGCTCGCTGCCGCGGCCCTCTCGCTCTCGGCGTGCACAGGCGATCCGGCCGCCACTCCGCAGACCGTCGACATCACGAGCTCGACGACGGCCGGCAACGACATCCTGCAGAAGTTCGCGTCGGCGTGGTCGGAGTCTGAGCAGCCTGACTTCAAGGGCGTCGTCGACGAGCCGGACATCGCCAAGACGGACATCGCGGCACACGTGGCGGAGCTCGGCATCACCGAGACGAAGGTCAACCTCGTCGACGACCTCGACTGCGGCGAAGACTCCTGTCGTGTGCACGCCACGGTGACGCACCAGCTCGCGGGCGCGGACGAATGGACCTACGAGACGCTGGTCCAGGCCAACGACAACCAGGGTCAATGGCTCGTCGAGTGGAGCGCGGGCACGTTTCACCCCGATCTGAGCGAGGCCACGACTCTCGTCCGCGGCCGCACAGCGGCACGGCGGGCCCCGATCCTCGACCGCGACGGCAAAGCCCTGACGCCCGAGCGCGCCATCGTCCGGATCGGCGTCGTGCCCGAGGAGGTCCGTCTCCAGACCTACGACGAGATCGGCGCGCTCCTCGACGTGGACACGACCTCGCTGCGCGATCGCGTCGACGATGCGGAACCCACCTGGTTCGTCCCCGTGATCGACCTCCGCAGAGCCGACTACGACCTGGTCCGCAGTGAGCTGCTGGAGGTTCCAGGCGTCTCGATCGACACGGCGCAGCGCGCCCTGGCGCCGACCTCCGCATGGGGCAGGGCTGTCCTCGGCGTCGTTGGGCCCGCGACGGAGGACGGTCTGGTCAATGCTGGGGCCTACGCCCTCCCGAGCGACGAGGTCGGTCTCTCGGGCCTTCAGTACTCCTTCCAGGAGCGTCTCGCCGGGACGCCCGGCATCTCCATCAGCCTGGTGGAGAAGGCGGCGCCAGACAGCGTCATCAACCGGGTGCTGTCACGTCGTCCCAAGGCGGGGCTCCCGCTCGAGACGTCGCTCGACGTCGAAGTTCAGGATGCCGCCGAGCTGGCCGTGTCAGAGGCGACCGACACAACGGCGCTCGTCGCGGTCAAGGCAAGCACGGGCGAGATCCTGGCCGCGGCGAACGCCCCCGGCCCGACGTCGTACAACACGGCGTTCATCGGGCGGTATGCACCGGGGTCGACGTTCAAGGTGGTGAGCGCGGCCGCCTTGCTGGCGTCTGGCACGGTCACACCGGCGATGCCGGTTAAGTGCCCGGACACCACGGTCGTGAGCGGAAAGCGTTTCAAGAACTACGACGTCGGTATCGTGCCTGGCCGCGCCACGTTCGCCGACGCGTTCGCGGCGTCCTGCAACACGACGTTCGTCTCCCTTGCTGATGACATCACCGGTGAGCAGCTGGCGGCGGCCGGACAGACGTTTGGGTTCAGTGTCGAGTGGGACCTCGGGATCGATGGTTACAGCGGCTCCGTGCCTGCCGACGAGGAGCTTGTCACCCGTGCCGCCGACATGATCGGCCAGGGCAAGGTGCTCGCCAGTCCACTGATGATGGCGATGGTGGCCGCTGCCATCGACTCCGGCGTCTCTCGCACTCCGACATTGCTGCCAGGGCTCCAGCCGGGGGTCAGACTCGAAGAGCTCGACCCGACAGTGGTCGCAGAGCTGCAGGACATGATGGGCCAAGTCGTCACCGACGGCACCGGCTCGTCACTTGACCTGCCCGGGCTTCCCGTCCACGCCAAGACCGGCACCGCCGAGTACCAGCAGGGCAACGGGACGGGCACCAACGCCTGGCTGGTCGGATACCGAGGAGACGTCGCGTTCGCCGTACTGGTCGAGAAGGGCGGGTCCGGCTCCGACGACGCCGCGCCGATCGTGGCGACCTTCCTCAACCAGCTGCCTGACCGCCTCTACCGGTGACGCCCTCGGGTTGCCGCGAGCTCTGATCCGCGGTGGTGACCCCGAGGGGTAATAACGTCGTGATCTTCTGAGGGAGCGGTCGTGCCGCCCCTGGCCCGAGGAGGCGGTATGTCGGCTGGACCGCCGTTCGAGCGCTACCCGGTGAGTGCTGGGGCGATTCTCGCGTCATCGCAGGCCACCGCGTCCAAGGCCAACGCGCTGGTGGCTGTAGGGATAAATGTCCAGGCGGCCGCCCAGCCAGCCATCAACGGCGTCTCCGGACTGTTGGCGCTCCCACTGATCTCCGCCCCGCAGCCAGTGCTTGCACAGAACCAACAGCTGATCCAGACGACGACGCTCGCCGCGGGAGCGGTTCGCGTGTTCGGCTTGGCAATCGAGAGGTATGACGCCGCCATCGACCGCCTCAACGAGCGGTGGGAAGCTGCCGTGGCTGCCGACTTCGGTGTCGGCGCAGCCGTCATACCTGCGGGCGCCGATGGGCAGGAACGCCAAGACCTCGAGAGCGCGCGCACGTCGGCTGTTGCCGCGGCGCGGGAGGAGCTGCGTCGAGAGCTTCGCGCGGAGCAGGGCAAGCTCGAGCAGACGGTAGACGACAGCGCAGACCAGGTTGCGTCGATGCTCAGCCAGGGTCCCACCGCCTCCAACCTCCAGAACGTGGCGTCGTCCGGCGGCTTCGACAACCTGCCACCACCGCTCCTGCTGTCGCTGCCGGCTGGTGTGGTCAGGTCGCTGACGTTCGACGCTGCCCAGCGCTACGCTGACGCGAGGCTGCGGGCGGCAAAGGGTCTCATCGGACCCGGCCGCTTCCCAGGGAGCCCGCTGTTCAGCTACACCCAACGGCCCTTGTCGGCCGAGCAGCTCAAGTGGCTGCGCTTGGCCAGGGGCATCAATGTCGGCGGCACTGCCCTCGGCTTCGGGACAACCGGCCTGACCCAACACCTGCAGGATCTGGAGCGTTATCCGAACATGGACGCCGAGGAGCGCGTCGGTCGCGACGGCGGCGCCATCCTCTCGAAGGCGGTCCCGGCGCTCGGCGCAGGCGCGCTCACGGTCGCTGCCATTGCGAGCGCACCGGTCACCGTCCCCGCCGTGGCGATCGGGGGAGCAGCCATTGCCGTGGGGACCGGCGTCGGCTATGCCATCAACAAGTGGGGCGGTCCGATCACAGAGCCCACCATCAGGGGCGGAGGAATCGCCGCCGACTGGACCTATGACGAAGTAGTGGTCCCGATCGGCAGGGGTGGTCGAATCGTGGGCGAGGCGGTCAACGACAACGTACTGGCCCCCATCGGCAGGGGCGCAGGAGAAGTGGCCGACTTCGCCGGGGACAGGCTCGATGACCTCGGGCTCTGATGAGCCCTGGGCCACCTACCGGCACGACGACGCCGGGTTCGCAGTGTCACTGCCCACCGGCTGGCCGGTCGATGGCGAGGTCGACGGGTGTGCGCTCGTGTGCGTCGAGCCGCCGTCGGGCACCCCTCCGGCATACCTCCCGCCAAGCATCGTGGTGACGGTCGACGAGCTGCCTGACGATGAGCCGTTCGACCGGTGGCTCTCGCGGTTTCGAGTCTCGCTGGCGGAGATCTACAACGAGGTCCGGCTGGTCGACCTCGAGGACACCCTGCTGGGCGACGTGCCGGCGTACCGCACCCTGTCGCACTACCTGCACGCTGTCGTCGGTGGCGTCTGCGCCGACCAGTGGTGCATCCCGGCGCTGGGCCGGGTCTACGTCGTCACCTGCTCGTCAGGCGCCTTGGAGTACGACGACTTCGCCGACACGTTCCAGGACGTCGCGGCCGGGTTCAGGCTGACGACACCTTGAACGACCCGCCTCCGAAGCTCAACCCGGACACCGGCCTGCTCTGCCTCAGCGATGCTGCGTTCGGTGTTGTCGAGCAGCTGGCCAAACGAGGCGGGGATCTCGTGGATGCGCCTGGACTTCGTGGCCAGATGGCCCGGTTGCGGGCCGTCTCCGTGCTCGACAGCGAAGACCAGATCCATCCGAGCCTGACGAGCACCCTCGCCGCGATCCGGCACGCGGAGACTGAGCTCGTGCTGACCGGGACCGAGCGGTTGGCTCGCATCTGGGTGGCTGCCCCCCGGGCGGCGTTGCTGTTGCCCATCGACGACAGCAACCTGCGGCGGCTTACCCACCTCCCGCTCTGGATGCTTCCCGAGACCATCTCGCGGATCGTCGGCCTCGGTCCTCGACCCCGTCCGGCCGGGCCAGCTGTCCCGCTGTCCACACGAGGTGCCGGCGACACTCGGAGTCACTGGACGTTGGCCCGCATCGCGACAAGACCAGGCGAGCGTGATCGGGATGCGTCGCTCGAGATCGTGGACACCGCTGCCGGGCTCTGGGTCGTGAAACCTGGTGACGACGGCCCAATGGCATCGCCTTCCGACCCGACCGCGGTGTGGAGGGCGATCATCCGGCTCGTGCGCCCCAGCGACACCGCGGCGCAAACCTCACAGGTGACCTGATCCGTCAGCCGTCGAGCAGAGCAGGACTGTCCAGCCAGCCGAGCGCTCCCTGCCGGAACCTGTCCGGCTCCCAGCCACCAACGCCTGCGGGGACACACCCGCGCAGCGAGACGCCTGTGACACGCGGCAACTCCTCGATATTGCACCGCTCGGCGAGACCGAGCTCGGCGGGCAGCGAACCGACCACCAGCGCCGCCGGGGCCAGGCCTGCGCTCAGGATCGCGGCGACGGTGAGCTCGGTGTGGTTGAGCGTTCCGAGCGCGAGACTTGTCACCACGACCAAGCGTACGTCGTGACAGGTCTCGACCAGGTGGCCCGTCAGGCTGAGCAGCGTCCTGCCGTCAGTGTCGAGCCGCACGGCCACGCCCCCTGAGCCCTCGACGAGAGTGACGTCACGGTCGGCTGCCAGCGCCGCGATGGCGGCGGCGAGCTCGTCGACGGGTGCGATCGTCAGGCCCCGTAGCCGCGCCGCCGTGTCAGGAGCCAGCGGGTCACCGAGCCGGGTGAGCTCGTGGACGTCACCACAGCCGCTGAGTCTCGCGACCGTCGCCAGGTCGGTCGGCTCGCCTGTCGCGACGCCGGTCTGCACCGGCTTGACGACGCACACCCGCCTGCCGGTCGCCTCAGCGGCGACAGCCAGCGCCGCCGTTGCGACCGTCTTGCCAACCCCGGTGCTGGTCCCCGTGATGATGATGACAGTCATCGGCGTGCGCCGAGCTGCGTCAGTCCATCCGCCACCGTCTCGACCTCGCTTTCGGTCAGGGATGCCCGCCCAGCAAGGCGTGGTCGGCTCACACCGTCGGGCACCGAGGGTGGGCGGAAGCAGCCAACCCGGATGCCGTCCCCGGCCAGCGACGTCTGCGCAGCCATCGCCTCGCGAGGCCCTGGCATCGGCACCGACAGGACAGCCCCCGCGGGACTCTCGACGCGCAGTGCCTTGCCGAAGTGGGCGCCGAGCTCACGCGCCCGCTGTGGCAGCGCGGGACTCTCGGTCACCACGTGTACGGCGGCTGCGGCTGCCGGTGGGGCGAGACCGGTGTCGAAGATGAACGGGCGGGCGACGTTCACCAGGTGGTCGACGACAGCGTGTGATCCGAGCACGGCTCCGCCCGCCGTGGCGCGCTGCTCCTGGTGGCGACTGAGCCAGTCGTCGAACGTCATACGGCCGCCGCTGCCGTCATCGCGTTGCAGATCGTCGCCAGGTCGTCGTCGCCGGTGATGTACGGCGGCATGGCATAGACAAGGTCGCGGAAGGGGCGGATCCAGACACCCCGAGCAGCAGCGGCGTCGGTGGCGCAGGCGACGTCGACCGGGCGGTCGAGCTGGATCACCCCAACGGCACCGAGGGTGCGGACATCCACGACGCCGGGCAGGGCGCCGGCCGCGGCGAGCCCGTATGTGAGCGCTGTTTCGATCCGGCGGATGTCGGCGGACCAGTCCCGCTCCACCAGCAGCTTGACGCTCGCCACCGCGACGGCACACGCCAGCGGGTTCGCCATGAACGTCGGGCCGTGCATCAGCACTCGCGACTCGCTCGCGCCGAGCCCTGCTGCGATCTCGGTCGAGCACAGGGCCGCAGAGAGGGTGAGGTAGCCCCCGGTCAGTGCCTTGCCGAGGCACATGATGTCGGGGGCGATGCCAGCGTGTTCGGCAGCGAACAAGGTGCCGGTGCGACCGAAACCGGTCGCGATCTCGTCGAAGACGAGCACGAGGCCGTGCTCATCGCAGATGTCTCGGAGCACCGTGAGGCAGCGCGGGTTGTAGACGTGCATCCCGCCCGCACCCTGCAGGACGGGTTCACAGATGACGGCCGCCAGCTCGGCCGCGTGACGGGTGGCGAGCTCGCGGGTCTCGGCCTCCCAGGCAGTGGTGTCCGATTGGAGACCGGCGGGGGGACGGGAGGTGAAGACCTGCTGCGGGAGCGCTTCGGCGAACATCGCGTGCATGCCCCCGCCGGGGTCACAGACGCTCATCGCGCCCAGCGTGTCGCCGTGGTATCCCCCGCTGAGCGCCATCACCCTCCTCTTGCCGGGGTGGCCGCGACCGCGCTGGTACTGGATCGCCATCTTGAGAGCCACCTCGACCGCGACTGACCCGGAGTCGGCGAAGAACACATGCTGAAGGTGGTCGGGTGTCAGGTCGACGAGGAGGTGCCCGAGCGTGATCGCCGGCTCGTGAGTCAACCCGCCGAACATCACATGACTCATCCTCCCCAGCTGGCGACCCACCGCCTCGTCGAGGACCGGGTGCCGGTAACCATGGATCGCGCACCACCACGACGACATCGCGTCGACGAGCTCGGCTCCGCCGCCCAGTCGCAGGCGCACGCCGTGAGCGTGGGTGACGAGCCGCGTCGGCCCGGGGGCGGTCATCGACGCGTAGGGGTGCCACAGATGGTCGCGGTCAAAGGCGAGCAGCTGGGACTCCGTGAGGTCTGGCATGGCGACACCGAGGCTATCGCCGCCGGCCCTCCCACGGCGTACGACGGTCGAGGAGCGATCTCGGAGCGGTTGCCCGGCGAGCGGTAGGTGGAGGTCTTGCCGGCTGCCGGTTTGCCGATAGGTTGCAGACGTGACTGACGCCCTCCACATCCTCGCCGTCGCCCGAGCACAGGTCCTCGACGAAGGACGCGGGCTGACCGAGGCGCAGCTTGTCGAGGTGCTTCGGCTGTCCGAGACGGCACTGGCTGCCCTGTTGGAGCTTGCCCACGAGGTGCGGATGGCCTGGTGCGGCCCCGAGGTCGAGGTCGAGGGGATCGTGTCGCTGAAGACCGGCGGCTGCCCGGAGGACTGTCACTTCTGCTCGCAGTCGGGCCAGTTCTCGTCGCCGGTGCGTGCTGTGTGGCTCAACATCCCCGAGCTCGTCGAGGCGGCGAAGCAGACAGCCGCGACCGGGGCGTCGGAGTTCTGCATCGTGGCGGCAGTGCGCGGGCCGGACGAACGGCTGCTCACCCAGGTGCGAGCGGGCATCAAGGCGATCCAGGCCGAGGTCGACATCAACATCGCCTGCTCCCTCGGCATGCTCACCCAGGAGCAGGTCGACCAGCTCGTCGAGATGGGTGTGCACCGCTACAACCACAACCTCGAGGCCGCCAGGAGCTACTTCTCACAGGTCGTCACGACCCACTCGTACGAGGAGCGGTTGCAGACCTGCGAGATGGTGAGGGCCGCCGGGATCGAGCTGTGCTGCGGTGGACTCGTCGGGATGGGCGAGACGCTGGAGCAGCGCGCCGAGCTTGCGGCCCAGCTTGCAGCACTCGACCCGCACGAGGTACCGCTCAACTTCCTCAACCCTCGCCCGGGCACGCCGTTCGGGGACCTGCCGATAATGGGCTCGGGGGATGCGCTGCGCACGGTCGCGGCGTTCCGGCTGGCGATGCCGCGCACGATCCTGCGGTATGCCGGTGGACGCGAGATCACCCTCGGCGACCTCGGGACGCGTGACGGGCTGCTCGGCGGGATCAACGCCGTCATCGTGGGCAACTACCTCACGACACTCGGTCGGGAGCCCGACGACGACCTCGCACTGCTGGGCGAGCTGCAGATGCCGATCAAGGAGCTCTCGAAGACGCTATGAGCGCCTTGCCACCTCCCGTCGGGTCAGGGGAATCGGTGCCTGAGCACCCGACGCAGGTGTCACCTACGGCGACGTACTGCGACCTCTGCGGCGAACCACTCAAGGCCCGAGACCACACGACCTGCCTCGCCCACCGGCAGCTGGAGCCGCCCCGCTACTGTCCGCTGTGCCGACGCCGGATGGTCGTGCAGGTGGTGCCTCGTGGTTGGTCGGCCCGCTGCTCGACACACGGTGGCATCGTCTAGACCTGTTCCCTTCGCTCGACGAGTGGGTTGCGGATGAACAGCCACGACACGACGCCCCCGACGACGAGCATGGCGGCACTGATCCACACGGCCCGGTCGTAACCTGCGTCGAAGGCGGACGGTCGCGCGTAGTCGGCACCGCTCAGACCCACGACCGCAGGAAGGGCGGCCACAGCCAAGAGAGACCCGGCGCGGGCGACAGCGTTGTTGATCCCGCTCGCGACCCCCGCGTTGCGATCCGGGGCAGCCGCCAACACGGTCGACGTCAGCGGTGCCACGAGCAGCGCGAGTCCGAGTGCGAAGACCGTGACGCCCGGGAAGACGTCGAGCCAGTACGACGCATCGGCGCCAACACCGCTGAGCAGCACAAGACCCGCCGCGCACACGAACGGGCCGAAGGTCATCGGGATCCGAGGTCCGATGCGCACGGCGAGCTGCCCGCCACGAGCGGCCAGAAACAGCATGACCACGGTGATCGGCAGTGTCGCGAGGCCAGCCTTGAGGGCACCGTAGTCAGCCACGGTCTGGAGCTGGAGGACCAGGAAGAAGATGACTCCACCCAGGGCCGCGTACACCAGCAGGGTCATCAGGTTCGCAGCGCTGAACTGGCGGGAGGCGAACAGTGAAGTCGACATCATCGCGTGCGCGCTGGACCGCTCCACCAGCACGAAGGCGACGAACGAGACGACTCCGACCACCGCGCTCCCCACGACAGCCCACACGGGGAGGGTCTCGGACTGGATGAGTGCGAACGTCACTCCGGCCAGCCCGAGTATGCCCAGGACAGCGCCAAGCACGTCGAAGCCCGGCACCGACTCGGGGTCGCGGGTCTCGGGCACGTGCCGCTGAGCGATGACGATGGTGACCACTGCCAGCGGCAGGTTGAGGAGGAACACCCAACGCCAGCTCGCGAACTCGACCAGGTATCCGCCGACGAATGGCCCGATGGCGGCGGCAATGCCACCCAACCCCGACCAGGCGCCGATCGCGCGGGCGCGTTCCGCCGGATGGAAGGATCCTTGGATCATGGCCAGGCTCCCTGGCGTCAGCAGGGCGGCGCCCACTCCCTGCAGCAACCGCGCGGCAATGAGCTGATCGGCATTCGAAGCGGCTCCGCACGCGAGAGACGCGAGCGCGAACCAGACCACGCCCACGACGAAGATGCGGCGCCGCCCGAAGTGGTCGCCGAGTGATCCGCCGAGCAAGATCAGCGAAGCGAGTGACAGGAGGTAGCCGTTGCTGATCCACTGCAGTTGGGCGAGGCTCGCGTCGAGGTCGCGCCCGATCGTCCGTAGGGCGACGTTGACGACGGTCCCGTCCAGGAGCGCCATGCCCGACCCGAGCACTGCTGCCACGAGCACCCAGCGGCCAGCCGACGAGCTGTAGCGCAGCCCGGAGCCTGCACCAGCACCTCCGACGGCATGGTCGCTCATGAGTCGCTTGGGGCGCGCTGAGTTCGACGGGCCATGCCCACGCAACACCGGGGCCCTCCGGATGCTTCCATGCCAAGCGCGACCGCGGTTGATGAGAATGTTCTCATCGTCGGCTCATCTGCGTCTGATACCGGTCGGGCAGTCTGGGCTGATGTTCGTCTCATCCAAGCTCGCGGTCGGCCTTGCCGCGGTGATCGCTGCCGCCGGTGCCTTCACCGCAGGCTCCTTGGTCGATGACGCCCAGCTCCCCGATATCGGTGACCCCATCGTGATGACTCGCGACGTGGATGCAACTGCGGACCCATCGACCGGCAAGGAAGCCACCGCCGAGCAGACGCGGTCGGCAGCCGATGGCGGAGACGGCGACCGGGAGCCCGCCCGAGTCGACGACGCACTCCGCGCCAGCGACGACGACTCACCGAGCGGCGGGGACGACGGCAGGCGCGATGACGACAGCGGGGGCGATGACGACGACGGATCGGACGATGTCGATGTCGTCTACCCCACGCCGGAGCCGGTCGACGACGACGGCAGCCGCGATGACGACAGCGGAGTCGACGACGACGGATCGGACGATGTCGATGTCGTCTACCCCACGCCGGAGCCGGTCGACGATGAGGCCGACGGCAACGACGATGACGATGAAGACGATGAAGACGATGAAGACTACGATGACGATGACGACGGCGACGACGATGACGGCGCCGGTGACGACTGAGAGTGGCTGCTCTGGGGCTCACTCTTCGAGGGCGTGGCGAGGCGATGATGACCCGGTCCACGCGACGACCTTGGTCGATGACCGTCCCGGTCAGGTTTCGCATCACCTTTGCGGTGGTGCTCCTCACCGGGCTCGCGCTGTCGGGAGCAGGCATAGCCGTCTACGCCCTGCAGGCGCACCGGCTCAACGACAACGTCGCAGCGGCCATCTCGCAGGAGGTTGCCGAGTTCGAGCGGCTGACGAAGCGCGGTGACGATTCGGGGACTCGCTACTCGTCGACCCAGGCCCTGCTGACGGCCGAGCTGCGCAGCAACGTCCCAAACGAGGACGAGCTGATCCTGGCGTTCTGGGACGGTGCGATCCAGCGTCGCCTCCCAGGCGGGCACAAGGAGCTCGCCAACGATCCGGACTTCGAGAGGCTGGTCGCCGAGATGGCCGCGGACGGAGACATCCGCGAGGTCGAGACGCGTTTTGGAGACGTGCGGGTGGCCGTCAAACCGGTCCAGGGACCCGGCGGGCCGGGAGCCGCCGTGTTCGCCTATTTCATGGGGGACATCCGCGCTGATCTGGCCAGTCAGATGCGCACGTACGCCGCTGTGGCAGGTCTTGCGCTGCTCGCGGTCGCAGTGGGCGCCTACCTCGTCGCCGGACGTCTGCTGCGACCGGTGCGAGACCTGCGCGACACGGCCGGCGAGATCACTCACTCCGACCTCACCCAGCGGATCACCGCCACCGGCAACGACGACCTGACCGACCTGACGCTGACATTCAACGCGATGCTCGACAGGCTCGAGAGCGCATTCGCGACGCAGCGACAGTTCCTCGACGATGCAGGGCACGAGCTGAAGACACCGATCACGATCGTGAGAGGTCATCTGGAGCTGATGAAGGAGTCCGACGCCGCGGAGGTGGCGGCCACCCGCGAGCTCGTCCTGGACGAGCTCGATCGAATGGCCCGGCTGGTCGAGGAGCTGACGTTGCTTGCCAAGAGCCGCCGTCCGGACTTCCTGAGGCGTACCGACACCGATGTAGGAGTCCTCACCGGAACCCTCATCAACAAGATGCGCGGCTTGACGGCTCGCCAGTGGCTCGTCGACGAGCACGCCGAGGGTGTCGTGCGGGTGGATCCTCAGCGGATCACCCAGGCGGCGCTGCAGCTGGCGAGCAACGCCGTGCGCCACACCGACGACGAGGATGCCATCGCTCTCGGGACCCGGCTCGACGAACACCGGCTTCTGCTCTGGGTACGTGATACCGGCACCGGCGTGGCCACGGACCTCAATGGGGACATCTTCGAGCGGTTCACGCAGGACAATGGAGCAAGCCAAGGGAGCGGACTCGGACTCGCCATTGTGCGGGCCATCGTCGAGGCACACTCCGGTAACGTATGTGTAGACTCAGCGCCCGGCCGTGGGGCCACGTTCACGATGACCATCCCCACTGAGAGGGCCGCTACGCCATGGTGAACCGGGTGCTCATCGTCGAGGACGAGCCGCGGATCGCATCCTTCCTGGAGAAGGGACTGCGAGCCGAAGGGTTCACTCCGACAGTGGTGTCGAGCGGCGTCATCGGGCTCGACTACGCGCTCACCGGCGAGTTCGACCTCGCCATCCTCGACATCGGTCTTCCCGACATCGACGGCTACACCGTGCTGAAGCGGATGCGCGGGTCTGGCAGCTCCTTGCCGGTCATCGTGCTGACCGCGCGAGACTCCGTCACCGACACCGTGCGAGGTCTTGAGGGCGGCGCGGACGACTACATGCCCAAGCCGTTCCGGTTCGCCGAGCTGCTCGCCCGGGTCCGGCTGCGGCTGCGGGGGAGCGCCGCCGCAGGCGAGGAGAAGACCGTGATCGAGGGCGGCAACGTCCGACTCGACTTGGTACGCCGGGAGGTGACCGTGGCAGGCAGAGCAGTGGAGCTGTCTGCGCGCGAGTTCCTCCTGGCGGAGATGTTCTTGCGCCACCCAGGCCAGGTGCTCTCGCGGGAGCAGCTGCTCTCACATGTGTGGGGTTACGAGTTCGACCCCGGGTCGAACATCGTTGACGTCTATGTCGGCTACCTGCGCAAGAAGCTCGGCGCCAGCCTCATCACGACAGTGCGCGGTATGGGCTATCGGTTCGACCTGGCCTAACTCAGCGAATCGCCGATATCTTGAAGCCGGCGAGCCGTGGTCGGGGCATCTGCTCGAGCAAGCCGGCGAGCATCTCCGCCAGGTCGACCGGGGTCGGGCGGTCGACGGGGTTCTTGTTGAGGCAGATGAGAACAGGCTGGGCGACCTCGGCGGGGATGAAAGCTGGTAGGTCGTACGGCGCGTCGACCAGTTGTGGCCACAGCTGCGACGGTGACGCGTCCCTGGATCCGCTGCCCTTGTCGAAGGGGCGGTAGCCCGCAAGCGCATGGAAGAGGGTGGCGCCGATCCCCCAGACGTCCGACGCGAAGCCTGGCAGCCCATGCTCGCCCGGGACACATTGCTCTGGTGCCATGTAGGCGTCGGTGCCGATCGGGTCGACAAGCCTTGCTGCCGCCTGACTGTCGCGCGCCACGCTGAGGTCGATCAGGCGAGCCGGTGCACCCATGATGACGTTGCTCGGCTTGATGTCGAGGTGCACGAGGTCGAGCTGGCCGAGGTAGTGCGCAGCGGAGCACAGCTCGATCCCCAGCGGGAGCACCTGCTCCAAGGGCAGGTGGGAGTTCTTGCGGATGAGGGTAGAGAGGCGGGGGCCGTCGAGACTCTCCAGCATGACGTAGGGCCTCGGGCCAGTCAGCACGGCATGGAAGCCTCGCACAATCGCGGGGTGGTTGACGAGCCCGATCACGTCGGCCTCACGCTCAAGCCCGCGCAGCGTCGACTCATCCTCGACCCGGTCCGGTCGTACCATCTTCACCACGACTGGGCAGTATCGCAGCGAGTCGAACGCGAGGTAGGCCTCGAACGAGGAACCACCCCCGAGCAGCCGCTCTGCGGTCAGCCCGGGGGCGATCTCGTCACCCTCGTGAAAGTTCCACGACGATGTCACTGACGTCACCGCGTGTCGTTGCGGCTGCGGTCGTTGGTGAGGTGGCGGCTGAAGTCGCGGGTGCGATCGCCACCGTCACGGGTCCAGTCGCGGGTGAGGTCGCCACGGCTCCGGTCGCGGTCGCGCGAGACGTTCGTGACGCGGCTGCTGGTCGCGTCGTTGGAGTTGCCGGTCCGCGAGTTCACCGTGTTGTCGCGCGTCCCGTTGCCCGTGTTGGTGCCCGAGTTTCCCGTGTTGGTGCCCGAGTTGTCTCGGCTGTTGTCGTCGTCGTCATCGATGGCGAGTACGGCCGAGCTCATCTCGCGCTTGTTGAGCAGTACGTCGCCAGTGTCGCTAGGCATCGCCTGGGCACCCCCGGCGCCAGCCAAACCGAGGCCGACCGAGCCCGCAAGGGTGAGGATTCCGGTACGGATCAGGTTCTTCATGGTGTTCTCCGATTCTTGGGAGCGGATTGGGTTCGTGTCTGACATTGACAACCATGGCGGTCGTTGGTGAGGCCACCGTGAGGGATTTCTGAGAGATCTCTCATGGAGGCGCGCTCCTGCCAGGCTTGCTGCGTTAGCGTGATGGCGGTGATCCGGCAGGCTGACGAGAGCGACGTGCACGACCTCTACGTCATGGAGAGAGCGGCCTCCAGCACGGCACTCGCGCACGTCTTCGGTGACACAGCCTTCCCAGCGGCCGATGTGTTGGCTCGGTGGCAGCTGGTGGTCGACGACCCCTCCGTGACCGTGCTCGTCGATGAGCTCGACGGTGTTCCGGTCGGGTATGCCGCGTTCGGCGACGGTTGGCTGCGTCACTTCGGTGTGGTGCCGCGGCTGTGGGGGACCGGACGGGCACACGACCTGTACGCCGCCGTGCTCGAGGCGTCGACAGCGGCAGGAGCGCCCGCGACGTACCTGTGGGTGCTGGTGGACAACCGGCGCGCCAGGGCCTTCTACCTCCGGCTCGGGTGGCGAGACACCGACGTCCAGGAGCATGAGACG
>Ga0136630_1000164_pt1 | contig 21927 bp, 18 predicted proteins | sample AntDrymUQ5682106_2_FD_105496 | JGI IMG/M metagenome (GOLD analysis project Ga0136630, IMG submission 105496) | Polar desert sand microbial communities from Dry Valleys, Antarctica - metaG UQ568 (21.06) | ecosystem: Environmental > Terrestrial > Soil > Desert | place: Antarctica: Dry Valley...
ACGGGGCGAACATGGCCCCGTGAGCGATGAAAAACGGGCTTAACGGCCGCGTCTCCGTCTGCAATCGATTCGTATACACGCTGTACAACCATTTTTGATACTTGTTCAGAGGTTCCTTAATACAGAGTATTCGATTCGACGCGTTCCTCGAGGTACGAGCGGTACCCCGCGAGATCCCCATCAAGGCTCGGATTCCGAATCACCAACGGCCGCAGGAAGATCACCAGCTCGGCCTTTTCGTAATCGTTGGAGCGGCTTCGAAACAAGCTGTCCCCGAGCACCGGAATGTCAGAAAGCAGCGGGATGCTGTTGGAATCCTGCTCCACCGTGTCCTGCATCAACCCGCCGAGCACGGCGATCTGGCCGTTGTTGATTTGCAGCACCGCTTCCATCTCCTGCACTTGGATCTGGGGAACGTTGTTTGGAATTGTGTCGAGCAGCTCGGGGTTGTGATCGCGCACAAATTGCGACACCCTGGAGATCGTCGGGCGGACATTAAGCGTCACCGCATCGTTTTCGTTGATCTGCGGCGTTACCGTCATTACCAATCCGACCGGCACCGTTTTCGCGGTGGTATCCACGGCAACTTGCTGCGCAGCGTCGCCGCCAGCCAATACAATCGCAGGCTCGACATCCACCTCGAAATAGACGATGTTCTCCACGACCTTCAGCACGGCCGTCTGGTTGTTGAGGGTCATGATCTTGGGGCTAGAAAGCACCTTGATGTCGCCGAAGGTCCGGAGCAGTTGCACGGTGATATCGATGGTTTTCCCACTGGCATCCTGGTCAAAATAACCCAATATCAACGAGGCAGCCGCAGCCTGTGGAATAGCGCTGGACAGGGCTGCGAGGTTTGGATCGAGCTCAAAACCGGACGCGGGGGCCGGGCCGTTCTGTAATACCTCCCAATCGATCCCCTGCTGATACTGATCGTTCAAGGTCACCTCGACGACCGTGGCCTCGACGAGAACCTGGCGCTGGGCATTGGCGAGCACCTTGTCTAGAAACGACTGGACGGCGGTGTGCTGCTTCGATGTCGCGCGTACGGTGATGATCCCGCTCTCGGGGTTGGGCATGACCGAGCCGGTCACCGGTAGATCGCCCTGTCCAGCCCCGCTCCCGGCGGCGGTTTCGCCGACCAGGGCTTGAATATTGCGCGTCAGGGTCAGCCAAAACCGGTTGTTCGCGGTATTGGTGATCGAGCTCGTGGAGTTATTACTGCCTCCGCCACCCCCGCCACCACCACCGCCCCCGTCTCCGACGTCATACGTCCCCGTGGTTGCGATCTGAGTGGCGACATCGATGGTGCCCTTGCTTTCGCGGGTGAGATTGACGTAATCCACCCGGTAGGTGCGGAGGTAGGGGCTATCCGGGCTCACGATGATGTTCTTGCCCTGGATCTCAAACCGCACGTCGGCCTGGCGCGCGATGCGGTCGAGGATCTGCGGCAGGGTCTGGTCGATCGCATTCAGGGTCACGATCCCCTCGATCCCGGGATCGATATCGACATTCACTTGCGCGTCCCGCGCCAGTGCGAACAGCAACTCCTTGACTGGCACCTCATTCACCACGACCGTGTATTTCTCGAGATCGGGCGCGGGCTCGGGCCGAGGCAGCAACGGTATTTTGTCCACGACCGGCGGAATGTCTTGGGTTTGGCGGTTGTCCTCTACGCGCAGGTGCCCGGCGGACGGGACCGGAGGCGGCGGGACGAGGGCGCTGCAAGCCACGAGGCTCGCGAGGGCGGTGAGGGCGACTATTCCCCGAATACTCATAATGTTATCCGCTCGAACGCGAGTTCGAGCTCTCGCTGGCAGGTTTAGTCAATTTTACTTCGCGGGCGGGTTATGAACGCCGCCCTTGACCAAAGGGGAGAGTTGCACTACTCCCCTTTGGAAATCCCAATGCTAAAGTGCCCGCCGAAACGGCTGGGTATTCAGAATAAAAGAGAATCTTATTTATAAGCATAAAGTTAGTGTAATGTGTTTAGAACAAATATTAAATAGCTTCGCCGCGCGCCCTTCGCCCCACGCCACCCGGTGCGGGTAGCGCATGACGGTCGCGTGCCGTACCTATTAATCGTTACCGGCGAAGACTAAAGGCGCCAGTTCCGTTAACGCTTTTTCGTACACGGAGCGTTTAAAAAATACGACCTCTTGTAGGGGATGCCAATAATGCACCCATTGCCAGCGATCGAATTCCGGCCGTGGAGCCGCATCCAGGCGCACGTCCGTCTCTGTGCCAATGAGCCGTAACATGAACCAGATCTGTTTTTGGCCGATGCACACAGGCCTCTTATCGTAGCGGACATAGCGTTTAGGGAGCCGGTAGCGCAACCACGCGCGGGTACATCCGACGAGATTCACGTGCTCGGGCTCGAGGCCCACCTCTTCCTTGAGCTCTCGAAACATCGCCATCTGGGGGGTTTCGTGGCGCTTAATGCCACCTTGGGGAAACTGCCAGGCGTCCATGCCCACGCGCCGCGCCCAAAAGACCTGAGCGTCGCGATTGCTTAGAATGATTCCGACATTTAACCTAAAACCGTGAGCGTCTATCATGACTCACCGCCAGCATCCGCTTGAATTCGTCCGTAAATTCGCAAGCTTACACCTTGTTTGAAATTCTAACACACTTAATTTCCTTAGTCGCAGGGAATGACTTTAGCAATTTTCGATCTTGATAACACGCTCATCGGCGGCGACAGCGACACACTCTGGGGACAATTCTTGACCGAGGAAGGAATCGTTCAAAAAGACGACTATGAGCGTCGCCATGAACGCTATTATCGAGATTACTTGAACGGCGCGCTGGATATCTTCGCGTTTCTGGGTTTTCAGTTGGAAATTTTGGCCCAGCATGATGCCGATACGCTGCGCGCGTGGCGCGGAAAATATATCGAACGAAAAATCAAGCCGATCATGCTTCCGAAGGCGCGAGCGTTATTGCATACTCACCGCGCCAAGGGTGACACGCTGCTCATCGTCACCGCCACCAATCGATTTCTCACCGAGCCCATTGCCGCATTGCTGGACGTCGAGCATCTCATCGCGACCGAGCCGGAGATCATCGACGGACGCTACTCCGGCCGTGTGTGCGGAACGCCGGCCTTTGCCGCCGGCAAGGTGGCGCGCTTATCAGACTGGCTGGTTAAACAGGGGAAAAGCTATACCGAGACCTGGTTCTACAGCGATTCCCACAATGACTTGCCGCTGCTGCATGCGGTCACACATCCCGTCGCGGTGGATCCGGATGCGACGCTGGCGCAGGCCGCAAGCATCAATCGCTGGCCGGTGATTAGCTTGCGTTAACGGCCAAAAGTTTCTCGACCGCGTCCCGTTCTTCTTCCAGTTCCTTGCGGGTTATCTCCATGCGCGCGCGGCTAAACTCATCAATGCTGAGACCCTGGACAATGCTGTAGCGGCCGTCCTGGGTGGTCACCGGGAATGAATAGATCAAACCGGGCGCTATGCCATAGCTCCCGTCACTCGCAACCGCCATGCTGGTCCAATCATCCGCCGGGGTTCCCATCACCCAATCGCGCATGTGCTCGATGGCCGCGTTCGCGGCCGATGCCGCGCTCGAGGCGCCGCGTGCGGCGATAATCTCCGCCCCCCGTTTCGCGACCCGGGGAATGAATTCATCTGCTAACCAGCGCTGCTCTATCGAGTCCTTGGCCGGCCGGCCGCGAATCAAGGTGTGGCTGAGGTCGGGATACTGGGTGGTCGAGTGATTCCCCCAAATCGCCAGTTTCTTGATATCTGTGACCTTGCAGCCGGTCTGTTGCGCCAACTGGGCGATGGCCCGATTGTGATCCAAGCGCGTCAGCGCCGAGAAGTTCTTCGCGTCGATGTCCGGAGCGCTTCGCATTGCCGTTAAAGCGTTGGTATTCGCTGGATTACCGACCACCAATACCTTGACCTCTCGCTCTGCGTGCTCATTGAGGGCACGGCCTTGGATCCGGAAGATCCCCCCGTTCGCGGCGAGCAGATCGCTGCGCTCCATGCCGGGACCACGGGGTCTGGCGCCCACGAGCAAGGCATAGGCGGTTCCCAGAAACGCGACCTTGGGATCGTCGGTAATGACGACGTCATGGAGAAGCGGAAACGCGCAGTCCAAGATCTCCATCACGACCCCTTCCAACGTCTTCAAGGCGGGCGTGATATCCAGTAACCGCAAGCATACCGGCTGGTTCCGTCCCAGCATCTCTCCGGCGGCGATGCGAAACAGCAATGCGTAACCGATCTGGCCGGCGGCCCCAGTGACCGTGATTTGGACGGGTTGCTTCATTGGCTTTCTCGCTTTTTATTTTCTTTTTGCGACCGGCACATAATCCCTGGTTTCGGAACCGATATAGATCTGGCGGGGACGTCCAATGCGGAAATCCGTATCCGTGATCATCTCCATCCATTGCGCCAGCCATCCGGCGGTCCGGGCCATTGCAAACAACACCGTGTACATACGCCTCGGTATTTCGAGCGCCTTGAGAATGATCCCGGAATAAAAATCCACATTCGGGTAGAGTTTCCGCTCGATAAAATAGTCATCTTCGAGCGCGATGCGCTCCAGCTCCATGGCGATTTCGAGCATGGGCCGATGCGCACTCGCGCCCATGGCGTCCAGGACGGCGTGACACGCCTTGCGGATAATCGCCGCGCGCGGGTCGTAATTTTTGTAGACGCGATGCCCGAATCCCATCAATCGATACGATCCGTCCTTGTCCTTGGCGCGATCGACATACTTGCGTACGTTTTTAATATCCTGGATCTCTTCGAGCATATGCACGACCGCCTCGTTCGCACCGCCATGTGCGCGCCCCCACAAGGTCGCGATGCCCGCCGCGATACAGGTGTAGGGGTTGCTCTCGGTGCTTCCCGCGAGCCGGACCGCGGAGGTGCTGGCGTTTTGCTCATGATCGGCGTGCAGGATGAAGAACAGATCCAAGGCGTACACCGCGACCGGATTGGTGATAAAAGGTTCCGAGGGCTGCGCGAACATCATGTGGATGAAGTTTTCTATGAACCCCAGGGCGTTGTTGGGATACACAAAAGGCTGGCCGACGCCGTATTTGTAACACTTGGAAGCGATGTTCGGCATTTTCGCCAGGATACGGCGAGCGTTCGCATCCCGGTCACCCTGGTCGTAAATGTCAATCGAATCGTGGTAATACGAAGCCATCGCGCCGATCACTCCGACCATGATTGACATTGGATGCGCGTCGTAGCGGTAACCGCCGTAGAATTTGATCAGGTGCTCGTGCACCATGCTGTGCTCTTTAATGGACGAATCGAATTCCGCCATTTGTCGGACCGTCGGTAGTTCGCCATAAATCAGCAGGTACGCTACTTCTAGGAAGTGGCTGTGCTCGGCCAATTGCTCAATCGGGTAGCCGCGGTACAACAAGATCCCCTTGTCGCCGTCAAGGAAGGTAATCGCGCTACGGCAGCTTGCGGTCGTGACAAACCCGGGGTCCAAGGTAAACATCCCAAGCTCGCTGTACAGGCGGTTGGTATCGATGACGGCAGGCCCGTAAGTGCCGTGATAGACCGGACATTCGATCGTTTTACCGGTAGTATTATCCGTTATCGTTACCGTATCGGGTGTCATCGAACCCTCCTTAGGCTGCGGTCGTGTATTCGCGGTTGCGTTTCCAGGTTTCAACATAAGCCTTATACCTCAATACGCCCCTCTGCACGGTAAGCATAGCGTTATTTTTCGCGCCGCAGCAAGTAGCGTCTTGGCGCCGCCGTGGCCGGACCGGATCATGGCAGCAGCTAAAACTCTTGGCCCATCCTTAGCTATTGGGTATTATTGCGGCGCACATCAGGGCTGCCGTGATAACCGATTCCCATGATCGCTTCGTTACCGTCATCATCGTCTCGCGCGGGCTCACGGCGATTCCCGCGCATGAGGAAACCGCCGCGATTCGTTATGGATCGCGTTTGACCTTGAGAAGTCATGAAGCAGCGCAAAGCTACGGCACTACATAGCGGAAACGCCGAGTTTATCGACTCGTTGTATGAGCAATTCATGCGCAGTCCGGCATCGATCGATGCGCATTGGCGGTCGGTATTCGAAGATCTAACGCCCGGCGCCGAGCAAGCAGCGCCGGGAGGCGATGGGTCCGCCCTGGCGCCGGAGCGGACCGAAGCCCTATCGGACGCCGGTCTCGAAGCCCGGATCCAAAAACAAATCGCGGTCTTACAGCTCATTAACGCTTACCGGTTTCGAGGCCACCGGCAAGCCGATCTCGACCCCTTGCGCCAAATCGAGCGTCCGATCGTCGCGGAGCTCGATCCCGCCTTTCATGGGCTGAGCGAACGCGACTTCGGCGTTAGCTATAGCACGGGATCGCTTTTTGGCGCCGAGTATGCCGCCTTAGGCGAGATCCTACGTCGGGTCCGGACAACTTACTGCCGCACGATCGGCGCCGAATACATGCATATTAACGCCACCAATCAAAAACGCTGGCTTCAGCAACGCTTGGAACTAGACTGTGCCACGCCCGCTTTCGACCCGCCAAGAAAGCAGCGGATTCTGGAACGGCTCGTGGCAGCCACCACGCTGGAAGAATATCTGCACCGAAAATACGTGGGGCAGAAACGCTTCTCCCTTGAGGGCGGCGAAAGTGCGATCCCCTTACTCGACGAATTGGTACAGAGCAGCGGCGAGGGCGGGATCAAGGAAGTCGTCATCGGGATGGCGCATCGTGGGCGAATAAACGTGCTGGTCAACATTGTCGGCAAGCATCCCGCGGAACTATTCGAGGAGTTCGAAGGCAAGGGCGGGAACGCCGCCGGTTCGGGTGATGTTAAATACCATCTAGGCTACTCCTCCGATATCGCCACTCCGGGGGGGTTGGTTCACCTGACGCTGGCGTTTAATCCCTCGCACTTGGAAATCATTAACCCGGTCGTTCAAGGATCGGTACGGGCACGCCAAGACCGGCGCCGGGATAGAAACCGGGACACGGTATTGCCCATCCTGATGCACGGGGATGCGGCGTTTGCCGGGCAAGGCGTGGTGATGGAGACGCTCAACCTATCGCAGACGCGCGGATATGCCACGGGCGGCACCATTCACATGATCATCAATAACCAAATCGGCTTCACCACCAGCGATCCGCTGGATGCGCGCTCAACCTTGTATTGCACCGACGTGGCGAAGATGGTCCAAGCGCCGATCTTACATGTCAACGGCGATGATCCCGAAGCCGTCGTAATGATCGCACGGCTGGCGCTCGACTACCGAATGGAATTCAATAAAGACATTGTCATCGATTTGGTCTGCTACCGCAGGCATGGCCATAGCGAAGCCGATGAGCCCCTGGCGACTCAGCCTATCATGTACCAAAAGATCCGGCAGCATCCTAGCGTCGTCAGCAGCTATTCGAAAAAGCTGCAACAGGAAGGTCTCATCCAAGAAAACGAAGCGGAGTCCTTGGCCCGGTCGTACATCGATTCGCTTGAGGGCGATCAGATCGTTGCGGGGCCGGTCGTGTACGACATCAGGAACGAGCTCAGGGTCAGTTTTACCGCATACCACGGTACCCGTTGGGATGCGCCTTGTGAAACCGCGCTCGCGTTGGAACGCGTTCAGGCGCTTAGCGAACGCTTCACAAGCATCCCCAAGGATATCCAGTTGCACCGCAGTGTAGAGCGCATCATCGAGCAACGCCGGCAGATGGGGCAGGGGCAGGCGCCGATCGACTGGGGATACGCGGAAACCCTCGCCTATGCCAGTTTGGTCGATGAAGGTTATCCCATTCGACTCGCGGGGCAGGACAGCGAGCGCGGGACGTTTTTTCACCGGCATGCGGTCTTGCACGATCAAAACACCGGTGAAGGCTACGTCCCTCTGCACCATGTCAAAGAGGATCAGGCGCGATTCATGGTGATCAATTCGATCTTGTCCGAGGAGGCGGTTTTGGGCTTCGAATACGGGTACAGCAGCTCGGAACCCGATGCCTTGGTGATCTGGGAGGCGCAGTTCGGCGATTTCGCAAATGGCGCTCAAGTCGTCATCGATCAATTCATCACCTCCTGCGAGTCCAAATGGAGCCGTTACAGCGGGTTGGTCATGTTGTTGCCACATGGCTACGACGGACAAGGCCCCGAGCATTCCTCGGCACGCCTCGAACGCTACTTACAGCTGTGCGCCGAGGAAAATATACAGGTATGCGTTCCGAGCACGCCCGCGCAGATGTTTCATATGTTAAGAAGACAGGCGCGTCGCCCCTACAAGAAACCCTTGGTCGTCATGAGTCCAAAAAGCCTGCTCAGGCATAAGCTCTCGACTTCGACCCTGACAGATATCACCGAAGGTGGCTTTCAGGTCGTTATGGACGAGATCGATCCCATTGATGGGCGGGCGGTAGATCGTGTGCTGATATGCGGCGGAAAGATTTATTTTGATCTGTTGGAAGCCCGGCGCGCGAACAGAATCAAAGACATCGCCATCGTCCGTATCGAGCAATTGTATCCGTTCCCAACCCAAGAAATGGACGCCGTGCTGGCGCGCTATCCGAATGCGCTCGAAATCATTTGGGTGCAGGAAGAGCCGCGCAACCAAGGGGCTTGGATCTACTTGCTGTCACGCCTGCATCTCTTCCGCCGCTTGCACGAACCGCAGCAACTGATGCTGGTGGCGCGCCCGTACTCCGCCTCGCCGGCGGTGGGTTATATCTCGAAACACCTCGAGCAGCAGCAAACCTTGGTCAGCGAGGCCTTGAAGTTGAATCAGGCTGCCGTCGCGCACCAGAAGACCGCGTAAAGCGTTAACCCCCATGCTGCTAGAGGTCAAGGTTCCAGTGCTGGCCGAATCCATCGCCGATGCGCGCGTGCTCGAGTGGCATAAGCAACCGGGCGATCGGCTCGGCCGGGGCGAGCATCTGACCGATCTTGAGACGGACAAGGTGACACTGGAGATCACCGCTCCGGAAGCGGGAATGCTCAAGGAGGTCTACAAAAAAACAGGCGAGACGGCGTTGAGTCAAGAAGTTTTAGCGGTCATCGATACCGCTCACCAAGTCGAGCAGCCCGCGGATAAGGGGTCGAGCACGCCCAAACCGGCTGCCGTGCCTAGGCGCGTAAGCGAGGAGGCGCCTTCCGAGGACGTGACGCCGCTCAGCCCGGCTGTCCGCAGGCTGGTCACGGAGCACGCCCTCGATCCTAAGACCATTCCGGCGCGCGCGAAAAGCGGCCGGATCACCAAGCAAGACGTGCTCACTTATATTGAAGCCAAAGATACCGGTCTGGTTCCACCGCCGGCCCGGCAGAAAGATGCTCTCGCGGACCCCGACGCCGGCCAGCGTCCCACGAAGCGCGTCGCCATGAGCCGCTTGCGCTTGCGCGTTGCCGAGCGCCTCTTGGCGGCGCAACGCGAGAACGCGATCCTGACCACGTTCAATGAAATCAACATGCAGCCGGTCATGGCGCTGCGAGAGCGTTATCGCGCGGCGTTCGAGTCACGTCATGGCGCGCGCTTGGGGTTCATGGGCTTTTTCTGCAAGGCCGCGGTGTCGGCGTTGAAAAAGTTTCCGATTGTCAATGCTTCCATCGACGGTTCCGATGTCGTGTACCATGACTACTATGACCTCGGGATCGCGGTCAGCTCGGAGCGTGGACTCGTGGTCCCCGTGCTTCGCGATGTTGACCGTCTGGGCTTCGCGCAGATAGAAATCGCGGTCAAGGAATTCGCCGACAAAGCGCGGGATGCGAAGCTCGGCATCGACGAGCTTAGCGGCGGCACCTTCACCATCACCAACGGAGGCGTGTTTGGGTCCCTCCTATCGACGCCCATTATCAACCCGCCCCAGAGCGCGATCCTCGGCATGCACCGGATCCAAGACCGGCCCGTGGCGGAAGAGGGGCAAGTGGTGATCCGGCCGATGATGTACGTCGCATTGTCCTACGATCACCGTATCATCGACGGGCGCGAGGCGGTGCAGTTTCTGGTCACGATAAAACAGCACATCGAAGATCCGGCGCGGATCCTGATCGAGGTCTAGGGCGTGGACCGCTACGACGTCGTGGTGATCGGCGGCGGGCCCGGCGGTTATGTCGCCGCAATCCGCGCCGTCCAACTCGGTTTAACAACCGCGTGCATCGACGCTTGGGTCGATGCCGCCGGTAAACCGGCCCTGGGCGGAGTGTGCCTGAATGTCGGTTGTATTCCTTCCAAGGCGCTGCTGGATTCCTCCCACCTCTACGAGACGATTGGCCGCCATACCAAGGATCACGGGATCGCGGTGAGCGGCCTCAGCCTCGATCTCCCGTCGATGATGCTCCGCAAGGATAAAGTCGTACGCACCTTGACCCAGGGCATCGCCGGGCTGTTTAAGAAAAACAATGTAGCGTGGCTCGCGGGACGGGCGCGCCTGTTGGGCGACATGCGCGTGTCGGTGACCGATCGCACGGGCGCCGAAGCGTCCGTGATCACGGCCTCGCATATCATCATCGCCACCGGGTCGGTACCCGCCGCGCTGCCCGGCATCGAAATCGATAACGGGTTGATTTGCGATTCGACGGCAGCGCTAGCATTTTCGGAAGTCCCGAGGCGCTTGGGCATCATCGGCGCCGGCGCCATCGGGCTTGAGCTTGGAAGCGTGTGGCGGCGTCTTGGCTCGGAGGTGGTTATTTTGGAGGCATTGAGCGAGTTTCTGCCGGGCGCGGATTTCGAGATCGCCCAAGCCGCCGCGAAAGAACTGGCGCGGCAAGATCTAGCGATTCGGTTAGGCTGCACCGTGACCGGCGTGACCGTGAACGGGACCGACCTTCGCGTTGCGTACCAAAAGGACCAAGGGCAACATGATCTGGCCGTGGCCAGACTGATCGTCGCGGTCGGACGGCGCCCGAATACCGAGGGACTCGGTCTCGTGGAATGCGGGATTAATCTCGATGGGCGCGGCTTCGTCGAGGTCGATGATCGGTGCCGCACAAACCTGAGAGACGTGTTCGCCATCGGCGATGTCATTGGCGGCCCGATGCTGGCACATAAGGCCTCCGAGGAGGGTATGGCGGTGGCCGAAACCATCGCCGGTCATGCCACCGAGGTGAATTACGCTTGTGTCCCATGGATCATTTATACCTGGCCGGAGGTAGCTTGGGTGGGGCAAACAGAGCAGTCGTTAAAGACGAATGGCACACGGTTTCGGCGCGGTGTGTTCCCGTTCTTAGCGAGCGGACGGGCCCGCGCCATGGGCGAGACCGGGGGACTCGTCAAAATCCTGGGCGATGCCGAAAGCGATGCCTTGCTCGGGGTACATATCTTCGGCCCGAACGCCTCGGAATTAATCAGCGAGGCTGTGATCGCGATGGAATTCGGCGCCAGCACCGAAGATCTGGCGCGCGCGATCCACGCCCATCCGACGCTCGCCGAAGCCATGCACGAAGCTGCGCTCGCAGTGGATAACCGCACGATCAATCTATAATCCCCTCAGGCCGCGGGTTGAAGGCGGCCTACCCTCTAGATTCTCCGAACGTACTTTGTTACGCTGCTTATTGCATCGCAGCGGATCGCGTGCTCAGCGGATAGACAGCAGCGTCTACGGAAAGGTGTAAATTTGCTGTACGTATGCGCCTCGTTCGAGCGTTGCGGCTGCTGAAGCGCCCGAGTGACGGTTGGGTCGGTACCCGAAACGCAGTGTCAGTAGGGAGGACTAGATGGCTGAAAACGTAGTTATCGTGGCCGCCGGCCGGACGGCCATCGGAACCTTTGGGGGAACGCTCGCGACTATTCCGGCGGCGACGCTGGGCGCGAAGGTGGTCTCCGCGCTCTTGTCCAAGACCGGGATTAAACCCGAGGACATCGAGGAAGTGATCTTGGGCCAGGTCCTGACCGCGGGCGTCGGCATGAACCCGGCGCGGCAGGCGGCGCTGGGCGCGGGTCTGCCGCACTCGGTGCCATGTATGACCATCAACAAGGTATGCGGCAGCGGGCTCAAAGCGGTGGCTTTGGCCGCGCAAGCGATTCGCGCCGGTGATGCCGAGCTGGTGGTGGCCGGCGGTCAAGAAAATATGAGTCTAACGCCGCACGTGCTCCCCGGCTCACGCACCGGCCAGAAGATGGGCGAATGGAAGTTAGTAGATACGATGATCAACGACGGCTTATGGGATGTTTTTAATAATTATCACATGGGCATGACCGCCGAAAACATCGTTAAGAAGTACACTATCTCGCGCGAGGAGCAGGACGCGTTCGCGGCGCTCTCGCAGCAAAAAGCCGAGGCCGCTCAGAAGGCGGGGCATTTCAAGAAGGAAATCATCTCCATCGAAATTCCGCAAAAGAAAGGCAGCCCGATCATCTTTGACACCGATGAATTCCCCCGTCATGGCACGACCGCCGAAGCCCTGGGCAAACTGAAACCCGCCTTCGACCGGGAGGGCTCGGTCACGGCCGGCAATGCTTCCGGAATCAATGACGGCGCGGCGGGCGTGATCGTCACCACCGAAAGCAAGGCCAAGGCCTTGGGCCTGTCACCGCTCGGGCGAATTGTTGCTTATGGCACGGCCGGGGTCGATCCCGCCATTATGGGGACAGGTCCGACGCCGGCGACGCAACGGTGCTTGCGGAAAGCCGGATGGAAGGTTCAGGATCTCGATCTTATCGAGGCGAACGAGGCCTTTGCTGCCCAGGCGATTTCGGTGAACCGGGATATCGGGTGGGATCTGGCCAAGGTGAATGTCAACGGCGGCGCGATTGCGCTCGGCCACCCCATCGGCGCCTCCGGGGCGCGTGTCTTGGTGTCGCTGGTGTTTGAGATGATCCGCCGCGATGTGCGCAAGGGCCTTGCGACCTTATGCATCGGCGGTGGCCAAGGCGTGGCTCTCGCGGTGGAGCGTTGAAAGAGCAAGAATAATGAAGACAGATCTCAGCGGGCGCGTAGCGTTGATCACCGGGGGAACGAGCGGGATCGGCGCGGCCATTTGCAAACAACTTGCGGCGTCCGGCGCCAAGGTCGCCACCAATTACCGCAACGAACAAAAGGCGCAAAAGTGGTTGGCGGAGATGCGCGCCGAAAGCTACGACTTCAAGATCTACCGTGTCGATGCGACGGACTTCGACGCCTGCGGCCGGATGATCGGCGAGATCGAAAAAGACCCGGGCCCCATCGACATCCTCGTCAACAATGCGGGCATCACGCTCGACGTGACGCTACGCAAGATGAGCAAGGAGCAATGGGACACGATACTCAGGACCAACCTCGACAGTGTCTTCAATGTCACGCGGCACGTCATTTCGGGGATGATCGACCGTGGCTATGGGCGGATCATCAATATCTCGTCCATCAACGGCCAGAAAGGTCAGATCGGGCAAACCAGCTACGCCGCTTCCAAGGCCGGCATGCACGGTTTCACCATGTCCTTGGCGCAAGAAATCGCGCGCAAGGGGATCACGGTGAACACGGTCTCGCCGGGGTATATCGCCACCGAGATGGTCATGGCCGTCCCGGAAAACATTCGCAATCAAATTATTGCCCAGATCCCCGCGGGACGGTTAGGAACCTCCGAAGAAGTGGCTTATTTAGTCGATTTTCTGGTGTCCGACCGCGCCAATTTTATTACCGGCGCCGATCTCACCATCAACGGCGGGCAGCACATGATGTGATGGCGATGCATCCAAATTCCATCGGCGATACTGGCGGCGCCGCGACGGGTGACAAGCGTGTCATCAAAAAGTACCCGAATCGCCGCCTGTACGACACCGTCGAGAGCAAGTACATCACCCTCGCGGATGTGCGGACGCTGGTGTTGGCCGGTATTGAATTCTATGTCAAGGACCAAAAAACCGGCGAAGACATCACCCGGAGCATCTTGCTCCAAATCATCACGGAAGAGGAGGACCATGGGGAGCCGCTGTTCACCACCCATGCTCTCCTCCGAATTATCCGTTTCTACAGAGACGCGGTCCCAGGCTTGGCGGGAAATTTTATCGAACGCAGCCTAGGCATGCTTACCGAACAGCAGAAGCTATTCCATACGCAGCTTAACGACGCGGTCAAAAACAATCCCCTCACGGCCTTGACCGAGATCACCCAACGAAACCTGGAAATCTTCAAGAAAATGCAAGACAGCTTGTTCCGGGCCGCCGGCATGACTAATCCCACTCAGAGCGAAGGCGAAGCGGGTAAGAAGCAAGAATAAATCAACCTCAACCTCAACCATCGACGAAGAAAACAAACGAACATCGGGAGGCGTGAAAGCTATGTTTCTCGACACGATGCCACTCAAAGTTTTCGAAGTATGGAGCCGAGCCTGGACCACGGCCTTCACCTCGAGCGTCCAGGCCGCCACGGTGTTCGGGCAATCGCTCGATGCTTTAGCAACACATCAGCGGGACGAATGGAATCGGAGCGTTTCCACGGCCGCCGCGGAGCTGCGCCACACCTGGACGTATTTAAACCCTTACCACCGGTTGCAGCACGGCAGGCGGGTGGCTTTAGTCACCGGCGGAACTGGCGGCATCGGAACGGCGATTTGTCTGCGGCTTGCGGACGCTGGTTTTTTAGTCATCGCCACGTATCCTCGCCACGAATCGCCTGCCGCGCGCCAATGGCAAGCGGCGAGACGCCGGGCCGGCTATGAGCTTGGTATCGTCGCGTGTGATGTCGCGCGATGCGATGACTGCGCCAATATGGCGAGCTGGATCGAAGGTCACTACGGTCACGTCGATATCCTGGTCAACTGCGTCGGCATCACCCGCGACGATAGAAAACAAGAGAACTGGCAGACAGTTCTGGACACCAACCTCGACAGCGTATTCAACGTTACGCGGACCGTGATCGCGGCGATGGCGGAACGGCACTTCGGCCGGATAATCAATATCTCCTCGGTTAACGGGCCTTCAGGGCAATTCCGGCAAACCGACGTTGCGGCCGCCAAGGCGGGTATGCTGGGTTTTACCAAGTCCCTGGCTCGGGAGCTCGCGGATCAGGGGATCACCGTTAATACCGTATCACCGGGACACGGCGCGGGCATGGTGGTGGAAATCCCGGATGAAATCCGCAAAGCGATTAAGGCGAAGCTTGCAAAGGGGCGATGGGGTGAGCCTGAAGAGATCGCCGCCGCGGTCGACTTTCTCGCGGCGGACACGAGCGGCTACATCACCGGAATCGACATCGCGGTCAACGACCGGCGGTTAACCGCGTAGGATCCCGCCGAAGACAAAGGCGGCCTAAGGCCGCCTGTCCGCTGATGTCCGTCCTGCTACGTCGCGCTAGCGGACCTCAAGTCCCAAACGGTAGGTGAGTGATAGAGACGCGATAGCAGCAACTCTCTTTCGATCTCCATCTCGCGCGGGAGATGATCGCCGAAACGCGTGAATAGCTCCTCTTGATCGTTCGCTTCCTGCTGCGCCCGTTCCCGGTCGATGTTCATGATCTCGTAGAAGCGATCCTTTGAAAACTCGATACCGTCCAAGACCAATTCCTCGAACGGCGGCACCCAGCCGAGGGGGCTCTCGACGCCCCGCGCCCGCCCGCGGCAGCGGTCGACCACCCATTTCAGCGCCCGCATGTTTTCACCGTAGCCCGGCCAGATGAACTTGCCCTTGTCGTCTTTACGGAACCAGTTGACACGGAACACCAAGGGCGGAGTGGCGACGCGCTGACGGCCAATACGCAGCCAATGCTTCCAATAATCCGCCATGTTGTAACCGCAGAACGGGAGCATCGCCATGGGGTCGCGCCGCATCCCGGCCTGGCCCACCGCGGCGGCGGTCGCTTCCGACCCCATGGTCGCCGCGAGATAGACCCCATGTTCCCAGTCGTATGCTTGCAGAACCAGTGGGAAGTTCTTACTAATACGCCCGCCGAAGATGAAGGCGCTGATGGGTACGCCGTTCGGGTCCTCCCAATTCGGATCGATCGATGGGCACTGATGGGCCGGTGCCGTGAAGCGCGCGTTCGGATGCGCCGCCGGCGTGCCGCTACCGGGTGTCCAGTCATTTCCCTTCCAATCGATGAGATGCGCGGGCGGCTCCTTCGTCATCCCTTCCCACCACACGTCGCCGTCGTCGGTTAACGCGACGTTACTGTAAATGCAGTTCTCTTTCAGGGTTAACATGGCATTGGGATTCGAATCCATGTTGGTGCCGGGCGCCACGCCGAAATACCCCGCTTCGGGATTAATGGCATAGAAGCGGCCGTCCGCCCCGGGTTTGATCCACGCGATATCATCCCCGATGGTCGTCACTTTCCATCCATCCAAGGCCTTGGGCGGGATCAGCATCGCAAAGTTTGTCTTGCCACAGGCGCTCGGAAAGGCCGCCGACACGTAGGTCTTCTCGCCGGCCGGGGATTCGACGCCGAGGATCAGCATGTGCTCAGCCAGCCAGCCTTGGTCGCGCGCCATCACCGATGCGATGCGCAGCGCGAAACACTTCTTACCGAGTAAGGCATTCCCGCCGTAGCCGCTCCCGAATGACCAGATTTCGCGCGTCTCGGGAAAGTGCGTGATGTATTTGGTGTCATTACACGGCCACACTGTGTCTTTCTGATGCGGCTGCAAGGGTGCGCCGATCGAATGCACGCACGGTACGAAGTCGCCGTCCGGCCCCAACGCATCGAGAGCGGCCTGACCCATACGGGTCATGATGCGCTGATTCGCCGCGACATAGGCGGAATCGCTGATCTCAACTCCGATATGGGAAATGTGCGATCCAATGGGTCCCATGCTGAAGGGGATCACATACATCGTGCGCCCGCGCATACACCCCTCGAACAACTCAAGGAGTATGCCACGCATCTTTTGCGGCTCCATCCAGTTATTCGTGGGGCCGGCGTTTTCCTGCTTTTCGCTACAGATGTAGGTTCGGTCCTCGACGCGCGCGACATCGGTCGGGTGAGAACGCGCCAGAAAGCTATTCGGTCTCTTCTTCGGGTTTAAGCGGATAAAGGTTCCTTTTTGCACCATCTCTTCGCACAAGCGATCGTATTCGGCCTGGGAACCATCACACCAATGGATGCGATCGGGATTGCAAAGGCCGGCAATCTCTTCCACCCATTGCAAAAGCCGTTTGTTTCTTGTTCTCTTTGCACCGTCGTGTGTCATCGTCATGAACGCAACCTCTAATCTTCAGTACGTAGAAAGATAATTGTCACCGCAAATGCGTATTTGTTTTGCATTTTACCATCCCGCGCCGGTCTCGCCTACGTCACGAGCTTCCTCGTCTTCGCGTGTTGACCGGCACGCCGCCTCACAGTAAGCTGCTTTTGATCCCCCCGGCTTTTTACTTATCCACCGTCAATGACGATTGATACCAGGAGATAAGCGTATGCAGCGAGAAATAATCGACCAATGGGCCGCCTTGAGCAGAAGCGCCCTCGAGTCCATGAAAGAGCTTGGTGCAATCAATGCCAAGCTGGTGGAGAAAATGACGGCGCAACAGGAAGCAATCCTCAGCACTTGTCTCGAGGCAAGCGCCAAAGAAGTGAATTTGATTAGCGTCGTTAAGGACCCGAAGGACTTACTAGCGCATCAAGCCGCTCTGGCCTCCGAATACGGCGCCAAGTTCGTCGAGATCGTCCGCGGTACCAACGCTCTACTCAGCGAGTGCAAGAATGAGCTGAGCGCTTGGGCGGAACGAGGCATGGAGAAAACGGTCGCGCCGTTTGCCGACAAACCCGCGAAGGGCAAATAGCCTCGCGATATCCAAATCATTGCGTTACGCGATGGCATGCTCACGGTCGCGGAGCAAGGGTTTCATAGCGTGAATTTTTGCGTCTTGTTACCGACTTGACAGTGAGGTTTAGCCTTAGTATGATGCAACGCAGCATTGCGATGTGCAATGCACAACGTCGGTAACAACGTGAGGTAACACTATGCAATTTGAATTCATGAATCCCTGGGCTCAGTTTGGCAACATGTCATACGCTTCTCTAAAAGAACTTGGTGAAATCAGCACCAAGGCGTTCGAGAAGATGGGCGAACAGCAACTCGGCTTGGTAAGCACCTATGTTGATACCGGTATCAAGCAGGTCAGCTTGCTGACCGAATCGAAGGGTTATCAGGATCTCCTATCGGGCCAAACCAAGCTCATGACCGAATGCAACGAAAAGGTGCTTGACGCCATGCAAAAAACCACCGAGATCATGACAGATTCCAAGGATGAGATGGCGGCTTGGTTCGAGAAAACTCTGGAGAATGGGAACGGGACCGCGCCGGTAAAGAAAGCCGCGCTCGCCTCGGTAAAGAAAGCAACCGCTTAGCCCTTCCCGATTATCCTTCCTCTAAAGACCCGATCCACCCCGAGGTGGATCAGGTTTTTCGTGAATAGCGTTCTTGGCGTGCTATTACCTGGCGGCGAGCCAGGAGGTGACCGAGGGGGGAATCATCTGCTGCGCTTTGCCGCTCACATAGATCCCGATGTGTCCACCGGGAAATTCGATCTCCGAATAATCCGCGCTTCCCACGTATTTCCTTAACGCCTTCGAGGCAGCGGGTGGGACCAGGTGGTCGTCGGTGGCGAAGATGTTGAGCACCGGCATGGTGATGTTTTCGAGATCGACGTTTTTCTCACCGATCATCACCTCGCCTTTAATCAGCTCGTTATTCTGATAAAAATGCTTGATAAACTCCCGGAATGCTTCCCCCGCTTGATCGGGGCTATCGAAGATCCACTTCTCCATGCGGATGAAATTCTTGCACAGCACCGGATCGTCCAGGGTGTTGACCATATCGAGGTATTTTTGCCCCGAAAGCCGGAACGGTTTGAGCGATAGAAAGGTCCAGTTCAGCATCTTGCCCGGGATATTGCCCGTGGTCTCCGCCAGCAGATCGATGTCCACCTTCCGGACCCAATGGCTGAGCAAATCCTGGGGCGTGTGGAAATCGACCGGTGTCACGGTGGTAATGAGATTCCGCACTTTATCGGCATGCATCGCGCTATAGCAAAGGCTGAAAGTTCCCCCCTGGCAGATCCCTAAGAGATTAATCTTGTCCAGGCTATACCGTTTCCTGAGCACCTCCACGCAGCGATCGATATAACCGTTGATGTAATCGTTTAATGATAAAAACCGATCGGCGCTGTCGGGATAACCCCAGTCGATCAAATACACATCGAGGCCGCCCGCCAAGAGTCCGCGCACGAGCGAGCGGTTCTTCTGTAAATCCGCCACGTAAGGGCGGTTGACAAGTGCGTATACGATCAGCACCGGCACCGGGTTCAGCTTCTCCACCAGCGGCTTAAACCGGTAGAGCGTGAGCTTGTCTTCGGTGTACACGGACTCTTTTTCCGTACACCCGACGTCGATATCGCCGATTTCGTTCAGCGTCTGTAAACCCCGGCTGAGCTTAGTCCCGAACTCTTGGATTTCGGATAAGGCTTGATCCGGACGTATTTGAAATGGAAACATGAGCTATTCCCCCTTGCCGCGCTTTTGTGCAGTGCTGGCGCGCGCCGCCCGGTTGGGCCTATGCCCGGCCGCGGCAACCACGCTCACGGCCGACGCCGTCTTCTTCGCCGGGGTTCGCCCGCCGCGGCCTTCGCGCCCCGCACCGTTGCGGAGCGCCGCCAGCTCCTTGAGCAACCGGGCGACGTCGCGCTCCAGCACCGTGACCTTCTCTCGCATGCCCTCAATGCTCTCTCCCTGGGTGCGCAACTCCTTTTGCGTGCGGCCGTTCAGCGCCTCTGTCTGCGCTCTTAACCGCGCTTGCATTCCTTCCATCACGCTCGGATCGAGTAGCGATCGGAACTCCGCGATCTCGCGCCGGAGCTCCTGCTGCCGCCGCTGCATCGTCGTGATCCCTTGATGGGTCGGCAAATTCAATGATCCCGCGACTTCATCAACGGCGGTTTGGTTGTGATGCTTCAACGCCATTAGCGCGTTGACCAGCCGTGCGTAAATGTCCGCGTATTCTTCCGTGAACACAAAAGCGCTGTACGCCTCTTCGCCACAATCGACCCATAGATCATAGACCTCTCGCAGGGTATTGATTTCCTGGCCTTTCTCCGCGCGTTCGATGATCTTGGCGGCCAGCCGTTCGAGGGCATCGACCCCGAGCCGTCCGTGCGCATGCAGGTATTCCTGTAGCGCCTCTTGGTAATCCATGGCGAGACGCATGCCTCCCTGCGTCTGCTCTTGCCATTCGCGCATATAGCCGACCGCGGGGACCGACAAGAACCGATCCATGCGTTCGTGGACCTGGCCCGCGACGTCGCGCAAACCCTCCGATTTCACCGACCGCAAGAAATCACCGGGCAGCAACGAGCTGCTAGAGAACATGCGCGACCAGGTATCCATCGGCAGTTCAAAAAATGGTAACAGGCCGCGCAGCGTGCTAGTCACCTCGGAAGCGCTGCCGTAAGTGAAACCCGCTTTCAGTTCATTGAGCTTCGCCGCGAACACATCCTTCCAGTTCGATCCGGCTTGCGCCCCCTCGGCCAGGTTGCGTGTCAGCTTGCTGAACTCCTCTCCTAGGCGCAGAAAGGTCTTTCCTTGCCGCACGATGCTTCGAAAAAAATCCTCTCCAGCCGCTGGGGCAGCAGGCGCCGCGGTTTTTGCCCACAGATCCAAAGCCGTCGTCCACGGAACCGCGAACGCTTGGGAGCTAGGCGATGGCTCCATGGATTGGCTTAGAATATGTGACCAGGCGTCCCAAAAGTTTTTTTGCGATGCTATCCAATCGTCATTCCAGACAGGGTTACTATCAGTCATGGTTCACTCAACCTCGGCTTGCTTAAAAACACTCTCCGATTCGTGGCGACGCTATTATTGCACTGCACCATCGGCGGCGCAATGTTTACCGATTAAACGCTCGCGCGATGCACGGTTATAATGCCAGAAAAATCGTAACTAAAAGACGGACCACGCTCATGCAAGTTGAACGCGCGACGGTCACGGCGATCGAAACCGCGCCGTGGGCCCGTAACTGGCTTAACTGCTTGCCGCTGTACCTGCTGCCTCACCACGCCTTGTCGCGGTTGATGCTCGTTGCGACGCGCCTGCGTTTTCGACCGTGGAAAGATTGGCAAATCCGGTGGTTTATCCGCCGTTACGGGGTCGATATGGACAGCGTGGCCGAATCGGATCCGGGCGTCTACCCGGAATTCAATAGCTTCTTTACCCGCGCGCTCCGAGGCGATGCGCGCCCGATCGCGCCCGATCCTTGCTCATTGGCGTGCCCCGTCGACGGTAGCGTATCCCAACTCGGCGACCTCCGAGACGGGTCGTTGCTTCAAGCCAAAGGACAGCACTACAGTGTGTCCGGACTGCTGGCAAGCCGCGAGGCGGGAGCGTTCTTGGGAGGTCATTTCATCACCTTGTATTTAGCCCCGAAAGACTACCATCGAGTGCACATGCCAGTCACCGGGCGCCTAGTCCGATCGATTCATGTGCCGGGGCGCTTGTTTCCGGTGAAACCCAGCACGGTCCGGGGGATAAACGAACTCTTTAACCGTAACGAGCGGATCGTTTGCCTGTTCGAAACCCATGCGGGCCCGCTCGCGCTGATCATGATAGGCGCCATGTTCGTGGGCGCGATGGACCTTGTGTGGCGCCACGGCGGCGCGACGCATACGGCCGCGCTTGGCGTCTGCGTCTGCGAACAACCCGAATCCTGCCCGGTGATCCTGAATAAGGGCGAGGAGATGGGCCGCTTTAACATGGGGTCTACGGTGATCTTGCTGCTTGGGCCGGGCGCGATCCGCTGGTCGAAAACACTGCAACCCGGTACGCCCGTGACGATGGGGGAATCCATAGGGACCCTCGCCGGCGCGGGCTAAGAGTTTGTGAAAAAACCTACTACGCTCGGGATCTCGCGTTCCGAGCACCGCGCAACGATGCGGGCGGGCTGCGCAGCAGATTTCTTCACAAGCCCTCAGAGGCTGTGAAAAAATTGTTTGCAGGGGATCGCCAATTGATCATGAATATGCGATCCTGGCACCATGAGTAAAGAACCTTCGCTGTTCCCTGATCTCCCACAACCCGAT
>Ga0136630_1000165_pt1 | contig 21923 bp, 22 predicted proteins | sample AntDrymUQ5682106_2_FD_105496 | JGI IMG/M metagenome (GOLD analysis project Ga0136630, IMG submission 105496) | Polar desert sand microbial communities from Dry Valleys, Antarctica - metaG UQ568 (21.06) | ecosystem: Environmental > Terrestrial > Soil > Desert | place: Antarctica: Dry Valley...
CGTCTCGACGGGGTCGACGCTCCGGCCCTGGCCAAAGCTGCTGCCGAGCAAGGGGTGCTGATCTCACAGGTCGCAGCGGATCGGGTACGGCTGCTCACCCACCTGGATGTCGACGACGCAGGTGTTCAACGGGCCAGCGACGTTCTTGCGGGGCTGCTCGACCGCTGAGCCTGCTCAGCAGAAGCTGAGCAGGAGGCTGACCGTCGAACCACGCTCGGCCAGCTCACCGGCCGGGGGACTCTGCTGGCAAACCCGGTTGCCCAGAAACGACGTCGTGTCTGCCACGAAACCGGCAGCCTGAAGTTCGGCGATGGCGGTGTCCTGGTCCTTGCCCATCACGTCGGGGACGGCCACCAGGTCCGGTCCCTTCGAGATGACCAGGACGATCGTGGTACCGAAGGGCTGCGGCCCGGCATCCGGAGCAGGCTCCGTGCCCAATGCGATACCCACGGCGACATCGCGGTTGAAGTCCTCGCGCACCTCCACCACGAACCCCAGCGCCACCAACGCGGCTTGTGCCTCCTCCAGCGTTGTACCAGCGACCTCTGGGATGGCGCGTGGCTCCGGGCCGACGCTCACCAGCATCGTGAGCTGCTGATCGCGACGGAGTTCGGTCCCGGCGGCAGGGTCGAAGCCGAAGACCGCTCCGAAGGGCACGGTTTCGTGGAATCCTTCGGCGCGAACCACGGCGATCGGCAGATCGGCCAGGGCGGTGACCACATCAGCCTCGGCCAGGCCGAGCAGCGCTTCGTCCACGACGAACCGCTCGGGGCCCTTGGAAACCTGGAGGTTGACCGTGCTCCCTCGCATGATCTCGGCCCCCGCCTCGGGATCGGCCGAGATCACCATGTCGTCGGCGACCGACTCACTGAAGACTTCCTCGATGATCGGATCGAGTCCGGCCTCCTGCAGGGTCTCGACGGCGGAAGCCTCGGCGAACCCGACCACGTCCGGGGCGACGGTGTAGCGACCGGATCCGTACCACCAGCCGACTCCACCGGCGATCGCGGCCAGGACGAGGACCAGGGCGAGGGCGATTCTGCCGGTGCGTTGTCGTCGCCGCGTCGGGGCTTGCGCACCGGGTGACCGCTGATCGGCTGACCGCTGCCCGACTTCGCCGGGACGACCGGTTGTCGGTCGACGGTCTCCGCCGCCGTCTGCCACCGAGCCGGGACTGAGCGTTGCCTCGTCCGAGGCTCGACCACCAGCAGTACCGAGCACCGCAGTCCGGTGCGTACGAGCGGCCCGAGTCCCGTCCGGCGCCGCTGGGCCGCGATGGTCATTCCTCGGATGCGGTGCAGATCCGGGATGTGCAGGCGGCGGGCTCTCGCGATAACGAACCGGCACGGTGACTCGAGTCATAGCCAGGTCGGTGCTCACATCGAAGAGCTCGGCCAAAAAGGCTCCGGCATCCAACGGCCGCGCTGCGGGATCACGCCGGGTCGCCGAGGAGACCAACTCGTCGATCGCGACCGGGATTCCGGGCACCTTGCTCGAGGGCAGCGGAACGTCGTTGTTCACGTGTTGGTAGGCCACGGACAGCGCGCTGTCCCCGGCGTAAGGCGGCTTACCGGTGAGCATTTCGTACAGAACGATGCCGGCGGCGTACACGTCGCTGCGGGCATCGGCATTGCCCCGTTCGATCTGTTCCGGTGCCAGGTAGGCGACCGTTCCCAGCAGCACGCCGCTGGTCACCGACGTGGTCCCGGTGCCTGCGACCGCCCTGGCCAGGCCGAAGTCAGCGACTTTCACCACGCCGTCCCTGGAGAGCAGGATGTTCTCCGGCTTGACGTCGCGGTGGATCAAGCCGGTCCGATGGGCGGCCGAGAGCCCGGACAACGTCGGGGCCAGAACGGCAAAGGCCTGTTCGGGACTTAGTCGCCCGTTCTCATGAATGACTTCACGCAGCGTCTGGCCACGGACGAGTTCCATCACGAGGAAGACGAAGCCGTCGTCCTCGCCCTGATCGCTGACCGAGACGACGTTCAGGTGCGAAAGCCGGGCAGCAGAGCGGGCTTCGCGGTTGAAACTGGCGACGAAGGACGGGTCACTGGCCAGCGCCTCGGTCATCACCTTGATCGCTACGCGGCGATCCAGACGGAGATCAGTGCCCTCGTAGACCGTGGACATGCCGCCCCGAGCCAGCCGGCGCTCGACGCGATAACGCTTCTCGAGCACGAGACCGACCACCGGGTCCAGCAGCGTCGTCTCCACGACCAGCCAGTTTACGTCTGACCTGACACCTGGCTTCGCGCGACTCGCTAGGTCAGGGCGTGACCAGATCCCTGGACACGCGCTCGACCGAGGCGACGCCGCACAGCGTCATCGAGTGCGCCAGTTCCACCCGCAGTCTCGACAGCACGTCGACCACTCCATCCGCACCGCCGGTGACCAGCCCCCAGATCACCGGACGGCCACAGAAGACCGCTCGGGCACCCAACGCCAAAGCGACCAGGGCGTCAGTGCCAGAACGGATTCCGCCGTCGACATAGACCTCGGCGTGGTCGCTCACGGATGAGACGACATCGACCAGTGCCACGGCGCTGGAAACGGCGCGATCGACCTGTCGGCCACCGTGGGTGGACACCCACACCGCCGATGCGCCGGCTTCGAGGCAGCGCACTGCGTCGTCTCCGCGCAGAACGCCCTTGACCACGACCGGGAGATCGGTGAGGCCGGCGAAGTGCTCGACGTCGGCGTAGGTCCACGGCGGGGTCTTGTCGGCGGAGTCGAGGGCCTGGTCCAGCCGCCGTACCGAAACTCCGCTGCCACCTGCTGCCGGGCCCGGCAGCTCAGCGTCTGCCTGGACATCGGCCTGATCCGGGTGATTGGCCATCACCAGACCCTCGGGCAACTGGAAGTCGTTGGCGAGGTCACGCAGCCGCCGACCGAGAACCGGTAGGTCGACGGTGAGTACCAGCGCCCGGTATCCGGCCCCGGCGCAACGGCGTACCAGATCGTCGGTGTAGGCCGGGCCATGCACCTGGTAGAGCTGAAACCACTTGGGGGACTGGGGCGCAACCGCGGCCACCTCGCCGAGCGGCACGGTAGCCGTCGTGGACACGGTCATCAGCGTCCCGGTGCGGGCGCAGGCATCGGCCGTGGCCAGTTCGCCGTCGGGATGCGCCATCCGCTGCAGTGCCCAAGGGGGTACGCCGATCGGACTGGCCACCGGTGTCCCGAGGAGCGTGGTTGCCAGGTTGGGCGCGGCGACACCGCTCAACATTCGCGGACGCAGGCGCCACCGATGCCAGGCCAACGGGGCTTCGCGCAGAGTGGTCTCCGTCTCCGACCCGCCGGCGTAGTAGTCGAAGACCCCGCGGGGCAGCATTTCGCGTGCCTGGGCTTCGAGAACTCCAGTCAGCTGGGTCTGGAGGAGTCCGGCAACAGCAGAATCGGAGTCAGCCATAGGCTGCAGCCTATGGATCTGCTGACCTTGCCGGAGGTCGCCCAGCGACTCGGGATCCGGGTCAACCGGGTACGCCAGCTCATTCGCGACCGGGCCCTGGCGACAGTGGATCGTGATGGGACGCCACTGGTGCCGGCCGCTTTCTTCGACGACGAGGGGATCCTCACCCACCTGGCCGGAGTCCTGACCGTGCTCCGGGACGGGGGTTACAGCGATGCCGAAGCAGTCACGTGGCTGTTCACCGAGGACGACACGCTGCCGGGTATGCCGATCCAGGCCCTGCACGAGAAGCGGCACCATGAGGTGAATCGCCGGGCCCAAGCCATGGCGTTCTAGGCCTGCCGGTCAGCGGTCTCGGGCGGTCAGCGTGGAGGCCAGTTGCTCGAGAACCTCTCGTGGCTCGCCACCGACCGGCCCCTGCGCCAGCGCGGTCGTCGCGGCCTCGACCCGCTGGGCGATCAGCACCTCGACCTCCGCGAGGGCTCCGGAACCCTCGATGACCATGCGGAGTTGGTCGATGTCCAACCCGGACAGATCGGCCCGGCCGATCAACCGCTGGAACAGGTCCCGGGCGTTCGCGCTGGCCCGCTTGCGGGCCAGGATCACGAGCAGCGTCTGCTTGCCCTCCCGTAGATCATCCCCTGCCGGCTTGCCGGTCTGCTCGGGGTCACCGAAGACCCCCAGCACGTCGTCACGCAGCTGAAAGGCCTCGCCGAGAGCGAATCCGTACTCGGTGTACGTGGACAGCAGCGGCCCTCCCGGCGCGTGTGGGCCGCCGACCAGCGCACCGATGTGCAGTGGGCGCTGGACGGTGTAGGAGGCCGCCTTGTACCGCGCCGTACGCCAGGCCGCTGCCAGCGCTTCCTCGTCCGGGCGCCCGGAATCCACCTGGCCGCGTAGGTCGAGGTACTGCCCGGCCATCACCTCGAGGCGCATCGCGTCATAGGCCGGAGCGACCCTGCCGAGCGCGGCGTCGTCGAGTCCGGCGGTGCGGATCATCTCCTGTGCCCACGTGAGTGCGATGTCGCCTGCGATGATGGCCGCGCCCTGGCCGAATCCCGCCGCCGATCCAGCCCAGCCGTGATAAGCGTGCAGATCGGCGAAGCGCACATGCAGGGCCGGCTGACCCCGTCGGGTACTTGCCCGGTCCATCACGTCGTCATGGATCAGTGCACCGGCCTGAACCAGTTCCAGAGACGCCGCGGCTCGTAGGACCGTGTCGTCGTCCCGGTCGGCGTCGGCCACGGGTCCGGCCGAGCCGGCATAGGAGACGGCGTCCAGCGCACCCCGCCATCCCCAGTACGCGAATGCCGGCCGAAGCCGCTTGCCACCCGCGAGGACGAGATCGCAGATTGCCTCCCCTACGGCCATGAGATCGGGATCGATGGCAGCGAGATCGGTCAGCTTCCGGTCCAGGAAAGCGGCCAGTTCGATCTCGACCCGCTCACGAAGGGCATGCCGGTCCAGCAGATCAGCCGGTGGCGGACTCGGTGGCGAAGAGGTCACGACTACGCAGTATCGGCCACCGGACCGGCGTCCCGTCCGGCGCCATGCGTACGCCCTATCCTGGTTGCCATGGCTGGGACCGTGCGTGAGCAGTTGGCCGCCGGCGTTCCAACGTTCTCCTTCGAGTTCTTCCCGCCCAAGGACGAGGCCTCCGAGGCCGTACTGTGGCGAACACTGCGCGAATTGGAGCGGCTACGTCCCTCGTTCGTGTCGGTGACCTACGGAGCAGGTGGCACGACCCGCGAAGGCACCGTGAGGGTGACCGAGCGGATCGCCACCCAGACCACCATGCTGCCGATGGCCCACCTCACCGCGGTCAACCACAGTGTCGCCGAACTCCGCAATGTGATCGGCCGGTTCGCCGCCGTCGGGGTGCGCAACATCCTGGCCATCCGAGGTGATCCGCCTGGTGATCCCACGGCTGAGTGGCTCAAGCATCCGGAAGGCATCGAGTTCGCCGACGAGTTGGTCAGCATGGTGCGCCGGGCGGGCCAATTCTGTGTCGGCGTGGCGGCCTTCCCGTATAAGCACCCTCGCTCGACCGACGTCGACGGCGACGCCCGACACTTCGTGGAGAAGGTGCGGGCCGGCGCGGACTTCGCGATCACGCAGATGTTCTTCGACGCCGAGGACTACCTGCGCCTGCGCGACCGGGTGGCGGCGCTGGGGTGCGACATCCCGATCATCCCGGGAATCATGCCGGTGACCTCGATGGGCACGATCCAACGCGCACCGAAGCTGTCCGGAGCGCCGTTCCCGCCGGGGCTGGCCTCGACGTTCGACGCGATCGCCAAGGACAAGGACGCCGTACGTGCGCAGGGAATCGACCAGGCGAGCGAACTCTGTCAGCGGCTGCTCGACGAGGGAGCACCCGGCATCCACTTCATCACGCTGAACCGGTCCACGGCCACCCGCGAGATCTGGGCCAACCTGCGCGAGACCTCACCCGTCGGCTGAGAGCGGCACCAGGACGGAGGTCTCCTCACGGCGCGCCAAAGCCCTACGCCGAAGGATCGTCCCACTCCGCGTAGGGGATGCGACGGATCGCGTGCACGTCTCCCACCGTCGCCCACTGATTGCCGCCGAGCCGGGACAGTGGGGCCAGCAGTTCGATCGCCGGCCGGCCGTTGCGCAGAGCGGACTCGCTGACGACGACAAGCTTCACTCGGCCGAAGACTACGGTTGAATCCCCCATGGACACCGTGCTGTGCAGTTCGCACTCGATGGCAGCGGGGGAGTCCGCAACCCGGTACGGCGCAACGGTTTCGGCCGGTTCCAGGGCAATCCCTACCTCGTCGAATTCGCTTTGCTCGATCGGAAAGTTCGTTCCGGTGGCATTAATCTGCTCGAAGAGCGGCTCAGGTGCCACGTTGACGACGAACTCTCGGGTCTCCTCGACGTTGCGAAGCGAATCCTTGCGCCCCACTGACGTGAACTGCACGACGGGTGGATTCACACAAGCCACGGTGTAGAAGGAATGCGGAGCCAGGTTGTCGATGCCGCCGGCTGAGCGAGTCGACACCCACGCGATCGGACGCGGGACCACGATCGAGGTGAGGATCGAGTAGATGCTCGGCCTACCACCGGGTTCGAACCGGACACGGGGGTTTGGCGGATGGCTCACCGCAGCGTCATACCCAGGACCGCGAAGGGGCGGGCGTCCCCCGGGAAGTAGTGGCCCCTCAACAGGTCCACGAAGCGCTCGGAGCGGTACAGGCGGAACGCGCGGGTGTCGCTGTCCGGTGTGGAGAGCACCACCCGAGGGTGGCTGATCCCGCCGAGCAGGGTGCGCAGCAGGGTCCGGCCGATTCCCATTCCCTGCTGGTCGGGCCGAACGTGGAACTCGGACAACTCGAAGGTGTCCCGGAGCCACTCCCGTGATCGTGTCCGGCCGAGCGCGTCGGCGACCTGGTCGTACCACCATTGGCCGGGACGGGTGGTGTAGCCGTACCCGAAACCGGTCAGCACGTCGGCCGGATCGAAGGCAGCCACCGCCTCGAATCCGATCCGCGTCGTGTGCGAGGCGGCGTGGCCATACCTCGCGTCCACGACGGAGTCCGGATAGCCCATGGCGGCGCCGTAGATCTCGAGGACTTCGCGGAGGTGCTCACGCATCCATACCGGGTCGACGCGGAGGATGCGCGCGGGCTGCAGTTGGGTCACCGTGACAGCTGCCGATTTGTGCTAGCTGGACAGGTCACCCACTAAGCGTAGCCACGCAGTGAAGGTGCTGGCGCGCTGCCTGATCCGCGGTCAGGGCTATCCAACCCCGATTCGAGCGCCCGCTGGGCAGCCGCTGTGACCAACTCCCGCGCGGTGCGCTCAGGGGTGGTGGAGCGCACCGCGCGGACGGCCGGCGCGGGCTCTTACGGGTGGGTAACCCGCGCTATACAGGTCTCGCCCGTGACCGCGTTGGTTGCCCGCCCAACGATCTTGTCGAGACCGCTCCGGTTGGCAGCTTGGATGTTGACCTAGAATTCGATGACTCAGCCCCGGTCGCAGCTTCCAGTGCACGTAGGTCGTAGTACGTGGGCACCGCGGGGCCGGGCTGGAGCTGTCTCGTCTCAGTCGCAGTCAGTTGCCCACTTCGGCGGCGGTTCCCGAGGTGATCCGGAGGAGTTCGGCATAGGTCGTCGGGAACACCGTCGACGGATGCCCGGCCGCCGCCCACACCTCCGCGTAGCGGGCAAGCTCGATGTCGACCAGCGTCCCGATCGGCTCGGGGTGTCCGATCGGAGCGACCCCGCCGATCGACTGACCGGTGTGCCTGCGTACGAAATCAGGGTCCGCGCGACGCAACGTGACGATGCCGAGCAGGGCGGCCACCTTGGCGGTGTCGACTCGATGCGCGCCGCTGGTCATCACCAGCAGCGGTGCGCAGTCGGCGTCGAAGATCAAGCTGTTCGCGATCGCACCCACCTCGATACCCAGTTGTTCGGCCGCGAGGGCCGCGGTGTGCGCTTTCATCTCCAGGATGCGCACCTCGCCGGCGACACCTGCTTCGCGCAGCTGGCGGGTGACCGATTCGACCCGAGGATTCACCCGGCCAGTATCCCGATCCCGGTGCGATGGCGGCCATGTCGCCTGACCTGAACGTCCCATCACAGATGCAGGGACCCCGGGGGACTCGTCTCCTAGCTTGTAGCCAGGGGTCTCGGCGCGCGCTCGTGAGAGGTACGGGCATGCTGCCTGGGTGAGTGCGGGCGCCGACCAGACTGTCGGCGACCCACCGGCGGGCACCCCGAAGTTGCCTCGAGAGGCCTGGATCCTTGCGCTGGTGGCCGGCTGCGTGGCGATCGGGTACGGCATCGTCGCCCCGGCGATTCCGGACTTCGCTCTGGAGTTCGGAGTCAGTCGTACGTTGGCCGCTCTGGTGGTCACTGCCTTCGCCGGTATGCGGATCGTGTCCGCTCTGTTCTCCGGCCGACTCGTTGACCGCTTCGGTGAGACCGGGGTCCTGGTCACCGGCATCGCGCTGGCCGCGGTCACCAGTGGGGCGGCCGGGTTCGCGCAGAGCTACCCTCAACTGTTGGTCCTGCGAGGGCTCGGCGGACTGGGATCGGCGATGTTCACCGTGTCGGCAGTCGTCCTGTTGATCCGGACTTCGCCGCCACAGGTCCGTGGCCGGGCGAACGGCGTGTTCTTCGGTGGCTTTCTGGTCGGGGGGATCGCGGGGCCGGTGGTCGGCGGACCGCTTGCCGCGATCTCGCTGCGGTTGCCCTTCTTCATCTACGGGGCACTGTTGGTCGTCGCGACCCTGGTCGCGCTGGTGGCCTTTCGGCGTTTGCCGCCGCCGGTGTACGTACCTGATCCGAACGACGACGGCCCGCCCGGCCCGTCGAGCATCGGATCGATGCTGAGGATCCCGGCCTACCGGGCGGCGATCGGGGCCAGTCTCGGAACCGGATGGCTGGCCTTCGGGGTGCGCTTCTCGCTCATTCCGTTATTCGTCGGTGAGGCGCTGGTTCTCGGCACCGAGTGGACCGGCATCGGGTTGGGAGTCTTCGCCTTGGCCAACGCGGCTGCGCTGTTCCCGTCCGGGCGCTGGGCCGACCGGGTGGGGCGTAAGCCTCTGATGATCCTGGGAACGACGTCGGCGACCGTCGGCATGGCGATCCTCATCGCGCCCGCTGACCTCACGCTGTTCCTGATCGCGATGGCCGTGTCCGGAGCCGGTACGGGGATGCTCGCGGTGGCGCCGGCGGCCATCGTCGCCGATGTCGCACCGGCCCGCAGTGGTGGTGCCGTCGCGTTCTACCAGATGTCGCTCGACGTCGGCGCGATGATCGGGCCGCTTGCCGCGTCCGCCCTGGTCGACAGCGGTGGCTGGGGTTCCACCCCGGCCGCCGGCTACTCGACTGGGTTCGCGCTGACGACCGCGGTGCTGGCGATAGGAGTCGTGCTGGCCATCAGGATGCCCGAGACCCGGCCGACCTAAAGACCACTGTCCGGAGGAATCTCGAGCTGGACGGCCTGGCGGCTGGCGATCAGCGGGGCGAGAAATGCCTGAACGATCCGCACATGCTCGGGATGGTCGAGGTAGGCGGTCAGGCTCTCGGAACTATCGAGCACGGCAGCCACCGCGAAGTCGGCGTTTCCCTCCCGCAGACCGAGGTCTGGGCCGAAACGGTAGGAGAGCAGTTCGGGGATCTGGTCGGGCAGCGAGCTGAGACCTTCGATGACGCCCGCCACGTCGTCGTTGGTCACGTCGGGGCGCCAGCTGAAGGTCACCAGGTGCAAGATCACGCGGCGAGCCTACTGATCGGGCCGGAAGCCGGGGTTGACGCCGGGCTGTCCAAGCTGTTCACTGAAGCCAGGCATTCGAACATGTGTTCGAATGATCGAGGTGCCGCTGCCAGGCACCGCAAAACTGAGCCGGAGCCGTTGCCCTCGACCCGTATCGGCTCCGGCTCAGTGGTCAGCGTCAGTGTCGTGCAGGAGGTCTCATGAGGCGGGCTGGCAATGAGCCGTCTCCCTGAGGCCGGTCGGGGTGAGCCGATCGACGTGGAGGCGGGCACTCGGACGTACTCGAGTGCGACGCCGCAGCGGTTCTGGTGGCGAGAGCGGCGCTATGACGTGGCTGCCATCCTCGATCACTGGGTGGAGTCCGGTCCCTGGTGGCGTCGGTTCAGCGGCAGCGAGGCGATCGTGCAACTGCACTGGTGGCGGGTGGAGACCCGATCCGGCCCTGGACCGAGCGGAGGCCCCGGTGGCGTCTATGACCTGTGCTGGGACGAGGCGGCCAACCGGTGGGTGCTGGCCCGTGTCCATGACTGATTTCCGGGCCAGGAAAGCGGGCTCGGCCCAATCACGGGGGCGCGGCTCGCCGGCATCGCTGCTGGCTCAGGCGCGAACCGAACTGATCGAGGCGGCCACTGAGCCCGAGCCCGAGCCTCGTTACGCCCGCGCGCATCTGGCTGCGCTACGTGCTGCTGCGGCGGTGCTCGCCCAACGCAGTGAGTCGGGATTTCGGCCGCGCCGACGAGGATTGCGCAGCGCCTGGGATCTGCTGTTGGAGTTGGCCCCGGAACTGGGGGAGTGGGCTGGATTCTTCGCTGCCGGTGCTGGCAAGCGGGCTGCCGCCGAAGCCGGGATTCTCGGTTCGGTGACCGCCCGGGAGGCCGATGACCTGATCCGGGAGGTGGCCACCTTCTGCCGCCTCGTGGAGCGCGTGACCGGAGGCGACAGGGAGTGACACCCTCGCCAACTAACTGGTCACTTGCCGCAGGTGCGAGCTGCGGAAAGTGACCAGTTACTGCAGGCTGTGGCCGCTAGCCCTAGGGCTGTCCGAAGACCTCGACGGCGCATCGGCTCCCGGGCGCCCGGCCCAGCCGGGCAGCGGTGGTGATCAGCGGTACGTCGAGGGCTTCGGCCAGGGCGATGTAGGCAGCGTCGTAGGCGGTCATCGAGTCGCGAAGTTCCCAGATCCGGTCTCGCAGGTCAACATGGGAGTAGCGGGTGATCGTCAGGGCGAGGAACTCGGCCCGTGCAGCCTCGGCGAGTTCGGCCTTGCTCGGATGGTGCATGGCCAGTCGGCGCAAGGCGTGCAGTACCTCGAGGTCGATGAGATGCGGGGCGTGCCAGTGCTGCCCTGCGACGCGATGGGCCAGCGGTGCGGAAAAAGGGTCTCCGCCGACCACGTCGAGAACGGCCGAAGCGTCGATCACGATCACCGCTCGTCGCGGCCTGAACGGACAGCCTCGACGATCTCTTCTCGACTGAAACCTCCCGGACGCAGCGCCGCGCGAAGGAGTATCTGGGCGTTGGTCGAGCGGCCGGCGACCTGGGTCAGTTCGGTGAGCACGTACTCCGACAGCGACACCCCTGCGGCCGCTGCCTGCCCGCGCAGGCTTGCGTGGACGTCGTCGGGGACGTTGCGTACCTGGATCACCTTGCTCATGGACGCGACCGTACACCCAACTTGGGTGCATCACACCCAACTTAGGTGCCAAGTCGGTGAGTGACCCGTACGTACACCTGCACGTCGCCTCCGGCTACTCCCTTCGGTACGGCGCCAACCACCCGAGCGATCTGGTCGCACGCGCCGCCGAACACGGGATGACCGCTCTGGCGCTGACCGACCGCGACGGGCTGTCCGGTGCGGTGAAGTTCGCGGTGGCCTGCCGGGAGGCCACCATCCGGCCGATCTTCGGACTGGACCTGGCTCTTGGCTCGGTGGCCGGGCAGCAGCCGGTACGACCGTCCGGCCGCAAGTCCCCGGCTCGCGGCGGGGCAAGTATGGACGCGCGATTGCCCCGGGTCACCGTGCTCGCCCGAGCCGGAACCGGATGGCGGGCGTTGTGCCGGCTGACCAGCGCCACTCATCTGGCCGGCGAGCGGGGAATGCCGGTGAGCAGCCTGGATCTGGTGGCCGAGCACGCCGGAGACGGTGCGCTGGTCGCCCTGCTCGGCCCGGACTCGACGGTGGGTCGGGCGCTGGCCGGTCGCCGGCCCGATCTTGCCGAGGCCGAACTCGCGGCCTGGCGGGACCGCCTGGGCACCCAGCAGGTCTATCTCGAGGTCGTCCACCATCGGGCTCAGGGTGATCGGTCCCGCGCGGAATCGATGCTCCGGTTCGGTCTGCGTACCGGCGCGCCGATGGTGCTCACCAACGCGGTCCGCTACGTCGACCCGTTCGATGCCCCTACCGCGGATGTCCTGGATGCCAGTCGGCGTCTGGTTCCGCTCGACCTGCGCCACCTCGACCGGCGCAGCGCCGAGGGATATCTCAAGTCCGGCAAGGAGATGGCCGAGATCGCTGCTGACCTCGCCGACGACGAGATCGGCACCCGGCTGCTCACCGCGACCGCCCGGCTGGCCGAGCAGTGTGCGGTCGACCCGCGGCGTGACCTGGGCCTGGGCACCGTGCACTTCCCGGAACTCGACGTCGTCCGCACTCCGGGCGAGGCCGGGTTGGGTGACGAAGAGGTGCTCTCCCAGCGCTGCGAGGCGGGCTTCGGCCGGCGCGGGATGACCGTCACCGACGCCGTACGCCAGCGCCTGACCGACGAACTGGCGGTGATCGGGAAGATGGGCTTTCCGTCGTACTTCCTGACCGTCGCCGACGTCGCCGACCTGATCCGCTCGATGAGGGTACGCGCGGCCGCCCGCGGCTCAGGAGCGGGGAGTCTGGTCACGTACCTGCTCGGGATCTCCGATGTCGATCCGATCCGCTATCGGCTGCTCATGGAGCGGTTTCTGTCCCCGCTGCGAAAAGCGTTGCCCGACATCGATATCGACGTGGAATCCGCACGCCGGATGGAGGTCTACGACGCGGTGATCGCTCGGTACGGCGACGACCGGGTCAGTTGCGTATCCATGATGGACACCTATCGGGTCCGCCACGCCATCCGCGATGTCGGTGCCGCACTCGGGATGCCGCTGGGCGAGATCGACACGCTGGCCAAGGCTTTCCCGCACATCCGCGCCAACCAGGCGAGGGCAGCGCTGCGCGACCTCCCGGAGTTGCGAGCCAGCGGGATCGGACAGGCCAAGCTCGAGTTGCTCTTCGATCTCGTGGAGAGCCTCGATGGGTTGCCCCGGCACATCGCCCTGCATCCGTGCGGGGTGCTGCTGTCCGACCGGAGCCTGCTCGATCGGACTCCGGTCGAACGCAGCTTCCTCGGTTACCCGATGAGCCAGTTCGACAAGGACGACGTCGAGGAACTCGGCCTGCTCAAACTCGACCTGTTGGGCATCCGGATGCAGTCGGCGATTGCGCACGCGATCGACGAGGTCCGGCGGGTCGAGGGTGCCGAGGTGGACATCGACGCCATTCCGCGGGATGACCCCACGACCTACGAGCTCATCCAGTCCACCCGCACGCTGGGAATGTTCCAGATCGAGTCGCCGGGCCAGCGCGAGTTGGTCGGCAAGTTCGCTCCGGAGAGCTTCGAGGACATCATCATCGACATCTCGTTGTTCCGGCCCGGGCCGGTCAAGAGCGACATGGTCACCCCGTTCCTGATGGCCCGGCAGGGCTGGGCCGAGCCGGCCTACCTGCACGAGAGCCTGCGGTACTCCCTGGAGCAGACCGGTGGCGTCGTGGTCTTCCACGAGCAGGTTCTCGAGATCGTGCACACGGTCACCGGGGTCACCCTGGCCGAGGCGGACGAGGTCCGGCGAGCATTGGGGCACAAGGACGGTCACCCGGAGGTGCGGGCCTGGTTCATGCCGATCGCACTCAAGAACGGCTACTCGCTGCCGGATGCCGAACGGATCTGGGAGGTACTGGCCGCCTTCGGCTCGTTCGGGTTCTGCAAAGCCCACGCCGCCGCTTTCGCGCTGCCGACCTACCAGTCCGCCTGGCTCAAGGCGCATCACACCGCGGCGTTCGTCGCCGGGGTGTTGACCCACGATCCGGGGATGTACCCCAAGCGGTTGATCCTCGATGACGCCCGCAACTTCGGCATCCCGGTCCTTGGCCTGGACGTCAACATCTCCGACGGCGTCTACCGGGTCGAGCCGATAGCTGAGTCCACTGAATCCTCTAGCTTCACTGGGGCCGAGCCCACCTGGGTCGCACCGGGGTGGCTGCCGGTGGGAATACCCGACCCGACCCGGTACGGCATCCGGCTGTCCCTGGCCGACGTGAAGGGCATCAACGATGCGGAGGTGGCCGGCATCGTGGCCGGTCGGCCGTACGCCTCGCTCTCGGACTTCTTCCATCGGGCGGGCGCGTCCCGCCCGATCGTGGAGCGGCTGATCGTGGCCGGAGGATTCGACTCGATGTACCGAATCGGCAGCCTTAGCCCAGCTCGCCGGCGTGGAACGGTGAACCGGCGCGACCTGCTGCTGCAGACCAAAGACCTCGATGAATGGGCGCGCAGCGCCAGAAAGGCCACCGGGACGCTCACTCCGAGAGGACGGAGGCGATCGGCGCAGTCATCGGGCACTCAGCTGATCTTCGACTTTCCCACGCCAGGTGACCGGGAGCTGGTCGGATCGGCGGGCGGGCTACCGGAGATGACCGACGCCGAGCGGGTCAGCGCGGAATTGGAGGTGCTGGGCCTGGATGCCAGCCGGCATGTCGTGGACTTCTACGCTCCGCTGTTCGGGTCGCTGGGAATGGTTCGAGCCAAGGACCTGCTCGGCACCCGAAGCAAATCTGAGGTCCTGGTTGCCGGGGTCAAGGTGGCCACCCAGACCCCACCGGTGCGCTCGGGACGCCGGGTGGTCTTCGTGACCCTCGACGATGGTACGGGCTGTGCGGATGCGACCTTCTTCGAAGATGCCCAAGGGGCTTATGCCGCAACGGTCTTCCACTCCTGGCTGCTCGTCATCCGCGGCGAGATACGCCGGACCGGGCCACGCGGGATCTCGTTGCGGGCGACCGGTGCATGGGAGCTGCCGACGCTGTACGAGGCGTGGAACTCAGATGGCATCGACGCAGTGGCCGATCTGATGGCCCAGACGCCGGGCTTCTCCGAGCAGGCCCTCCACGGAGCTGCCGACGCGCGTTCGGCACGACCGGTCATGGCCAGGCCGGTACTGGTGCACCCCACCGGCTTCCGGATGTCGCCGTACTCCGACCTGAAGCCGCCGGGAGAGGACACCAAGACCGCACCTCGCAAGCTCTGGCACGCCAGCCCAGGAAGCAGCGGCCACTGAACCAGTCAAACTAGACGACGGCCATTGCACCGCTTGGAATCCCTTCGGCTTTACGCTCACGTGGTGCGGGCCTTCGTCGGCGTCACGGATCGCCGGTGGTATGAGTTTCTCCGCGCGCGACCCGAACTCTCAGAGGTCAACTTTTGGCGCCCGAGCGGTCTCGGCTTCCGTGCCATCTCCTCGGGGGAGCCATTTCTGTTCAAGACGCATCATCCGGACAACAAGTTGGTGGGCGGCGGGCTGCTGAGCGATCCCGTTTCCTTACGCCTCAGCGAGGCGTGGGACATCTTCGGAGAGGCCAACGGCGTAGCGAGTCTGGCTGAGCTGCGCGCCGCGATCGGTCACTACCGTCGCGCGCCGCTCGAGGTCGGAGAGGATCCCAAGATCGGCTGCATCCTGTTGCGCGAAGTGAACTTCCCCGACATCCCTCTGGAGGCTCCGCCGGACTTTGCCGCCAACGTCGTCACCGGCAAGACTTACGACCTCGAAAAGGCCAGTGGCTCCTACATCGAAGCGGCGTTGAGTCAGCTGCTGTCGGTCGGCTATGGACGGGCCACGTGCCAGGTGAAGTCTTCGGTAGGCCGCGCCTGGTCGCGCAACGGCTTGGACAACGGGCATTCCGGGCGCTGGTGCTCGCCGCGTACGAACGGCGCTGCGCGATCACCGGGGAGAAGATTCGACCTGTGCTTCAGGCGGCCCATATCCGACCGGTGGAAATGGATGGACAGAATCGAGTCGACAACGGCTTGCTTCTGCGGTCCGATGTACACACGCTGTTTGATCGCGGTTATCTCGGTGTCGGACCGGACCGGCGCATTCACGTCAGTCCGCGTCTGCGATCGGAATTCGACAACGGCGAGAGCCTCTACCGCCGTCAAGGAGAGCCGTTGACAGTCCTTCCGGCTCGAACCTTGGATCGACCCGACCGCGAGGCACTCGAGTGGCACATGGACGTCGTCTTCCAGGCGTCGTGAGGTCGCGTTGACTGAGCCGTCTGCAGTCCCAGTGCGCCCAGCAGAGCTGCACACGGTTCAGTCGACAGCCCGACGTCGCTGCCCGCTTCGGTCAGGCCGGCCGCCGGGCGTGCGTGACGGCGTGCACCGGGCTCAACGTGAAAGAGTCCAGGTCGGTGAACCCGTGCCGGATCAGGAGCTCGTCGTAGGCAGCCCTGGGCAGCAGTTGGTCGTCGATCTGGGCCTCGAAGAACTGGATACCGCACATAATCCGGCCGGGAACGCTACGAAGACCCTCATCGGTGTCCGGGAACGGGAAGTCGGAGATCACGAACCAGCCGCCGGGTTCGAGGGCCGCGGTGACGTTCTGAGTGACGCGTTCGATGTCGCGGCACTCGTGCATCGAGATGTTGTTGATCACGACCGTCGCCGGCTGGTCGAGCACCATCTCCTCCAGCGGGACACAGGCCAGGCTGACCCGATCCTCGACTCCGGCCGTCCGAACGGCCACCTGAGCCTGGTCGATGGAGTGCTGATCCCCGTCAACTCCGATGACCTGACAGTTCGGGTATCTCTGAGCCAGCCGGATGACGCCTGCGCCTGCACCACAGGCCGTGTCTACGACCCGGCAACCATCGAGCAGGCGGTCGGCAAGACCGGCGATCCTGTCCAGGCCACCGGGTACGAGTCGGGTGTAGAACGGTCGGCCGGTCGCGGCGACCTCGGCGATCCAGTTCGCGCTGGTGTCGTCCCACCACAGTCGCTCGCCGGAGTGCAAGCTCTCGTCGAAGCGGCCGAACATCTCTGGCTGACGAACCAGCGGGAACAGGCCGCCGGCGTAGGCCGGCGAGGAATCGTCGAGCAGCAGCGTGTCCATGTGTGGCGCCATCCGGTAGCCAGCGTCCACTCGCTCGAGCGCGCCAGCCGCGAACGCGGCTCGGCACCACACCGAGACATAGAACTGATTCATGTCGAGCAGGTCGGCAAGGTCGTCCGGCGTACTTCCCGGCCTCGCTGCGATCGCGCCGACCAATCCGGCGCGCAGCCCCATCTCCACGGTGCGCACGGCCATGTATCCAGCGACGTGGTTCAGCAGGATGCCCGCCTGGGCCTGCGGGGTCGGTCCGGTCTCTGACTGTGCCGGTGCCGGTGCCGTCGTGACTGTCGACATGTTGGGGTCCTCTCGTCTCGGTGGAAATCCACACCCGAGGGTGCAGGAGAGCCCTGCCCTCGCCCAGTACGGAATCTGTAGCGAACCGGTACACGATCTGTACCTGTCGTGGTCACCGGCCCGGGCGTAGCCTCACCCCGGAGCTGCGGAAGGGACGAACATCGATGGCCGGCTATGGACAGTTCTGTCCCGTCGCGAAGACCATGGAAGTCCTCGACGAGCGCTGGACGGTGCTGATCATCAGAGAACTACTTGCCGGCAGTTCACACTTCAACGAGCTGCGCCGCGGCGTGCCGACGATGTCGCCGTCGCTGTTGGCCAAACGGATGCGCACCCTCGTTCGAGCCGGCCTTGTCATGCGAAACGACGACGGCAACCGGATCCGGTACGAACTGACGCCGGGAGGGCGTGAACTCGAACCGATCGTCATGGCATTGGGCAACTGGGGAGTCCGCTGGATGACCCAGCTGGGCGATGAAGATCTCGATCCGCATCTGCTCATGTGGGACGTACATCGCAACATCGACCTCGAGGCTGTACCCGATGGGCGCACGGTTCTCGGCTTCCACTTTGCCGACATAGACAAGCGCACGAATGACTGGTGGATCGTCATCAACGGCACGGACGTGGACCTGTGCGACTTCGATCCCGGCTTCGATGTGTCCGTCCGTACGACCTCCACACTGCGAGTGATGGTGCTGATCTGGCGTGGTGACCTGACTTGGCGGGCGGCGCTGAAGGACGGCTCCCTCACCCTCGACGGATCGCAACAAGCGCGCCGAGCATTGCCACACTGGCTGAAGCTGTCTGCTTTCGCCCACACACCGCGGATACTCACCCGCTAGCTGTACTCGGCCGGCTCAATTCGCTCGAAGCCTTTCCGGCTGTCAAGTGGACAGCTCGATCCACTGCCACACCGTTAGGCTCGGCGCGCCATGAGCTCCTCAACCGATCCGAGCGCGCCGGATTCCGGGTCGACGCGGACGGCGGCGGTGTGGGCCGCGTTGGAGCCGATTCTTGCTGCCGGGCCGCTGCGCGTTCTCGACGTCGGCGGCGGCACCGGAGGCTTCGCCGTACCACTGGCCCAGCGAGGGCACACGGTCACCGTCGTCGACCCGAGCCCCGACGCCCTTGCCCTGCTGGTTCGCCGCGCGGACGCGGCCGGAGTGGCCGCCGCAGTCAGCGGAGTGCAAGGCGACGGGGACCGATTGGCCGAGGTCGTATCAGCCGACAGCGCCGATTTGGTGCTCTGCCATCACGTCCTGGAGTTCGTCGACGAGCCGGTGTCGGCGGCCGCTGCACTGGCTACCTGTGTACGGACTGAGGGGTGGGTCAGCCTGCTGGTCGCCAACCAGGCGGCCGCTGTGTTGTCCAGGGCGGTCGGCGGGCGACCCGAGGAGGCGCTGGCGCTGCTTCACGGGCAGCCGGATGGGACCAGACACCGGCGGTTCGGGATCGGGGAACTTCACGACCTGGTCGGTCAAGCGGGTCTATCGGTCGAGGTGTGGCATGGGGTGCGCGTTGTCGCCGACCTACTGCCTACTCTCGAGGCAGGTGCCGAGCAGAGTGCCGTCGTGCGGCAGTTGGAAGCCGTTCTAGCGCAGCGTTCGCCCTACCGTGACCTGGCCACCGACCTCCATCTGCTGTGCCGCCGTTGACCGGACAGCAAGACATCGGCATCCTCACGGCTCGCCCAGGGGGGCTGTCCGTTCCGGCGTACGGCCGCGGCAGCCTCGCCGAACTGCTGCCCTCCGTTCTGGCCGGCCTCGGCGTGGCCGGATTTCCCGACCATCTCGGGCTGTCCCCGGCGTTAGCCGACGTGCGCCACATCATCCTGCTGCTCGTCGACGGATTGGGGGAGCACAATCTCGAGGCCGCCCAGGAGGCTGCCCCCGTCTTGGCGTCCCTGGCTCGCCCGGTGGGTGCGCTGCACGCGGCAAGCCCATCGACCACTCCGGTCAGTCTGGCAACGCTGAGTACCGGCCGACCGCCAGGCGAACACGGCATCGTCGGCTTCACCGTCGCAATGCCGGGTACCGATCGGCTGCTCACTCATACCGACTGGCGCACCGACCCGCCCCCGGGTGAGTGGCAGCCGGAGCCGACGGTATTCGAGCGCGCACGGCGGGCCGGTGTCCGCGTACAGGCGGCGGGACCGGCGAGGTTCATCGGGTCGGGTCTTACCGAGGCGACCTACCGGGGGGCCGAATATCTTGCCGCAGTCGGCCCTGGGGACCTGGTCGCTCGTTCCCTGTCCGCCGCCGGAGGGAACCAGCCGTCGCTGCTCTACGCCTATCACGGCGACCTCGACCTGACCGGACACGTCCGGGGCTGCTCCAGTGGCGCCTGGAGGTTCGAACTAGCTCAGGTCGATGCGATGGTCGGCTCCATTCTGTCCGGAATGTCGCCGGACACCGCCTTGGTGGTCACCGCCGACCACGGCATGCTCGATGTCGCGGCCGGTGACAAGATCGACCTGGACGCGATCGAGGACGAGCCTGGCTGCGCCGACGCAGCTGCCCTGGCAACCGGGGTCCGCCTGTTGGCCGGCGAACCGCGAGCGCGATATGTCCATACCCGTCCAGGCGCCGGGTCGGACGTTGCGGCGGCCTGGACCTCGGTCCTCGGAGAACGGGCTTGGGTGATGTCCCGGGAGCAGGCGATCGATGAGGGACTGTTCGGACCGATAGTGCGCTCAGCACATACGGAACGGATCGGCGACGTGGTCGCGTGGGCAAGAGGTGGCACAGCCATCACTGCGAGCCGTCGAGAGCCCGGCGCACACGCGCTCGTGGGATACCACGGCTCGTTGACCTCTACCGAGCTCGACGTCCCGGTGCGCATCGGCCATGGATGATCTAGCTGGCACTGGTAGCCATCCCGATGCCCGCCCCTGGCCTGATCGTGCTAGTCGGGATCGCGGGGCTGGCTTTGGGTGTCGGGCAACCCTTGACGATGTCGTGGCTGGCCGAGACCACACCTACCGGATATCGGGGGACCGCCATGTCGCTGCGACTGATGGCCAACCGGGTTGGTCAGGTGGCACTTCCTGGGGCGATCGGGCTGGTCGCTGCCGGAGCCGGAGTTGCCGGCGTACTGGGGGTCGCCGCTGCCGGCCTTGTCACCGCCGGCGTCTTTCTTGGCAACACGACCGTGGATCCGCATGAACCGGAGGCAGATCAGTGAGTTCGAGGCGCAGCCGGCTGGGCCAGGCCGAATCGTCATCCGGCCGCGACGGCACGGGCTCACAGCGTTCGGACAAGTGGCTCGCCATTCTGCCTGGCCTGCTCTTGGCCAGCGGCTTGGCCGGCGTTGCCTGGGTGGCCGGGACCGCTGCCCCGGTCGTCGGCGGACCGGTGTTCGGGATCTTGCTAGGAATGACCGTGCGAGCCTTCTGGCAGCCCCCACCGCTGTTCGCCAAGGGACTGGCATTTGCAGGTAAGTACGTCCTACAGGTGTCGGTGATCCTGCTCGGGCTGGGGCTGAGTCTCGGCCAACTGCTCCAAACGGGCTTGGAATCGTTTCCGGTGATGATAGGCACGCTACTTCTCGCCTTCGGCGCGATGTATGTCTTCGGCCGATTGCTCCGAGTCGACGGCGAGCTTCGTACGCTGATCGGCGCAGGAACCGCTATCTGCGGTGGGTCTGCAATTGCAGCCATTAGTGCTGTCATAGCGCCGACTCAGGCCAGCATCGCGTACGCAATTTCGACCATCTTTCTTTACAATGCGATCGCCGTACTTCTCTTTCCTTTCGTCGGGCATCTGTTGGATCTGTCGCAGAATGCGTTCGGTCTCTGGGCTGGGACAGCGATCAACGACACATCCTCAGTGGTCGGCGCCGGATATACCTACGGGATGGCAGCCGGGGACTACGCCGTAATCGTGAAGCTCACCAGAACCACGATGATTATCCCGATGGTACTCATCATTGCTTTTTTTCACCTCCGAGCCAAGCGTCAGCAGATCGCCGCTGACACTGCTGCGCGGGGTTCCAGGCTGCCTTGGCGAAAGATTGTTCCGTGGTTCGTCATGTGGTTCGTCCTGGCCGTGGGTATCAGCTCGCTGGGCGTCATTCCCGACGCTGCCCAGGACGCCACAGGAGTGCTTGCTCGAGTGATGATCACGGTGGCGCTGACTGCCATCGGGCTTTCGGCCCAATTCTCGGCGATGCGGCGGACCGGTCTGCGGCCGCTGCTTCTCGGTGGGCTGCTCTGGATTACGGTGGCTGTCTCCAGCCTGCTTCTGCAGGCGTTGTTCGGCCAACTCTGAGCCGCCGCGTGCCCGGCCCGGTTAGCAGGAGCCAGGTCTTCACACGTCGAACAACGGCCGAAGGTCATCGAGACGGTCATAGAGGTGCCAGACATAGGCTGACGAACCCTTCTCGCGGTGCGGGTGTAGGTCAGCCAGTGCCGGGTCGCATCGATAGCTGTCGAAGGCAGCCTTCGACTCCCATTCCACGAGGATCAACACACGCCGGGGCTCGACGTCACCCGTGACGCTTTCGCGAAATCGCCCGAGCGCCACCACCCGACCCCTATGGGCGGCGACTTCACCGGCCGACCGACGGGAGTAGGCCAAGTACTCCGCACGGTCTGCCACGTCGAATAGGTTCAACGCGTATACACGTGTTTCGTCCTTCTCACTCACCGGCAACCTTTCAAGGGTCTTCGCCGCTGAGGGTGGTTCGGTGGCGCGCCGAGGGTTGGCGGTTCGCCGGTTGTGAGGGCCGGGGCCTTCAGGATTCGCAACGACGAAGAAGCGGATCTGATGAA
>Ga0136630_1000166_pt1 | contig 21881 bp, 23 predicted proteins | sample AntDrymUQ5682106_2_FD_105496 | JGI IMG/M metagenome (GOLD analysis project Ga0136630, IMG submission 105496) | Polar desert sand microbial communities from Dry Valleys, Antarctica - metaG UQ568 (21.06) | ecosystem: Environmental > Terrestrial > Soil > Desert | place: Antarctica: Dry Valley...
AAGACGAAGTTGCCCGGCGTGATCTCGTTGCGAAACGACTTGCCGATCTGCGCGATGCCGAACGGCGGCTTCTTGCGGCTGAACTGCAGCACGTTCTTGAAGTTCACGAAGATCCCCTGGGCGGTCTCCGGGCGCAGGTAGACGGTCGCGGCCGAGTCCTTCACCGGGCCCATGGTGGTCTCGAACATGAGGTTGAAGTCGCGCGCCTCGGTGAGGTCGCAGTTCGGCCCCTCGCCGGGGTGCTTGGAGGGCTTCTGCGGACACTGCAGATCCTCGAGATGGTCGGCGCGAAAGCGCTGGCCGCAGGCGCGGCAGTCGACCATCGGGTCGGTGAAGCCGGCGAGGTGGCCGCTGGCCTCCCACGTGCGCGGGTGCTGAAGGATTGCGGAGTCCAGCGCCACGATGTCGTCGCGCTCCTGCAGCATCGCGCGCCACCACTCGTTCTTGACGTTCTGCTTGAACAGCACGCCGTAGTGACCGTAGTCGTAGGTCGAACCGAGCCCGCCGTAGATCTCCGAGGAGGCAAAGATGAAGCCGCGCCGCTTGCACAGCGCGACGATCTTGTCCATGGAGGCCAAGTCTGCCATCGCCGGGCCATGCTAGATAATCCTGGACCCACCGATTCTCACGGCGGACCGGCACCGTGAGCCTTCGCCGGCGCGGATCGGCCTCACTCTGAAGGGCTCATCCTGCGGATGTTCGGCCGATCCACGCCGGCTCGACTCACGATGGCCGTCCATCCACGATCTCCGGTGGATCCAGGATAATGGCTCGCCCGTGCCCTTCTATGAGTACCGCAGGCCCGACGGAACGACGCTCGAGGTCATGCAGAAGATGAGCGATCCGCCGCTCACCGCGGACCCCGAGACGGGCGTGCCGCTGGAGCGGATCTTCCATCCGATCGCCGTGCACTTCAAAGGCAAGGGCTTCTACAACACCGACTACGGCACGAAGAACCGCCAGCGCGAGAAGTCCGCCGAGGAGGGCTCCAAGAAGAGCGACTCGGGTTCGGGCGACGGCTCGTCGAGCGAGACGAAGACAGCCGGCGATTCGGGCGCCTCGTCGTCCTCGGGCGATTCAGGCTCGTCGTCCTCGGGCGACTCGGGCTCATCCTCGTCGAGCAACTCGGGTTCGTCGTCGTCGGGCGAATCGGGCGCCTCGTCGTCGAAGTCGTCCAAGCGCAAGCCCGCCGGCACGAAGCCCTCGCCGGACTGAAGACGGCGTCTGCTCAGCCGGCCAGGAAGCGCCGCACGGCCTGCTGTTTGGTGGACTCCGGTACCTGCCCGGAGCTGGTCCCGAGCACGTTTGGCTGCGGGTTGCCCGAGACCGCGAGCGCGCTGAAGAGGCCCAGCAGCGTCGGCCCGCTCATGTCCGAGCGCAGCGCCTTGGGCGCCGCCCAGGAGATCAGCGGCAGCCGGATGAACGCCCCCGGCGAGAGCAGCCGGCGCTTCATCGCCGAGAAGATCTTCTGCTGGCGCTTGGCGCGCGTGAGGTCGTTCTCGTTCGCCGCGCAGCGGTTCTTGCGAGTGCGCGCCAGGGCCAGCGCCTGGTGGCCGGTGATGTGCGACTCGCCGGCCTTCAGGCGCAGCGTGTAGCCGCCGTTCTTGAATCCGCCGTTGATCAGCGAGTGGACGCAGCCGCCGCGGTAGGTGATGCCGCCCATCGCGTCGATCAGGTCGGGGAAGTTCTCGAAGTCGACGAGCACGACGTGGTTGACGTCGATGCCGGTGTAGGCCTCCACCGTCCGGATTGCGAGCGCGGTGCCGCCGATCGCGAACGCGGCGTTGATCTTGTTGCGCCCCGCGCCGGGAATGTCGACGACCGTGTCGCGCGCGATCGACAGGCGGCTGTTGGCGCCCCCGCCGACGCGCATGAGCATGATCGAGTCCGAGCGGCCGCTGGTCGTCGACGCCCCCGGCTCGGCGTTGTCCTCGCTGCGCTGGTCGGAGCCGAGCACGAGGATGTTGTTGGCCGAGAACGGCGGCAGGCCGGCGCCGCCGAGGTACTGGTTGGCGTCGTCGCGGACGTTACCCTGCTGGATCTGCGCGCTGATCAAAAACAGGACGACCGATAGCGCGATCCAGCCCAGCACGGCGACCAGCAGCCAGCGCAGGACGCGTTTCCAGGTCCACTGGCCGCGACCTAAGCGGCGCCGACGGCCTTGGCGGCGCGCGTCGTCGGGCATGCCGCGCCCCTTGCCGGGACCGCGCGGCGGTTCACCGCGCAGGCGCGCCAGATCGTCGCGGTCGTCGCCGCCTCGCCCCGAAAGCCATCGCTTGCGCGAGCGGTAGACGCGGTACTCAGGCGGGCCCTCGGAGTCCTCGGGTGGCGGCATGCAGCCGTGTATGGTGGCCGATCGTGTCGACCGGCTGCGTGATCGGTGTCGACCTCGGTGGCTCCAAGCTGTTGGCCGGGGCGGTCGACCCGGCGCTGAACGTCCACCATCGTGCGACCCGGCCGGCGCGCGGGACCGACCAGTCCTCGGTGCTCGATGCCGTTGTCGGCGTGGTCACCGAGGTGCGCGACGCGATCGAGGGCGCGTCGGGCACCGTCGAGGCCGTGGGCTTCGGCATTCCGTGCCTCATCGACCACGCCCATGGCGTCGCCGTGATGGCCGTCAATCTGCCGATCGCGGGCGTGCCGTTCGCCGATCTCATGGCCGAGCGCCTCGGCCTCCCGGCGTTCGTCGACAACGACGCGAACGCCGCGATGCTCGCCGAGTGGCGCCACGGCGCGGCGCAGGGCGCGCGCGACGCGGCGCTGCTGACGCTCGGCACGGGGATCGGCGGCGGGCTCGTCGTCGGCGGCATGCTGCAGCGCGGCAGCCAGGGCGCGGGCGCCGAGCTCGGCCACATGGTCGTGCAGGCCGACGGGCCGCCCTGCCAGGGCAACTGCCCCAACCGCGGCTGCCTGGAGGCGATGTGCTCCGGGACCGCGCTGGCGCGCGAGGCGACAAAGATCGCCCGCGACCGACCGGACAGCGGTCTTGGGCACGCGCTGGCCGTCGGCCGCGAGATCAACGGCCCGCTGGTCACCGAGCTCGCCTATGACGGGGACGCGGCGGCGATCGCCGCGATCGCGCTGATCGGGCGCTGGCTGGGGGTCGGGATCGCCAACCTCGTGAACATGCTCAACCCGGATGTCGTGATCGTCGGGGGCGGCGTGATCGCGGCCGGCGAGCTGCTGCTCGAACCGGCGCGGGCCGAGGTTCGTGAGCGCGCGCTGTCGCCCTCCAAGGAGCACGTGCGGATCGTGCCCGCGCGCTTCGGCGCCGAGTCGGGGATGCTCGGCGCGGCCGCGCTCGCGCTCGACGGGATCGGGACGCCGGCGTAGCGAGCGGTGACTGTGATCGCTGCCATCAACTTCCCGACGAGCAACGGCGGGCAGTCGTGACCACCGCCGGCCGGCTGATCGTCTGTCCGACGCCGATCGGCAATCTCGAGGACGTCACGCTGCGCGTGCTCAGCGCGCTGCGCGAGGTCGACATCGTCGCCTGCGAGGACACGCGCCGCACCCGTGTACTGCTCGAGCGCTACGGCGTCTCGGCGACGCTCGTCAGCTACCACGAGCACAACGAGCGCGCGCGCACGACGCAGCTCGTCGAGTGCATGCGCAAGGGCGATGTCGTCGCGCTTGTGTCCGACGCGGGGACCCCGCTGGTCAGCGACCCCGGCTTCGTGCTGGTGCGCGCCTGCGTCGCGGCGGGCCTGGCGGTCGAGGTCTTGCCCGGGCCCAGCGCGGTCATGTCGGCGCTCGTCGCCAGCGCGCTGCCGTCGGACACGTGGCGCTTCGTCGGCTATCTGCCGCGCAAGCGCGGCATGCTCGCCACGCTGCTGCGTGCGCCCGAGACGATCGTCGCCTTCGAGTCGCCCAATCGCGTCGCCGCCTCGCTCGCGGTGCTGGCGCAGGTCGATCCCGAGCGCCCCGTCGTGGTGTGCCGCGAGCTGACCAAGCGCCACGAGGAGATCGTGCGCGGCACGGCGGCCGAGCTGGCGGAGCGCTACGCGAGCCAGCCGCCGCGCGGCGAGGTCGTGCTCGTGCTCGGCGGCGCGCCCGCAACCGAGCCCGAGCTGGGCCCCGCGCTCGAGGCGCTGCGCAAGCTCGTCGACGCCGGCGCCAAGCCGCGCCCCGCGAGCTCCGTCGTGGCCGGCCTGACCGGGACGAAGGCCAACGCCCTCTACCGCGCGCTGACCGCGCCGGACGATCCGGCGCCGTGACCGCTCCCCTGGTCAGTCGTGCTGCTCGTCGTCGTCCCTGCTCGCTTGCGCCGTCTCATCGCTCTCGGCGAGCGATACGCTGCCGAGCATGGATGCCTACCTCGCCGTCGTCAGCAAGCGCGAGGTGCGCCGCTACGACTCGCGGCCGCTGGGGGAGGACGCCGAGCGGCGGATCCTCGAGGCGGGCCGCGTCGCGGGCAGCTCGAAGAACCGCCAGGCGCGGCGCTTCGTCGTGCTGCGCGACCGCGAGTTCGTCGAGGAGGCCGCGCAGAGCGTGTACGAGCCGCAGAACATCCGCGGTGCCGCGCTCGTCGTGGCGATCGTCGTCGGCGGCAAGGGCCCGACCGCATTCGACGCCGGCCGGGCAGCGCAGAACATGATGCTCGCGGCGAGCAACGACGGGATCGGGTCGAGCCCGAACGGCATCGCCGATGCCGAGCGGCTCGCCGCCGCGGTCGGTCACGAGCGCGACGAGTCCGTGGCGATCGTGCTGACGTTCGGCTACCCGGCGCGGCCGCGTGACCCCGAGGCGCGGTCAGCGCAGGAGTGGATCGCGAGCGCCGATCGCAAGTCCTACGAGGAGCTCGTCGAGGAGCGCTAGCGCGCGGGCGGCTTCGTGTCGTCGGCGGAGCGAGGGGTGGGACGCGAAACGTCCAACATGCCGTCGTTTCTCGTCACACCCCCTGGTGCGGGGCCGGGGTTCGCCCTCTCTGCGCCGTCCATCGCGCAGGTCTGCGCGCGGATCGGTAACGAATCACGCGCGCGCGGACGCCGGACGCCGGGGCGGTCTACGGTGACTCGTCATGCGGCTGCGCGCTCTCGTATCCCTCGTCTGCCTGCTGCTCATACCGACCGCGGCCGCCAGCGCCGCCGACCGCTGGCGGCGTCCGGTTGCCGGCTCGGCGCTGCGCACGTTCTCCGTGGCCGCGGATCGCTTCGCCCGCGGCCAGCATCGTGGGGTGGACCTTGGCGCGCCGCTCGGAGCCGCCGTGCGCGCGGCGTGCGGGGGGCGCGTGAGCTTCGCCGGCAGCGTGCCCGGCGGTGGGCGGACGGTGAGCGTGCGCTGCGGTCGTTTGAGCGCGACCTACCAGCAGCTCGGCTCGATCGCGGTGCGCCGCGGTGCGCTCGTGCTCCCCCGCACGCAGTTGGGGACGGTCGGTCGCTCGCGCGACCCGCGCACGCGCCGACCGCATGTTCACCTCGGCGCCCGAATCGTGAAAAGCGGGCGCTACGTCGATCCGCTGTCGCTGATCGGCAGCGACCCACCGGCGATACCCACGCTGCCGCCGGGGGCGCGAGGCGTACGCGGCCGCGCTCCGCTCGGACCCGCGCCGGCGCGACCCGCGGTGGAGCGCGCGCCTGCGCCTGCCCAGCGCCGGGCGCCTCAACCCGCGCCTGCGCCCGCCCACCGCCCGGCGGCCCAGCCGGTTCCGGGCCTGCAGCCGACCGGCGCGCCCACGCCCGGCTCCTCTGCCGCCTCACTGCCGTGGACGGTCTGGCTCGGCCTGCTGTCCGTCGGGCTGGCGCTGCCGCTCGGCGGACTGGTCACGGTGCGCCGGCGCCGTCGCCGCGCCGCCGCTCCGCTGCTCCGCGCCACCTCGTAGTTGCGCGCGCGGGGCCGGCGGTGCCTCACAGGTAGCCTGCGCCAGCGATGTCCTTCTACGTCACGACGCCGATCTATTACGTCAACGCGGCGCCTCATCTGGGCCATGCGTACTCGACGATCGCGGCCGATGTGATGGCCCGGCACATGCGCCAGCGCGGCGAGGACGTCTTCTTTCTGACCGGGGTCGACGAGCACGGTGAGCCGGTCGCGCTGGCGGCCGACAGCGAGGGCGTCACGCCGCAGGAGCTGATCGATCGCAACGCGCCGCGCTTTCAGGACCTGATGCCGCGTCTGAACGTGTCCAACGACTTCTTCATCCGCACGTCCGACCCCGAGCACATGGCGCGCTCGCAGGAGGTGCTCAGCCTGATCCGCGACAACGGACACGTCTACGAGGGCGTCTACGAGGGCTGGTACTGCCCGCGCTGCGCGGACTTCAAGACCGACGCCGAGGCGGGCGAGGACCACACCTGCCCGATCCACAGGATCCCGCTGACGCGCGAGAAGGAGGAGAACTACTTCTTTGCACTGTCGGCCTTCCAGGACGACCTGATCAAGCTCTACGACGAGCAGCCGGCCTTCGTCATGCCGCGCCATCGCTACAACGAGGCGCGCGCGTTCATCGAGTCCGGGCTGCAGGACGTCTCGCTGAGCCGCTCGACGCTGACCTGGGGCGTGCCGGTGCCGTGGGACGAGACGCACGTATTCTACGTCTGGTTCGAGGCGCTGCTGAACTACTACACGGCGCTGTCCTACGCCAAGCCCGGCGAGGACCTCACCGAGCGCTTCTGGCCGGCGCAGTTTCACATCATCGGCAAGGACATCCTCAAGTTCCACGCCGTCTTCTGGCCGGCGATGCTGATCGCCGCCGGCCTGCCGCTGCCCGAGCATCTGTTCGTCCACGGCTTCTTGCTGATGCGCGACGACGCGGGCGAGGAGCACAAGATGAGCAAGTCGCTTGGCAACGTGCTCGACCCGTTCGTCGTCATGGACGAGTTCGGCACCGACGCGCTGCGTTACTACTGCATGCGCGAGGTCTCCTTCGGCCACGACGGCTCGGTCTCGGCCGCCGGCTTCGCCGCGCGCTACGAGTCCGAGCTGGCCAACGACTTCGGCAACCTCGCCAGCCGCACGATCGCGATGGTGCACCGCTACCGCGACGGCACCGTGCCCGCCGTCGACCCGGACCCGCAGCTCGCCGGCGACATCGACAGCGCCGCCGCCGAGGTCAGCGAGCTGCTCGACCGCGCCGACCTGTCGGGCGCACTGGATGCCGCCTGGCAGCGCGTGCGCCGGCTGAACCGCTTCGTCGAGGAGCAGGCGCCGTGGACGCTGGCCAAGGACGATGCGCGCGCCGCGGACCTCGACCGCGTGCTCGTCTCGCTCAGCGAGGGACTGCGCGTGATGGCGGTCGTGCTGCACCCGTGGATGCCCGAGACGACCGGCAAGCTGCTCAGCGCCCTCGGCTCCGAGGACGTCGCACTCGAGGGCGCGCGGATGCAGAGCGGCCGGCTCGGCGCGATCTCAAAGCTCGACCAGCTCTTTCCCAAGCCGCAATAGGCTCGGAGCGGCGGCGACGACTGATGATCGACAGCCACACCCACCTGCATGTCTGCAAGCCCGACGACGCCGAGCTCGTCGCCGCCGCGGCCGATGCCGGCGTGACGCGGATGCTGACCGTCGGCACGAGCGGCGCCGCCTGCCGCGAGGCGCTGCAGGCCGCCGAGCGCTTCCCGCAGGTGTTCGCCGCGATCGGCCGCCATCCCAACGAGGCAGCCGGCTTCGACGACGCCGACCTCGCCGAGCTCCGCGCGCTCGCCGAGCACCCGCGCTGCGCCGCGATCGGCGAGACGGGCCTGGACTACTTCCGCGACTACGCTCCGCGCGCCGACCAGGAGCGCGCCTTCCGTGGGCAGATCGATCTCGCGCGGGAGCTGGGCAAGCCGCTGGTCATCCACACACGCGCGGCCGAGGACGACACGCTCGACACGCTGCGCGCGCACGCCGGCGACGTCACGGTGATCCTGCACTGCTTCACGATGGCCGCTCGCCTCGACGAGTGCGTCGAGCAAGGCTGGTGGATCTCGTTCGCCGGCAACGTCACCTACCCCAACGCGAACGAGCTCGCCGATGCCGCAGGGCATGTTCCCGACGCGCGACTGCTGGTCGAGACCGACGCCCCCTACCTCACACCGCAGGCCGTGCGCAAGGAGCGCAACCAGCCGGCCTTCGTCGCGCACACGGCGCGCTTCGTAGCCCAGCAGCGCGGGATCGAGTACGAGGCGCTCGAGGCGCTCGTCGAGCGCAACGCCCGGGAGCTGTTCGGGTGGTGAAGGACCCGCTCGCCGCCGCTGCCGACGGCCCCGCCGGCGCCCCGACCCAGCCGAGCTTGCGCAGGCTGCGCGAGTTCGGCGTGCGGCCCAAGCGCCAGCTGGGCCAGAACTTCCTCATCGACTCGAACATCCTCGGCGTCATCGAACGCGCCGCCGAGCTGACCGGCGACGACGTTGTGCTCGAGATCGGCGGCGGCCTCGGCGTGCTGTCCGAGTACCTGGCCCCGCGGGTCGCGCACCTGCACGTCGTCGAACTCGATCGCGCGCTCGAGCACGCGCTGCGCGATGCCATCGACCCGTTTGCGAACGTCACGCTGCACATCGCCGACGCCATGCGCCTCGACCTGCGGGCCCTGCGCCCGGCGCCGACGAAGGTCGTCGCGAACCTGCCCTACGGGATCGCCGCCGGCGCGATCCTGCGCACGATCGAGCAGTTGCCCGCTGTGCTGCGCTGGGTCGGCATGATCCAAAAGGAGGTCGGCGAGCGTCTCGCCGCCGCGCCCGGAGGTGCCGCCTACGGGCTACCGTCGGTGCTCGCCCAGCTCGCGTGCGACGTGCGGGTCCTGCGGCCCGTCGCACGTACGGTCTTCGCACCGGTGCCGAACGTCGACTCGGTGCTTGTCGGGCTGGCGCGCACCGGCCCGGCGGCCGAGCCGGCGCTCAGCGAGCTGGCCGGCGCCGCGTTCGCCCATCGCCGCAAGGCGCTGGCGGGATCGCTCGCGCTCGCGCCCGGTGCCCCACCGGGCCTGCGCGAGCGCGCGCGCGAGGCGCTGGTGGCGCTCGGTCATCCCGCGGACGCGCGCGCCGAGCGCTTGGCGCCGGAGGACTTCCGCGCCCTGCACGAAATGCTGAGCGCGTGACCGACTTCTCGACCGCGGCGCCGGCCAAGGTGAACCTGTGCCTGTTCGTCGGTCCGACGACCGCCGACGGTCGGCACGAGATCGTGACGGTGGTGGACTCGCTGACGCTCGCCGACGACGTGCGCATGACGGTCGGCGCCGACGGGCTCGACGCCGACCACGTTGTGTGCCCCGGGGTCGAGGGCCCGAACCTCGCCGCCGCCGCGCTGGCGGCCTTTCGCGAGCGCACGGGCTGGGATGGGCCGCCGGTGCGCGTGCAGATCACCAAGCGCATCCCGATCGCCGGCGGCATGGCGGGCGGCTCGGCCGACGCGGCCGCGGTTCTGCGGATGGCGGCCGCCGCGGCCGGCATCGACGACCCGCGGCTGCTTACGGAGATCGCCGCCACGCTCGGCTCGGACGTCCCCAGCCAGGTCCGCGGTAGCCTCCAGCTCGCCACCGGCAACGGCGACCAGGTGCGCCCGCTGCCGCGCTACGAGCTTTACACCGCGCTCGTGCTGCCTGTCGACGCCGAGCTCTCGGCCGCGGCGGTGTACGCTGAGGCCGACCGGCTCGGCATCCCGCGCGAGCGACTCGAGCTGGCGCGTGCGCTGACGCGAACGCAGGCCGCGCTGTCCTCCGAGACGCTGCTCGAGAAGGTTCACAACGACCTCCAGGAGGCGGCTCGCTCGCTGTGCCCGCAGATCGACGAGGCGCTCGACGCGGCGCGCCGCGCCGGCAGCGACGCGGCGCTCGTGAGCGGGTCGGGACCGACCGTCGTCGCGCTGTTCTTCGCTGGCGAGCACCGCGAGCGCGCGGCCGCCGGACTCGCGGCGCTCGAGGCCGACGGTCGCTCGCCGGCCGCGATTCTCGCCGAGCCCGCAGCGCGATTGGACTAGTCCGCGAGCGCTTCGTCAGCGCTCTGCGTCACAATCTGCGCTGATGAGCAACAGCGGACCGACGTATCTGGTGGCCATCAGCTGTGGCGTGTTCGCGCTCGCTGCCTTTATCTGGTTCATCGCCATGCCCACCTGGAACGCGTACAGCAAGATGTGGGAGCGCATCGCGGCGAGCTTTCTGTCGCTGTACGTCCTCGCGGCGCTGCTCCTGGTCGGAGGCCTCGGCGGCGCGTTGATCGCGTACTACTGGGATCAGATCGCGGCGTGACGTTCCGTCCCGTCTCGGGCAGCTAGCCGTGGCCATGACCAGCCCCAAGCAGCGAAATCCGGGGCTCGACCTCGACGCGCTGGATGCGATCACCGCGGCGGTCGAGTCCGGCGCGGGGCTACCGGACGTCGTGCGCGCCGCGGCCAAGGCGCTCGAGGCCAGCCTCGTGCTGCTCGACCGCGCCGGTTCGGTGCTCGCCGTGGCGGCGCGCTCGCCGGCTGACGAGCGCTCGCTGCTCGATGGTGCCGCCGGCGTGCTTTCGATCGAGCTGCGCGTCGCCGACGCGACCGTCGGCCAGCTGCGGATGCGCGCACGCGTCGAGCCCGGCCCGGCGCTGGTCCGCCTCGTGACGACGCTCGTGGCGTCCGAGGTCGAGCGCGTGCGCGCGCCGGTGCGCGCATCGCAGGAGGCCAGCAGCGCGTTCCTGCACGCGCTTCTCGAGCGCGAGCTCGACGACGGCGATGAGTTGATCGCCCGCGCGGCGGAGCTCGGCGTCGACCTCGCCGAGGGCGGTAGCTTCCTGATGGCGCGCGTCCACACGCACGCGCCGGCCGAGGAGGGCTGGCGCCCGCGCGTGCTCGCGATCGCCGAGCGCGGCGCGCGGGCCGTGGTTCCCACGGCGATCGCCGCGCCCGCGCGGCGCGAGTCGCCGGCAGCCGAGATCGTCTTGCTGATCCCCGGCGACGACGACGCGCTCGCCAAGCGCGCCGCCGACGGCCTGCTGCGCGAGCTGCAGTCCGCGCTGCCCGGCCACAGCTTCGCGCTCGGGCGCAGCCGCGTCGCGGCCGATCCGCTCGACCTGCACCGTGCCGGCAACGAGGCGCTGCTGGCCGTCAACGTCGCCGAGGGCGACGAGGAGCACCCGCTGCTGGCCTTCGAGCAGACCGGCGCCTACCGTCTGCTGCTGTCGGCGATGAGCGAGGACCCCGCCGAGCTGCAGCGCTTCTATGCCGAGACCGTCGAGCCGCTCGCCGCCTACGACGACCAGTACGAGACCGACCTCGTCCGCACCGTCGAGGCGTTTCTCGACAACGACGGCAACGTCGCGGGCACGGCCCAGAAGCTCTTCACCCACCGCCATACGATCCGCTACAGGCTCGAGCGCGTGCGCGAGCTGTCGGGCCTGGACGTCGGCTCCACCGACGGCCGCGAGAAGCTGTCGCTGGGGCTCAAGGCGATGCGGGTCCTCGGCGTCGCCGCGCCCGCCGGTCCGGCGACCGAGCCGGGCACCGGCGCCGGGCGCGTTCCGCGCCGGTAGCGACCGCGATCAACCATCTAGGATCCCGCGCCATGCGCATCGGCATCCTCACCGGCTCGGGCAGCTACGCGCTGCCGGGGATCGAGGCCGACGGCGAGGCCGAGCTGGTGCGGACACGATTCGGCTCGGCTCCGGTCACGAGCGGGCGCTTCGCGGGCGTCGACGTGCTGCACCTCTCGCGCCATCGCCCCGACCACGAACTGCTCTCCAGCCAGGTCACCCACCAGGCGAACATCACGGCGCTGAAGGAGTGCGGCGCCGACGCGATCCTGTCGGTGACCGTGTGCGGCGCGCTGGACTCTTCGTTGGCGCTGGGCAGCCTCGTCGTCTTCGACGACATGCATTTCCTCGCCAACCGCCTGCCCGACGGGTCGCTCTGCACGCTGTTCACCGAGCCGGGTGAGCAGGGCCGCGGCCACTGGATCTACGACCGGCCGTTCTCCGAGCCGCTGCGCCGAGCGCTCGTGGAGGGCGCCAAGGAGATGGGCCACCACGTGCGTGAAAGTGGCTGCTACGGCCACGTCGACGGCCCGCGATTCAACACCCGCAGCGAGATTCGGCTGCTGCGAAACGCCGGCGTGACCGTCGTCAGCCAGACGGCTGGGCCTGAGATCGTGCTGGCCGGCGAGGCCGAGATCCCGTACGCGCTGATCGGCTACGTGACCGACTACGCCAACGGCGTGTCGACCGAGTCGACCCCCGTCGAGGAGCTGACCCGCCTGATCGACGCCAGCGGCGAGAGCTTCGAGAGCACCCTCGCCGCTGCGGTTGCGAAGATCGACGCGGACGCGCTCGAGCCGGTCGGCACGTTCTTTCGCTTCGACTGACCCTGGAAGTGGGTTCGAAGCTGAGGAGCCAGGGATCGAACCCGGTCTTCATGGACCAAAACCATGCGTGCTGCCGATTACACCACTCCTCAACGAGTGCGGCCCCAAGCCTAATGGGGGCGCGAGGCCTCAGGCAATCCTCGATGACCGGCAGGCGACGGAGGCTCTTCGCCTTCTTCAATCGGGCTGCACCGTGCGCGCGGTGGCTCAGCGCTTCGGCACGAGCGTGTGGTGCGTCTACGACCTGAGGCTCGGGCGCACGCACCGGCATCTGGCTCGTCCACTCGCACCGCCTTAGCTGCGCCTATCGTTACTCCCATGCCAGGCCTCACCGTCGTGATCCTCGCCGCGGGCCAGGGCACCCGAATGCGCTCGCGCGTCCCAAAGATGCTCCATGACCTCTGCGGCCGGCCGCTTGTGGGCTGGCCCGTCGCGGCGGCGCAGGAAGCGGGCGCCGACACGGTCGTCGTCGTCGACTCGCCGGACCAGGCGCTTGAGGGCCATCTTGCGGACGGTGTCATCGCGGTGGTGCAGCCCGATGCCGATGGGACCGGCGGCGCTGTCCGGGCCGCGTCGGAGCAGATCGATCCCGACTCGATCGTCGTCGTGCTGCCGGGCGATGGGCCGCTCGTGACCGCGCACGCGATCGCTGAGCTCCTCGTCGCCCACACCGCAAACGCCGCCGCCGCCACCATTGCTACCGCGGTCTTCGACGATCCCACAGGCTACGGCCGGGTCATCCGCGACGAGGACGGCAACGTCGAGCGCGTGGTCGAAACGAAGGTGGACGGTGACGCGACGCCTGAGCAGCTCGTGATCCGTGAGATCAACACCGCGATCTTTGCCTTCGACGGCGCCGCTCTGCTCGAGGCGCTCGCGGCGCTCACGCCCGACAACGCGCAGGGCGAGCTCTATCTCCCCGACGTCCTGCCCGCGCTGCGCGCCGCCGGCCACACCGTCTTCGCCCACGACATCGGCGACCCCAACATCGCGCTCGGCGTCAACGACCGCGTCCAGCTCGCCCAGGTGCGCGCCGTCGCGCAGGCGCGGATCCACGCCGAGCACGGTCGCAACGGCGTCACGATCGTCGATCCCGCATCGACCGTGGTCGAGGTCGGCGTCCGGCTCGGCGAGGACACGATCGTCGAGCCCAGCTCGTTCCTGCGCGGCTCGACGAGCGCCGGGCGCGCCTGCCGAATCGGTCCGCTGACGACCCTGATCGACGCCACGATCGGCGACGAGGTCAAGGTCCCGCACTCCTATCTCACGCAGTGCGAGGTTCGCGACGGCGCGACGATCGGTCCGTTCGCCTACCTGCGCCCCGGCGCGCTGCTGCGCGAGCAGTCCAAGGCCGGCACATTCGTCGAGATCAAGAACTCCGACATCGGCGCCGGCAGCAAGGTGCCGCATCTGTCCTACATCGGCGACGCCGACATCGGCGAGGACGTCAATCTCGGCGCGGCGACGATCACCGCCAACTACGACGGCGTCAACAAGCACCGCACGACGATCGGCGACCGCGTGCGCACCGGCGTCGACACGACGCTCGTCGCGCCGGTCACGCTCAACGACGACGCCTACACCGCTGCGAACTCGGCGATCACGAAGGACGTCCCGCCCGGGGCGCTCGGTATCGCGCGCGAGAAGCAGTCCAACATCGAGGGATTCGCAGATCGCAAGCGCCGGAGCGCCGATTAGACTTGGCGCCGGATGAGCGCGGTGCACACGCAGTCGCAATCCCTGCTTTCGACTCGCCTGGAGCTGGGCTACGACAAGAACCTGATGCTCTTCTCGGGTCGGGCGAACCCGGCGCTGGCCGCGAGGATCGGCGACAAGCTGGGCGTCTCGCCCGGCCCGGTCGAGCTCAAGACGTTCTCAAACGGCGAGGTCTACTGCCGCTACGGCGAATCGATCCGGGGCGCCGACGTCTTCCTCGTCCAGCCGACGTGCGCCAACCCCGCGCTCGGCCTGTCGCCCAACGACGCCTTCATGGAGTTGCTGCTGATGATCGACGCGGCCGTCGGCGCCAGCGCGCATCGCGTGATCGCGGTCATGCCATGGTTCGGCTACAGCCGCCAGGACAAGAAGTCCGCGCCGCGTGAGCCGATCTCCTCGCGTCTGGTCGCGCGCATGCTCGAGCGCGCGGGGGCCGACCGCGTCCTGACGATGGACCTGCATGCCGGCCAGATCCAGGGCTTCTTCTCCAAGCCGGTCGATCACATGACCGCGCTGTTCATCCTCACCCAGCATTTCCGCGATCTCGGCCTCGAGGATCTCGTCGTCGTTGCGCCGGACGCCGGCCGCGTCAAGCTCAACAAGAAGTTCGCCTCCAAGCTCGGCGCCGACCTCGCGATACTCGACAAGGAGCGCCCCGCCCACCAGGTTGCCGAGATCGGCTACGTGATCGGTGACGTCAAGGGCAGAACGGCGGTCATCGTCGACGACATGATCGATACCGCCGGCACGCTGAAGGTCGCCGGCCAGACGGTCCTCGACGCGGGCGCGACCGCGGTCTACGCCGCCGCGACGCACCCGATCCTCAGCGGCAATGCCTACGACAACCTCGCCGCCGGCGGTTTCGAGCAGATCGTCGTCACCGACACGATCCCGCTGCGCCCGGGAGCGCCGGAGAACATCACGGTCCTCTCGTGCGCCGATCTGCTGACCGACTCGATCCGCAGCATCTTCAGCGACAGCTCGGTCAGCGATGTCTTCGGCGGGGAGAACCAGCTCTTCTGAGCGCGCAGCCGTCACCGGCGGTCACGTTGATGGACCGCCTCGGCCTGACCGACGACGAGCTGTGCGGCGTGCTCGCCGTCGACCCGCTCGCGGTGCTCACCAACGAGCTCGACCACCGTCCCGAGCTCGCGATCCTGCTCGATCTGACGGCCGAGGCCGCTGAGCGGGTCGGGGACGGCATCCTCAGGCGCTGGCTGCGCCGCCGGGGACCGACCGGGATCCCGCTCGATCATCTCCTGGCACGCGACTTCGGCGCCTTCGAGGACGACCTGACCGTGCTCGCGCAGCGCGGATTCGTGCTCAAGTAGCGGCGCCAGGAGGTCGCCGGTTCCGGCGACCGGATGCTCGAGTAACGTCGCCAGGAGGTCGCCGGTTCCGGCGACCGGATGGCGAAACGGGTCTACTCCCTCTCGGGGCGCTTCTCGCCCGGCCAGATGCCGGTCAGCCAGTAGAAGCCCTTCGCGCCGCTGCGGTTGACCACGGCCTTCGTGACGGCGAACGTCGCACCCTGAACGGCGACCGCAGCGAGCAGCTTGCCCCACGACGTCTCCTTCGTCGTCGGCTTCGGCGGCTCGCGATCATCGATGTGGCCCCAGACCTGGTTGAAGACCTGGCGCGCGATGAGCGCCGCAGTGACGCTGACGATCAGTCCGAACGGCTTGTACAGAATCTTCATCGTTGGTCCAGTGTGGTCGTCATTTGCCGGGGATACCCTTGTGCGCTAAGAATGACTCTCCCAGCGGAAGGGGCTCGACATGGACGAAGCCGATGATCTTCTCCAGCGTGCGCTGATCGACGCGGAGGCTAGCGCGTCCGTAGCCCTCAAGGTCGCCGACCTCGCCCTGTCCGACGCGCTGACGGTCATCTTCCACGGCCGGCGCGACCTCGGCACGCTGCAGACCTACGTGGCAAACGGCGGCCGCGAAGCCGGGTCTGCCATCACCGCCTCCGAGCTGCTGCGCGTCCCCTGCGACCTCGACCTCGGTGAGGCCACGACGCGCGACGAGGCCGAGGAGCTCTACGCGCGCCAGGCGCGCGATCTGCGCGACGCGATCGTCGCCGCCGACACCGTGCTCGCGATCTGGGCCGGTCCGCTGGCCGCCGCGACCGGCGGCGACATCGGCGTGGAGCGCTCGATCGAGCTCGGCGTGCGCCTGCCCGCGCACCGCCTGATGCCGCTCGCCTTGACCGCGCCCGAGCGGCGGCTGCTCGTGGCGGCGGTGTGCGGCGCGCGCACGCTGGCCGAGGGCCGCCCGCCACTGGGCATCGTCTGCGCCCAGCAGGATCTCGCGCACGTCTATCCGCTCTCCGACGACCCCGAGCGCTGCCTGGAGGACTTCGAGCAGCGCGCCGCCGAGCACGCCCGCCAGACCGCCGAGCGCCTCGATCACCAGGAGGCCTCCGTGCAGCGCTTTCTGGAACTCAACGGCGACGACTTTCACCGCACCGGCTGAGGCCTGGGCCGGGGAGGCCACAATGGGCGCGTGAAACGCGTCCTGATCGGCGCCGGCATCCTCGTCTTCCTGGCCATCAGCCTGCTCGTCGGGCGCTGGCTGAACACCGATTCGGTCGAGCGGGGCATGGTCGTCGACCTGCTGCGCGCGCAGGCGCGCGGCGACGCGCCAACTATGCTCGAGCGGCTGCGCTGCCCCGACGCGGCTTGCGTCCGCCAGGCGCGCGAGAACGCCCGTAAGCTGCGCGCCCCCGGCGAGCTGAAGATCGTGCTGTACCAGTCGGGCACTGCTCACGCGCTCTCGTCGCGGACCGAGCCGGGGCGCGTGGTGTGGATTACGCCGGGCCGGCTGACGACGGTGCAGTGCGTGCTCGTGCGCCGTGAGGGGAGCGCGATCGCCGGCGCGTCGGTTACGCTGCTGCGCGTCAGCGCCCCGATCGGCCGCGAGTCCAGCTGTCCGTGAGGTGATCTGCGCAAATCCAGCGCTGAGGGGTGTTGCGCCCGACGATCATGCACAACTGCCGCCAACTCGCCCTCCTGTCCGCGGCCTTCGCCGCGCTCGCAGTGCTGGCGGCACCGGTCACGCCGGTACGCGCCGCCGACGGCGTGACACGCGGAGGCGCCACCTTCGAAGGCCCCAGCACCCGCTACCTGCTCGGTGGTGACTGGCTCTTCCGTCTCGACCGCGAGGACGTCGGCGTCGCGCAGAACTTTCAGTATCAGGTGGCGACCGATGGCTGGAAGGCGACGACGATCCCCAATGCCTGGAACGCCGGCGACGACTCGCCAGAATCGATGATCGGGACGGTCGGCTGGTATCGCAAGGACTTCCGGCTGCCCGATTCCCGCAGCAAGATGGATTGGATCGTGCGCTTCGAGTCGGTCAACTACCGCGCGAAGATTTGGCTCAACGGCAAGCCGGTCGGGCGCCACACCGGCGCGTTCCTGCCGTTTGAGCTGAGGCTCACGGACCGCGCGCTGAAGCGCAACGGAGTCAACCGGCTCGTCGTTCGCGTCGACAACCGCCGCGGCCCCGGCGACTTCCCGCCGTCCGGATTCTCCAGTGCGGGCGACCCCACCGGCGGCTGGTGGAACTACGGCGGCCTGTTGCGCGAGGTCTATCTGCGGCGCGTGGACAAGCTCGACATCGCGAACGTCCTCGTGCGTCCGAGGCTTCGGTGCGCGAAGTGCACCGCGAGCGTGCTTGCGCGCGTCACCGTACGCAGCTTCGCCCCGCGCAAGACGCGTGTGAGCGTCAGCGGGAATTTCGGCAACCGACGACTGCGCTTCCGCACGAAGACCGTCGGCGGCGGGCGCTCCGCTGTTTTCGAAGCCAGGGTCAAGCTGCGCCGCCCGCGCCTGTGGTCGCCCGACCAGCCACGCCTTTACCGCGCGCGCTTCACGGTTCGTGCCGGCGGGCGCAAGCTTCAGGGCTACAAGCTGCGTACCGGCGTGCGCTCGCTGAAGATCACCGACGGGCGTCTGCGCCTCAACGGCAGGCTGGTCCACCTGCGTGGCGCCGGCCTGCACGAGGACGACAAGCAGGTCGGCTTCGCGCTTGACAACGGGCGCCGCTGGGCGCTCATTGCCCAGGCAAAGGAGCTCGGCGCGACCGTCATCCGCGCCCACTACCCGCTGCATTCCCGGATCCACGAGCTCGCTGACAGCCGCGGCCTGCTGGTCTGGTCGGAGGTCCCCGTCTACAACTTCAAGACGTCGGAGCTGAGGCGGTCCGTCGTTCGCAGGCTTGCCGTCAGGCAGGTCGAGGAGAACATCATCACCAACCGCAACCACCCATCGATCCTCGTGTGGTCGTTCGGCAACGAGCTGGCATCCCGTCCGGGGTCGACGCCGCACTCCTACTTCAGGCGCGCCGCCAAGAAGGCGAAGCGCCTGGACCCGGGTCGCCCCGTGGGACTGGCGATCAACGGCTATCCCGCCGCCGGCTGCCGGCGGCAGTACGGGCCGCTGGACGTCATCGGGGTCAACAACTACTTCGGCTGGTACCTCGGCCCCGGCGGTCAGCTCATCGACCGCAACGGGCTGGGACCCTATCTCGACCAGGTCCGCCGCTGCTACCCACGCAAGGCGATCATCGTCTCGGAGTTCGGTGCTGAAGCCAATCGCCCCGGCCCGGTCACGGAGAAGGGCACGTTCGAGTTCCAGCAGGACTTCGTCCGCTTCCACCTCGCCGTGTATGCATCCAAGCCGTGGCTGAGCGGCGCGCTCTACTGGGCGCTGCGGGAGTTCCGCGTGCGGCCCGGCTGGGCGGGAGGCAACCCGCTGCCGAGCCCGCCGTTTCACAAGAAGGGCCTGCTGGACTTCGACGGCGCGAAGAAGCCGGCCTGGTTCGACGCCCAGGCGAACTTCAAAGCGACCAACCAGCTCGGCCGCTGAGCCGGGCGCGCACGCCCCGGAAGGGCGGCGGGGTTCGCTACCCTTCGCCGTCGCCGTGGCTTCCCAGAGCACCAAGCTTTCGATCGCTGCGCGGACCTCCGAGGGGTCGCGCGCCACGCGCCGGCTGCGCCGTACCGGCCGCGTGCCCGGTGTGCTGTACGGCGGCGGGGGCGACCCGCTCGCCTTCAGCGTGAACGCGCGCGAGCTGCGCCATGCGCTGGCAGGTCGCGGCGCCGTGCTCGAGGTCGGCCTCGACGGCGACAGCGCGCCGGCCGTGCTCAAGAGCGCCCAGTATCACCCGGTGCGCGGCGAGACGATGCACGTCGACCTGCTGCGCGTGAACCTTGACATCGCGATCCACGCGCTGGTGCCGCTCGAGCTGACCGGGGGGGAGGACGCACCCGGCGCCAAGGAGGGCGGCGTGCTCGAGCACGTCACGCGCGAGCTGAACATCGAGGCGCTGCCGACCGCGATCCCCGAGTCGATCGTGCTCGACGTCTCGGAGATGCAGATCAACGACACCCTCACGCTGGCCGCCGTCACGGCGCCTGCGGGCGTCACGCTGCTCGACGATGTCGAGGAGACCGTCGTCGCGACGCTCACGCCGCCGCGGCTTGAGACCGAGGACGACGAGATCGAAGAAGAGACCGAGCTCGTCGGCGAGGCTGGCGCGGAGGGCGAGGCGCCGGCCGAGGACGCCGACGGCTCCGCCGACGGCGAGTAGCAGCAGTGGGTCTCTAGGACTCTCGGTGCGGCTGCCCGGCCGCCGCGGAGCGGGCGCACCGGCGCCGGTCGACTGGCTCGTCGTGGGTCTCGGCAACCCGGGCACGCGCTACACCGGCACGCGCCACAACATCGGCTTTGAGGTCGCCGACCTGCTCGCCCAGCGCTGGGAGCTGCCGCGCGCCAAGGAGAAATACCGCGGCCTGCTGACCCAAGGACGCACGGGCCCGGGCGGCCCGCGCGTCGCGCTGCTGCTCCCCCAGACCTACATGAACGACGCCGGCACGTCGGTCGGTCCCGCGCGCGGCGCGTACAAGCTGGCGCTCGAGCGCGTGCTCGTCCTGCACGACGAGATCGACGTGCCCTTCGGCGACGTGCGCACACGCGTGGGCGGCGGCCTCGCCGGCCACAACGGCCTGAAGTCGCTCAAGGCCGAGCTCGGCGGCGCGGACTTCACGCGCGTGCGCATCGGCGTCGGGCGGCCCGACAGCACCGATCCCGAGATCGTCTCCGCGCACGTGCTCGGCTCCTTCAGCGAGCCCAAGCGCGACGTCGCCGAGCTCGTCGACCGCGCGGCCGCGGCCGCGGAGGCGATCGTGCTCGGCGAGCGCGAGCCATAGCGCGCATCACCAGTCGCTGGTCACCTGACGCGAATGGCCTCGCAGCGCTTCTTGCCGTCGACTCGATCGATGCGTGCACTGTCGCGGCCGGGACCGCAGTCGATCTCGTCACGGGTTGCGTCGGCGGAGCGCACGCGGTCTGTGCCGGCGCCGCCGAAGAGCCGGTCGCGGCCCTTGCCGCCTAGCTTCTGTTCGTCGAGCAGGTCGTTGCCCGAGCCACCATCGACGCGGTCTCGGCCATCGCCGCCGCCGCTGCGATCGTTCCCGCCGCCCCCGCGTACGTCGTCGTTGCCGGCGCCGCCCAGCAGCAGGTCGTTGCCGTGCTCGCCTAAGAGCCGGTCCTTGCCGGCTCCGCCTGCCGGTTTCACGCACCGACCTCGGCCGGCGAGCCGGCGGCAGCCGCCGCCAGCGTGGAGCTGTCCGACTGCAAGCTGTCCGCGCGCCGTATGGCGCGCTCCGAGGCGCGCGCCTCGGCGTGCTCGGCAGCATGAGCAGCGCCCAGGGCTTCCTGCCTCCCATCCGTGGGGGTCTCTCCCGGGGCAGGGTACTCGATCGGCGATTGCAATCTGGACCCTTGGCGCGCGCGTGAATGTCCGGGCGCCCAGGCTTCACGGGCAGGGGCATGGCTCAGCCTAGACTGGATGGGCCCGGCCGCGCTCTGCGCGGTTGGTCTGCTTGCGATGTCGCTGCGCCCCCTCCTCACACACCTCACCGACGCTCCCGACGGCGCGACGCTCGCGCGCGAGGGTGGCCGCGCGTTCGTCTCCGCCTCGCTACGCCCCTACGTGCTGGCCGCGGTCGTCGACGAGGATCCCGGCCGGCCGGCGCTCGTCGTCGCCGGCGACGACCGCCATGCGCGTGACATCGCGGCCGATCTGCGCGCCTGGCTGCACCCCCGGCCGGTGCGCTTCTATCCGAGTCGCGGTGTCGCCTACGAGTCGCACCTGACGCCGCCGCCGCACCTCGTTGGCCTGCGCGTCGCCGCCCTGGACGCGCTGCTGGAGGGCCGGAGCGCAAACCGGGCCTCCGGCCCTGCCGGCGATGCGCCGGTCGTCGTCGTCTCCGCCGTCGCGCTCAGCGAGAAGGTCCCCGATCCCGCGTTGCGCCCGCATTCCTTCCGCCTGCGTGTCGGTGAGCTGCTCGATCTCGACGAGTGCATGGCCGAGCTCGTCGCCGCGGGCTACGAGCGCGTCGACCAGGTCGAGGACCGCGGCCAGTTCGCAGCGCGCGGCGGTCTGCTGGACATCTATCCCGCGACCGAGGACCGCGCCGTGCGCGTCGATCTGTTCGACATCGAGATCGAGTCGCTGCGCTGGTTTTCGACGTTCACGCAGCGATCGCTGGGGGAGACCGACGAGGTCGAGATCGCGCCGGCCGCCGAGCTCGCGGCCGAGTACCGCCCTGACTGGGGGTTAGCGGAGCGTGAGGGGGCGAATCCCCCTCGGATCGCGGCGCTCGAGTATCGAGAAAGAGGGCCGAAGGCCCGGTCTCTGGAGGCAGGAAGCCTCCAGTCCCAATCAGACGTGCCCGCTGGAAGCGGGCACGGGGACTCCTTTCCGGATGTTGCCGAGCTGCTGCCGGTGGACCGCTTCGAGGCTTTCCTCGACCTGGCGCCGGAGGCCGCCGTGCTGCTCGCCGCCGAGGAGGAGCTCGAGCCCGCGCTGGCAGATCACTGGCAGGACGTCTGCGCCGCCTTCCACGA
>Ga0136630_1000168_pt1 | contig 21805 bp, 15 predicted proteins | sample AntDrymUQ5682106_2_FD_105496 | JGI IMG/M metagenome (GOLD analysis project Ga0136630, IMG submission 105496) | Polar desert sand microbial communities from Dry Valleys, Antarctica - metaG UQ568 (21.06) | ecosystem: Environmental > Terrestrial > Soil > Desert | place: Antarctica: Dry Valley...
CAGCCACTTCTCGCCGAACCACACCCGCGGCCGGACACCCTGGGTCGCCAGCTCCTCGGTGCGCGTGTCCGTCGCCTGCTCGAACAGCGCGATGCGGGTCTCGTGGTGCAGCTGCTTGCCGAGGAAGAACGGCGAGTTGGCCCCCACGGCCACCAGCGGGGCTGACGCAATCTGCGCGGCGTTCCAGTAGGTGGCGAAGTCGTGCGGGTCGACCTGCAGGTGCAGCTGCATGGAGGTGCAGGCCGCCTCCATGACGATCGAGTTGGCGGTCGTCTCCAGCGTCTCGTCACCCTCGATGCGGATGAGGATGTCCTCGCCGCGGGCGGCGAGGATCATGTCGTTGAGCGCCTTGTAGCGGGGATTGGCCGACAGGTTCTGCTCGGTGACGTCGAAGTCGGTCAGGGTCGGCAGGATCCCGACGATCATGACGTGCGCGTCGAGGGTCTCGGCCATCGCGTGCGCGTGGTTCAGCGATCGGCGCAGACCCTGCTCGATCTCGCTGAAGCAGGTACCAGCCAGGCGCCGTGGCTTGACGTCGAACTCGACGTTGAACTGGGCCAGCTCGGTCTGGAAGTCACCTTCGGTGATGCGCTCCAGCAGCTTGGCGTTGACCGGCGCCGCATTGCCGTCGGCGTCGGTGATGTAGACCTCCATCTCGACACCGATGGTGCGCCGGCCGGTCTCGAACGCGCCCGCGTCGATCAGCTCGCGTAGCGCCGCCAGGTTGGCCTTGACCTTCTCCCGGTACCGGGTTCGGTCCTCCCGCGTGAACTCTGTGGTTTCGATGTCACGCCCCATGGGCGCCCCTCCATGCCAGATGGCTGGCCGAGAGTCTACGCAGGACGGCCACGGGCCAATCCCGGCTCAACTCGTGGAGTTGTTGAGGACCTCGCGAACGGGGATGGCGAACGAGGCAGTGACATCCCCGGCGTCAAGCGCCGCGTTGACCTGTGCCACCAGCGTTGCGACGAGTTGGGCGCGCTGGTCGTCGGACGCCGCGGCCAGCTCCTGCAAGTCCTGCCCCAGGTCGGCGGCGCCGGTTCCGGCGACCGTCTCGTCACCCGACAGCTCGACGAGGCCGGCGACGTCGAGATACTGCGTCAAGACGGTGCCGGTGGCGTTGGCGAACGCGTTGGCAGGTTCCGCGCCGCCGACGAGCTGGCGGGCCTGGCCGTACAGCTGCGCCGCTTGAGCGCCCCGCGTGGCGTCCTCGGGACCCTGCAGGACCGCCAGGCGTTCGGCCGACAGCTCGGAGTCGGGACCCGCCAGCACCGGTCGGGCCGCCACGCTGGCGACGAGCCCATCCACCGACAGCTCCTGGCGCAGGCGCTCCAGGGCCGCGGCCACGACCTCGGCGTCCAAGCGCAAGGCGGTGGCGTCCAACGTCGAAGCCGCTGAGCGGGTGCGGCCATGCAGGTCGACGATCTGCGCGCTGCGTTCGTCGGGTGCCAGGCCGTCGAGCGCGCTGAGGTCGGCGGCGAGCTGGGCGCCAGTGTCCCCCGCGCTTGCCGCGAACATCACCACGCCGTCCAGCGTCACCTCCGAGCGCAACGCGATTCTCGCGGTGGTGGCATAGCTGGACGCGACCTCACCCAGCGCTGCGCCAACCTGGGCGGCACCCACGACCGCCGCGGCGGCAGCGGCTCGGTCTGGTCCGCGCAGTGACCGCACCTCCAGCAACCGATCCCGACCAGACGGACCGGTCAGCAGCAGGTAGCTCTCGGCCAGCCCAGCCACACCGCGCAACGTCAGCAGCGGCTCCAACACCTTGCGTGTCGTGTAGGTCAGATCTCCAGCCAGCCGCCCCGCCACCGCCTCGCCGTAGATCCGGGCCACCTCGGCCTCGGCAGCGGCACCATCCAAGTCTTCGAGGCCGCGCAGGTCACCAGCGAACGCGGCACCCTCAACGCCGCCCTCCCGTTCGAGCAGTGCCGCCAGGCCGGCTGTCCCCGCCTCGGCGGCCATCACGTGGGTGATGGCGCCCGCGTAGGCCCGGCTGACTTCGCCGTCGCGCTGCGAGATCTTGGCGCTGTTGAGCACGTCTGCGGCGGCGGCAGCCCGCTCCTGCGCCTGGAGGTCGTCGACCTGCGCCACCGCGGCGATGGTGGCATCGGCGGCGGGACCGGCGACCTGCGGATCGGCCTCCGCAAGCGCGATCAACCCGGCGAGGCTCGTCTCGTCGAGCAGCGCGGCGATGGCCGGCTCGCTGAATGCGCGCGCCACCCTGCCTTGATCCGCCGCTGATTCGATCTCGCCGACGAGCAACGCCGCTTGCGTGGTGCGCTCGGCACTGTCCAGCGCGCCCAAACCCGCGATGCGGTCGGACAGCGCGGCGCCGTCGAGCCCCAGCTCGGCGGGGGCTGGGGTAGGCGATATCACCGGCGCAGGCGCCAAGAGGGCTCCCGACGCCGGCCCGGTCGGCGATGCGGAGGCCTGCGGCGACTCGCGGACCTGGGAGGGCTGGGGGTCGGCTGAGGGTCCTCCGGCGGCGAACAGCACCCATCCGGCCGTTGCGAGCAAGGCCCACACTGCGACGCCGGCGAGCACGGCCAGCCAAGGACCTCCCCACCGGACCCCCCGGACGGGTCCGGACGCAGGACGAAGCCGAGGACCCGGCCGCTGACGAGAAGATGGGCGAGGCTTGGTTGCCGGGCGGGTCGTCGGAGCTGGGCCGGCAGGTGCCGCTGGCGGCTCCGGGATCGTCAGGCTGTCGAGGAGGCTGCGCCGCATCGCCGGCGCATCCTCGAACCGGCGTCGAGGGTCCTTCTCCAGCGCCCGGTGCACCGCGACCATCAGCGCGACGGGCAGGTCGGGCCGCCGCCCTCCCAGTGGCGGCGGTCGCGACTCGACATGCGCCAGCGCCAGGGCCATCGCGTTGTCGTTGTCGAACGGCGGGGCGCCGGCCAGCATCTGGTAGAGCACGACGCCCAGCGAGTAAAGGTCGGAGCGCGGACTCACTGGCTGGCCGTTGACCTGTTCGGGCGACAGGTACCGAGGGGTGCCCAGGATCCTGTGCTCCCCTGTGATGGCCGCCGCCCGACTCAAACCCTTGGCGATCCCGAAGTCGGCGAGCTTCACCGCGCCGTCGTCGCTGAGCAGGATGTTGCCCGGCTTGACGTCGTGGTGGATGAGACCCTGGCGATGCGCCACCCCCAGTGCTTGCAGCACGTCGACGGCGATGTTCACCGCCTCGGCGGCTTCCATCGGCTTGCCGCCCTCCAGCACCTGCGCCAGCGACCGCCCTTGCACGTACTCCATCACGATGTAGGCCATGGAGCCGTTTTCGGCGACGTCGTAGACCGTGACGACGTGCGGGCTGGCCAGCTGCCCGGCAGCCTGCGCCTCGTTCAGGAAACGGGCCCGGGCATCGTCGTCGGAGACGTCGGCCAGCACCTTGATGGCGACCTGGCGATGCAGCAGCTCGTCGTGCGCTCGCAGCACGGTGGCCAGACCGGCGCCCAGCGTGCCTTGCAGCCGGTAGCGGCCCGCGAGCAGGCGATCGTCGGTACGCATGTCCCCCTCGTTTCCTTGCATCGGAAACGGTCCGCACCGACCCTGGCGAGCCCCGGCGGATCCCGACAGGCTACCGCCGCCAGGACAAGGCAGGAAGGCAACGACCAGACGACTCACTCCCGAAGCGGTCGCGCCCGGACTCGAACGCTGTCGGGCGGCGCCTACAGCAACGACAGCTGAGCTGCTGCGGCCGGCCCCGAGCCTCCGCCCGGGGTGGGTTCCTCGGCCACGGGCGAGCGGCGATCGTCGGGAAGGCCGCGCCATGAGGGCGGCACAGCCGGGCGACCATGTCGCTGCCAGGCCAACCGGCGCTGATCCGCCACGAACGCGCCAACGCCCCGGCGGTAGTCGGCGGGTGCGTCGCTGCGCCGGTACAGCGCCGCATAGCGGTCGACCAGCTGCGGGTGGTGCCGCTGCAACCACGGCCAGAAGATCTCCCGCACGCCAGGCCGCAGGTGCAGGACGATCGGCGTCACGTGCACGGCGCCCGCCTGCACCGCCGCGGCCACCACGCCCGCCAGCTGCGCCCGGTCGTCATTGAGCCCCGGCATGATCGGCGCGAGCATCACGCCAGTCGGGATGCCCGCCTCGTTCAACGCCCTGACGGCGGCCAGTCGAGCGCGCGGCGAGGGCGTGCCGGGCTCGGCCGTCCGCCACAGATCCTCGTCAAGCAGGCCGATGGTCAGGGCCGCCCCGACCGGAACGAGCTCGGCTGCCGCTTGCAGTGGCGCTAGGTCGCGGGTGATCAGCGTGCCCTTGGTCAGAATGGAGAAGGGGGTCCGGGCCTGGGCCAACGCCTCGATGACCTGCGGCATGAGCGCGTAGCGGCCCTCGCAACGCTGGTAGGGGTCGGTGTTGGTGCCCATGGCGACGTGCTCGCCGCGCCACGACGGCCGAGCCAGCTCCCGGCGCAGCACCTCGGCCAGGTTGACCTTGACCACGACCTTGCGCTCGAAGTCCTCGCCGGGCGACAGGTTGAGGTAGCGGTGGGTCGGCCGAGCGAAGCAATAGCTGCACGCATGTGAGCAACCCCTGTACGGATTGATGCTCCAGGCGAACGGCATCCCCTTGACGCGGTTGAGGGCCGACTTGGTCTCGACCTCCAGGAAGGCCATGCCGGCGAACTCGAGAGTGTCGAAGGTGCGCACCCGCTCCACCCGCAAGGGCAGCGCGGACTGGGCCGGTACGGCGGCTTCGGCACCTGGCGCGCGCTGCAGGTCGGTCATCGACGTCACGAGGGCCAGTATCGAACTGGTGTTCGATGACCGCAAGCCCGGCCGCCGTTGCCATGCTGTTCAGTGCGCGTTCATCCCGATGGGATAGCGTTCTGTAGTGCAATCCGAGGCTGTCGCCGTTCTGGACGAGCCGGCCGAGCCGCCGTCTCGCTACATCAACCGTGAGCTGTCGTGGCTGGAGTTCAACAGCCGCGTGCTGGAGCTGGCGGAACGCCCCGACACACCGCTGCTGGAGCGCGTGAAGTTCCTGGCGATCTTCAGCTCCAACCTCGACGAGTTCTTCCAGGTCCGCGTGGCCGGCCTGAAGGATCAGCTGGCGGCGGGCCTTGGGGCCAGCGGCATCGACGAACAAGCGCCCAGCGAGCAGCTGCGCGTGGTGACCGAACGCACCCGCGAGCTGATTGCCCGGCAGTCACAGGCGTTCGTCGCCGACATCAGTCCGGCGCTGGCCGACGCCGGCATCTGCTTCGTCAACTGGCCGAAGCTGACAACCGAGGACCGCAAGCACCTGCTGGATGTCTTCGAGCGCCAGATCTTTCCGGTGCTCACGCCGTTGGCCGTCGACCCCGGGCATCCGTTCCCCTACATCTCGAGCCTGTCGCTGAACCTTGCGGTGATCGTGCGCGTGCCCGACACCGGCGAGCGGCGCTTCGCCCGGGTCAAGGTGCCGCCGCTGCTCCCCCGCTTCGTGACGCTGCCCGACGGCAAGCGCTTCGTTCCTTTGGAGCAGGTCATCGCGGCTCACCTGGAACGGCTGTTTCCCGGCATGGAGATCTGCGGGCGCTTTCCCTTCCGCGTGACCCGCAACGCCGACCTGACCCTGGAGGAGGGCGAGGCTGACGACTTGCTCGCCGCCGTGGAGATGGAGCTGCGGCGGCGGCGCTTCGGTAGGGCCGTCCGCCTGGAGATCGAGCGGGGCTGCAGCGGCGAGGTTCGTGATCTGCTGCGTCGTGAGCTGGAACTGCACCGCGATGACGTGCATGAAGTCGACGGGCCCCTCGACCTTGGGGGCCTGGCGGCGGTCTACGAACTGGACCACCCGGAGCTCAAGGACGACAGCTGGACGCCCAGCACGCAGTCGGGGCTGGCCACCGCCGGCGACGAGGAAGTCGACCTGTTCGCCGTCCTGCGGTCGCGCGACGTGCTCGTCCACCATCCGTACGACTCGTTCGCGACATCGGTCGAGGCGTTCATCGAGCAAGCCGCCGACGACCCCAAGGTGCTGGCGATCAAGCAGACGCTGTACCGCACGTCCGGCGACAGCCCCATCGTCAAGGCGCTGATCCACGCGGCGGAGCGGGGCAAGCAGGTGGCCGTGCTCATCGAGCTCAAGGCTCGCTTCGACGAGCAGGCCAACATCGACTGGGCCAGGGCCCTGGAAGAGGTCGGCGTCCACGTGGTGTACGGCCTGGTGGGTCTGAAGACCCACGCCAAGGCGGCGCTGGTGGTCCGCCAGGAAGCCGACGACATCCGGCGCTACTGCCATGTCGGCACCGGCAACTACAACTCCAAGACCGCGCGGCTGTACGAGGACATCGGGCTGCTGTCGGCCGATCCCGACCTCGGCGCCGACCTGTCGGACCTGTTCAACCTGCTGACCGGCTACAGCCTGCGACCCCAGCACCGCCAGCTGATCCTCGCCCCGACCTGGCTGCGCAGCCGCATCGTCGAGCTCATCCGAGAGGAGGCCAGCAGCGACGGCGGGCGCATCGTGATGAAGATGAACAGCCTGGCCGACGCGCCGGTGATCGACGCGCTGTACGAGGCCTCGCAAGCCGGGTGCAGCATCGACCTGATCGTGCGCGGCATCTGCTGTCTGCGGCCCGGCGTGCCGGGGCTGTCGGACAACATCCGGGTGCGCTCGATCGTCGGGCGCTTCCTGGAGCACTCGCGAATCTTCTCCTTCGCCCACGCCGGCGCACCCAACGGCACGATCTACATCGGCTCGGCGGACCTGATGCCGCGCAACCTCGACCGGCGTATCGAGACCGTCATCGAGGTCGAGGACCCTGAACTACGCGCACGGCTTGACCAGGTCTTGGAGCTCAACCTCGCCGACGACACCAACGCCTGGGAGCTGGACGCCGACGGCTGCTGGGAGCGGGTGGCTAAAGGCGAGGGTGTCAGCGTCCACCAGCGGCTCCATGAGCTGGCGCTGGAACGCGGCCGTCGGCGCCGCGACGAGACCCTGGCGTCTCCCTCGGAGGGCGCCGGCTCGGTGTCACGCTTGGTAACTTGGGCCAACACCGAACGTATTGACAAGGCGAGGCCGTGAGCCTGACCGCCGGCCAGAGCGCGTAGCCGGCGATGGGCAGCATCCTGCTGGTGCGCCACGCGCATGCCGGCAACTCCGAGGCCTGGGTCGGCGACGACCGGATCCGACCGCTGAGCCGCAAGGGGGTCGCGCAGTCGCAAGGCCTGGTCAGGCTGCTCGACGACCGGCCGATCGCCACCATTCAGGCCAGCCCCTTCGTCCGCTGCACCCAGACCGTGGAGCCGCTGGCCGCCGCCAGGGGCTTGACCGTCCTGCCCAGCAACGCGCTGGCCGAAGGGTCCGACGACGACGCCTTGCGGCTGGTGCGCGACCTCGCCGGCCACGACGCGGCGCTGTGCACCCCCGGTGACATCATCCCTGCCGTGCTGCGGGGGTTGGGCGACGAAGGGTTGCGGCTGCCACCCAAAGCGCGCTGGCAGAAGGGCTCGGTGTGGGTCTTGTCGGCCGATGGGGAAGGCTCTTGGCAGGCTGTGTACCTGCCGCCTGCCACCTGAGGACGCGTTTGGCGTGTCCTACCGCTGTCGCGACATGAGACTGTCTTGTGTCACACCGCTATCGCTACATGAGGACTGTGCATGCGCATCGCCGCGCTCGACCTGGGCAGCAACTCGTTCCACTTGCTGGTCGCCGACGCTGGGCCCGACGGCAGCCTGACACCGGTCCTGCGTGACAAGACGATGCTGCGCCTTGGCGACGTGGTGGCCAAGGACGGATGCATCACGGGCTCGCCCGCCGACGAGGCGGTGGCCACCGTCCGGCGCTATCGGGCCCTGGCCGACGCCGGCGGCGCCGTCGAGATGGTGACCTGCGCCACCAGTGCCATGCGCGAGGCCAGCAACTGCGCACAGTTGGTCCAGCGCATGTTCGACGAGGCGGGCGTGAGGGTGCGGGTCATCGACGGCGACGAGGAGGCACGGCTGATCTTCGCCGCGGTCCGCGCCAGCGTCGTGCTCGAGCCACCCCCGGCGGTGTGCCTCGATCTCGGCGGCGGCAGCCTCGAGGTGTCCGTCGGTGACGTGAAGGGCCTGCGGTGGGCGGTCAGCCTGCCGTTGGGCGTTGGCCGGCTCACCACCGAACTGGTGCGCTCCGACCCGCCTCGCAAGGGCGACCTTCGCCGGGTACGCAACCGCGTGACCGAGGCACTGGAGCCGGTCGCCGCCGAGGTGGCCACCCACGCCCCCGGCCTTGCCGTCGGGACCAGCGGCACGCTCACCGACCTCGCCGTCGCCGCCCTGACGAAGGCCACCGGCATCCAGCCGGCGCTGACCAACCAGCTGGAAGTCAACCGCAAGCAGCTGGAGGCGCTGCATACCGACCTGATGGCGATGACCTGCGCCGAGCGGGAGCAGGTCGCCGGCATGGAGCCCCGGCGGGCGCCGCTGGCGGTCGCGGGCTCGATCGTGGCGCTCACCGCCATGGACCTGCTGGACCTGGACCGCCTCGTGATCGGCACCTGGGCGCTGCGGGAGGGCATGGTCTTGGACACGCTCGCCCGCCACCACCCACCCGACCGCCACGACGACCCTCGGGCGATCCGCGACGCTTCGGTGCTCGCCCTCGCCCGCCGCTACAGCTGGCCCGAGGACCACAGCCGCCTCGTCGCCCAGCTGGCGCAGACCCTGTTCGATGCGACCAGCGACCTGCACGGCCTCGACGAACAGCAGCGGGAGCTGTTGGCCCACGCGGCGTTGCTGCACGACATCGGTCGCCATGTCTCGGCCGAGGATCAAGCCACGCACAGCGCCTACCTGATCACCCACGGTCGCCTTCGCGGCTTCGACCCCGACGAGACCGCGGTCCTGGCCTCCCTGGCCCGCTACCACCACAAGGGGGAGCCCGGCGAGGGGTTCGCGCCGTTCGACCGGCTGCCGGCGCGCCGGCGCAAGGCGCTGCGCTCGCTGGTGGCGCTGCTGCAGGTCGCCCACGGACTGGACCGCGGTCGCACCGGCGCCGTGACCGGACTCGACGTGACGGTAACCGAGGAGTCGGTGCACCTGGCCGTTGCCACCTCCACCGACACCGACGGCGAGCTGGAACGTTGGAGCGCGCAGCGTGCCACCAAGCGGATCGAGCGCGCCTTCGGCCGCCAGCTGGTCATCTCCGAGTCGGCGGAGGTCGGCACGTGAACCGCTTGCAACATGCGTCCAGCCCCTATTTGCGCCAGCACGCCGACAACCCCGTGGACTGGCAGGAGTGGAGCTGGGAGGCCTTCGCGCAAGCCCGCGACCGCGATGTGCCGGTGTTCCTGTCGGTGGGCTACTCAAGCTGTCACTGGTGCCACGTCATGGCCCACGAGTCCTTCGAGGACGCCGAGGTCGCCCGCGTCTTGAATGACCGCTTCGTGGCGGTCAAGGTGGACCGGGAAGAGCGCCCGGACGTCGACAGCGTCTACATGGGCGCGGTGCAGGCCATGACCGGAGCCGGCGGCTGGCCGATGAGCGTGTTCGTCACCGCCGACGGCGTGCCATTCTTCGGCGGCACGTACTGGCCCCGCGACAGCCGCTCCGGCATGCCTGGTTTCCTGCAGGTCTTGCAGGCCGTGGACACCGCATGGCGCGAGCAGCGCGACCAGGTGCTGGACTCCGGTCAGCGGCTGACCGCGCACCTGCGGGCCGCCAACGACGTCGGCGGAGGTGCTGAGCAGATCGACCCCGCCACCGCTTCGCGCGCGGCCGCGGTGTGCGTGCGGGCGTGGGACCGCGAGTTGGGCGGGTTCGGCGCGGCGCCCAAGTTCCCGCAGGCCATGACCATCGACTTTTTGCTGGCCAACGCGCAGCGGACCGGCGACAGCGCGGCCGGCGGCAGCGCAGCCGGAGACAGCGCAGCCGGAGACAGCGGGGCCGGCGGCAACGCGGTCGGTGACGCCGCCGTGCAGTCGCTGGAGGCCATGTCGCGCGGTGGCATCTACGACCATGTGGCGGGCGGATTCGCGCGCTACTCGGTCGACGCGCGCTGGCTGGTCCCCCACTTCGAGAAAATGCTGTACGACAACGCGCTGCTGCTACGCGCCTACACCCACGCCTGGCAGGTGACCGGCAGTCGCCGGTGCCGGCGTATCGCCACCGAAGTCGCCGAATACTTGCTGCGCGACATGCGCCACCAGGCGGGTGGCTTCTACTCGGCGACCGACGCCGACTCCGAGGGTGTGGAAGGACTGTTCTTCACCTGGACGGCCGACGAGTTCGACGAGGTGGTTGCCGCCGCAGGCGAGGACCCCGAGGCGTTCCGAGGGTTCTACGGCGTGACGCCGGCGGGCAACTTTGCGGACCCGCATCATCCGGAAGTGGGGTCTCGGTCCATCCTGCACGAGGCTGGCGCGCGCGACGAGGACGACGCCGACTTCTCTCAGCGTCTGCAACGGGTCCGCGCCGCGCTGGCCGAACGCCGCGAGCAGCGCGTCCATCCTGGCTTGGATGACAAGATCCTGACCAGCTGGAACGCGCTCGCGCTGGGCGCCTTGGCCGAGGCCGGCGCGGCATTGGACGAGCCGCGCTACATCCAGGCCGCCGCCGCCTGCGCGGCGTTCCTGCGCGACACGCTGGTGGCCGACGGCCGCCTGCACCACACCTGGAAACAGGGTCACCCGGCGACCGTGGCGGCGTTCCTCGAGGACGTGGCCTACCTGGCGCAGGCGCTGCTGGTGCTGTACGAGGCCGACGCCAACCCCGAGTGGTTCACCTGGGCGCAACAGCTGGCAGGCGACGCCGACGGTCGCTTCGCAGAACGCGATGCCGACGGCAACCCAACGGGGGCCTACTTCGCCACCGCCGACGACGCCGAGGCGCTGCTCACCCGCCCCAAGGATCTGTGGGACAACGCCACCCCCGCCGGTTCATCGGTGCAGGTCGACGTGCTGCTGCGCCTGGCGGCGCTGACCGGCGACGGCGAGTACGCCCGTCGCGCCGAGCGCACGCTGATGCTGTTCGGCCCCCGCTGCGAGCAGGCGCCGACCGGCTACGGCGAGATGCTGCGCGGGCTGGAACGCCTGCTGGCCGGCCCCCAGGAGGTGGCTGTCGTCGGCCCGCCCGACGACCGCGCCACCCGCTCGCTGGTTGGCGTCTACCGACAGCGCTGGCGTCCTGGCAGCGTCCTGGCCGTGGGCCCGCCAGACGGCTCACACGACGCGCCGCCGCTGCTGGACGACCGGTTCATGGTCGACGGCCGCCCCGCCGCCTACGTCTGCCGCAACTTCGCCTGCCAGCGACCGGTCACCGACCCAGGCCAGATGGCCGAACTCCTGGAATGAGTGCCAGCCGCCCGACGATCACGGGCGTTCTGCCAGCACACAACCACGTCCACAAGGAAGTGGTCCTGAGACGCGGTCGCCGGCTCCATGCCGTCTTCGAACAGTCCTAATGATGTGTAGAGGCACCGGTACACCAATTTTGGGTCTCTCGCGGCTCCGATGGATCAGAAAGGCAAGAGCTGGTGTGCGAAGGGCTGCCCCCCGTCCGGCAGGGCGAGATGGGTGTGACGTCTGCGAGGATGCCCTGATGCTCGGCGCTCTCCCCATCGGTGGAGTCGTCGGTGCAGCCGTGGCAGGGATCACGAACGGCGTGGTGTACGGCACTGGGGGAGGCTTCTGGGGGACGGTGTTCGGTGCGGTGAGCGGAACGGTCGCTTTTGGCCTGGCGTTCACGTTCATCGGGAACGATCCGGCTGCGCGCTCAATCGGTCACGGCATCACCGCCTCGGCGCTGGCCATCACCGCACTTGGATTTGGCTGGTGGATCGTGATGTGGGGAATCGCCCCCTGGACGCCTGAGGGCCTCTGGACGTGGTCGTCGGCTGCGGCAGCGTCCGTAGCCGCCGTTCTCCTCGCCAACAGCGCGCGCTCTAAGCGCCCGCCGCAAGACGGCCGTGGCTCGGCATCGAAAGAAGTCAATGCGGTCGACGCATCGGCGAGCCACACGCCGCTTCCCCCCCGGGGCGCGGACACCGGCATGCGCGACTTTGCGTTCGGTGCAACCGTCCGCGGTGCCCGCTCCCCGGTAACGGCGCGCACCTGACCCTGGAGGTGGCTTGCCGGCCTGGACCGCCGCGACCACGATTCCGATGATCGGCAGGACGCAGAGTGCCCGGACCAACGCCTTGGCAAAAAGGTCGCGCCGGGCAAGCAACCAGGCCAGTGGCACGCCGAGGATGGTCGCGAGCGTGAGCGCCGCCAGCGACGTTGTCCACGCTGATCCCCAGCAGCGCCGCAGCCTGCCCGATGCGTAGCCCTTCCTCGCCCACGGCAGCATCGTAGGTAGAGATTCTGGTTCGTCGAGCAAGGTTTCGCTGGCACGCCCACAGATGCGGAGGTGGATGGGCCGGCACAGCGACCAGTGGGCGATACCCTCTCGCTCGCATGCCCACCGCCAGCCTCCTCGACGGCCTCAACGCCGACCAGCGTGCCGCCGCGCGGACCACACAAGGGCCGCTGTGCATCATCGCCGGAGCCGGCACGGGCAAGACACGCACCATCACCCACCGCATCGCCTGCCAGGTCGCCGAGGGTGTCGCGAGCCCCGACCAGATCCTTGCGGTCACGTTCACCGACAAGGCCGCCGGCGAGCTGCGTCAGCGCCTCGCCGGCATGGGGCTGTCCCGTCCAGTGCGCGCGGCGACCTTTCACGCCGCGGCGTGGGCACAGCTGCGCTGGTTCTGGCACCGCGCCCACGACACCCCGCTGCCCGAGGTGCTGGCCTCGAAGGTCCGCCTGCTCGTGCCGCTGGCCCGCCGCACCCGTACGCAAGCGATGGACCTGGCGACCGAGATCGAGTGGGCCAAGGCCAGGCGCCTGCCCCCCGACCACTACGCTGCCGCCGCGGCGGGCCGGGACGCGCCGCTGGAGCCGGAACGGATGGCGGCCGTCTACGCCGACTACGAGCGGGCGAAGGACGAGGCCGGGCTGCTGGACTACGAGGACATGCTGCTGCGGGCGGCCGCGCTGATCCAGGACCATCCCCACATCGCGGCCGAGGTGCGCGACCGCTACCGCTTCTTCACCGTCGATGAGTTCCAGGATGTCAACCCGGCGCAGTTCGCCCTGCTGCGCGCCTGGCTGGGTCCCTCGCAACAGGTCTGCGTCGTCGGCGACGACGACCAGACGATCTACTCGTTCACCGGCGCCACCGCCGACTACCTGCTGGAGTTCCACCGCTGGTTCCCGACCGCCGCCACGGTGACGCTGACCGAGAACTACCGGTCGACCCCGCAGGTGCTGGCCCTGGCCAACGCCGTGCTGTGGAACAAGCCCGCCGGCCGGCGCAAGCGGCTGTCGGCCAGCCGCGCGGGAGGTCCTGCGCCGGCGTTCAGCGAGCACGACGATGACGAGGCGGAGCGCGCGGCGGTCGTCACGGCGATCCGAGGCCTGCTCGAGCAAGGTGTTGCGCCCGGCGAGATCGCGGTCGCCTACCGGGTGAACAGCCAGTCAGAGGCCTGGGAGCAGGCGTTGCGGGGCGCGGGCATCCCCTACGCCGTCCGTGGCGCCGGCGGCTTCTACCAGCGCCGTGAGGTCCGCCAGGCGCTGACCGTGCTGCGGGCGGCCGCCGGCCGCCCCCAGCCGGTGCCCCTCGGTTTGGAGCAGACGACGCCGGCGCGTCCCCCCCGCGCCGACAAGGCTGTGAGCCGTGTACTCCGCGAGCAGATGGGCTGGAACGGGCGAGCCGAACCGGAGGGTGAGGCCGCGCGTGAGCGCTGGCGCAACCTCGGCGCCCTCGTCGAGGTCGCCGCCGGGCTGGCCGACGACGATGCCACGACGACCCTGGCCGACGTCGTCACCGAGCTGTCGCGGCGGGAGGCCGAAGGCGCTGACGCGCCGAGCGCGGGCGGCGCCGTGACCCTGCTGACCCTGCACAAGACCAAGGGCTTGGAGTTCTCCGCGGTCTTCCTGGTGGCCCTGGAGGAGGGACTGCTGCCCATCTCGCACGCCAAGACCGACGAGGCGGTGCAGGAAGAGCGCCGGCTGCTGTACGTCGGCGTCACGCGCGCCAGACGGCAGCTGTCGCTGTCGTGGGCGCAGCGCCGGCCCGGTTACGCGGGCAAGGTGGTGGCCCGGCGACCGTCGCGGTTCCTGTACAACCTCGGCGAGGGTGCGCCGGTGAGCGGTTCCCAGCAGGCGGCGACGCGGCTGCGCACCCGCACGGCATCACCCCTGGACGGCGCGGAGGACCCGGCGCTGGTGCAGCGCCTACGCGACTGGCGACGGGAACGCGCCAGGGCGGACGACGTGCCGGCGTTCGTGGTCTTCAGCGACCGCACGCTGGCCGCCCTGGCGGCGCAGCGCCCCTCCACGCCCCGGGCACTGCTCGCCGTCAGCGGTGTCGGCCCCGCGAAGGTGAAGCGCTACGGCGAAGACCTCATCCGGGTCATCGCCCAGACGCCGACGTGAGTCCGCTGCCGCAGGCCGCGCATCGCGTCGCCGCCGACGTCGTCGCCTTGGCGCCCAACGCCGCTGGCGGCAACCTGACTCCCGTGGTCCTGACGGTGCGTCGCCCCCGCCCGCCGTTCGAGGGGGATTGGGCGCTGCCGGGCACGATGGTGCGGTCGGGCGAGGACCTGGAAGCCGCCGCGCGGCGCGTCCTGGCCGCAGCCGGCCTGCTGCAGCCCCGACACCTCGAGCAGCTGGCAACCTTCGGGGCGCCTGACCGCGACCCGCGCGGCCGCGTGGTGTCGGTCAGCTACCTGGCGCTGGTACCCCAACCGACGCCGGTGCTCGGCGCCGCGCGATGGTGCTCGGCGTGCGCGCCCCCCACCCTGGCCTTCGACCATGAACAGATCCTCGCCGGCGCCCTGCAACGGCTGCGCGGAAAGCTGTCCTACTCCAACATCGCCTACGGGCTGCTACCGGAGGCCTTCACCCTGTCCGACCTGCAGCGGATCTACGAAGCGGTGCTCGGCGGGCAGCTGGACAGGCGCAACTTCCGCAAGAAGGTGCTGGCCCTGGACATGGTGACCGAAGCGCCAGGTCAGCGCCGAGGCCCGCACCGCCCGGCTCAGCTGTACCGGTTCTCCTCCCGTGTGCTCACGGTGCTCGACGACGTCGCGCCGCCGATCGGCGCAGGAGCTCGCCCATGACGACCGCTGCGCTGTTCACCGACCTGTACGAGCTGACGATGGTGGCTGGCTACCAGGCCGCTGGACGCGCCGACGACCAGGCGACGTTCGACCTGTACTTCCGTCATCCACCCGCTGGGGTAGACCTCGTCGTCGCCTGTGGCCTTGACCCTGTCCTGGACTACCTGGAAACGCTGCACTTCGACACCGAGGATCTGGCCTACCTGTCGTCGCTGTCGCTGTTCGACGAGGCCTTCCTGTCCTTTCTGCGCCGACTGACCTTCCGCGGCGACGTGTGGGCCGTCCCGGAGGGCTTGCCGGTGTTCTCCGACGAGCCGCTGCTGCGCGTCAGTGCGACGCTCGCCGAGGCGCAGCTTGTCGAGACCTACCTGCTGAACCGCATCTGCTACAGCTCGCTGGTCGCCAGCAACGCGGCGCAGCTGACCCGCGCCGCGCGCGGCAAACCCGTGCTGGAGTTCGGCGCGCGGCGTGCCCACGGACCCGACGGGGCGCTGACCGGAGCGCGGGCCGCGATGATCGGCGGGTGTGGGGCCACCTCCAACGTGGCCGCCGGGCAGCGCTTTGACGTGCCGGTGTCTGGCACCCAGGCCCACGCCTTCGTGATGGCCTTCGCCACCGAGCTGGAGGCCTTTCGCGCCTACGCCGCCACCTTTCCCGACACCTGCATCCTGCTGGTCGACACCTATGACACGCTCGGCAGCGGCGTCCCCAACGCGATCACCGTGGCCCACGAGCTGGCGTCGGCGGGACACCAGCTGAAGGGCGTGCGGCTGGACTCCGGCGACCTGGCTTCGTTGTCGCACGAGACGCGCCGCCTGCTGGACGCCGCGGGCCTGCCCGACGTGCAGATCATTGCCTCCGGGGACCTTGACGCCGAGCGGGTGCGCGAACTGGAGCAGCTCAACGTCCCGATCGACGGCTACGGGGTCGGCACCTCGCTGCTGACCGCGCGGCGCGACCCGGCGCTGTCGGGTGTGTACAAGCTCGCCGAGATCGGCGGCAGCCCGGTGATGAAGCTCAGCGGCAGCCCGGCGAAGGCCACCAGCCCAGGACGCAAGCAGGTGTGGCGCAGCGACACCGGTGACGTCATCGGCCTACACGACGAGGAACTGGAAGGTGAGCCGCTGCTGGTGGAGGCGATGCGTGGCGGGAAGCGCCGGCTCCCGCACGCCGACCTCGGGCAGCTGGCGCAGCGCAGCCGGCAGGCCGTGGCGGTGGTCCACCCAAAGGTCGTGACTGGCGAATGGTCGGTGCGTTCCAGTCCCCGGCTCGACCGCCTGCGAGCGGCCACGCTGCGTCATGTCCGCCAGGGGCTGGGCTCCTGATCGGGGCCCCAGACATGCAGAAAGACCGCGCCGGGGCGCGGCCTTTCCGCATGTGTCCTGCCTACTCCGAGGCCTCGCTGGCAGCGCCGCCCTCGGACGCTCCGCCGCCCTCGGACGCTCCGCCGCCGCCGCCGCCGCCGCCGCTCGAGCAGGCAACCGCGGAGAGGGCCAGCAGGCCGGCCAGCAGGCCGGCGATGATGTTCTTCTTCATGAAAGAGTCCTCCATACATCTGCGGGCCGATCCCGCCTTTGCGGGGGCCAAGCGCCTCCTACCCGTGTAGGAGGTAGCCGAATCCTTGCATACTCTGCCCAACGATGCCAGTACCCCGTGTCCGTACGGACACCGTTGCCGTCACACTCGGCGAAACCGCAGCCCACGCGTGTGAGGATCGTGGCGCAACATCCCCGCCAAGACCAGCGCCCGCAGATCGGCGGCGGCGGTCTCACGGCTGAGCCCCGTCGCCGCCACGTACTCGGCCAGCGTGATCGTGGCACCGAACGCCATCCGGCCCGCGATCTGGACAGCCCGCGCCGGTGGTGCCGGTGAATGACCAACGAGGCGCCGCGCGACCGCCGCCAGACCCGCGACCACCGCCTCGGCGTGCAACTCCAACCACGGCCCGAGGTCACCGCGCCGGTGGACGGTGGCGGCGACCTCGTTGTGGTAGCCGCCGGGGTCGGCGGCCAGCGTGCGTTCGGGAACCGCCACCGCTGTGGGGTCCAGTCCCCGGGCCCGCAACACCAACCGCGCGGCAGCACGCGCCAGCCGCCCGTTGCCCGCCTCGAACGGCTGCCACTCCAGCAACCGCTCGTGCACGACGCCGGCGACCACCAGCGTGGGTAGACCGGCACTCCCGGCCGGACCGGTGGCGCCCAACCAGTCGACCAGCCCGTCGAGCAGCCGCGGCACGACCCTCGGATCAGGGGTGTTGAAGATCACTCGACCCTGTGCTCCGTCGTGCACGGCCTGGATGGTGCGGCGAGGGCGCCCGAGGATGTCCGCAGCGACCAGTCCCCGGCAGATCACCCCGTGCAGCGTCGTGAGCACCGTCAACGGGGCCTCGAACAGCTGGTTCGCCAACTCAGACTCGGCGTCGTAGCAGGCCAGCAGGTTGGCGTACTCGACGGCGGCTACTTGCTGGGTGGGCATCCCGTCCAGCTTCAGCGCCATCGCCCAGCCGTCCGTCGGTTGCGCGGCCGCCGCATCGCCGGCGGGCTCACCGGTCACACGCCCCCCAGGCGCCTCGTCAAGCCGGCGCCCGGCGGGCTCGCCAAGCCAGCCTTCGCCGGCGGCCTCGTCAAGCCAGCGTTCCTCGGCGGGCCGGGCCCAGCTGCCCGCGTCGACCGCGTCGGCGGTGGCGTCGTCCAGGGGACTGGCGTCCAACCGAGCCGACAGGCGGCCGGCGTCGCGTTTGGCGCGCAGGGCTTCGGCTGCCAGGCTGGATACCGGCGCCGTGGCGATGCGCGTCGCAGCCACGGCGGCGTCTTCGATCAGCCCGACCAGGTGATCGCTGTAGCGGAAACGGACGTCCATCAGCGCCATTGCAGGCGCAGGCGCCCACCCGTGAGCCGCTCGAACGCTTTGCGTTCATGGCGGCGACCCATCACCCAACCGCCGGCAGCGCCTCCCAGGGTCAGCGCACCGGCGGCCGACAGCTTGGCCACCTGCTTGGCCTGACGGTTGAACTCCACCACCGGCCAGCCCCGCCGGTGCGCCACCGCGGTCATGGAGCGGTCGGGGTTGACCGCGACCGGATGGCCGACGATCAGCATCATGGGCAGGTCGCTGGCGGAGTCGGAATAGGCGTAGCACTTGGCCAAGTCGTAGCCGCGCTCGGCTGCCAGCTTGCGGATGTGGGAGGCCTTGCCCTCGCCGTAGCAGAAAGGGGCGGCCAGTCGGCCGGTGTAGACGCCGTCGACGATCTCGCTCTCGGTGCCCAGACCCCCGGCGATCTCCAGTGCTCGCGCCAGCTGGCCGACGATTTCGACGGGGCTGGCCGAGATGATGTAGACGTCGCGGCCGGCCTCGGAGTGGATGTCCAGCAGCGTCTGTGCCTCGGCCCGAATGCGTGGCAGCAACTCCTCCACCACCGCCGGCGACAGCCGCCGCAGCACCTCGGCTGGCGTGCCGGCGACGCTTTCCAGGAGGCGGTCGCGCATCACTGCAGACTTCTCGTCGGAGGCCCCGAACATTCTGAACACGACGCTGGAGGCCCCATCGCCGAGCAGCCGGCCCAGCGGGCGCAGACCGGCCCGGTAGCACGCCTTGCCGAAGTAATAGGCGCTGCTGCCCGACATCAGCGTGCGGTCGAGGTCGAAGAACGCGGCGGAGTCCGTCATCCCAGCCCAGTATGTCCAGCCGCGCCGAGACCGTCGAACCCTCCTGCCCGGCCGGGCCGGACGCAAACTCGGAACCCCAACGATAAGGGTTGGTCACGATAGTGTGACCAACCCTTCTCTTTGGTCGGAGTGGCTCCGCAGGCCTGGCCGGCGAACGTTCCTGAGTTCAGGTCCGGTCGCGCCGAGGCGAGCGCTGACCGTCGTCGCGTTGCACGTCCACGACCTCCACGTCGATCGGCTCGGTGGCACGGGGACGCGGCGGGGGCCGGACACCACCGCGCCGCGGGCGGGGCGCGCCCAGTGAGCCGAGGGCGAACAACCCGCGGGCGCGGCTGCGCACGAGGCGGTTGGCAACCGCCCTGGTGGGAGGCAGCACCATCAGCAGACCAGCCGCGTCGCTGACGAAGCCGGGGGTCAGCAGCAGGGCTCCGCCCACCAGCACCAGCGCGCCGTCCACGACCTCCTTGGCGGGAATGCGCGCCTGCTGCAACGCGGCGGTGAAGTTGCGCCACGCGGCCCGACCCTCACGGCGCACCAGCCAGGCGCCGGCTACCGACACCAGCAGCAGGATCACCAGTGTGGGCACCAGCCCGATCAGGTCACCGACCTGAGCGATGACGAACAGCTCGACGATGGGGACGACGATGAAGGCGATCAGCAGCAGTGCAGGCATCTACGACGCCTTCTTCTTTCCCGACTTGGCCGCGCTCGCCTTGGGCTTGGCATCCTCGGTCGACCCAGAGCCGTCGCCGGCGGCGCCACCGCGCTTGCGAGCCGACTCCACCGACTGGCGCAGCGCCTCCATGAGGTCCACGACGGCTGCCGGCTCGCCGGGCTCCTCGACGACGGTGACCTCTTGGCCCTCGACCTTGGCCTGGACTGCCGCCATGACCTTCTCGCGGTACTCGTCGGAATAGGCCGTCGGGTCGAAGTCCTCGGTGAGGTTCTCGATGAGCGTCTCGGCCATCTGCACCTCCTGCTTGCGCGGCTCCGGCAGCTCGTCGATGTCGAGGTCTTCCAACGACAGCTGACGGATCTCGTCGGGCCAGTACATCGTCTCCAGGACGAACATCTCATCCTGCAGGCGGAGGGTGGCCAAGTGCTCCTTGTCGCGCATGGTGATCTTGCACACCGCGACCGTGTTGCGGTCGTGCATCGCCCGCGACAGCAGCCCGTAGGCCTTGGCGCCGGCCGGGTCAGGTCCGAGGTAGTACGAGCGCTGGAAGTAGATCGGGTCGATCTGCTCCAGCGGGACGAACTGCAGGATGTCGATGGCTCGTGACGAGGCCGGCTTCATCGCGTCGAGCTCGTCGGCATCGAACACCACGTAGCGGTCGGGCTCGTACTCGTAGCCCTTGACGATCTGGTCGTAGCCGACCTCCTCGCCGTCCGCCTTGGCCACGCGCTGGTAGCCGATGCGGCTGTGATCCGAGGCGCGCAATTGATTGAACGACACCGACTTGTCCTCCGTGGCGGGGTACAGCCGCACGGGGATGGTGACCAGTCCGAAGGACAGTGAGCCCTTCCACAGCGTCCGCATCTCGACCTCCTGCCGGCGTGGGGAAGCCCTACGGTACGGCCGCCGGCGTCACGACGATGGTCTACCTCGCGGGGCGCCTGGTCAACCCGGCCCGCGCAACCCGTGCCGACAGCAACGGTGGGAAGATGGCTGACCATGAGCACCGTGGCCACCACCATCGACTTCCCCGAGGCGCTGCCGTTGCGGCGGGAGGGCAAGGCCTGGTTCGTCGACGCTGACGGCACCACCGTCAAGGTGTCCAACCCCGACAAGCCCTACTGGGGCCCAGAGGGTTACCGCAAGGCCGACCTGCTGGCGTACTGGTACAACGCCGCGCCCTGGGCGCTGCCCTACCTGCGGGACCGCCCACTGACCCTCAAACGCATGCCGGACGGGGCCGACGGAGCCTTCTTCTACGCCAAGCAGGCCCCACCGGGGACGCCCCCGTGGATGGTCACCGCACCGGTCACGGGTCGCCGCAGCGGCAAGACCACCGAGTACCTGCTGGCCACCGACCGTGCGAGTCTGGTGTTCACGGCCAACCTGGGCTGCATCGAACTGCATCCCTGGCACAGCCGCATCGATGACATCGGCCGGCCCGACTACGCCTTCTTCGACCTCGACCCCATGGGCGCGGCCACGTTCGCCGACGTGCGCGAGGTCGCGCTGCTGGTGCGCACCGCCTTGGACGGCCTCGGTCTGCGCGGCTACCCGAGGACGTCCGGTGCCACCGGCATGCAGGTCTACGTGCCGCTGGACCGCCGCCACTCCGCTGGTCAGGTTCGCCAGTGGGTGGGCCGGGTCTGCCGTCTGCTCAACCGAGCCGATCCGGAGCGCACGACCATGGAATGGGTGGTGGAGCGTCGTGGGCCGCAGGTGTTCCTTGACCACAACATGAACACCGAGGGCAAGAACATCGCCGTCACCTACTCCCCTCGCCCGGAGCGGGGAGCCCCGGTGGCCACGCCCCTGCGCTGGGACGAGGTCGCCGCCGGCGTCGAGCCGGCCGACTTCACCATGGCGACGATCTTCGGGCGCCTGGCCGAGGTCGGCGACCTGTTCGACCCGGTGCTGGCCGGAGGCCAGGACCTGTCGACGGCGATGCAGGCCCTGGGGATGGATCCCACACCGGAGCCGGATCCGGCTGCGCACCTGGTTGCGGGGCTACAAGCTCCTGCCGAGCGGCTGGCGACCTACCGGGGCAAACGCGATTTCGCCCGCACCCCGGAGCCCCCGCCGGCGGCCGGACCCACAGAAGACGTCGAGGATGCGGCAGACGTCGACGAGCGACCCCGGTTCGTGTTGCAGCACCATCTCGCTCGCCGGCTGCACCACGACCTGCGCTTGGAGCGCCACGGCACGGCGCCGTCGTGGGCTCTGCCCAAGGGCCTGCCGGACCGCAAGGGGGTGCGCCACCTCGCGGTGCAGACCGAGGACCATCCGGTCAGCTACATGTCGTTCAGCGGCGAGATCCCGGCCGGCGAGTACGGCGGCGGCCAGGTGCGCATCTGGGACTCGGGGACCTATGACCTGCTGG
>Ga0136630_1000169_pt1 | contig 21780 bp, 24 predicted proteins | sample AntDrymUQ5682106_2_FD_105496 | JGI IMG/M metagenome (GOLD analysis project Ga0136630, IMG submission 105496) | Polar desert sand microbial communities from Dry Valleys, Antarctica - metaG UQ568 (21.06) | ecosystem: Environmental > Terrestrial > Soil > Desert | place: Antarctica: Dry Valley...
GATGCTCGCAATACCACCAGTATTGCTGCGCTCGCGTGCGGCATCTGGCATCCACGGATCGGGCACCCAAACCGCACACTTGTTTCTCGACGCTTCCTAAGCGCGCGTTGGAGCCGGACGGCCCCGGGCCGGGGCCGGGCAGCGCGGTCGGTCCGAGCCGATCATCTAGCCTCCAGGAATGTCGATCGAGGTCGCTCGCAACGTCGCAATCGTCGTGGCGCTGGCGCTGGTCGTGTGGCTCGTGCCGGGCGGTGGGGAGGGCGCTGCGCTCGTCGAGCAGATCCTGACCGCGATCTTCATCGTCATGATCGTGCTCATCTTTGGCCGGCTGTACCGCCAGTTCCGTGGCGAGATCTTCGGCCTCGGTGACGCCTGGCGCTTCGCGCTGTACGCGGCGGTCGGTGTCGCGGTCGTGACGGTGGCCGCATCGGGGCGTCTACTCGAGACCGCGCCCGGCGCGCTCGTGTGGGTCGCGCTGATCGGCGGCGCGTCGTACACGCTGTACCTCGTCTGGCAGCGCTACCGCTCGTACGCCTGAGAACGTCGTCGTAGCGTGCAGCTTCGCCACACGTTCGATGGTCGCTCACCACACCCGCGTGTAGATCTGTAACGCCCGGCGCGTCACGGTGGCCTCATGCCCCGCGCGCGTCCACGAGAGCCCTGCCCTACGAGCTGGGGGTCCAGCAGTCAGGGCGGCCAGGCGACGGTCGAGTTCGTCGCTGTGCTGCCGCTCGTCGCGGTCCTGGCTGGGCTGCTGTGGCAGGCGGTGGTGGCGGGCCAGGCGGTGTGGCTGGCCGGGACGGCGGCGCGAGCCGCGGCACGGGCAAGCGCGCTCGGCACCGATGCGCGAGTCGCAGCCCGCGGGGCTCTGCCCGACCGCCTCGAGCGCGGGCTCGTCGTCGCCGATCGCCCCGGCGGTCGCGACGAGGGTGTCCGCGTCGCGATCCGGATCCCGTCGATCGTCGGTGACGCGCGCCTGGGCACCGTCACGGCGCGGGCGCGCCTGCGCGACCAGACGCAGTGAGCGCCGGCCGGGGCAATGCGTCGCAGCGCGGCCAGGCTTCGGTCGAGCTCGTCGTGCTGGCACCGCTGCTCGTGGCGCTGGTCCTGGCGGTGGCCCAGCTGCTCGCCGCCGGCGCCGCCTCCGAGCTCGCGGTTCACGCGTCGCAGGCGGGAGCCACCGCGTTACTGCAGGGCGAGGATCCGAAGTCGGCGTCGCGCGCTGCCGTGCCGCGCTGGTCGCGCAAACGCATGGACGTCAGCGTTCGCGGACGTAGCGTGCGCGTGCGGCTGCGCCCGCCGTCGCCGATCCCCGGCTTGGGCGACCTGCTCGCGGCCAGTCGTCGCGCCGACGCCGGGCCGGCGCCGCGATGACATCGAGTCATTGCTCGACGGTGGCCGGTTTCGATCCGGAAGGGTGTTTCTCGCGATGAGCCTGCTGCGGCTCGTATGCGAGCACTTCGTGGCCCCATCGGACGATTCGCGGGTGCGGCCGCACGAAGGCTTCGTCCCCCCCGGCGAAGACCCGGACGGGGCGTGCGCGGTGTCGGTACCGCGCACGCCTCCCGGCGTCGGCCTGCTCTGCGGACCCGCGGACGCGCCCGCCCTTGGAGCGGCGCTGGGGCTGTTGCTCGCGCGCAGACACCGCGCTGCGGCGGTCGCCGTCTGCGTCTGGACCGGCGGTCGTCCGCCCGCTGGCGCCTGGCGAGCGCCCGCGCTGCCCGCTGCCCGGCGCCTTGCGAGCGGCCTCGTCGCGCGCGGCCACGATGCAATCGGCGCCGGGCGCCTCGCCACCGTCCGCCTGCCCGCGGCATGCGACGACGCGGCGACCGAGGCACGCCGCGCCGCTGCTGCTGCCGCCGCCGCATCCGCGGGCGGGGTGCCGACCGTGCTCGCGCTCGGTGGCCCGCGCGTCGCCGCCTTCGATGCGCTGCTGGCCGAGCAGGATCTGGTCGTGGTCGCGACGCGCAGCAGCGCCGCGCCGGCGCTCGCGCGCCTGGCCGTGGAGGGGCTCGCCGCCGAGGCGGTCTGCACGTGCGCCTGCGAGGTGCCGCGGGCTTGGCAGGCACGCGCGCTCGCCGAGGCCGGACTGATGCTGCTGCCCTCCGCGCGGCGCGCCCTCGCGGGTCTCGTAGGAGCGATGTCATGAGCACCGGGCGACCAAGCGAGTGTGGCCAGGCCACGGTCCTCGTGCTGGGGCTCGCCATGGCAGTGCTGCTTGGTGCCCTCCTGCTCGGAGCGGTTGCGCGGGGGATCGGTGTACAGGGCGAGCAGCAGCGGGCGGCGGATCTCGCCGCGCTCGCCGGCGCGCGCGCGTTGCATGAGGCCTACCCGCGCCTGTTCGAGCCAGCGGTGATCGGCGGCCGTCCGAATCGCGCCCACCTCGAGCGCGCCGAGTACATCGCGCTCGGCCGCCGCGCCGCCGTTGCCACAGGGCGGCGCAACGGCGCGCGTGAGATCTCGGTGAGCATGCCCGACGCGCGCACGTTCGCGCCCGTGCGCATCCGTGTCGTCGTGCGCGACGCGATCGACGTCGGTGCGGGGGAGACGGTCAAGGCAGGCGCGCGGGCCGAGGCCGAGCTGGCACCGCCGGCGGGAGCGTCCCTCGCGCAGCCGGGCGTCGGCGAGTACAACGGTCCGCTCGCGCGCCGGCAGGGCAAGCCGATGCGCCCCGACGTCGCGGCCGCCTTCGACCGGATGGAGGCTGCCGCGCGCGCCGATGGAGTCGCGCTCGTCGTCGTCAGCGGCTTTCGCTCCAACGCCGAGCAGGCGATCCTCTTCGCGCGTCATCCCGACCCCAAGTGGGTCGCGCCGCCGGGCCGCTCGCTGCATCGCCTCGGAACCGAGCTCGACCTCGGCCCCTCCTCCGCCTACGGCTGGCTGGCGCGCAACGCCAAGCGCTTTCATTTCGTCGAGCGCTACTCGTGGGAGCCGTGGCATTACGGTTACACCCTGAATGCGGGCACCTCGTCGGTCGGTTTCGGCGGCGGCACGCCGCGGGCGTCTGACGGCGAGCGCAGCGGATCGCTGCCGTCGTTCGTTCCCGCTCGCTTCGCCGCGCCGATCGCTCGCGCCGCGCGGCGCTGGAACGTCTCCGCAGCGCTGCTCGCGGCGCAGCTCTATGCCGAATCGAACTTCAACCCGTTTGCCCGCTCGCCTGCGGGCGCGCAGGGGATCGCGCAGTTCATGCCCGGGACCGCGCGGTCACTCGGTCTGCGCAACCCGTTTGACTCCGACGCGGCAATCGATGCCCAGGCGCACCTCATGCGCGACCTGCTGCGCCGCTTCGGCGCTGTCCCGCTCGCGCTCGCGGCCTACAACGCCGGTCCCGCTCCCGTCGCCGCCTGCGGCTGCGTGCCGCCGTACCCCGAGACGCGTGGCTACGTGGCGCGCATCCTCGGACTGCTCGGCGGCGCCGGCGAGACGATCGCCGGCGGCGGGCTCGAGGTGCGGCTGGTCAGGTGACGGCGCTGATCAGCTGACCGGGCGCTGCGTGCGCTCGATCATCACGGACGTCGCCTTGACGGTCGCCGTCGCATGGTCGCCCTCGACGAGCCCGAGCTCCTCGATCGCATCGCGCGTGACCGCCGCAGTCACCCTGAACGGGCCGGCCTCGATCTCGATCAGGCCCATCACTCCATCGACCTCGATCGAGCGCACGACGCCGGCGAAGCGATTGCGCGCCGACAGCGAGTCGCCGGTCTCGTGGCGCGGGGGGTGGGGCAGCAGGCGCCTGACCTCGTCCGGCGGCACGCGGCGGCGGTTGCGCGAGTCGCGGTTGGTTTGAATCAGGCCCGCGCGGTCCCAGCGTCGCAGCGTGTCGATGCTGACACCGAGTGCCTTGGCCGCCTCACCGAGCGTCATGTCAGCCATCGACGGCAGGATCCCACGAATGGTGCGGTTAGCCGCACTCCGGTCCACATGCTGGCTCGATGGCCTGGTGACGAACGTCGCAAGAGACTGCGCGCATGCCGTCGCTCCTTCCTCACCGCAAACGCCGCGCGGTGGTCGAGGAACCGCCCGCGCGCGATGTCTGGACGGCCAGCCGTTTCATCGGCGCCGATCCGCCCGACGTGCTCGACTCGCTCACCGATCCGGAGCTGATCACGCTGTGGGCGCCGATCGATTTCGAGTTCGACGGCCTGCGCGGCAGGCGCCTGCGGCCCGGCAGCCACGCGTTCGTCAGCGGCTCGCTGGCCGGCGTTGCGGCGGAGTTCGAGATCGACGTGCTGCGCGCCGACGAGCAGGGCTTGGATCTCGAGGCCCGCGGACCGGTCGCGCTCGACGTTGCCTACCGCATCGCCCCCGACGACGGCGGGGTCGTGGTCGACGCCGAGATCAAGCTCGGCCGCGAGCGCGGCCTCAACGCGCGCGTGCTGCGCGCCGCGACCGGTGCGCTGCTCAGCGGAGGCGCGCTGGACCGAGCGCTCGGCCGGCTCGCGGGCGAGCTCGACGAAGCCGCGCTGCTGGCTGCCTAGGCGCCCCCGGGTCGACGCGCGTCGCGCCCTGCGCTGATACCTGGCGCTGGCGTCACGCAAGAGGTGTAGGACGGCGAGCCCTAGGTTGACCCGCAGCGCGTCGTCCGCGCATGACTATCTTGAACATGCAACTCATTACTCGCACACACAGCAGCACCACCACCGCCTCGCGTCGCGCGCGGCGGCTCGCGCAGCGGACCACCTTGGCCGCCTGCGCCATCGTCGCCCTGACCGCGCCTGGCGTGGCGTCCGGCGCCGACACGCTCATCTCGGATGGCCCTGAGGCCAACGAGGTGGCCGCGCTGGATGGCACCGTCGTCTGGGTCAGCGGCAATGACGACGACGAGACCCGCAATACCAATCAAACCCTGATGCAGCACAGCGGCGGCGTGACCAAGCGCGTCAAGGACGCGCCGCGCGCGAACTATCGCTCGATCGACCTCGGTCACGACCGCAAGGGCGGGCTCGTTCTCACCTACCGGCGTTGCGGCCAGACCAAGTGCGTGCCGATTCAGGACAACCTCAAAGGTCGGCGCTCGAGCTTCAAGAAGCTGACGCTCAAGCGCTGCGAGCTGACCACGGCTCCGGCCATGTGGGGAGCTCGGATCGCCTACGGCCTGCTCTGCCGCAAGCCCAACAACGCCACCGACCCGAAGCGCACCAGGGTCTACGTCAAGACCGGCGCGGGCACTCCGCGGCGTCTGCGCTCGCCGACGAATGACGTCGCGAGGCGCATCACCTCGGTCGACCTGCGCCGGAACCGTGCCGCTGCGGTCGGGGACGGTGTCGCCGACTTCGCGTTCAGGCAGAAGGTCGACGCAACCGAGCTGCGCTCGCTGCAGGTCGGGCTTGCCCAGGGCGACAGTGGGTCGTTCGCCAAGGGCGTCTCGCTGGGCACCGGCAGCGCCATGTGGGCGCTCAGCAGCACCGAGCCCGTCGGAAAGCCGGTCGGGGCGACGATCTTCAAGGTCCTCGGCGACTGCTACCGCAGCGAGGTGCTTCCCACCCCGTTCTCCGATCCCGACAAGCAACGGATCGTCCCCGCGCTCGACATCGCGGTCGATGGCACGACGGTCTATCTCGCCGTCAGCGGCGTCGGGATCGTGAAGCACGAGTTCGTGCCCCAGGGGGATTGCACGAAGCTGTAGTCCTAGCGACGCGATGACGGCGGGGCGGCCGATTCACCGGGCCAGCCCTCCGTCATCGCCTTGCGCAGCCGGTCGTCGGGGACGAACTCGAAGCGCAGCACGTGCGTTTCGGGATCGGCCTCGATGCCGTGCTGTGCGAGCTCATCGCAGATTCGCTTCCATGCGTCGCGCCGCGGTCCGGTCGGGGCCTGCTTGAGGCGCAGCGCCATCTGCACGGAGAGCTCGACCCGCGTCCGTCGCGACTCGCTGTGATCTGACCCGTTGCCCCAGCGCCGAAGCGTGTCCGGATGTAGGCCTGGCTCAGGCATCGCTGAAGGTGGGCAAAGAACAACCCTAGGTGGACCCGCAGCGTGTCGTCGGCGCACGATCATCTTGAACATGCAACTCATCACTCGCACACACAGCAGCACCACCACCGCCTCGCGTCGCGCGCGGCGGCTCGCGCAGCGGTCCACGCTCGTAGCCTGCGCCGTTGCCGCTCTGGCCGCGCCCGGCGTGGCGTCCGCCGCCGACACGGTCATCGCGCCCGACCCCGCCGCCGACCAGGTGGCCGCGCTCGACGGGACCGTCGTGTGGACCAGCGGCACGTCCGGCGATCAGGTGCTCATGCAGCGCACCCCCGGCGGCGTGATCGCGCCCGTCAAGGGCGCGCCACGCGCGGGCTACTTCTCGATCGACCTCGGTCGCGACAGCAAGGGCCGGCTCGTGCTCACCTACGAGCGCTGCAACAAGAACACGTGCACGGCGAAGCGAGACGATCTTCACGGTCAGCGAGCGAGCTTCAAGAACCTGACGCTCAAGCGCTGCAGCCTGAGCACGGCTCCGGCCGTGTGGGGCACCCGGCTGGCCTACGGCTTGTCATGCGGCACGCCCAACAACGTCAGCGACCGCAAGCGCTCGGGGCTGTACGTCAAGACCGGCACGGGCAGCCCCAGGCGTCTGCGGCCACCGAAGAAGTTCGGAGCGTCGGAGATCAAAGCGGTCGACCTGCGCGGGGACCGCGTGGCTGCGATCACGTCGGACATCGCCGAGTACGCGTTCACGCGGAGGGTCGACGGAAGCGGCCTGCGCTCGCGGCAGGTCGCACTCGAGGAGGGCGAGCAGGACGAGCACGCCACGGGCGTCTCGCTGGGCACCAACAACGCCATGTGGACGCTCGTCGACTCGTACGTGACCGACGAGCCCAATCGGGCGAACGTCTACAAGATCTCGAGCAGCTGCTACCGGTTCGAGTCGCTCATCAACCCGGGTGGTCCAAACCAGCAGGGCTTCCCCGCCACCGACCTCGCGGTCGATCGCACGACGCTCTACCTCGTCGTGCCGGGCACCGGGATCGTGAAGCACCGGTTCGCGCCCCAGGGCGGGTGCACGAAGCTGTAGGTCCTAGCGACGCGATGACGGCGGGGCGGCCGATTCACCGGGCCAGCCCTCCGTCATCGCCTTGCGCAGCCGGTCGTCGGGGACGAACTCGAAGCGCAGCACGTGCAGCGTTTCGGGATCGGCCTCGACGCCGTGCTGTGCGAGCCCATCGCAGATTCGCTCCCATGCGTCGCGCCGCGGTCCGGTCGGGGCCTGCTTGAGGCGCAGCGCCATCTGCACGGAGAGCTCGACCGCGGACAGCTTCGAGCGCTCGATCCGCACCGACGTCGACCGCTCCTGCGGGTCGTCGACCTGGTCGCCACCGTCGGTCCGCGCGAACAGTCGCACCCAGACCGTCGCGAAGTCGGGATCGTCGTCGGGCGTGCGCCGCAGCGATGCGGTCGCGCCGACGTTGCGGACACTGGCCATCCGCCTACGGTATTGAGCCGCGCACGATCCTGCCGCGTAGTGGCGCCGATCAGGCCGGGCCGGCGACCGCGGTGGCCGCCTCGAGCGCGTCCTCGACGTCGACGCGCGCGACGTCGAGGTGCGTCACCGCCCGCACGCGCGTGGCGTCGAGCGCGCCCATCAGCACGCCGTGGCGCTCAAGCGCCGCGACGAATTGCGCCGCATCAGCCACCGAGAAGACGACGATGTTCGTCTGAACGGCAGCGAGATCGATCTCGATCCCAGCAAGCGCGGCCAGCCCCTCGGCCAGAACCCGGGCGTTGTCGTGATCCTCCGCCAGCCGCGTGACGTGGTGGTCGAGCGCGTACCACGCGCCGGCGGCCGCGATACCCGACTGGCGCATCGCGCCGCCGAGCATCTGCTTGTAGCGCCAGGCCTCGTCGATCAGCTGGCGCGAGCCCGCCAGGCAAGCTCCGATCGGCGCGCCGAGCCCCTTCGTGAAGTCCAGCCAGGCCGTGTGAAAGTCAGTGGCGAAGGCGGCTGCAGAGACGCCCGTCGCGGTCGTCGCGTTGAGCAGCCGCGCGCCATCCAGATGCGTGCGCAGGTCGTGCTCGGCAGCCGCTGCCAGCACGTCGTGCACGAGCTCGAGCGGCCAGACGCGCCCGCCACCGTTGCCGACCGGCTGCTCGACGGACACGAGGCGCGTGCGTGGGGCGTAGCGATCGGTCGGGTCGCGCACCGCGGCGCGCACGGCGTCGCCGTCGAAGATGCCGTGCGCCCCCGCAAGCAGGGTGACGATCGCGCCGACGACCGCGCCCGGCGAGCCGCTCTCGTACTTCAGCGGATGGGCGTCGGCACCGACGAGCACCTCGTCGCCGCCCGGGCGCACGTGCAGCCGGAAGGCGATCAGGTTGCACATCGTCCCGCTCGGCAGGAAGACCGCCGCCTCGTGGCCGAGCAGCTCGGCGACGCGCTGTTCGAGCGCGCGCGTGGTCGGGTCCTCGAAGCGCTGCTCGTCGCCGACGTCGGCGTTGGCCATCGCCGCGCGCATCCCCTCGCTTGGCAGCGTCTGCGTGTCGCTGAACAGGTTGATCACGAAGGCCCGAGGCTACACGCGGCCTATCCTCGACGGGCATGGCCACCACGCCCGAAACGCGCCGCCAGACGCGCTTGCGCGACGAGCGCCGCAGCCTGCCCGACGGGCCGGGCGTCTACCTCTTCCGCGACGCGACCGGCAAGGTCATCTACGTCGGCAAGGCGAAGTCGATCCGCAAGCGCGTCGCGAACCACTTCGGAAGTCCGGTCACGCGCGGCGCGGTCGAGATGGCCGATCTCATCCACGAGATCGACTTCCTGCTCGTCGCCTCCGAGGCCGAGGCGCTGCTCACGGAGAACCGCTTCATCAAGCAGTACGCGCCGCGCTTCAACGTCCGCTTGCGCGACGACAAGTCCTATCCGTTCCTGGCGATCTCAATCGACGAGGACTACCCGCGCGTGTACTTCACCCGCGAGCGCCACCGCCGCGAGCGGCTGTACTTCGGCCCGTACTCCAACGCCAAGCGCGTGCGCGGCACGCTCGACCTGCTGCAAAAGGTCTTCGCCTTCCGCTCCTGCAACGGGATCGAGCCGGGACGCCGCAGCGGCTCTCCCTGCCTGGACTTCTACATCAAGCGCTGCGGCGCGCCGTGCGTGGGCTATGAGTCCAAGGAGGAGTACCGCGCGGCGATCGACGGCGTGATCGACTTCCTCTCCGGGCGCTATCGCCAGATCGAGCAGGATCTCGAGCGGCGCATGAAGCAGGCCGCCGAGGAGCAGGAGTTCGAGCAGGCAACGCTCGAGCGAAACCGGCTGCGCGCGGTGCACAGCCTGCTCGAGCGCCAGCGCGTGGCCAACGAGTCGGTCGGCACGCTCGACGCGGTCGCCGTGGCCGTCGACGGGACCGACGCCAACGCGCAGGTCTTTCAGGTCCGCGACGGTGTGCTGTCCGATCGCCAGTCCTTCTACCTCGCCAACGAGACCGGCGGCGAGGTGGCCGAGGTGGCCGAGGAGTTCCTGCTGCAGTACTACGGCGACACGATGGCGATCCCGCCGCAGGTCATCGTGCAGCGCGACGTCGAGTCGACCGAGGTCCTCGGCGAGGCGCTGACCGCGCGACGCGGCGCGCGCGTCGAGGTCCGCGCCGCCGAGCGCGGCGACAAGCGCCGCATCCTCGAGATGGCCGAGCGCAACGCCCAGCTCGCGCTCGACCAGGAGCGCCTCAAGGAGGAGCGCCGCCGCCAGCAGCGCGTCGAGGCGCTCGACGGGCTGCAGCGCGTGCTCGGCCTCGATCAGCTGCCGCTGCGGATCGAGGCCTTCGACATCTCCAACCTGATGGGCACGAACACGACCGCGGCGATGGTCGTCTTCGAGGGCGGCGCGCCGAAGCGCAGCGACTACCGGCGCTTCAACGTGCGCTCGACGAAGGAGGGCGTGCCCGACGACTTCGCCGCGATGGCGGAGGTGCTGTCGCGGCGCCTGGTGCGCTGGGAGTCCGAGCAGGACCTCAGCCCGAACGACCCCAAGCGCAACGAGTCCTTCGCGACGCTGCCGAGCGTGATCGTCATCGACGGTGGGCCGGGCCAGCTCGCGGCCGGTCTGCGCGCGCTGCAGGGCTTCCGCGATCGCGGCGTCGCGGTGATCAGTCTCGCCAAGCGCGTCGAGGAGGTCTTCCTCCCTGACCGGCGCCAGCCGCTGGCGCTCGCGCACGACACGCCCGAGCTCCAGCTCCTGCAGCGCGTGCGCGACGAGGCGCACCGCTTTGCGATCACGCACCACCGCGCGCGTCGCGACCGCCAGATGACGGAGTCGGTGCTCGACGGGCTGCCGGGTGTCGGACCGGCGCGCAAGCGCGCGCTGCTGCAGCGCTTCGGCTCGCCGGAGTCGGTGCTGGGGGCGTCGCGCGAGGATCTCGAGGCGGTTCCGGGTCTTCCCTCCAAGACCGCGCGCGACCTGTACAGATACCTGAACCGGACATCCGGATGACCGGATCACCAGGCAAGATGGGAACCGTGACCGCCCTGAACGTCTCCGACGACGCTGCCGCGGGCTCGGTCCTCGCCGATCTCGTCGTCATCACGGGCTTCTCGGGCGCCGGCAAGTCGACCGCGATGAATGTCTTCGAGGATACCGGCTACTTCTGCGTCGACAACCTGCCGCCGGAGATGATCCGCGCCCTCGTGGAGCTGCTGGTCCACGGCGGCTCGAAGGTTCGTCGTGCCGCCGTCGTGTGCGATGTGCGCGGCGGCGAGCTGTTCGACGCCATGAGCCCGATGCTCGACTCGCTGCAGCGCCTCGGCATCGCCCACCACGTGCTGTTTCTCCAGGCCGACGAGGACACGCTGCTTCACCGCTACAAGGAGACGCGCCGCCGCCACCCGCTGAGCCCGACGGGCTCGGTGACCCAGGGGATCGCGGCCGAGCGCGAGGCGCTGGCGCCGTTCAAGCGGCGCGCCGACCTCGTCGTCGACACGTCGGGCATCAGCGCCGCGACGCTTCGCCGCCGGATCGTCGAGGAGTTCCTCCCGCGCCAGACGCGCACGAGGCTCGCGATGACGTTCACGTCGTTCGGTCACAAGCACGGCCCGCCGCGCGAAGCCGACATCGTCTTCGACGTGCGCTTCCTACCCAACCCGCATTGGATCCCGGAGCTGCGCCCGCTGACGGGCTTCGACCCGCAGGTCGTCGAATACGTCCTGCGCGAGGGCAAGCTGCAGGACTTCTACGACCGGCTGCACCCGCTGCTGGACTGGCTCATCCCGGAGTACATCGCCGAGGGCAAGGCACACCTCGCCGTCGCGATCGGCTGCACCGGCGGGCGCCATCGCTCGGTCGCGATCGCGGAGGCGCTCGCCAAGCGCTACCGCGAGCGCGATGATGTCGACGTCGAGATCGCCCACCGCGACGTTGGCCACTCCGCCCGATGACGGCGCGTCATAACTCGACGATGGCCTCGGTCCGCTCCCAACGCAGGTGCTCGCAATGACAGCGCGTCATAGCTCGACAATGGCCTCGGTCCGCTCCCAACGCAGGCGCTCGCAATGATCGTCCACATCGCCTTCGAGGTCTCCGATCTCGCACGCTCCGCGCGCTTCTACGACGCGATCTTCCACGCGCTCGGTGCCCGGCGCATGTTCGAGACCGACGGCGCGATCGCCTACGGCCGCGACCACGAGCAGGTCTGGATCGTCGCCCGCGGGCGCACTCCCGGCCCCGGCTACGGCCACATGGCGCTGGCCGCGGCCGGTCGCGCCGCGGTCAACGGCGCGCACGAGGCCGGCCTCGCCAACGGCGGCCGCGACGACGGAGCCCCGGGGCCGCGCCCGCAGTACGGGACGAACTACTACGCGGGCTACCTGCTCGACCCCGACGGCCTGCGCGTGGAGCTCGCGGCGGGCGCGCACTGAGCGCGCCGTACGATCCCTCCATGAGCGTCGTCAAGATCAACGCGATCACCGTTCCGCGGGAACGCTTCGAGGAGTTCGAGCAGCGCTTCGCCGCGCGGGCCGGCAAGGTCTCGAGCGCACGCGGCTTCGAGGGCTTCGAGTTGCTGCGCCCCAACGACGATCGCGAGCTCTGCCTCGTGCTCACGCGCTGGCACTCGGAGGAGGACTTCCAGGCGTGGGTCGCGAGCCCGGATTTCGCTGCGGGTCATGCGCAGCACCGCACGCGCGGGCCGGTGGGGACGGCGAGCGAGCTGTGGTCGTTCGACTTGCTCGAGTCAGAGGCGCCGCCCGCGGAGGGCTGATCGCCGTAGCGGCGGAGCCCGCTCAGGCGCCGCGACCGGGCTGCGCGGGGGCATATCGGTGAGATAGCCGCGGCGGCGGTTCGCCAAACGACGGCTGCGCGCGTGCCCAGTGCCCGCCGCGGGTAGTCGGCGGCACGTTGACTTTGCGCGAGACCTAATAGATTCCTGTTAGCCGGCCCAGGGCGGGAGGTCCCGCCGACCCAGGGCGGGGAGGTCCCGCCGGCCCAGTCCCCGGACGGAAACCAAGAAAGGGATTCGACCAAGCATGCCAGTACGCGTTGGAATCAATGGCTTCGGCCGCATCGGCCGTAACGTGTTCCGCGCCGCTCAAGCCGCGGGCGCCGACATCGACTGGGTCGCCGTCAACGACCTGACCGACAACGAGACGCTCGCTCATCTGCTGCGTTACGACTCGATCCTGGGCCCGTACCCGGGCACCGTGGAGCTCACCGACAAGGGCCTGAAGGTCGACGGCAAGGAGCTCATCGTGCTCGAGGAGCGCGATCCGGCCCAGCTGCCGTGGGAGGACCTCGGCGTCGAGGTCGTGCTCGAGGCGACCGGCTTGTTCACCAAGCGCGAGGCTGCCGCCAAGCACCTCGAGGCAGGCGCCAAGAAGGTCATCATCTCCGCGCCCGCGAGCGACGAGGACATCACCGTCGTCCTCGGCGTCAACTTCGACCAGTACGACTCCTCGCAGCACGACGTGATCTCCAACGCATCGTGCACCACGAACTGCCTGGCGCCGTTCGCCAAGACGATCCACGAGGCGGTCGGCATCAAGCACGGACTGATGACCACGATCCACGGCTACACCGCCGATCAGAACCTTCAGGACGGTCCCCACAAGGACCTGCGCCGCGCCCGCGCCGCCGCCATCAACCTCGTACCGACGTCGACCGGCGCCGCCAAGGCCGTCGGGCTCGTGCTGCCCGAGCTCAACGGCCGCCTGCACGGTTTCGCCGTGCGTGCGCCCGTCCCGACGGGCTCGATGGTCGACCTGACGTTCGTCGCCGAGCGTGAGACGAGCCCCGAGGAGATCAACGGCGCCTTCGAGGAGGCCGCCGGAGCCGAGCTCAAGGGCATCCTCCAGTACACCGAGGACCCGATCGTCTCCAGCGACATCGTCGGCAATCCGCACTCCTCGATCGTCGATGGGGGGCTGACCTCGGTCATGCAGGGAACCTTGGTCAAGGTCGTCTCCTGGTACGACAACGAGTGGGGTTACTCCAACCGCTGCGTCGACGTCGTCCAGCAGGTTCTCTGACGTGAGGACGCTCGACTCGCTGGGCGATATCAAGGGCAAGCGCGTGCTCGTGCGCGTGGACTTCAACGTCCCCGTCGGCGACGGCAAGGTCCGCGACGACGCGCGCATGCGCAGGGCCCTCCCGACGCTCGAGGATCTGCGCGAGCGCGGTGCCAAGCTGCTGCTCGTATCGCACTTCGGTCGCCCCAAGGGCAACGAGCCCGAGTTCTCCCTCGCGCCGGTCGCCGAACGCACGTCGAAGCTGCTCAATATCGAGGTCCTGCTGGCTGAAGATCTCGACGACATCCCCGACGGAGACGTCGTCATGCTCGAGAACATCCGCTTCCAGCCCGGCGAGTCGAAGAACGATCCGGAGTTCGCCCAGCGACTGGCTGGCCTCGCCGACTACTACGTCAACGACGCCTTCGGCACGTCGCACCGTGCGCACGCATCGACCGAGGGTGTGGTCTCGCTCGTCGAGCACTCCGCTGCCGGCCTGCTGTTCCAGAGCGAGGTCGACACGATTCAGATGATCATGAACGAGCCCAAGCGCCCATTCCTGGCGATCATGGGCGGGGCGAAGGTGACCGAGAAGATCGGCGTGATCGAGCGGTTCCTCGAGCTCGCCGACACGATCCTCATCGGCGGCGCAATGACGACGCCGTTTTTGCGAGCGCTCGGCCACAGCACCGGCGACTCGCTGTGCGAAGAGGAAGGCATCGAGCCTGCGCGCAAGGCGCTCGAGCAGGACGGCTACCCGGACGGAAAGCTGATCCTGCCGGAGGATCTCGTGATCGCGGACCGCCTCGGGGACGACGCGGCGGTGAAGATCCTCGACGGCGCCGACGTCCCGGACGGGTGGATGCAGCTCGACATCGGCTCGCGAGCGCGCACGCGGTACGTGGCGGAGATCCGCAAGGCCGAGACGATCTTCTGGAACGGGCCGATCGGCGCTTACGAGCGCAAGTCCTTCGCGGCCGGCTCGCTGGCGATCGCGCAGGCGCTGGCGGCGCACCCTGGTACCACGGTCGTCGGCGGCGGCGACTCGGGCGCCGCGATGAAGGAGTTCGGCCTGGCCGACAGCGTCACGCACCTGTCGACCGGCGGCGGCGCGTCGCTGAGGCTGATCGAGGGGGCCCCGCTGCCCGGCCTCGACGCGCTCACCGACTGAGATCTGCGCATGAGCCGGACGCCCTTCATCGCAGGCAACTGGAAGATGCACAAGACCGTCGCCGAGGCCGAGGAGTACGTGGCGACGCTGCTGCCGCGGGTGTCATCAGTCGACGGCGTCGACGTCGCGATCTGCGTGCCGTTCACCGCGCTGCAGGCGATGGTCGACTCGACGCGCGGCTCGCGTGTCGAGGTTCTCGCCCAGAACATGCACGAGCAGGACTCCGGCGCGTACACGGGCGAGGTGTCGGCGCCGATGCTGCTCGAGCACGATGTCCACGGTGTCGTTCTCGGCCATTCCGAGCGCCGCCAGTACTTCAACGAGACCGACCGCGCACTGTCGCTCAAGCTGTCGGCGGCGCTGGCGGCCGGTCTGAAGCCGATCCTCTGCGTCGGCGAGACCGAGGCCGAGCGCGAGTGCGGCGACACCGAGCGCAAGCTGCGCCACCAGGTGCAGGAGGCGCTTGAACGGCTGGCGCCCGATCAGATCGCCGAGGTCACCGTCGCCTATGAGCCGATCTGGGCGATCGGCAGCGGCAAGGTCGCCACGCCCGAGCAGGCGCAGGAGGCGATCGGCTTCGTGCGGGCGTTGATCGCCGACCGCGCGCCCGAGGCGGCGCAGCTGGCACGCGTGCTGTACGGCGGCTCGGTCACCCCGGACAACGCCGCTGAGCTGCTGGCGCTGCCCGACATCGACGGTGCCCTCGTCGGGGGAGGGTCGCTGGACGCCGACTCGTTTGCCCAGATCGTCGCTGCCGCGGTGCCGTCGCCAGTCTAGATGGCCGATCTCACCACCTCGTGAGCCGGCTGCCCTCAGTCTGCATCGTCGTTCTCGATGGCTGGGCCCTCGCACCAGACGGACCCGGTAACGCAGTCGCGCTCGCCCACACGCCGGTCTTCGACGACCTCTGGCAGCGCTACCCACACACGACGCTGACCGCCTGGGGCGAGGCCGTCGGCCTACCCGAGGGCCAGATGGGCAACTCCGAAGTCGGCCACCTCAACCTTGGCGCGGGCTCGGTCGTCATGCAGGACCTCACGCTCATCAACCAGGCGGCCGCACAGCCCGACTTCGGTGGCAACGAGGTGCTCGCCGCAGCGCTGCGCGATGCGCCCCGCGTGCACCTGGTGGGGCTTGTGTCGAAGGGCGGCGTGCACGCGGCCATGGGCCACCTGCGGACGCTGATCGAGATGGCCGCGAGCGCGGGCGTCGAGGATCTCGTCATCCACGCGTTCACCGACGGGCGCGACACGCCTCCGAGGTCGGGCGCCGACGCGCTGCGGACCGTCGAGCACTGGTGTGCGCAGTCGAATACCGGGCGTGTCGCCAGCGTCGTCGGGCGCTACTTCGGCATGGATCGAGACAACCGCTGGGATCGCGTGCAGCGCGCATACGACCTGCTCGTCCACGGCGTCGCCGAGCATGCCGCGCAGACCGCCGAGCAAGCCGCCCTCGACGGCTATGGGCGCGGCGAGACCGACGAGTTCATCACGCCGACGCGCGTCGGCGGTGAGGGCTTGATTCGAGCCGGTGACTCGGTCATCTCGTTCAACTTTCGCCCCGACCGCGTGCGCGAGATCTCGCGCGCGCTTGCCGATCCTGGCTGCGCTGAGGTCGACCGCCACGGCGGCGTGCCCGCTGCGCGCTACACCTGCCTGACCGAATACGACGAGCGCTGGGAGTACCCGGTGGCGTTTCGCTCCCTGCGGCCGGCCGTCACGCTGCCGCGGGTCATCGCCGCCGCGGGCGGCCGCCAGCTCCACGTCGCCGAGACGGAGAAGTACCCGCACGTGACGTACTTCTTCGCCGGCGGCGAGGAGGAGCCCGAGGCGGGCGAGCGGCGCGAGCTCGTGGCGTCGCCGCGCGACGTGCCCACGTACGACCACAAGCCGGCGATGAGCGCGCGCGAGGCGACCGACGCGTTCGTCCAGGCCTGGAGCGAGGAAGAGTTTCGCTTCGCGCTGATCAACTTCGCCAACGCCGACATGGTCGGGCACACCGGCGTCATACCGGCGGCCGTCGAGGCGGTCCAGACCGTCGACGAGTGCCTCCAGCGCATCGTCGCGACGGTGCAGGCCGACGGCGGCGAGTGCATCGTGACGGCCGATCACGGCAACGCCGACGACATGCTCGAGCCCGACGGCTCGCCCGACACGGCGCACTCGCTGAACCCGGTGCCGCTGATCGTCACGGTCGAAGACGCGCGGCTCGCGCAGGATGGCGGCATCCTCGCCGATGTCGCGCCGACCGCGCTGGACCTGCTCGGCATCGAGCAGCCGCCGGAGATGACCGGCCGCTCGCTGCTGGTCTGAGTTGACCGCGCTGGCTGCGGCAGCGGTCTTTCTCGGCGCCAGCCTGCAGTCGGCGACCGGTTTCGGCTTCGCGCTCGTCGCGGCCCCGGTCCTGTTCGCGGTCTTCGGGCCGCAGGAGGCGGTGACCGCCGGCGTCCTGCTCGGCGTCGCGATCAACCTCCTGACGCTGGCGACCGAACGGCGCGTGCCGCGCGTGCTGCGCGGCGAGGTGCTCGCGCTCGTCGCCTGGTCACTGCCCGGCCTCGCGCTCGGCGCGCTCGCGCTGCGCGAGCTGCCGGAGCGACTGCTGTCCGCGCTCGTGGCGCTCGCCGTGCTCGCGGGGCTCGCGTTGCGGCTGCGCGCACGGCGCGGCCGGGCGGCCGGAGCGTGCACCCGCTCGCGCCGCTGGAGCGCACCGCTCGCCGGCATCAGCAGCGGCGCCCTGAGCACCTCGACCGCGCTCAGCGGTCCGCCGATCGTCCTGCATCTGCTGGCCCGCGGCGTCACGTCCGAGCAGATGCGCGACACGCTGGCCGCGGTCTTCGTGGGCCTCGCCCTGCTCAGCGCGCCCGCGCTGCTGATCAGCGGCACGTTCGACGTCCCCGACGCGATCGGGGCCCTGCTCGCCGCGGGCCTGGCGGGCCAGATCGTCGGCCGTCGCCTGTTCGCGCGGCTCGCCGGCGACGGCCACGAGAACGTCGTGCTCGTCGTGCTCGCGATCGCGGCGCTGACCGCGCTCGCGGCGAGCGCGGTCTGACGCCGCCTCGTGCGCGCGTGAGTACGACTGCCTGCCCGGGTACTAGGCAGACGCTGACGGGATCACGCTAGAGATGCCCGGCTGATCGAACTCGAGGTGACCCCCTGATGTCCATCGAGGCACGAGATCTGCAGACCTGGATCGGAACCGAGGTGCTTGACAGCTCGGGCGAGAAGCTGGGCAAGCTCGAAGACGTCCACTTCCGCGACAGCGAACCGCTGGCGGTGAGCGTCCGCAGCGGCCTGGGCGGACGCAAGCACCACGCCGCCGCCCTGCGCGGCGCCACCGTCAGCCGCGACGGCCTGCAGCTCGACGCCACCGCCGAGACGATGGTCACGACCCACGGAGCCGGCCTCGGCGTCGAGGAGCTGACCAAGCTCGCCGCCCACGACGACCGGCTGCACGGCATCCGGCCCGAGGAGCTCGAAGGCTGGAACGCCCGCGACGAACGGCTCAAGGCCCAAGCCGAGGCGCGGGCCCAGGCCGACAAGCTCGACGAGGAAGCACACCTGCACGCCAGGGAGGAGGACGCCGCCAAGGCACGAGCCCGCGACGCCGACCACGAGGCCGACGAGGCGCGCCGTGCGCGCGAGCAGGCCGAAGCGCAAGCGCAGCAGGCGCGCAGCGACACCGAAGCACCGGGCTGACGCCTCGCTCGCGCCGCCGGGCTGTACGCGGAGCAACGGCCCCGGTCCACGTTGACTTAGCCTTGATCCACCGATGCCGTAGGCTGGTGCCGTCCGGTCCAGGGTGAAGAAGGACCTCCTGTGCAGGGCTTTTACGGCTGATTGGAGCAGCCGGGGCCTGCGGCAGGAGGTCACCTTCGTGGTGCACGATGACAAGCCGGTCGGACTGGATGGCGTGCAGGTCGAGTTCGATGACGAGCGTGTCGTCTGCGATGCCGGGGTGATGGTGGTCGCGACGCTCGCTCAGCGCCTCGATGTCGAGGCGCTCGCGCAGCAGGTGGTGCGGTTGCGCCGCGACCGGCCGGGTGCCGCCAACGCGGGCCGCAAGGTGATGGCGCTGATCTACGCGATGGTGCTCGGCGCCGACAGCATCGACGATGTCGGCGTGCTGCGCGCGGGGCGCACCGGCCGGCTGCTCGGTGGCTGGGTGCCGGCCCCCTCGACGCTGGGGACGTTCCTGCGCGCGTTCACGTTCGGGCATGTGCGACCGCGCCCTACTGATCCGCTGGTCCAAGAAGCCCATCAACCACGACGCCCTGCTGTCGTTCTGCTTCGCCCTGGATCACCTGGCAACAGATGGGCGCCCTGGAGTAATTGCGATAGGCCCTAAGGCACCCTCGGGGTGAGGCGACCTCCCGCCGCCTCGTACGGCCGGCGGGTCAGGGGGGCTTGAGCTTGGGGATGCCCGCAGCGTCCTGCTCAAAGGACTAGGGTCTGGATCTCGCTGCCCAGTTCAGACGCCCCGTGACTCGGCTCGAAGACTTCATCGCCGCCGTCGAAGATCGACCCGCCGGGGTTGCCGAGCGTCGTTTGTCGTTGTGGGTGTTGGCGGGTGTGGTCGTGGTTGTGGCGGGGCTTGTGTTGCCGGCTACGGGGCTGGCGCTGGCGCCGAGTTGCGTGGTGCCTGGTGGGGCGGCGGTGGCCGCTTCGCAGGCGCCGTTGCGGTTCGGGATTTATCCGGGTGGGCCGGCTGGTTCGGTGAATCCGAAGGCGCCGCCGCGTCCTGAGGATCGGGCGAAGCGTCTTGGGGCGTTGCAGGCGCTGGCGGGCTCCAGTCCGTTCGTGGTGCGCTTGTACAGCGCGTGGACGGGCGACGCGTCGGCCGACGAGGTCGGTGGCTGGCTGGATCGTGAGGTCGCGGGCTATACGGCGGCGGGTCTTCAGGTCGAGCTCGTCGTGCGCTACAAGCCGGCCGCGGCGGGCGCGTCGTCGCCGGCGGCGTTCGCGCAGTATGTGCGCGGGCTCGTTCGCCGCTATGGCCCCGATTCGCGTTTCGTGTCGCTGCAGGTCACCAACGAGGCGAACATTCCGGGCGCGCCGGACGCCGCCGACGGCGCGTTTAGGGGTGCGGCGCAGGCCGTCGTCAAGGGCGTCATCGCCGCCAAGGGCGAGGCGCGTCAGGGTGGCTACGGGCAGGTCGGCGTCGGCTTTAGCTGGGCGTATGACGAGCGTCCGGTTGCCAGCAGCGAGTTCTGGGCGACGCTCGGGCGGCTGGGCGGGCGCGAGTTCGCCGACGCCGTCGACTGGGTCGGCCTGGACAGCTACCCGGGCACGTGGGGGGCGAAGATCCCGCTGTCGAGCCTGCTGCCCGGACAGGCGGCGGCCGCGGTCAAGGAGAGCGTCCGTTCGCTGCGTGACTGCTTCATGCCGCTGGCTGGTCTGGGCCGATCGACGCGGTTGCACATCGCCGAGAACGGCTTTCCGACCGGTCCGGGTCGCTCGGAGCAGCTGCAGGCTCAGGTTCTCGAGGCGATGGTCGCCAGCGTCGATGCGATCCGTTCGACGTACGGCGTCAGCGATTACCGCTGGTTTGACCTGCGCGACAGCTCCTCGGCCGATCCGAGCATCGAGAGCCAGTACGGCATCACGCGCGACGACTACGCGCCCAAGCCGGCGTTTGCGACCTACCGCGACCTGATCGCCCGCCACGGCAACAACGGCCAGCGCCTGCTCACGGCGGTCGCGGTCGCGGCCCCGGTCAACTGCCGGCCATCGCCCGTCAAGGTCGCGATCGCACGATGGAGGAACCAGCGCCCCACCTCGCTCGTCGTGCGCGCCGGCACGAGGATCGTCAAGCGCGTCACCCGTGGGCGGATCCCGCGGGCCGTATGGATCAGCATGCCATCCGGTCGCAGCACCGTGACGCTCAAGCTCACCGCGCGCCGCGACGGGCGCCGCGTGACGCGCGTGCAGCGCCGCAGCTACCGGATCTGCTGACGCACGCTCGGTAGGACATCCGTCCACTCACGCGAGGACCGGCGGCAGGATGAGGTCCAGATCCGCGTGGTGGGCCGAATGGACGGATGTTGCCCTGTCGCCGCCGCGCCTTGACGCCCCGGCAGGCCGCGTCGATGGATGGGTATGCGCCGCTCTCGATCCTCACGTCTGTCCTCGTCGTTGGTCGCGGCCGCGGGTGCTGTCCTGGCCAGCCTCGTCGTGCCGGCGTCGGGTTTTGCGTTGGCGCCGAGTTGTGTGGTGCCTGCTGGGGGTGCGGTGGCTGTTTCGCAGGCGCCGTTGCGGTTTGGGATCTATCCGGGTGGTCCGGCTGGTTCGGTGAATCCGAAGGCGCCGCCGCGTCCTGAGGATCCGGCGAAGCGTCTTGCGGCGTTGCGGGAGTTGGCGGGTTCGAGTCCGTTCGTGGTGCGTTTGTACAGCGGTTGGACGGGCGTTGCTGCGGCTGATGATGTGAGTGGCTGGTTGGATGGCGAGGTCGCGGGCTATACCGCGGCGGGTCTGCAGGTCGAGCTTGTCGTTCGGTATAAGCCGGCTGCGCCTGGCGCGGGGTCGCCGGCGGCGTTCGCGGACTATGTCCGGGGGCTCGTTCGCCGGTATGGCCCTGATTCGCGTTTCGTGTCGTTGCAGGTCACCAACGAGGCGAACATTCCCGCTGCGCCGGATGCTGCTGATGGCGCGTTTGAGGGTGCGACGCAGGCTGTCGTCAAGGGTGTCGTTGCCGCGAAGGATCAGGCGCGTCGGGGTGGCTTCGGGCAGCTGGGCATCGGTTTCAGCTGGGCGTATGACGAGCGTCCGGTCGCCAGCAGCGAGTTCTGGTCGGCGCTCGGGCGTTTGGGTGGGCGCGAGTTCGCTGACGCGGTCGACTGGGTCGGTCTGGATACCTACCCGGGTACGTGGGGGGCGCAGATCCCGTTGTCGAATCTGCTGCCGGGGCAGGCGGCGGCCGCGGTCAAGGAGAGCGTCCGTTCGCTGCGTGACTGCTTCATGCCGCTGGCTGGTCTGGGCCGATCGACGCGGTTGCACATCGCCGAGAACGGCTTTCCGACCGGGCCGGCTCGCTCGGAGCAGCTGCAGGCTCAGGTCCTCGACGCGATGGTCCGCAGCGTCGACGCGATCCGTTCGACGTACGGCGTCAGCGATTACCGCTGGTTTGACCTGCGCGACAGCTCCTCGGCCGATCCGAGCATCGAGAGCCAGTACGGCATCACGCGCGACGACTAC
>Ga0136630_1000170_pt1 | contig 21747 bp, 18 predicted proteins | sample AntDrymUQ5682106_2_FD_105496 | JGI IMG/M metagenome (GOLD analysis project Ga0136630, IMG submission 105496) | Polar desert sand microbial communities from Dry Valleys, Antarctica - metaG UQ568 (21.06) | ecosystem: Environmental > Terrestrial > Soil > Desert | place: Antarctica: Dry Valley...
CCGCCCGCGACCCCGCCGAAGCGGCGCCGACAACGCTGACCCGTGTCGACGAGCTGCCGACGACGCTGACGAGGACCTGGCTCGGCCCGACGTACTGGGCGAACCGCCTGCAGGACTGGCGGCTCGCCGCCGGTCGCCTCGAGTGCCTGGCCGGAGGGGCCGAGGACGCCGGCCGCACCGTCGCCGTGCTGACCCGCGAAGTCGTGCCAGGGCCGGCGTCGGGCAGCCTGAGCGTCCGGACGGGGACGGTCGCCGGCGGCCCGGGCTTCTCGGGCTTCCTGGTCGGTGCCGGCGCGGGTCTGCTGGACCACCGCGCCGCGGCCCTGGTCCAGGGGGCGTCCGGCACCGGTGGGGGACTGTTCTGCGTCTACACCAGCGACGGGATCGCCGCGTTCTGCGAGCACACCGACGAGGCGGACCAGTTCGCCTACGCGCGCCTGCCGGCCCGCGACACCTCGCCGCAGCCGCGCGTGGCCCGCAGCACCGGCGAGGACCTCGAGCTGCGGCTCGACATCGCGCCCACCGCCGACGGGTCCTTCTCGCTGACGCTGACGGTCACCGACATGGTGACCGGGCGGGTGCGCGCCTCGGCGGTGCGGTCGGGCGTGGCGGACGCTCAGCTGCGCGGCGGGATCGCGCTGGTGTCATCACCCAGACCTGGGGCGGGCGGCGGGCGGTACTGGCTGAAGCAGCTGCGGACCGGCGGCGGGAAGATCGCCGCCCGACCGGACCGGGCCGTCGGGCCGGTCCTCGGCTGCCTCTACTCGGTGAACGGCCCGGTGCTGAAGCTGACCGCGCAGTTCTTCCCGCTCGGTTCCGGCGAGCCCGCGACGGCCGATCTGGAGGTCCGCGACGCCGGCGGCTGGCGCAGGGTCGCCACCGCGGCGATCGGGGCCGGCCACGCGGCCCTGTTCCGCGTGGAGGGCTGGGACCGGTCGGTGGCGCGCGACTACCGGGTGGTCCACGCGCGCGGCACCGCGCGCGAGAGCCGCTACGCCGGGACGATCGCCCGCGACCCTGCCGGCGGGCTCACCATCGGCGTGCTGTCCTGCATGATCCACGCCAACCGGCTGCTCGACCGGGCCAGCAGCGGTGCGCCGCGGATCCCCGGCGAGCGGCGGGCGGGCCTGTACACCGGGCGCAACCTCTACTTCCCGTACGCGCGGCTGCTCGCCAACCTCTCCCGGCAGCGGCCTGACCTGCTCGTCGCTCTCGGCGACCAGTTCTACGAGCACCGGCCCACGCGCTACGTCGGCGGCGGCGCGCCGACGCTCGACTTCCTCGGCCGGTACTACCTGTGGCTGTGGTCGGTCGCCGGGCTCACCCGGCGGACGCCGTCGATCGTGCTGGTCGACGACCACGACGTCCTCCAGCCGAACCTCTGGGGCCATGAGGGCCGCCCCGCACCCGGTGGCAAAGCCAACCTCGGCGGCTACGTCCGCGACGCCGCAATGGTCAACCTCATCCAGCGCGTGCAGTGCGGCCACAACCCCGACCCCTACGACGCCACGCCCGTGCGGCAGGGGATCACCGTCAACTACGGCGCCTTCGTCTACGGCGGGGTGTCGTTCGCCATGCTCGAGGATCGCAAGTTCAAGACCGGCGACGGCGACGGACGGGACGCGTCCGGGACGCCCTTCCCCCAGAGCGCGCTGGAGCTGCTCGGCGAGCGCCAGGAGCAGTTCCTGCAGGCGTGGGCGGCGAACGGGTCACGCCGGCCGCGGATCTGCCTGACCCAGACGCTCTTCGCGAACCTCGCGACCACCCCTGCCGGGCTGCCCAAGGTGGACCGCGACTCGAACGGCTACCCCCCCGGCGGACGCCGGCGTGCCGTCCGGCTGCTCAAGCAGGCGCGGGCTCTGATCGTCTCCGGCGACCAGCACACCGCGAGCGTCGTCCGGCACGGGGTCGACGGCGCCGACGATGGGCCGGTGCAGTTCGGCGGCCCCGCCGCCGGCGCGGCCTGGCAGCGCTGGTTCGAGCCGAAGGGCACGCTCCCCGACGGAGGTCCACACCCCCACACCGGCCTGTACACCGACCCGTTCGGCAACCGCCTGCGCGTCCTCGCGGTCGCGAACCCCCGCGTGAGCTTCGCGAGGTACCGCTCCTACTACCCGGACGGCGGGCAGGACCTGGCCGACCCCGGCCTCAAGCGCGAGGGGTACGGGATCGTCCGCGTGGACCACGCCGCCCAGCGCTTCGTCCTGGAGTGCTGGCCCGGCGACGTCGACCCGACCAGGGACGGCGCGGCGCAGTACGCCGGGTGGCCGTACGTGCTGCCGTTCTCGCAGGCCTGACCCGCGGGTGTCCCGAGGGGCGCGTCAGTGGCCGCGGTCGATCCACTCCTGGAGGTGCGGCGCTTCCGCGCCGATGGTCGTGGTGGGCCCGTGGCCGGTGTGGACGACGGTCTCGGGCGGGAGCGTCAGGAGCCGGTCGCGGATCGAGGCGACGATCGTCGGGAAGTCCGAGTACGACCGCCCGGTCGCGCCCGGCCCGCCCTGGAACAGCGTGTCGCCGGAGAACAGCCGGTTGCCGCCGTCGTACAGGCTCACGCCGCCGGGCGAATGGCCTGGGGTGTGGATCACGGTCAGCCGGGAGCCGCCGGCCGCGACGACCGTCCCGTCGGCGAGGCCGAGGTCGGGTGCGCGGTCAGGGTGGACCGCGTCCCAGAGCATGCGGTCGTCGGCGTGCAGCGCGATCGGGGCGCCGGTGCGGTCGGCGAGCTCCACCGCGGCGTTGATGTGGTCGTTGTGACCGTGCGTGCACACGATCGCGGTGACGCGCCGGCCGCCGACCCCGTCGAGGATGGCGTCCGCGTCGTGGGCGGCGTCGACGACAAGGACCTCCTCGTCGTCCCCGGCGAGCCAGACGTTGTTCTCCACGTCGAAGTCCTGACCGTCGAGGGAGAACACCCCGGCCGTCGTGACGAGGTCCACGCGGCTCACAGCACGACCACCGAGCGGAGCACTTCGCCGCGCTGCATCTTGCCGAAGGCCGCTTCGACGTCGCCGATGCCGATCGTCTCGGACACGAACGCGTCGAGGTCGAGCTGGCCTCGGAGGTAGGCGTCGATCAGCAGCGGGAAGTCCCGCGACGGCAGGCAGTCGCCGTACCACGACGACTTCAGGGCCCCCCCACGGCCGAACAGCTCGATGAACGGAAGGTCGATGCGCATCGACGGGTCGGGAACGCCGACGAGCACGACGCGGCCCGCGAGGTCGCGGGCGTAGAACGCCTGCTCGTAGGTCTCGGGGCGCCCCACCGCCTCGATCGCGACGTCGACGCCGAACCCGCCGGTCAGGTCGCGGATGGCCTCGACCGGGTCGCCCGCGGTCGCGTCGACCGTGTCCGTCGCACCGAACCCGCGCGCCATTTCGAGCTTGCGCGGGTCGATGTCGACGGCGATGACCTTGGAGGCGCCGGCCATCGTGGCACCCGCGATGGCGGCGTCGCCGACGCCGCCGCACCCGAAGACGGCGACCGTCTCGCCGCGCTGCACCCCGCCGGTGTTGACGGCGGCACCCCAGCCGGCCATGACCCCGCAGCCCAGCAGGCCGGCGACCTCGGGCCGTGCCCGCGGGTCGACCTTCACCGCCCCGCCGGCGCCGATGAGGGTCAGCTCCGTGAAGGCGCCGATGCCGAGGGCGGGGGTCAGCGGGGTCCCGTCCGCCAGCGTGAGCGGCTGGGCCTCGTGCCGGCTGTCGAAGCAGTACCAGGGCCGGCCCCGGCGGCAGGATCGGCACTGCCCGCAGGGCGCCCGCCAGGCGAGCACGACGTAGTCGCCGGGCTCGAGGTCGGAAACGGCCTCGCCGACCTGCTCGACGACGCCGGCGGCCTCGTGGCCGAGCAGGAAGGGGAAGTCGTCGTTGATCGCGCCCTCGCGGTAGTGCAGGTCCGTGTGGCAGACGCCCGACGCCTGCACGCGGACGAGCGCCTCGCCGGGCCCCGGATCGGGCACGACGACGTCGAGCAGTTCGACCGGCTCGCCCTTCGCGCGGGCGACCACGCCTTTCGTCTCGTGGGGCACTTCGCGACCTTCCGTCGGGTGGGAGCTCGGCGGGGCACCGTAGCGCGCGCCCGGCCGCCCTGGAAGTTCGGCCGGCCGCTTGCCATCGGGTGCGCGGTGGCTCAGGCTTGCAAGAGGACAGGCGAGGAGTCACGGCGATGAAGGTCACGAGCAGGTTCGGCACGGCGGTCGTCGCCGGTCTCGTCGCGGCGGCCGTCGCGCAGCAGCTGGGGCGGCCGGCAGGGGAGCGGGACTGGCACGGGCGCGTCGGCGGGATCGTCCCCTACGACTTCCGGCCGCCGACGGTCCGCCGCTTCCGGCGGGCATGGTTCAACCCCGACGACCCGCGGCTGTTCACCGAGCGCGACTTCGGCGTCGGGTGGGCACTCAACCTCGGCGCCCTGCAGCGCCGGCTGCAGCGGGCCTGAGAGGGGAATCGCCGAGGCTCGTCCGAGGCGATTCTCAGGACCTCGTTGGTGGCGGTCGCGCAGCGACCGCCATTGGACGCGGAGAGGGTCAGGGGCGACGGCCGCCGGCGCACCGCCCGGCGACGGGAACCCGCCCTCCATTCGCCGTGCCGGTCCGCAACACGTGCGCGGCCGTACAGCTTTCACCGGTTTCTCATGAAAGGAAGGTAGAAAGCGCGCGTTCCTCGTCCCTCCGCCGGAAAGGCCGGGCATGCAGACCCAATCCCACCCCTCACCGGAGAGCAGTTCGAGCCTGCAGTGGATGCCGGATGTGCACGTCGACGGGGCCTGACCAGCGGGCGGTCGCGCAGACGGAGTGGATCAGGCCCGGGAACGACCTCGGGGCGGTCATGGTCGAGCACCTGGGGGCGTCGCTGCAACCCGGCGACGTCGTCATCGTGAGCGAGAAGGCGGTGATCATCTCCAATGGACTGGGTGTGCCCGTCGAACAGGTGAAGGTGGGGCGGCTGGCCCGGTGGCTCGCGGCGGCGGTCCGCCCCACCGAGGGATCGAGGGGCCTCAGCATCCCCGAGAAGATGGCGTGCGTGCTGCAGGAGGCGGGCGTCGTCCGGATCCTCTCGGCGACGCTGGTCGCCGGCCTGACCCGGCCGCTGGGCATCCGCGGGGGCTTCTACGTGGTGGCCGGGAGGGCGGCGCGGGCGATGGACGGCATGCGGCCGCCATTCGAGCATCTGGTCCTGCCGTCGCTGCCGCCCGCTCTGGCGACCGAGATCGCCCGGGACCTCGCCGACCGCGTCGGCGCGCCGGTGACCGGTCGGGCCGGCGCGCGGGTGGCCCGGTTCAGGGACTCGTGGTCGGGACGTCGGGGCCGACGTGGCCCTGCAGGGCGGCCAGGGCACCGCGGGACGCCAGCCGGAGCGGGGCGCGCACGGGCCCGTTAGATCCAGCCGGGGCGGATCCAGATACGCAGGTCCCACGCGGCCTTGGACACCTCGAGGCCGGACAGGACGGGGTACCAGAAGACGAACCCGGCGACCGCCACGACCGCCACCGCCGCCGGCACCCAGCGCAGGCCGCGGACGCCCATCGCCCGGCCGGCGGCGTCGGCCAGCGCCAGGCAGATGAAGGGCACCGCCGGGGTCATGTAGAACAGGAAGACCGCCCGCGGGCTGGTCAGCCACGGGAGGTAGTGCAGCAGCAGGAACGTCAGGATGATCGCCGCCGTCGCGTCACGGTGGCGGACCGCGAACCAGGCCAGGATCAGGTAGGCGGGCACCGCCATCCACCAGATCATCGGGTTGCCGATGCCGAGGATCTCCGCGATGTTCGACTCCGCCACGGCGCACTCCTCGCCGGCGGCGACGTCCTCGGGCGTGCAGTTCTCGTAGTAGTAGGCCACCGGGCGCAGCAGCAGCGGCCAGCTGCTGGCGGTCGCGCGGTAGGGATGGTCGGCGTCGAGGTCCCGGTGGAACCGGAAGATCTTGCCCTGCTCGTCCCACCAGTCGCCCGCCATGCGCGCGACCTGGCCCGACACGGTCGTGGGGCACCCCTCCTCGGGGCAGTCCCGCTTTCCCGGCTCGGTGTGCTCGAAGCCGGCGAACCAGGTCGCGTAGCTCATGACGTACACCGCCGCGGGCACCGCGACCAGCGTCAGCAGGCCGCTCGCGACGATCCGCCACGGTTGGGCGAACAGCCGGCCGGTGATCCGCTTCCGCCAGGCGAGGTCGCTGCCCAGGACGAACAGCCCCGCCGCGGCGATCGCGAGAAGGGCGGAGACCTTCGTCGCCAGGGCCAGCCCGAACGCCAGGCCGGCGAGCCAGCGGAAGGCGCGCGAGCGGTGGGGGAGGCCGGGGGGCCGCTCGCCCTCCGGGAGGGGCTCGCCGGCCGCCCGCACGCCGGCCCACTGCCGGTCGCGGTCGACGAGCAGGAGCCAGAACCCGACCAGGGTCCAGAACCCGAGGAAGACGTCGAGCATCGCGATGCGGCTCATCGTGAACGCGAGCCCGTCGACGGCGAGCAGCACCGCGCCGAGCGCGGCGACGCCCCGCCGGCGGAACAGCCGCAACCCCGCCAGGTAGCACACCCCGACGCTGAGCGTCCCGAACAGCGCCGCCGCCGAGCGGCGGGCGAACGACTCGGCCTCCTCACGCCGCTCCGCGGCCGCGTACGACTGCGCCTCCTCCTCGGTGAGCGCCGTCTCGTCGGAGTCGCGGTCGGTCGCATTGCAGCTGCTGGGCTCGATGATCACGTCCGCGTCCAGCGGCGCGCCGTCCGGGACGCCGAACAGCGCCAGCCCGCCGGCGATCAGCCACTTGCCGAGCGGCGGATGGACGACGAAGCCGTCCTCCACCCCCTGCTGGCGCAGGTCCCTGGCGTCGTAGTAGTAGTAGGTCTCGTCGAAGTAGCAGCGGTCCGGATCGCCCAGGCGGTAGAACCGCAGCGTGCCCGCGACCGCCATCAGCACGAGGGGCAGCAGGATCGCCAGCGCCGTCAACTGGGTGCGCGCCGACGCCGGGGCCTGGGAGCCAGCGGGGGACGGCTCCGGGTCGGCGCTGACCCGGTCGCTGGTGTCGATGGCCATGGCCGCGCAGTGTACGAAAGGCGCCTCCGCATGACGGCTGGACCCCCGGCCGGACGTCTCGTCCTGGTCGCGACCCCGATCGGCAACCTCGCCGACCTCTCCCCGAGGGCGGTGCGGGCGCTCGCCGACGCCGACGTCGTGGCGGCCGAGGACACGCGCCACACGCGCGTCCTGCTCGACCACGCGGGCGTGCGGGTGCCGCTCGTCAGCTACCACGACCACAACGAGGACAGCCGGACGGGGCCGCTGCTCGACCGGGTCGCGGCCGGCGAGACCGTCGCCGTGGTGACCGACGCCGGCACCCCCGGCCTCGCCGATCCCGGCTTCCGGCTCGTCCGCGAGGCGGTCGAGCGGGGGCTGGCCGTCGAGGCGGTGCCCGGGCCGGCCGCGGCCCTCCAGGCACTGGTCCTGTCGGGCCTGCCGATGGACCGCTTCGCCTTCGAGGGCTTCCTGCCGCGCAGGGCCGGGCCGCGCGAGCGCCGGCTGGGCGAGCTGGCGGAGGACCCGCGGACGCTGGTGTTCTACGTCGCGCCGCACCGCGCCGTGGCGGACCTCGCGGCCATGGCCGCCGCGTTCGGCCCGCGGCCGGCCGCGCTCGCGCGCGAGCTCACGAAGCTCCACGAGGAGGTGTGGCGTGGCCTCCTGCCGGCGCTGGCGGAGCGGGCGTCGGCCGGCGGCGTCCGCGGGGAGGTGACGGTCGTGGTCGGCGGGGCGCCGGCGGCGCCCCCGCCCGGCCCGGCGGACCTCGCAGAGCGGGTGCGGTCGCTGATCGCGGCGGGGTCCGACAAGAAAGAGGCGACCGCCCGCGTGGCGCAGGCGACCGGCACCCCCCGCCGCGAGGTCTACCAGGCCCTGCTCGACCATCGCCCCTGAACCCCGGGGTCTGTCGACACCGTTACGACGTGCGCATCTCAGTCGACAGACCCAGGGGGGTGGGCGCCGTTACTATCGCCGGCATGGCGGAGACGAAGGACACCTACTACCTCACGACGCCCATCTACTACGTCAACGACGTGCCGCACATCGGGCACGCCTACACGACGGTGGCGGCGGACGTCGTCGCGCGCTGGCGGCGGCTGAACGGCGACCGGGTCCACTTCCTCACCGGCACCGACGAGCACGGCGAGAAGAACGCGCGCGCCGCGGCCGAGCGCGGCATGGCCCCCCAGGAGCACGTCGACGACATCGTCCCGCGCTGGCAGGAGATGCTCGAGCTTTTGCGCATCTCCAACGACGACTTCATCCGCACGACCGAGCCGCGCCACCAGACCCGCGTCCAGGATTTCATGCAGGTCCTCCACGACCGCGGCGACATCTACCCCGCGACCTACTCGGGCCCCTACTGCGTGCGGTGCGAGGCGTACTACACCGTCTCCGAGCTCGTCGACGGCACGCTGTGCCCGCTCCACCGCCGGCCGGTCGAGCAGCTCGAGCAGGAGAACTACTTCTTCCGTCTCAGCGGCTACGCCGACCAGTTGCTCGCCCTGTACGACACCGACTTCGTGCAGCCGGAGGTCCGGCGCAACGAGGTCCGCAGCTTCGTGGCCGAGGGCCTGCAGGACATCTCGATCACGCGCAGCGCGCTCGACTGGGGCGTCCGGGTCCCCTGGGATCCCGAGCAGGTGTTCTACGTGTGGTTCGACGCGCTGCTGAACTACGCCACCGCGGCCGGCTACGGGTCCGGCACGGCGGCGTTCGCGCACCGCTGGCCGGCCGACCTGCACCTCATCGGCAAGGACATCCTCCGCTTCCACGCCGTCTACTGGCCGGCGATGCTGATGGCCGCCGGCGTCGAGGTGCCGCGCCGGGTCTACGCGCACGGGTTCCTGCTTGTCGGCGGCGAGAAGATGGGCAAGAGCAACGCGACCGGGATCCACCCCGCCGAGCTCGTGGCCCACTTCGGCGTCGACTGCTACCGCTACTACTTCCTCCGCGAGATCTCGTTCGGGCAGGACGGGACGTTCTCGTGGGAGTCGATGGAGCAGCGCTACACGACCGACCTCGCGAACGACCTCGGCAACCTCGCCAACCGCGTGCTGACCATGGTGGAGTCGTACTGCGGGGGCGTGGTCCCCGATCCCGTCGGGGGGCTGGGCGACGCCGAGGCCGCGCTGGCCGCCGACCACGCCGCCGCGGTCACCGGCCTGCAGGCCATGGACCGGCTGGACTTCAAGAAGGCGCTCGAGGACGTCTGGGGCTTCGTCGGGGGCGTGAACCGCTACGTCGAGGCGCGCGCCCCATGGAAGCTGCGCAAGCAGGGCGCGGACGACGACCTCGCCCGCTGCCTCTACACGTGCGTCGACGCCCTGCGGGTCATCGCCATGCTGATCTCCCCGGTCATGCCGGACGCCGCCGCGGCGCTGTGGGGCGCGCTCGGGCTGCCCGGGCCGCTCGCCGACCAGCGGCTGCCCGACGCCGGGGCGCTCGGCGCCACGCCGGCCGGCGTGACCGTCACCCGCGGAGACCTGCTGTTCCCGAAGCTCGACGACGGCGGGTAGCCCGGTCTCAACCTCGCGAGGGGCCTGTGCGTCACAGGACCCGAAGGAGGTGGGAGCGTGTGTCCACCGTCGCAGAACTGCCCGGACCACCGATGAGGACCGCCACCGTGGCCACGCAGAGCCGCGCCGGCGTCGACGGCTTCGCCGACGTCTACGCCGCCCACCACGCGGAGGCGCTGCGCATCGCCTACCTGCTGTGCGGGGACCCCCACCGCGCCGAGGACGCGGTCGCAGAGGCGTTCGTCAAGGTCTACCGGCGGTGGTCGAAGGGCGGCATCGCGCAGCCGCGCGCCTACATCCGCCGGGCCGTCGTCAACGAGGTGAACTCCCGCTTCCGCCGCCTCGCGGTCGAGCGCCGCGAGGCCGCCAAGCGTAGCGGCGACGACCGCGGCGCCCGCGGCGACGACGAGCAGGTCGTCGACGCGGACGCGATGTTCTCCGCCCTCCAGCGCCTGCCCGAGCGGCAGCGCACCGCCATCGTCCTGCGCTACTACGCCGACCTGACCGAACAGGACACCGCCGCCGCCATGGACATCAGCGTCGGCACCGTGAAAAGCAGCGTGTCCCGCGGCCTGGCCCGCATGCGCGCCCTTCTGGGGGAGGAGGCGGTCTGATGCCCGGAGACTTCGAGGACCGGCTCCGCCGCTGTATGCAGACCGTGGCCGCCGACGTCACCCCCGACCCCCGCACCTGGCGGAAGGTCGAGACTCGCATCCGCCGTGACCGGACCTTTCGCCTCGCCGCCCTCGGGCTGGCGACGGCCGCCGTGGTGGCGTTCGCGACCGTGGCGCTGCCCTCGCTGATCGGCCGCGGCCGCATCGTGTTCGAACCGGACGTCGCCGAGCAGCCGACGCAGGCGCCCGTGCCGGCGCCCGTGCCGGCGCCGACCGGATCGCCGGCGCCGCCGGCGCCCGAAGGGGTGCCGGAGCCGCCCACGGAGCCCCCCGCCCTCCCCAGCCCGGCGGGGCCGCCGGAGCCGCGGCAGGCGGCCACGGCGTGCGGGAGCGGCGGCCTCGTCGCCGTCTTCGCCACGGTCGACGGCGACCTGGAGGCCTCCTGCGCGGACGGTCGGACCGTGCCGCTCGGGCCGACGCCGGTCCGGTACGCCAACCCCGCGTTCGCTCCCGACGGCTCCGTGGTGGCGTTCGAGCAGCGGGACGCCGCGGACGCGTCGCCGACGCTCGTCACCGTCGGCCTCTCCGACGGGGGCGTCACCGACCTCGGTCCCGGCGCCTCGCCGGCGTTCGGCCCGAACGGCGAGCTCGCCTCGGTCCTCGACGAGCCCGGCGACGGGCGCCAGCCCGTGATCCAGATCCGCGACGACGTCTTCAGCGAGCCGCGGCTGGAGTTTCCGGTCTTCGTCGAGGGCGCGGAGGAGTTCACCGCCCGGCATCTGTCGTTCGACCCCGGCGGCGACCGCCTGTACTGGGAGGCCGCCTACGAGGGGCGGTCGGCGTGGGAGGCCGACCTCACCGTCGACCAGCCGACCGGCACACCCCTGGAGGCCTTCGGCGCCGACGAGGGCGCCGGCTTCGTCGCCCCCTCCTCCCGGGACGCCGACACGGTGGACGTCATCGCGACCTGCTGCCCCGTCACCGACGGCGACCTGCCGGCGACGGCGGCCTTCGGCGCCGTCCAGCCGGGGCCACAGGGCCCGGAGTTCGCCCCGATCGCCTCGCTCACCGACCTCGGCGTCCCGTTCGACCCGGCCGGGGACCTGTTCGTCGCCCCGGCCGGCACCGCCTGGGTCACCCAGGCCGAGGGCGGGCCGCCGGCGTGGGTCCAGGGCGAGCGCTCCGCCTGGTTCGTGGGGGACGGGCAGCGGCTGTTCCTCGTCGACGCGAACGGGGTCGCCGAGCCGCTGCGCGGCGATGTCGCGAGCGCGGCCTTCAACCCCGCGTCGCCCGTCGGCGCGCAGCCCCCGGTCTCACCGGAGCAGACCCCGCCGGAGCCCACCGTGGAACCGCCCGGCGCCGAGTCTTCGGAGCCGCCCGTCACGGTGGTCCAGATCTACCTGCCGAGGGCCGACGATCCGAACCCGGACTGCACGACCACGTTCGCGGTGCAACGCCAGGTGGAAGGTCCGGGAGTCCTCACGGGAGCCGTGGAGGCGCTGCTCGCCGGGCCGACCGAACAGGAGCGCGCGGAGGGGTACGGCGGCTGGTTCTCCGAGGAGACGGCCGGCTACCTCAACAGCGCCACGATCGACGCCGACGGGATCGCGCGCGTCGACTTCCGCGACTTCTCCGCCTTGCTGAACAACGCCTCCACCTCGTGCGGCAGCGCGATCCTGCTCAGCCAGCTCGACAGCACCGTGCTGCAGTTCCCGGCGGTGACGTCGGTCCGCTACTCCTTTGACGGCGACGAGACCGCCTTCTACTCCTGGCTCCAGCTGGTCACCCCCGAGTAGCTCCGCAAGACCCGGGCTGTGTCGACCGAGTCGTCGAAACCCGGCCTCAGTCGACACAGGCCGGGGCCGTCCACCGGGCGCATCGGGTACCCTCTGGTGCGGCGCCCGCGGACCGCGGGCGCCGTCGTGTTCCGACCGGGGCGCTCGTGTACACCGACACGCACTGCCATCTGGAGCTCATGGACGCGCCCTCCGACGAGGTCGTGGGGCGCGCGAGGGCGGCGGGGGTCACGACGCTCGTGACGGTCGGGATCGACCTGGCCACATCGGCGCAATGCGTCCAGACGGCGGGCGCGGAACCCGGCGTGTGGGCCTCGGTCGGCATCCACCCGAACAACGCGATCGAGGCGACCGACCACGTCCTGCGGATGCTCGCCCAGCTCGCCCAGCACCCGAGGGTCGTCGGGATCGGCGAGACCGGGCTGGACTGGTTCCGCGACCACACCCCGCCGGTCCGCCAGGAGGAGTCCTTCCGGGAGCACATCCGGCTGGCGAAGGAGCTCGACAAGGCGCTGATCATCCACGACCGCGACGCCCACGACGACGTCGTCCGCGTCCTGGACGACGAGCGGGCGCCCGACCGCACCGTGTTCCACTGCTTCTCGGGCGGCCCGGACCTCGTCGAGCGCTGCGCCGAGCGCGGATGGTTCGTCTCCTTCGCCGGCAACCTGACGTTCAGGAACGCGCCGGCGCTCCGCGAGATCGCGGCCGCCGTGCCGCCGTCGCTGCTGGTGACCGAGACCGACTCGCCCTACCTGTCGCCGCACCCGCACCGCGGCAAGCCGAACGAGCCGGCCCGCGTGCCCCTGACCGTCGCCCAGCTGGGGGAGCTCCACGGCATGACGCCAGAGGAGATGGGGGCCGTCACCAGCGCCAACGCGCGCCGGCTGTTCGCGCTCCCGGACGAGGGCTGACCGTTGGCGCCGTCTCCTCCGTGACCCGCGGGCTGCTGACGCCGGGCGACATCCGCCGCCTGCTCGACGATCACGGTCTCGCACCGAGCAGGGCCTTCGGCCAGAACTTCGTCATCGACGGCAACACGCTGCGCAAGGTCGTGCGCGACGCGGGCGTCGGACCGGGCGACCTCGTGTGCGAGATCGGCCCGGGGGTCGGCAGCCTCACGCTGGCCCTGCGAGCCGCCGGCGCCCGCGTCGTCGCGGTCGAGATCGACGCCGGCATGGTCCGCGCCCTGGAGGAGGTGGTCGGCGGGGACGGCGGTGTCCGGGTGGTGCACGGCGACGCGCTCGCGGTCGACCTGGCCGGGCTCGTGGGGGGCGGTCCGGCCGCCCTGGTGGCCAACCTGCCGTACAACGTCGCGACGCCGCTCGTGATGGCGGCTCTCGCCTGTGGAGCCTTCCGGCGACTGGTGGTGATGGTGCAGCGCGAGGTCGGTCGCCGCTGGGCGGCGTCACCGGGCGATCCGCTCTACGCCGCGGTCAGCGTGAAGATCCGCGCTCAGGCGGAGGCGCGGCTGCTCGCCGCGGTCAGCCGCACGGCGTTCTACCCGGTGCCGAACGTCGACTCGGTCACCGTCGGGCTCGACCCGCGCCCCTGGGACCTGCCCATCGAACGCGACGCGCTGTTCCCGCTGGTCGAGGCCGGGTTCGCCCAACGCCGCAAACGGCTCCGCAACGCGCTCGCGGTCTCCCACGGCCCCGCCCCGGTCGTCGAAGCGGCCCTGGCGCAGGCAGGCCTGCCCGTCGGCGCCCGCGCCGAGGAGCTCGGGCTGGACGAGTGGGCGCGACTGGCCGTCGCGCTCTCTCCCGACCCCTGACGCGTCCCCGACCGCTTTGCCGCCTCGCCGGGCCGACCCCTACCATGCGGCCGGGGGAGTTCAACGCCCGGCCCGACTGTCGCTGTCGATGCCGAGGAAGGAGACCGGCCGGTGCGACCGGAGCAGGCGGACGGTCCGTGCGTCGCGGTGGTGGTCCCCGCCAAGCTCAACCTCTTCCTCTCCGTCCGGGGGCGCCGGCCCGACGCGTTCCATGAACTCGTCACCGTGCTCCAGACCGTCTCGCTCTACGACCGGCTGCGGGTGGGGCTGATCGGACCTCCCGGTCAGGGGCACCACCCGGCCGCGCGGAGGAGGATGCGGGTCCGGCTGTCCCACAACGGGGGGCCCGCCGTGCCGTCGGCGGATGCCAACCTCGCCGTCCGCGCCGCCCGCGCGCTCGGCCACGCGACGAAGGTCATCGACCTCGCCGTCGTCGACGAGCGCGCCGTCACGCTCGCGAACCCTGAGGTCGACGCCGCCGCGACCCCGGTCACGGTGATGAACCTCGACAAGGGCATCCCGGTCGCGGGCGGCATGGCCGGCGGGTCCGCGGACGCGGCCGCGGCGCTGGTCAGCCTGAACGAGCTGTGGGGCTTCGCACTCAGCCGCGACGACCTCCGCCGCCTCGCGGCGGTGCTGGGCAGCGACGTCCCGTTCTGCGTCGTCGGCGGCACGGCGCTGGCCACCGGACGCGGCACGGCGCTCGCGCAGGTCCTCTGCCGCGGCACGTTCCACTGGGTCGTCTGCCAGGCCCGCGAGCCGCTGGAGACGGCGGCGGTCTACCGGGCTTGGGACCGTCACTGCCGGCCAAGCGAGGTCGAGCCGGACGCGGTCCTGCAGGCCCTGCGCGGCCGCGACGCCGAGGCGCTGGGGGCGGCGCTGCACAACGACCTTGAGGAGGCGGCGTTCTCTCTGCGCCCCGAGCTGGAGGACGCCAAGAAGGCTCTCATCGACGCTGGCGCCCTGGGCGCGGTCCTCTCGGGCAGCGGCCCCACGCTGCTGGCGCTCTGCGAGTCCGAGCAGGCGGCGGCCGCGGTCGGAACGCGGGTCCGGGGCCGCTTCGCGAAAACGGTCGTGGCGCACTCGCCCGCAGGCGGCCCCGAGTTCCGACCCTGCTGAGCGCACGGGCAGGTCCGGTAGGCTCGACGCTGAGCCGTGAATCGCCGAGGCTCGTCCGAGGCGATTCTCGTGACCTCGGTGGTGGCGGTCGCGCAGCGACCGCCCCATGGACACTGATGGGAGGTGGTGAAATGGCATCACGTCGTCCTTTGGAGTCGAAGTTGAAGGTTCGATCCCTTCCCTCCCAGCTGCGGTCGCCGTGAGCGTCGCCGCGGTCGTCCTGGCGGCCGGGAAGGGCACCCGCTTCAGGTCCGACCTTGCCAAGGTCCTCCATCCGGCGACGGGGCGGACCCTGCTGCGCTGGGTGCTCGAGGCGCTCCGCGAGCTCGACCTCGACCGGGTCGTCGTCGTCGTGGGCCACCAGGCGGACGACGTCCGCCGCGAAGCCGAGGCCGCCGGGCTCGACGGCCTGGTCGTCGTGGAGCAGGCCGAGCAGCGCGGCACCGGGCACGCCGTCCGCCGGGCGGTGGAGGACGGCGCCCTCGACCGGGTCGGCACGGTCCTCGTGGTCCCGGGCGACTCCCCGATGCTGACCGGCGACGCCCTGCGGGCCGTGCTCGACGCCCACCCCGGCCGGGCGGCGACGCTGCTGACCGCCCACCTGGACGACCCCACCGGCTACGGCCGTGTCGTCCGTGACCCCCAAGGGCTCGTGGAACGGGTCGTCGAGGAGCGGGACGCGACCGCGGAGCAACGGCGGATCACCGAGGTCAACACGTCGGTCTACGCGTTCGACCGGGAGCGGCTCGCCGCCGAGGTCGGCCGCCTTGCCAGCGACAACGCCCAGGGCGAGGAGTACCTCACCGACGTCGTCGCGCCCATGGTCCCGGCGGGGGTCGCCGCCGTGAGCGCGCCGGCGGACGTCGTCGCCGGTGTCAACGACCGTGCCGAGCTCGCCGCCGCGGCCGCCGCGCTGCGGGCGCGGATCCTCGACCGCCTGATGTTGGCGGGGACGACCGTCGTCGACCCCACCACGACCTACGTCGGCGCGGACGTCGTGACCGAACCAGACGCGGTCCTGCTCCCCGGCACGCACCTCGAGGGCACCACCCGCATCGGGCGGGACGCCGTCATTGGACCGGACAGCCGCCTGGTCGACACGACGGTCGAAGCCGGTGCGACCGTGCAGTACAGCGTGGTCGTGGGCGCGTCGATCGGGCCGGGCGCGACCGTCGGCCCCTTCACGTACCTGCGGCCCGGAACCCGGCTGGAGGCGCGGTCGAAGGCCGGGGCGTTCGTCGAGATCAAGAAGTCCGTCGTCGGCGAGGGCAGCAAGGTGCCGCACCTGTCCTACATCGGCGACACGACCATCGGCCGCGACGCGAACATCGGCGCGGCCACCGTCACCGTCAACTACGACGGCTTCGACAAGCACGCGACCGTGATCGGCGACCGCGCGCGCGTCGGCAGCGACACGATGCTCGTCGCGCCGGTCACCGTCGGCGCCGAGGCCTACACCGGCGCCGGTTCCGTCATCACCCGCGACGTGCCCGACGGGGCGCTCGCGGTCGAACGGAACGACCAGCGGATCGTCCCCGGTTACGCCCAGCGTCGCCGGGAACGCTCTGAGGGCCGGCACTGATCCCACAGCCCGCTTCACCATGACGCCCCGCAGGAGCCGCTGATGGAGATCGTCACCAAGAAGCGCATGCAGATCTTCAGCGGGCGCGGCTACCCGGAGCTCGCGCACGAGGTCGTCGACCACCTCGGGATGCGGCTCGGCGACGTCGATATCCACGAGTTCGCCAGCGGCGAGATCTACTGCCGCTACCGGGAGAACGTCCGCGGCAGCGACGTCTTCGTCGTCCAGACCCACTGCCACCCGCTGCACGACAACATCTGGGAGCAGCTCGAGCTGATCGACGCCGCGAAGCGGGCGTCGGCGAAGCGCATCATCGCCGTCGTGCCCTACTACGGCTACGCCCGCCAGGACCGCAAGGCGCGGTCCCGTGAGCCGATCACCGCCCGCCTCCTCGCGGACATGCTGTGCGTCGCCGGAGCGGACCGGATCGTGTCGGTCGACCTGCACAGCGGACAGATCCAGGGCTTCTTCGACCAGCCGCTCGACCACCTCACCGCGCTGCCGCTGCTCGTCGACTGGCTGGTCCAGCGCTACGGCGACGAGCACCTGGTCGTCGCGTCCCCCGACGCCGGCGGCGTGAAGCTCGCGCAGAAGTTCCAGTCCCGGCTGCGCAACGCCTCGATCGCGTTCCTGGCGAAGACCCGGACAGCGCACAACATCGCCAAGACGCTCGCGGTCGTCGGCGAGGTGGAGGGCCACACCTGCGTCCTCGTCGACGACATGATCGACACCGCCGGGACGATCGTGGGCGCCGCGGAGGCGCTCATCGCGCGGGGTGCGAAGGCCGTCGTCGTCGTCGCCACCCACCCGGTGCTGTCCGGGCCCGCCTGCGAACGGCTGCAGGACAGCCCGATCGAGACCGTGGTCGTGACGAACACGCTGCCGATCCCGGGGGAGTGCGCCCTGAAGAAGCTCGAGGTGTGCTCGATCGCGCCGATCATCGCCAGCACGATGAAGGCGATCTTCGAAGACGAGTCGGTGTCGGAGTTGTTCGACGACGACAACCAGTAGCTCGATGCGTCGATGTCACCGGCCGACGTGTGGCGGCCGAGAGCGGCCGGCGCCGCGCGGCGGGCGCCCTCGCCTCCAACGTTCGAAGGGTAGACGCCATAGGCGGCGCCTACCCTTCAAGGGTTGGCCTGCACCCTCGCCGGCGCGCCCTTCGTGCTCAATGTTCGAAGGGTAGACGCCATATGCGGCGCCTACCATTCAAGGGTTGCCACACCACTCCGGGACCCCACCCCCCGGGACCCCACCCCCGCGGCTCCCACGGTCGACGAAGGCCTTCCCGGGTGGATTGTTCGACAGTTCGAAGATTCCACCCGTGAGTGGGAGCACTCGGACTGCTTCAGAGCGCACTCGGACTGCTCCAGAGCGCACTCGGACTGGTCCAAAGGCAGCGGCCCGCACCCGTCGGGGGCTTCCTGCTCACTGCGCCGGTCTCCTTGAAACTCCGTGGTCGGGGTCGGTAGAGTGGTCGCGGCGTCTGGTGGGTCTGCCAGCGCATTCCTTTTGTTGATCTTGGGGAGTGGTTCGGCATGTCCAAGCAGGTGGCGCTGGCGGCGCAGGCACGGGGCGGCAGCGGCAAGGGCGAGGCCCGGAGCCTCCGGAGGCAGGGGCGGGTGCCCGCGATCGCCTACGGGACCGGCCTGTCGTCGACGCCGATCTCGGTGGACGCGCGCGAGCTGTACCACGTCCTGCACACCGACGCCGGCGCGAACGCCGTCATCCGGCTGAGCGTCTCGGGGGACACCCACCTGGCGCTGGCCCGCGAGATCAGCCGGCACCCGGTGCGCCGCGACATCCTCCACGTCGACTTCGTGACGGTCTCCCGCGACGTGAAGGTGACGGTCGACGTCCCGATCCACCTCACAGGCGAGGCGCCCGGCGTGGACGAGGGCGGGATCGTCAGCCAGGAGCTCCACACGGCGCAGATCGAGGTCCTTCCGCTGGAGGTGCCCGACGAGTTCACGCTCGACATCGGCGGCATGCAGATCGGCGATGTGAAGCGCCTCGCCGACCTGGAGCTGCCCGCCGGCGTCGAACTCGTCGACGACCCGGAACGGCCCGTCGTCAGCATCATCACCCCGCAGCTCGAGATCGAGCCCGAGGAGGGCGCCGAGGCCGCCGAGGCCGAGGCCGAGGGCGCGACCGCCGAGGAGGCCGAGGACCCGGCCGGCGATGAGGCCGGCGGCCAGGGCGCCGGCGACGGGTCCTGACGCCTGGGCGCGCGGGCCTACTCGACCGCCTCGCCCGGCGCCCCGGGGCTGACCGCTGGATCGTCGCGGGGCTCGGCAACCCGGAGGCCGAGTACGGCGGCACGCGCCACAACGTCGGCGCCGCCGTCGCGCGCCGGCTCGCGGACCGGCTGGGCGCGACCTTCAAGCCGCACAAGGCCGGCGCGCAGATCGCCGACACCCACGACCGGCCCGGCGGCGTCCCGCTGTCGATCGCGGTGCCCTTCGGCTACATGAACGACACGGGGGCACCGCTCCAGCGCGTCCTGAAGTTCTACAAGGTGCCGCTCGACCGGCTCGTCGTCGTCCACGACGAGCTCGACCTCGCCTTCGCCGCGCTCCGCCTGAAGCGCGGCGGCGGCACGGCCGGCCACAACGGGCTGAAGGACATCCAGCGCCGCGCCGGCGGACCGGACTTCTACCGCGTTCGCATCGGGATCGGGCGGCCGCCGGGCCGCCAGGATCCCGCCGACTACGTGCTGAAGCGCTTCTCGGTCCGTGAGCGCGAGGAGATCGACGTCACCCTCGAGCAGGCCGCCGACGCCATCCTCGTCTTGGTCTCCGACGGCCTGGAGGCGGCGCAGAACCGCTTCCACTGACCGCTGGGGCGGGCCGTGGGGTCATGGCGAGGTGGCGGCCACGCGGGTCCGTTCGGCGACCTCGGCTGAGACGGCGGCCTCCCCGCCGAAGACGTCGATGGTCTCGATCTCGCCGCGGTGGGCGCGACGTCCGCATGAGAATGCCTGTCACCGGCCCCGGAACCGTCGGGCCGGCAGACCGCCGTGGTGGTGCACCCCGGAGCGGGTGCCTGCGCGTCGGAAGGGGTGATGGACGTCCTTCGGCGAGAGCGAGCTGATCCGACGGTCGAGCAGGCGCCCGCAGGCTTCGCGTCCCTCTACCGCGAGCAGTACGGCCCGATGGTGCGCCTGGCGTACCTGCTGACCGACTCGAACGCGATCGCCGAGGAGCTCGTCCAGGACGCGTTCGTCCGGGTCTACCAGCGCTGGGCGCACGTCGACAACGCCCCCGCCTACCTCCGGCGCGCCGTCGTCAACGCCTGCCGGTCCCACCACCGCCGGCGCTTCCTAGAACGACGGAACCCCGCCGAGCCGCCGCCGCCGGTCGAGCTGCCCGAGCCCGACGGCATGTGGGAGCTCCTGGCCGAACTGCCGCCCCGCCGCCGCGCCGCCTTGGTGCTGCGCTTCTACGAGGACCTTCAGGTGCGCGACATCGCCGTAGCGCTCGGCTGCAGCCCCGGCACCGTGAAGTCGCTGATCCACCGCGGGCTCGCTCAGCTCCGGAAGGGGATGGACCCGTGAGTGACCTGCTCGAACGCCGGGTGCGCGAGACCCTCGCCCGCCGCGCCGCCCGGGCGCGCGTCTCCGGCGACGCCTGGCCGGCGATCATGGCGCGCGCGGCCCGCGCCCGCCGCCGCCAGCGGGCCATGCGCCTGTCCGGGGCGCTGGCCGCGGTCGCGGTGCTGGGACTCGCGACGCCGACGCTCCTCGATGTCCTCCGTCGGGTCGATCCTGCCGAGGTCGCCTTCCCGCCGGGGCCGGCGCCGACCGCCGAGCAGACGCCGGCCGTCCCGGAGCTGCCCGCGCCCGAGTCGGTCGCCTCCCCCCAGCCGCCGGACCCCGCGGCCGGGCGGCTGGTGTGGACGCGGGCGGCGGACCCCGCCGGCGCCTTCGCGCCCGGCGACTACGTCTACGTCGAGGACGTCGCCGTGCTCGACGGGACGGCGGTGGCGGTCGGCTCCTTCACGCCGGCCGGCTCCGAGCCGTCCGAGCCGACGCGGGCAGCGGCCTGGTTCTCGCTCGGGTCACAGAACTGGTCCCTCGTCGAGGGCGACGAAGCCCCGTTCGGCGGCGCGCCGGCCACCTACACGGAAATGCTCGCGATCAGCGCCACCGGCGACCGGCTCGTGGCGGTCGGCGGGACGTACGACGCCGGGCAGCCCTCCCGCCCGCTGGCGTGGGTCTCGCCCGACGCCAGGGACTGGGAGCGCGTTGAACTGCCTGGCGAGGGCACGGTCCGCGACGTGGTGTGGACGGGCAGCGTCGCCGTCGCCGTCGGCGAGGGCGCAGGGCGGGGGCCGGCGGCGTGGACGTCGGCGGACGGCCGCGACTGGCAGGCCGCAACGGTGCCCGGAGGGGGCGACAGCGAGGAGTACCTCTGGAAGGTGGCCGCGTCGGGCGACCGGCTGGTCGCCATGGGCGCCGGCGGCCAGGCGCTGTTCGTGTCGACCGACGCCGGCAGCACCTGGGAGGCCGTTCCCACCGCCGACGCCGGGTTCGACCCCGCCACGACCGCGCCGGAGGACGTGCTGGCCCTCCCCGACGGCGGCTTTCTCGCGGTCGCGGTCGGGGACAACGGCCTCCAGGCCTACGCGTCGGATGACGGGCGCACCTGGACGGCCGTCGGCGCGTTCCCGGCCGGCGCCGGCATGCAGCGCGTGAACGGGCTCGGCATCGCCGGTGACGGTGCCGTCGTCGCCGTCGGCACGCTCCTCGCCGGCGAAGGAACCGGCCCCGAGGCCGCCGTCTGGACGTCCCGCGACGGCGGGGCGACCTGGGAATCGCAACCAGACCCCGAGGGCGCGTTCGACGGCGGCGTGATGGAGGCGGTGGCCTCGGGGCGGCCGGGTCTCGTCGCGGTCGGGCACGCCTCGTCCGCGGCATCGCAGCAGACCGGCGCCGCCTGGACCGCGGTCGGAGGCTGAGCCGACTCCTGGTGCGAGGCCTTCCGTCAGGCCGCGCCGCCTGCGCCACAGGGACGGGCGGGCATCGCCAGGTCCGGGCTTTGCCGCACCGGGTGCCGAACGCGAGCATGGGGCCCGATGCCGCCCCCTGTCTCCGCGTCGCCGGTCAATCCGGCCCCGACCGCCCCGACCGCCCCGACCGCCCCGACCGCCCCGATCGTCCGGCCCGGCGCCCACGGGCCGCTCGCCGCGCTGCTCGCGCTCGGCCGCGAGCCCCTCGCCGACCTCGCCGTGCCGGGCGCCGTCGCCGTCGGCCCGCCGCTGCGCGCCTACGCCCTCGCCCTGCTCGCCGAGCAGACGCCGGCGCTGCTGGTCGTCACCCCGACGGAGCGGGACGCCGAGGCGCTCGCG
>Ga0136630_1000171_pt1 | contig 21726 bp, 20 predicted proteins | sample AntDrymUQ5682106_2_FD_105496 | JGI IMG/M metagenome (GOLD analysis project Ga0136630, IMG submission 105496) | Polar desert sand microbial communities from Dry Valleys, Antarctica - metaG UQ568 (21.06) | ecosystem: Environmental > Terrestrial > Soil > Desert | place: Antarctica: Dry Valley...
ACCGACGGGTTCGAGCCAATACTAAGGATGCCGCCGCGCAGCTTCTGAGGTTCAACCAATCCGGACAAGCCAGGCCGGGCTCGGAGAACCACATAGAGCTGCACATCCCCATCGGTGCCACGACCGACATGGGGCGCCTGGGGGCCAAAGAGCTGAGGGAAAGGCTTCGTCAGCTCAACCTTTATCAGGCCTGCGTCGACGGCGGTGGGGGACAGTGTTCCGTTGACCGCATCACCGTGACGACGCAAAGCACGTACGAGGGTAGGCCGGTGGTCATCCCCCACGTGTACCGCCCCGAGGAGCTGCGGCCCGACCCGCCATCCGGCGGATCGGCCGGAACACCGAATGGCCCCCCGCCGAACCCGGCACCGGACAGCGGGGCAGGGGCGCCGGGACGTACCCCGTTGTTCGCCGGTCAGGAGGGCACGGTCGAGGGACAAGGCGCTCTGCACAACGCGGCGGCGCAGCAGCAAGCAAGTTCGCTGGGAGGCATCGACTTCTCCTCCCTCGAGCTGCGCTACCTGGCGGAGCGGGATATCGATGACGGGCGCAGCATGCGGTACGCCTTCGCGGCTGATCCGCTGACCGGCGCCCCGACGGCGGACGCCGCCGCAGGGGTGGGCGCCGCGCAGCAGGCCTCTGATGCGTTCTTCGTGTGGCTGGCGCTGCCCACGTCCGCGTTCACCGTCAACCTCAATCCTGACGAGCCGGACCGCATCGTCGATCCCGGTCTCGGCCGAACCGACGCCGGTCGGATCCTGCTCGAAGCCGACCTGCAGCTGAAGAAGACAGTTGCCGGGCTGATCCATCCGGAAACACCGCTCGGCGTCAGGTACTGGGACACGATCAGCCGCGCCGGCGAGCAGACCTGCCAGTCGTTCCGGCAGTGGATCGTGCCGGCACCCGCCCAGGTCTGGGACAACGGCGAGGAGATGTACATCCTCGATGCGCCGCTCCAGGTCAAGATGGAGACGGAGTATCTGAAGGCGGCCGGGGTCAGCGTCGCCAGGAGCGCCTGCCCGCAGCAGTCGCAGGCCGTCGAGGACCAGAACGAGAACGCCTTCCGCACCATGATCCTTCCGGAGGTGGAGCGGGCGGTGAACGAGGCGCCCGAGTACGCCGATCTACGGCAGGTGTACCTGAGCCGGGTCGCCGCGGAGTGGTATCGCCAGCGCAGCCTCACCGAGCACATGTCGTTCACCCACCTCATCGACAAAGGCGACGTGACGGCCTGGCCCGCTCGGGAGGAGTGGTCGCCGCGCGCGGTGTTCGACCGCTACGTTGAGTCGTTCACCAAGGGCGAGTTCAACGTTTCCCGGCAGACCCGCACCGGCGACTACATCGAGACCCGGACCTACGTCTACGGCGGCGTCGACTGGACACAGGTCTCCCTCCAGCAGCCGAGCCCCGACCAATTGCAGTCCCGGTGGCCGGATCTGTCGGCGACCGTCGGGGACTCGTTCGCCGGCCCAACGCCCGGTCGGGACGGGCAGATCTGGCTCTCGTCCGCGAGCTCGGTGCCCAGCCCCGCCGATGAGAACGGGTCTCAGCTCGGCACCTACCTGGCCATCGCCGTGATCGCGATTGGCGCTGCCTTCGGCGCCCGCAGCTGGTGGCGCGTGCGCCGCGCCAACCGCAACTGGTCGGCGGCCCGCGCGCATTCGCCTCGGTGACGACAATCGATAGCCTTGTCCTACATCGGCCGACGTGCGGAGACCACTCGATGCAGAATCCCTGGACCATTGACCTCGAGGCTCGCGCCGAGTGGGCCGCCACGCTGCCCGAGCACACCCCGGAGCATGCTGGCTGGTTGCGCACCGCGCTGACGCAGGGAGAGAACCTCGGCGTCTACCGGGTGCTGAACGTTTCTGACATCGGCTACCACCGGAGCACCGACGGCGGTCTGGTCGAGTTCTTGCACGCCCATCCGGAGGCCGACATCGGCCCGCTGTTCTTCACCTACCAGCACGGCGCAACGACTCTGATCGCGTTCCACGACGCCGCCGGGAACGTCGTCGAGGCACCGCTCAGCGATTTGGGGGCCGCGTTGGCCCCTTTCAGGACTCCGGTGCGGCACCGTCCACCGCTGGAGCTGACGGCGTACGACTGGGGGTCAGATGAGCCGCCGGAGGTGTCGGTATCGGTCAGGACGTACTCCGACATCTGGCTGCCATGGACCGCCGCATCCCACGACCCTGACTCCACGGTCCCGGGTTTCGGCGACAACAGAGCACTCGCCCGTCGGCACACGCCACGCCTTAACGCGTTCCTGGCCGCGCTGCGCCAGGCCACGGTGCGCCTGGGGGGACGCTGGGACCTCGAACGTGACTCCCTGTCCCACGACGTCGCGTTCCAGGTCGATGACCACGGGGTGCTCCTCGACGCCGAGTGCCCGCCGGTCAGCTGACCAGAGATTCGTCCCCGAATCGCCGGCGAAACCTGCTCCCATGGCGCCGCGTGAGACCGATCATACAACGCGGTGACACCGTCAGCTGCGTATCGGCCAAGCCAGAAGTGGAGCGTGTCGAGCACATGGGCCCGGTCTGCGGCGTACAGCTCGTGTTCTCGATGATCCACCGTCGCTCGGTCCCAGTCTCCGCCTGGCAACCGGCCAGGTTGTTCAGCGATGTGGCGAGGCGGGGCAGGAAGACGGCGGGTTGGCCACGCCAGTTGCCGATAGTGTCCGACAGCCTCGGTGCTCAACTCTAGCGCCGCGGCCCGACCCCCGGGCTTCTGAACTGCGTGTTGGACAGGGTGTTCAGCCATCCAGGTCATGGATGCTCCGGTCGATCTGGGGTTCCCCCACGCGGTCCAGGTGTTCCTCCTGGACCGCTACACTACCCGGAAGGTCCGCAAACGGATCAAGGGCAGCCGTCAATACAAGACGGTCCAGGTCAAGACCGCAGTCGCGGTGTTCGGGGTCACCAGCCTCAGCGCCCGGGAGGCCGCCTCGGAATATTTGGCCACCTATGTGCGGGGACACGGTACGGCTGATGGCCTGGCAACCGGATCGACCTCATCGCGCACGACCCACCTCAGGGTTGAACGGCTGCCCCGTGCCTGCCCGCTCAGGACTCGCGGCGCCGGGATCGCTCAACCTGGGCCCGCTCGCGGGCCACCTCCGCCTGCGACAGCGTCGCCCCGGTCTGCGCCGACAGCTGCAGCGGCTTGTCGGCGTCGACATGGTGCGCGGTCACGTGCAGCACCCCGTCGAAGCCCATCTCGAAGGTGATCCGGACCTCGCTTCCCACGTCGTAGCCACGCGGGATTCCCTCGATCACGCCGTGCATGAGGATCTTCGCGTCCTCCGGCCGCGGCGAGGCGCCCTGGCCCTGCTGCTCGACTACGGTCACGTGGATCTCGACTTGGTCGACCCGCATGGTGCCGTAGGAGCGGCACACCCGGAGCGGCAGCCGGTCATCGCGGTGCACCAGCCAGCTCGTCTCCAGCGCGGTCAATGCCGCGTTCATCGCGAGCACCCCGAAACCGCGCGAGACCACGGTGTCGACCTGGATCTCGACGGCGCGCCGCACCTGGCCGAGCGGCAGCCCGAAGGCGTCGGCCACCCGCCGGCAGGCGCCGTCGACGTCCTGGGCCGGCGCATCCTCCAGCGGTGCCCCATCGCGCAGCCGACCGCGGGTCACCAGGTCAGCGGTGACCATCCGCTCCAGCTCCTTCTTCTCCCCGTACAACGCCGCGCCGCGGACCACCGCGAGGTCGGGGTCGTGCAGCTCCGAGGCCAGCCCGAGCTCGGAGCGCAGCACATTCGCCACCATCGGCATCCGCGACGAGCCGCCGACGATCAGCACCCGGTCCACCCGGTCCACCCCGCGTTTGCCGGCTGCGTCCAGACATCCCTGGGTCAAGTCGACGGTGCGGCGCAGCAGTGCGGCGGTCATCTCCTCCAACTCGGTGCGGGTCAGGGTGATCGTCGCGCGGGCGCCGTCATGTGCGACGACGACCTGGGTGGAGTCCCGCTCGGACAGCTCGCGCTTGGCCCGCTCGGCGGCAAGGATCAGCGCCTGCACGCCGACCGAGTCGTCCAGCGGATCCTCCGCGGTCGGGTTCTGGGCGCAGAACCCCCGAGCGAGGTGCAGAGCGATCCGCTCGTCCCAGTCCGCGCCGCCGAGCTGATGGTCGCCGTCGACGGCGAGCACCGAGATCCGCCGGTCGGCTAGCTCGATCACGGTGGCGTCGAAGGTGCCGCCGCCGAGGTCATAGATCAGCACCGTCTCGTGCCCCCCGGCCGCGGCCTTGCCTAGCTCGAGGCTGCCGTCCAGGCGCCCGAACCCGTAGGACAACGCCGCCGCGATCGGTTCGGACAGCACCCCGACGACGTCGAGGCCGGCGTAGCTGCCGGCCAGCTGGGTGGCCCGGCGTTCCTCGTCGCCGAAGTACGCCGGCACCGTGATCACCACGCTGGTGACCTCCTCGCCGGTGGCGAAGCCGCCGTCGGCGGCGAGGCTCTTCAGAATCAGCGCCGAGACCGCCGAGGCCGACCATTCCTTGCCATACGCGACGAAGCGCCAGCCGGAGTCGCCCATCCGCCGCTTGACCAACGCGCAGACGTGCTCCGGGTCCAGGCGTGCCTGGCGACGGGCGCCTTCGCCGACGACGTAGTCCTGGTGGGAGGCGAACAGCACCACCGATGCGACCGTCGGCTCACCGGACAGGCCGACCAGAACCTCTGGCCGACCGTCGCGGTCGGTCCTGGCTACCGCGGAGTTCGTCGTCCCGAGATCAATGCCGTGGACGGCCACGGCATCGATCCTACCCAGAGCGATAGCTACGATCGACCACGTGTCACAGCTGCCGTCCGAACCGGGGGTCGAGCATCGCGAACCGATGTTGCGCGACCTCGTCGACCGGGTGGACAACCTGGCCAGGGTGCTGACCAGGCAGACCGCCGCGATCGAACGGCTCACCGACGACGCCCGCACCAGAGCGGCCCGTGAGCGGGCCGGCGCCGATGTCGGGCTGCTGGTCGAGCTGCTCGCGCTGCGCGGCGATGCGACGGCCTGCGCGGCGACCGCGCGGTCGCGCCGCGAACGGGTCGCGTTCGCGGCGGTGGCCAGTGGGCTGGAGCGGCTGCTGGTCGGCCACGGCGGCGCGCTGGTCGAGCCGGCCCCCGAGGACCCCTTCGACGCGCTGGCAATGGAGGCCGCCGCCGTCGTCGGGACCGACGACCCGGCGCTGGACCGCACCGTCGAGGAGGTGCTGGAACCTGGCCTACGCCTGGTCGAGGCCGACCGCTCGGTCCGGCCCGCACGCGTCGTCGTCCGCCGCCACCGCCCAGCGGTGGGCCCGACGGCCTGAGTTCGTTCGGACACGGCGTGTTCGGACACCCCATGACCAGCCACGACACCCGCCCGAACCTTCTCCACGTGCCATCACCTGTGGCAGCCGGAGGCTATCGTTAGTGGAAGCTTGAAAAGCTTGAACAGTGCCACGTCTGGAAGGGAGTCCCTGCGATGGGCGTCAGCCTCTCCAAGGGTGGCGACGTTTCGCTCAGCAAGCAGGCCGGCTCGGCCGGCCTGCTTGCAGTCAACGCCGGGCTGGGGTGGGACGCCCGGTCCACCACCGGCACCGAGTTCGACCTCGACGCCTCGGCTATCATGTGCACGGCGAGCGGCAAGGTCGCCAGCGACGCGCACTTCGTCTTTCTACAACAACCTGACCAGCCCCGACGGCGCCGTCGAGCACACTGGCGACGAGATGGTAGGTGGCGGTGACGGCGACGACGAGACGATCAAGGTAAATCTCGCGACCGTGCCGGCAGAGATCGAGAAGATCGTGTTCCCGGTGTCCATCTACGACGCGCAGGCGCGCCGGCAGAACTTCGGACAGGTGAGTAACGCCTTCATCCGGATCGTCAACCAGGCCGACAACGCTGAGCTGGCCCGCTACGACCTCACCGAGGACGCCTCCGCGGAGACGGCCATGATCTTCGGCGAGCTGTACCGCCGGGACGATGACTGGAAGTTCCGGGCAGTGGGGCAGGGGTATGCCTCTGGTCTGGGCGGAATCGCTCGGGACTACGGCGTCGATGTGGGGTGAGGGTCTGGGCGATCGTCCGGACGTGGCATCCAGAGACGGAGGCTGAGCGCGTGGTTCTACGAATTTTCGGCTGGTCGTTCGCGGTGAGCGCGGCCGCCCTGGTGACGGCGTTTCTCTATGGCGGCATGACGGCGTTCGTGCTGGTTCTGATCCTGGGCATCCTCGAGGTGTCGTTGTCCTTCGACAACGCCGTCGTCAACGCGACCGTGCTGGAACGGATGAGCGCGTTCTGGCAGCAAATCTTCCTCACCATCGGGATCCTGATCGCCGTGTTCGGTATGCGGCTGGTGTTCCCACTGCTCATCGTGGGGATCACCGCCAACCTCGGTCCCATCGAGGCGATCAATCTCGCGCTCGAGAAGGGCGACCCAACCCAACCGGGGACCTACGGCTACTTGCTCGATCAGGCGCATCCGCAGATCGCCGCGTTCGGCGGAATGTTCCTGCTGCTGCTGTTCCTGGACTACATCTTCGAGGATCGCGACATCACCTGGCTGAGTTGGCTGGAGCGCCCGCTGGCCAGGATCGGGAAACTGGACCGGCTGTCCATCGTCGTGGCCGCGGTCGCGCTGGTCCTGATTGCGAACTTCCTCGCTGAGGACGTCGGCGTCGTGCTGCTTTCCGGGATGCTCGGTCTGGTGACCTACCTCGCGGTCAACGGGCTCGGCGCGTTGTTCGACGAGGTCGCGGATGGCGACGCAGCGGTGCGGTCGGGTCCTTCCGGCGCCGCGAAGGCCACCGGCAAGGCGGGTTTCTTCCTGTTCCTCTACCTCGAGGTGCTCGACGCCGCGTTCTCCTTCGACGGTGTGGTCGGCGCCTTCGCGATCACCGCCGACCCGATCCTCATCGCGCTTGGTCTCGGACTGATTGGGGCCATATTCGTCCGGTCGCTGACTGTGTACCTGGTGCGTCAGGGCACTCTCGCGGAGTACATCTACCTGGAACACGGTGCGCACTGGGCGATCGGCGCGCTCGCCGTGATCCTGCTGATCACCGTCGGCGACATCCACGTCAACGAGATCATCACTGGCCTGGTCGGTGTCGCCCTCATCGGCGCCGCGTGGCTGAGTAGCCTCGTCGCCAGGAGGTGGCTGGCGACCAGCCAGGGAGACGAGGGAGGCGCGGGGCTCGATGTGGCGGATTCCCCAGCAGAGAAATCTCGAACCTGAACTCGTACGGCTACTAACCGCACGTCCGCTCGACGAAAGGAGTGCTTGATGACCGTGTCGCTGGCCAAGGGACAGAAGGTCTCACTCGCCAAGCCAGGCGGGGGATCGTTGACCGCGGTCCGGATGGGGCTGGGCTGGGACGCCGCCAAGAAGAAGGGGTTGTTCGGTGGGCTGAAGACGCAATCCATCGACCTCGACGCCTCGGCCCTGCTCTTCGACGGCGGCCGGAACCTGGTCGATGCTGTCTGGTTCAAACAGTTGACCAGCAAGGACGGATCCGTGCGACATACCGGCGACAACCTGACCGGTGACGGTAAGGGCGACGACGAGTCGATTATCGTTGATCTGACCCGGCTGCCGCGGCAAGTGTCCCAGATCGTCTTCACCGTGAACTCCTTCACCGGCCAGGACTTCTCGCAGATCGAGAACGCGTTCTGCCGGCTGATCGACCAGAGCACCGACGTGGAGCTGGCTCGTTACGACCTGTCCGGGTCCGGGCGACACAACGCGCAGGTCATGGCCAAGGTGTCCCGCGACGTTCAGGGGAACTGGACGATGACGGCGATCGGCGCGATCGCGTCCGGGCGTACCTTCCAGGAGCTGTTGCCAGCGACGACGGAGTACCTGTGACCGAACCGGTCGACGGCGGGAGTCGACGCCATCAGGACGCCGCCGTCGAGTCGGACCCGCCGACCCAGCAGCTGCCGGCGCAGCGTGCGGAGCACCCAGACCATGCCGATGACGTCGGGTGGGATGCGTCGCCGGCGGCGATGGGCGCGACGACCCAACCCGTCGACCGCGACGAGCTCTCCACCGGTCCCGAGGATTTCCCGGTCGAGGGGTTCGGCACGGGCTCCGGCTGGGTCAAATCAGAGCCCCAGCCCGCCGCGCCGCCAACGCCACCGTCGGCGTTGGCGGCCGCGCTGGCCGGACAGCTGGCGGAACCGGCGCGCGCCGAGCCGCTAGGGACGACCCCAGGGTCGCGGGCCGGTGCCGGTGCGCGGTCGGCCGAGCTGGCGGCCGTTGATGCGCTCTCATCGAGGGTCACGGCAATGCACGCGACGCTTGAGCAGACCCGGGTGACGCTCACCGAGCTCACCGCGCTGCGTACCTTCGACATCGAGCGGTTCGACCGGTTGCACGCCGAGGCCACCCAGCTGCGCGCCGGTGAGCACGCGAAGTCGATCGCCCCGTTGCTGGGCGCGCTGTTGCGGCTCTCCGACCAGATGACCTTGCTGGCCAGCGGCGATGACGCCTCGGTCGCCGGCATGCTGTGCCGCCAGCTGCTGCAGATCCTGGACGTGGCCGTCGGCGTCACTGCCTTCCAACCCATGCCGGGGGATGCTTTCGACAGCTCCCGGCACGCCGGTGCCGGACGGGTCCGGACGGACAACGCGGCCGCCGACAACACTGTCAGCCGCACTATCCGTTCCGGCTTTCAGCGCTCCGACGGCGGTATCGTCCGGATAGCGGAGGTCGAGGTATTCCGGTTCAGCACTCCACCAGACGTCCCGCCAGGCGCCTCACCAGCGTGAGGCCCCCAGTCAGCATGAGGTGAGCACCGACATGGCCAGCGTCTCCGGTAAGGTCTATGGCATCGACTTAGGCACCACATACTCGTGCATCGCGTCGGTTGACGACTACGGACGGCCGATCGTGCACATCAACGTCGACTCCCAACCCACCACGCCGTCGGTAGTGCTGTTCGACAGCCCGACCGAGGTGGTCGTCGGCGTGCAAGCCAAGCGGAACGCCCGGGTGCGCCCCGAGGAGACCGTCAGCCTGGTGAAACGGCACCTGGGCGATGCCGGCTGGCGGTTCCGGGTGCACGACACCGAGTACTCAGCACCGGCGGTCAGCTCACAGATCCTGCGCGCGCTGGCCGCGGACGCCGAGCGCGACACCGGCCAGCCGGTGCACAACATCGTGATCACTGTACCGGCGTACTTCGGGCAAACCGAGCGCGAGGCCACCAAGCTGGCCGGTGAGCTGGCCGGGCTGACCGTCGTCGACATCATCAACGAGCCGACGGCCGCGGCGTTCACCTACGGCTTCGTCGCGGAGGGGGTCGGCGCCGAGACAGTGCTGGTCTACGACCTGGGCGGCGGTACCTTCGACACGACCGTCATCCGGGTGGCCAACCGCAAGATTGAGGTGGTGGCCACGGACGGCGACCACGAGCTGGGTGGAGCCGACTGGGACGAGCGGCTCGCGCACCACCTGTCCGAGCAGTTCTGCCGCAGCTGCCCGGACGCCGGCGACCCGCTCGACGACTCCTACGGTGCCCAGGACCTGATCACCACCACCGAGGAGACCAAGCAGTCGTTGACCGGCCGGGAGTCCGTCGACGCGTTCGTGATCTACAACGGCGGGCGCGCCAGCATCCCGGTGAGCAGGGCTGGGTTCGAGGAGCTGACCGCGAGCCTGCTGGAACGGACCATGGAGCTGACCCGGAAGGTCCTGGACGCCGCCGCAGGCAAGGGCGTAACCAGCATCGACCGGGTGCTTCTTGTCGGCGGCATGAGCAAGTCACCGGCCATCGGGCGCCGACTGCGCGAGGAGTTCGGTTTCACCCCGCAGTTGGCCGACCCGGACCTCGCGGTCGCGAAGGGGGCGGCGCTGTACGGGCAAAAGAAGGAACTCGAAGCCTACGTCATCGACGACCTTGTGGCGAGCGGCCAGCTGGCGCAGGGCGAGGACCTCAGCCGGGCAAACCCGGTGGACCTGAACAAGGCCGCCGCGGCCGCGGCGGCGAAGGCGGGGATGCCGACCGCGGCGGTGGAGGAGCTGGTCGGCACCGAGGTGAGCAACGTGACCTCGCGCGGGTTCGGCGTGCTGACCCTGGACGACGGGCCCAGCGGGGCGCTGATCACCGAGTTCCTGGCGCACGCCAACGACACCCTGCCGATCTCGGTCGAGCAGCGCTTCTACACGGTGGTCGACAACCAGATCGACGTCGACGTGCAGGTTGTCGAGCAGGCCACGGCCGTCGAGTCCATTCGCCCGGAGGATAATAAGATTATTGTTGAGGGGGCGATCACCGGGGTCCCCACCGGGCACCCGGCCTCGACTCCGGTCGACGTGCTGTTCACCATGGGCCGGGACCAGATCATCGAGGTCACCGCCCGGCACCCGGGGGTCCGGATGCCGCTGGTGCTGCGGGTCGAGGCGGGCGTGGCCAGCGAGAAGATGCGCTCGACGGAACAGGCCAAGGTTGACATGCTGAAACCCAAGACTTGACACGAGACCTGGGAGGGGCGCGACAGCGATGCCTGACGTCGCTGCGGCCGGCTTTGACGGCAACGCCTACCGCAAGCGGGTGCTCGTGGCCCTCAAGGCCGACTTCTCGCGAGCCGACCCGAATACCGGTGACCCGTTCTTCGTCGCAGACCTCGATCCCGAGCTCGACGACACCGCGGCGATCAACCAGCGCTTCGAGGACGTCTACGCCTTCTGGCAGAAGGAGCGCAACCACCCCCGGTACAAGGATTTGGTTGCCGAACTGGTGGCTCGCCGCGATGCCTACCTGGCGGTGTTGACCGATCGGGTAGCGCGCGGGGAGGCGCGGGCCAGGGTCACCGCGGCCCGTAACGAGGCTGACTCCGCCCGCTTCGGCGAGCTGGACCGGCTCGCCGGCAAACTGGTGGCCCAGCACGGCGGGATCCCCGGCGACAAGCTCGCGCAGCTGCGCGTGGTGGCCCGCCGGCGAGGGATCGAGGAGCCGGAGTTCAGCCGCTGGCTGGGGACCTACCGGGTGCTCAACGACGCCGGCGGCGCCGCGCAGCCGGCATGGGACCCCGGGGTCCGCCGGCAGATCCGTTCCGCGCTCGACGAGCTGGGTCGGCTGACCGGAGACCCGGTCGGGCACGCGACGTTGTGGGCGTTCCTCGGCGTCGGGTCGGCCGCGCCGGTGGCAGAGCTGGTGATGCGGCACGCCGCGCTGGCCGAGGCCGCCCAGCTGGCTCGCCACGACCGTCGCAAGACCCTCGCCGGGGACCTGCTCGCGGATGTGAAGCTGCGGCTGCTGATGCCAGACGGCCCGGCCGGCTACCAGGCCAGCATCCTGGCCGACGCAGGTGACGTCATCGCGCCGGACGTCGAAGAGGCCATGATTATCGACAACGAGGTCTCCGCCGCCCAGTTCGAGAGCCTGGTGCAGCGGGTGGTGGGGCTGGGCTGGGGCATCGGCCCGGTGGGCGCCCGCGAGGTGGTCCGCCGGGCGGCCGCCTCCCTGGGGGCCAGCCTGGTCGTCGCGCCGCTCGTCGAGACCGTGGTCTGCGGGGCTGCGGCCTGCCGGCGGCCGCAGCCGCCTCCGCCGCCGGGCGCTCCGGACGTCTGCCGGTACTGCGCCGAGCCGTTGCACGTGCCGTGCCCGGCGTGTGCGCGGCGGGTCGGCGCGGCGCTGGCGGTGTGCCCGTACTGCGGCGTGTCGCTGGCGACCCACCGGGCCGCGGTCGCGGCGGCCCGCGCCGCGGCCGCCGAGCTGGCCGCTGGCCGGCCGGTCGCGGCGGCCGCCGTACTCACCACGCTGGACAGGCCACCTGCCGGATCCCGGGCCTCGGCCGAGCTGGTCACCGTCGACGCCGCGGTCAAGGCCGCGCTGGTCGCCGCGCAGGCCGAGTGGCGGGCGCTGGAGGCCGACCTGGCGGCGCGGCGGGTCGGCGCGGCCTACGACCGCGCAGCCCGCCTCACCAGGATCGCCTCCGACGTCCGCGGGCCCGCCGGGCAGGACCCGGCAGCGGTCCGCGACGACCTGGCCGACCGGCGCGCTGCCCTGCAGGCCAGGGTGCGGGCGGCTGGCGCGCTGGCGCCAGCCGACGCGGAGGTCGAGCTGGCCGTGATCCTCCTCGACGCGCCGGACCTCGTCGAGGCCGATATCGCGCTGGCCCGGATCCCGCTCGCCGCGCCGACCGACCCACGGGGCGAACCGGCCGGCGACAGCGTCACCGTGTCCTGGGCGGCCTCGCCGGCGCCCGGGCAGCTAGCCTACCGGATCCGCCGCCTGGCGACTGACTCCAGTACCGGCGAAGTCGCGGCGTCCGGGATCGGGCGGACGACGGCGACCCGGTTCGAGGACGCCGGTGCGCCCGGTGGGGCGCTGGTCAGCTACGAGATCGTCGCCGTCTCGGCGTCCGGCCGACGGAGCTCGCCACCGATCACCACCGCCCCGATCCAGGTGCTGCGCGGCCTCGCCACGCTGCGGGCCGACGTCGTCGTGGCGCCGCCGGATGTTCGGTCGGCGAGCGGCCAGCGGGTGGTGCTCAGCTGGCCGCCGGTGCCGGGGTCCGGCGAGGTGGTCATCGAACGCACCACGGACTCCGACGCGGACGCGGGGCCGGCGCGTCGACTTCAGCTCAGCGCGCCCGGTGAGTGCATCGACGACGACTGCCGACCCGGCGTCAACTATCGCTACTGGGTGTATCTGGCCTACCGCGACGACGCCAGCCGTCCCCTCCCGACCGAGGGTCGCTCGGTGACGGTCGTGCTCACCGCCCGACCGCGAGGCGTCACCGAGATCTGGGCGAACACCGACCCAGCCGGGGTGACCACGGTGTCGTTCCGCAGCCCACCGGACGGGCAGGTCCGGCTCTACGCCACCCCGGCCGACGGCTCGGACGGTCCGGATCCGTTCGGGCCGGTGGACGCCGAGCTGGCCTTGGCCGAGCTCGACGCCGTGGCGTTGCGGCTCGCGGCCCGGCTGGTCGGCACCGGACGGCGGCGCATCCAAGACCCGTCCGGACGAGGTGCCGTGCGCTACAGTCCGGTGACCGTCGTCGGTGAGCGGGCCGTGCCCGGCGCCAGTCTCGTACACTGGGCGATCGGACGCCCGAGCGAGCTGCAGGTGCGTCCCGGCGTTGCCGCGGACGAGCTGGTCGTGTCGTTCACGTTGCCGCCCGGGGTGACCGAGGCCAAGGTGGTCTGGCGGTCGGGAGCCGAGCCCACCGGCCCGGAGGACCCCGCGGCCAGCGTGGGACGGATTACGAACACCAAGCTAGAGATCCACGGCGGGTACACTCTGCGGGTGCCGCGGGACGGGCGATCCTTGTTCGTCGCGGTGTACCCGATAGTGCGCAGGGGGCCGTCCGGGACCCCGGTTGCCGTCCCGCAGGGAGTCAGCACGGTCGTCCGCGAACAGTGATGATCACGGCTGGGGGTAATCGCGGTCTGGGGAAGATCCGGCCGACGTCGGGGACGGCCGACGTGGCAAGCTGGCCCGCGGCAGATCCGGTGCCGAGCAGCGGCCCGGAAAGCGAAGGAGGAATCACACCGATGGCCTTCTGGGATCAGCTCAAGCAACGCAGCCAGGACATGAGCGACCAGCTCAAGACCAAGACCGATCAGTTCAAGAACAAGGATTTCGCTGCCGGCAGCATGGCGATGTGCGCCTTGATCGCCGCTGCGGACGGCACTATCGATGCCGACGAGAAGCGCAAGGTCGCAGCCTTCATCACCAGCAATGACGTGCTGTCCATCTTCCCAGCCTCCGAGCTGCAGGAGAAGTTCAACTTCTACTCCTCGAAGCTGCAGAGCGACTTCGACTTCGGCAAGGTCGAGGCCATCCAAACCGTCGCCAAGCTGAAGAAGAAGCCGGATCAGGCGCGTGCGGTCATCCAGGTCGGGATCATCATCGGCGGCGCCGACGGACACCTCGACACCGACGAGAAACGGGTCGTCAAGGAGGCATGCCAGGCGGTGGGCATCGACCCGTCCGAGTTTGACCTGTAACCCGGGGAATCGCGGCGAGCAGCCAGTACAGTAGCTCCTCGCCGGCAGCCACCCCGGTGGCGCCCGTGACAGCGACGTGCTCGGTCTGGAAGCCGACCTCGGCCAGCTCGCCGTGGGCCGGGCGGATCGCGGCGTCGGCATAGCGCAACAGCTCGGCGTCGAGCAGCGAATCGCCGGCGGCCAGCAGCGGCCCGCCGCCGGTGCGGGCGACGACCTCGGCGGCGGCCGCGGACTTGGTCAACGCCACCGGCAGCGCGTAGACCTTCCGGCCCTGTACAGACGTTGTCCAGCCGCGCGGGGCGCACCAGTCCGCCAGGTCGGCGACCCAGCCCGGCGGCATTGCGGCCCGCTCGACGACGGCGTAGACGAACATCTTCGACGCCGTACGTAGGGTCCGCACGAAGGCCGGGTCGTAGTCGGCGGCGTGGCCGCGCAGGTAGCACTCCACCTCGGTGACCGGGGCGCATCGGCTGAGCGCGGCCCGCACCCTGGCGGTCCAGGCCGAGTCAGGCACCCCGTCGACGAGCAGGTGCCCGCCGTTGCTCGCTATCATGTAGCGGGCCGGTGGCCCCGGCAGGTGCACCCTGGCCAGCTGGGCGAGGGTGCGGGTGGTGGCCGGTACGACGGTGGACAGCTGGGCGAGTGTGATCAGCGCGGCCGCCGCGGCCTCTGTCATGTACGACAGCGGCGTGCCGTGGTGCACCTCGACGCACTGCAGCCGCGGCGCGTCCCGGTCATCGATACGGAGGTCCAGCGCGGCGGCGGAGTAGATCGCGGTCCGGTCCAGGTCGAGGCAGACGACGGGCCGTGCCGTCACCGCGGCACTCGCCGGGTGGCCTTGCCGCGGGTGTAGCGGGGATGGATCAGGCCGACGCATCTGTACGGCAGCTCGTCGACCGCCACCACCGGCACGCCGCGCCGGGCCGCCAGCAACCGGACGTGGGCCAGCTCGGCGCCGGTGCTGGCACGCGCCAGCACCATCCACGGGACCCGGCGCAGGAGCACCCGCGTGGTCTCCCCGACGCCCGGCTTGACCAGGTTGGTGTCGCCGATCTCGTAGCACGCGGCGAGCCGCTCGACGGCGGCCCATCCGGCCCAGTCCGGGGTCCGATCCGTGGCGGCGAGCACCGGCCAGTCCCTCTCGACCGCTGGGCGGATCGCCGAGAAGTGGGCGCTCACGGCGTCGAGGAAGCCGGCCGAGACGTCCGCGCCGGCGAGATGAGCGTAGAACTTTGCGCCGTGGAACTGATCGGGGCCAATCAGTGCGGCGTTCAGTACGGTCCGCGAGACCAGCCCGGACACCGTCGAGTTCAGGCATGCCGAGGCGATCAGGTAGTCCTCGCGGGTCCCGAACGTCGACACGCACCGGCCGGGATCGGCCGCCACAGCGAGATCCGGGTCGAACCGCACCCCGGTGCTGGCGGCATGCGTGGCGAGAGCGGCTGCCAGCTCGCGGGTGATCGCGCCCTTGCCGGTCCAGCCGTCGACGAACACCACCCCGGCGGGGTCGTGATGGGCCGCAAGGTAACGCAGCGCGACGGTGTCGATGCCCCGGCCCCGGACGATCGACAGCGCGTAGTGCGGCAACTCGAGGCCGTGCACCTGCGCCGCCCAGCGACGGATCAGGATGCCGATCGGGGTGCCGGCGCGGGCCAGTGACGCCAACACGATCCGCTGCCCGCGCGTCGCCAGCACGAGCTCGGCGACCAGCCCGACGGCGTGCGCCAGTCTGGCTGCGGAGTCGGCGAGCGCTGCCCGGTAGAGGTCCAGGTAATCCTGGTCCGGCTGGTACTCGATCGGCAACGACTCGGCGTAGTGTGCCCCGCCGTTCTGGATGGCCTCCTCGCGCTCCTCAGGCGGCGCCTCCAACTCGGTCAGCGACAGGTCGGTGAGCAGCCACCCGACCTCCTCGGCGAGGTAACTGCCGAACCCCGGCCCGCGCAACGGCTTCGGCAGCTCCGGCAACAAACTGCGTCTGGGCTCCCCCACGCGGTCCGGGGGGATCACGGGGTCACCACCAGCAGGATGCGGGCGGCGTGCGGGCGCAGCGCGGCGAGCAACCCGTCGGGTGCGTGCAGCGCCGGGGTGTCACCAGCGCGATCGACGACCAACACCACCCGGTCCCACCGCGGCGAGCCGGACAGGCCCAGGTTGTAGGCGTACCGCGGTCCCGGCCCGTCCGGAGGGTCGTCGTGCGCCGGGAACTCGACGCCGCTGGTCACCGCGTAACCGCTGGCCGCCACGACCAATACAGGCGAGCGGGTGGTGGTCGAGGAGCACACCACGGTATCCGGGTGGGCGTCGGCCAGAGTCAGCGCCAGCCGCAGCGGCAGGTACATCAGCTCCTCGGTGCCCAGCACCAGCACCCGATCACCGGGCCGGGCCGCGACGGCACCGGCCAGCGCCTCGCCGAGCATCGGGAGCACCCGGTCCAGCACCGAGCGGTGCGCTGGGGTGAAACCGCCCCGACCGCCGACCGGCAACAGCGCGTCCGGCCAGCCGAGATCGGTCAGCTCGACCCGCCCGGACTCCGGACCCGGACGGTGATCAGGGTCCACGGGTGGCGCCGGCTCAAATGTGGCGCGCTGGTCGGCACCCAGGTCGGCGCGGTGCCGCGCCAGCACGGCCGGCAGCTCGATCCGGCCACCGGCCAGGCTGACCACGGTGAGCCGAGCACCCAAGGACCGCACGGCCTGGTCCAGCGCCGCGGACTCGGCCGGCGAGCGCACGTCGACCAGCGCCGCGATCATGTAGCGCCGACGCGGAGCCAGCCGGTGCACGGCCCGGATCGTGTTCAGCGCGGTGGCGCCCGTCGACAGTTCGTCGTCGACCAGCACCAGCGGCCGGTCGCCGGCCAGCAACGTCGGGTCAAGCGGCTGGAGGAGGTGACCGGTGGCGTGCGAGTGCTCCTCGGTGAACTCACCAAGGGTGGCGACGCCGGGAACCGGACGGCGGGTGGAATGCAGGTAGTCGGCGCCACTGAGGCTATCAGCCACAGTGTGGCCCAGCGCGGTGGCGGTCTCGGCGAAACCCAGTACTAGCGCGTCGGCCGGGGCGGCTGGGGCGGCCACGGCGGCGCACAGAGCAGCGGCGTCGCCGCCGGCCAACGCGGCGCGCAATAGCCTCGACGTGCTGGCCGGCACCCGGACCGGCTGGCCAGCCAGACCGTCGGCGACCATTCCGCCGAGCAGCCGGCCGCTGCCGTAGACCAGCCGCGGGTCGGTCGGCACATGCTTTCCCAGCACCGTCGAGACCAGCAGGTGCGCCCGCCGCAGGTTGCGCCGCACAGCCAGTCCCAGCAGCTCGCCGACCTGCACCCCGGCCGCGCAGTGCGTCGGGTGCACCCGGATCCCCAGCACATCGGTGACCGGGCGCGCGCTCATTGTGACAGGCTCGCGGCGAGCAGATCGATGAACGACACCCGCTCCGCGGCCACCCCGAACACGTCTGCCCGCCGCAGGATGCGCCGGGCCCAGGCCCGGTGCGGCCCGATCTCATTCATCTTGTTCCGGTAGCCCGAGGCGAGCACGCCGCCAATCTGGTAGGTATCCAGGATGTCGCAGGCGTCCTGGTACTCCTCGAGCGATACCACCGAGAGGGCGTGCACCACGGCGACGTGGCTGGGGTGGATGACGGTCTTGCCGATCAGCCCGTTCGCCTTGTCCAGCTCGACCTCCCTGATCAGCCCATCCCCGTCCCGGGAAACCAGCAGCCGGCGCAGCGCAGCCGCGTTGTGCTCATCGAAGGGCGAGGTCCGAAGCTGCGGCTTGAACAGCCGCTCGCTGCCGGTGAAGTATTCCCAGACCGGCCCGGTCACGGTGAACCCGCTGCCGTCGACCCGGCCGAAAACGTTGACCACGTCGGAGATCAGGTCGGCGACGACCCGGACATCGTAGACGGTGAGCTCGCGGGAGCGTCGTAGCCCGTAGAGCGCGGACAGGTCGGTGGCACCGAGCCGGATGGCCAGGATGCGCTGGCGGTGCTTGTCGAGCAGGCTGGCCAGCTCGCTCAGCTCGCTCAATCTGGACTCGGCGTAGAGAAGCTCGGGGGACTCCAAGACCGGCATCGCGAGCAGGGTGGTGCCAGCGATGTGATCGGCGTGATCGCAGGCATCGAGATAGTTCACCCCGGACGCCGCAGTGAACTTGGGCAGCACGAACCCCGCCAGGGTGGCGATGGCGGGTCCCAGCCGTTCGGCCAGGTCGATGATCTGCTCAGGGCGGCGCACCCGGACGAACAGCAGCGGCGGTTCGTCGGGCGGGGTGTGATGCACGGTGTGCAGCGCGTCGACGATATTGGTCTCGGCCGCCGGGACCCGCCCGGCAGAGATCGAGTCTTCCAGACAGGCCACCATCGACACGACGCCTGCGGCGTGCTGGCGAGCGACGTCGGTGGCCAGCGCGGGGCGGGTGGCGGGCAGGTAGAGCGTGGCCCCGAGGGCCACCGATAGCAGCTCGTTGCCGCTGGACCGGCAGAACGGCTGCGGGGGGCGATGGAAGATCCGGTCTCGCTGGCCTGAACTGAGGAAGGCGAAATGACGCACGCAGGAGGCCTTGAGCGGCGCCTACTTCCGCCCGGGTGTCCAGTTCATTCCCCAGCCATAGGCGCGGTCCACCGCGGACTGGTTGCCCTGGATGTAGCGGACCTCGCGGCGCACCACCAGCTCGCCATCGACATTCTCGATCACCGCGATGACACAGGACGGAGAGCGCGGGTCAGACTCATCGAGCCGGACCTCGATCTCCGGACCCGACACCGGGTACAGCGTGACCACGGCGTCGGCGGCGGCCCAGTTCGGGGTGCCCTGGTAGATGAAGGTGAACACCAAGATCCGACGGATGTGCTGGGTCTGGGCGAGGTCAATAAACATGTTCTCGCCGCCGGTGCTCGAACCCGAGCGGTCGTCGCCATCGAGCCGGATGACCGGGGCGCCACCGGCGCCCGGCGACTGGAACGCATTGCCCAGGGCCTGCACGATGCCCTTGGTGCCATCGGTGAACTCGTACATGCAGGCCAGGTCGAGATCGATGTCAGACCCCTTCTTGCGGCCGAACAGACCCCGAATCTCCGTCCCGCGCGCCGTCCAGTTCAGGTTGACCCGCAGGTGGCCGGTGGCGTTGCCCCGCTTGGCCAGTGACACCGTCGGTGCCGACTTGGTCAACGTGACCTTGGACAGCGACACCCCGCCCTGGCCCGGCTGCCCCTCCTTGCCAGACTGCCCGCCGCTGGTCGGCCGCTTGCTGTAATCGATAGCCATGTCGTCAAACTACCCCTTTGCCAGCGCAGCTCATCGTCAGATGCTGACGCCGAAATCGCGGGCGATACCGGAAAGTCCGGAGGCGTAGCCTTGGCCGACGGCCCGGAACTTCCAGTCGGAGCCGTGGCGGTACAGCTCGCCGAAAACCATCGCGGTCTCGGTGGAGGCGTCCTCGGTCAAGTCGTAGCGAGCGATCTCACCGCCGCCAGACTGGTTGACCACCCGAATGAAAGCGTTGCGGACCTGACCGAAGCTCTGCGAGCGGGAGTCAGCATCGTAGATGCTGACCGGGAAGACGACCTTGTCCACCTCGGCGCCGAGACTCGCGAGGTCGATCTTGATCGCCTCATCGTCGCCCTCGCCCTCACCGGTGGTGTTGTCACCGGTGTGCTCGATCGCGCGGTCGGGGGTAGTCAGGTTGTTGAAGAAGACGAAGTGCTTGTCCGAGAGCACCTTGCCGTCGGCGCCGCAGGCGATAGCGGAGGCGTCGAGGTCGAAGTCGACTCCGGTAGTGGACCGGACGTCCCAGCCGAGGCCGACGAGCACCGCGGTCAGGCCGGGCGCCTCCTTGCTCAGGCTAACGTTCCCACCCTTGGTGAGGCTCACGCTCACGTGAATCTCCAACTTTCTCTGTCATGTGGCTCGTGGGGCCCTACGGACATCAGATCGGTTTCCCGCGACCGATCATAGTCGGCGGACGTAGGCGGGGCCACCTCCCGGCGCGTCCCTCGCCCCCGCCCACGGCCGAGCCAGCGCGCAGGCCAAGGCCGCGCGGAAGGGCCCGCGGGTGGGCTACGACTGATCGGACCGGCGGTCAGACCGCTGCCACCGCGAGATCGGTTCGACTCGCGGTGAGGGCCGCCATGTCGCTCGGGTGGCTCGTGACCAGCAGCACCGGGTCAGGCTGGCGCAACGCGGTCGCGGCCACCACTGCGTCGACCGTTGCGCCGGATAGACCGGTCGATCCGAGCAACGCACCCGCCGCGCGACCGATCTCGGATGTCACCGGCAACTCGGCGACCCGGGTCAGCACCCGGTACGTGGCCGCATCGCGCGGCATACCACACAGCACCTCGGCGAGCGTCACGGCACTGACGACGACCTGCGCGTCACGATGTCGAGCCGAGGGCAGCATCGCGTGGACCAGCCGATCCGCCGCTGCGGCCTTGCTGACGCCGTCCGCGTCCAGGACGACCGTGCCGCCTAACGCGGTCCGTCCTCGGCGTCCGGCCACAGTGCCTCGACCTCCTCCAGGATCTCGGCGGACACCGGCCCGTTGAGTGCCTCCATCTCGGCCAGCAATGTGTCGAGTTGATCACGTTCGAGCTTGGTGCACCACAGTCTGAACTCAGGTTCTCGTGATGTTCCCGGCATCCGATGCACCTCCGCCTCAGCTCAGCACCCCCAGCAAGGCTGCCACGTAGCCCGGTGCCAGCACGCGCACGGTCTGCTCGTCGAGACCACCGGCGAGCGCGGCGACTGCCATCTCGGTGCCCACCGTCGCAGGTGCGCCGAACAGTTCGTCGAGGTAATCGAGTCCATTCCGGACAACCTCTCTAGTGCGCTCGTCAGCGAGCAGCACCCGGAAGCGTTCGGCAACCTCGGCCCCTCGGCCGGTCCGGCCTCGATCATCATGAGACGCACGACATCGCCGGCGTCCTTATCAGTGAGTCGAGTTTGCCCGGCTTCGCCAGCACGTTGTTGGATCTTGTACGCCTTGGCGACCAGCAGCGCTGCAGGTCTGGCAACCCGAGCTGTGATCACGCGGTCATCGACCTGGCGTTCCAGGCTGGCCACCTGCATGAGGTCGTTGTCGACCACCGCGGCCTCAAGGCCCGGCACCCGCCGAGCTGACATCGGATCATGCGGGGGGATCGTGACGCTACGACGCCCGCCGGCCGACAAACGCTCGGGTACCAGGAGGTCGACCGCGATGTCGGTCATCATCCCACCGACGCGCTCACCGCGTAACCACGATCCGGCGTGGTCAGCAACGCCGCGCGCGAAGCCGGCGTCTGTCATCGCCTGCTCAAGCAGCGGCACGTCGATGAGGCGCTCGGGATCGAGGCCGAGGTCAGCGTCGCTCGTGTACGACGCGACCGACAGCTCAACCTCCGCGCTGCGCAGGTAGATCGCCTGCGCACCGACGATCGTGATGGCATCGGACTGGTCGCGCAGTGCCACGAGGGCATCGAGCAGCACCCGGCGCGCAACGACATTGAGGCTTTGGCGATCTTCTACGTGCTCAGGAACCCGCGACACACCGCAGCCTCGGGGCCACACAGCGCTCATCGACCTTGTTCAGGCCGATCAACATAGAGCAGTACCGTGATCTTGAAGCGGGCTGGGCCTGCGCCATGTGCCCTCGTGCTCGCCCATCCATCCGAGCACCGCTTCACCCTCAGCGGGCATGCGACCCGGGCCGCTCAGGCAGTCGAGCACGAGCTGGCTAAGCCCGACGCATTCAATGCCACCGAGGCGCTCTGGATGCGGCCGGTGCATGGCCCCGTGGCTCAT
>Ga0136630_1000172_pt1 | contig 21699 bp, 18 predicted proteins | sample AntDrymUQ5682106_2_FD_105496 | JGI IMG/M metagenome (GOLD analysis project Ga0136630, IMG submission 105496) | Polar desert sand microbial communities from Dry Valleys, Antarctica - metaG UQ568 (21.06) | ecosystem: Environmental > Terrestrial > Soil > Desert | place: Antarctica: Dry Valley...
GTGCACGTCAACGTGGTGCAGGGTAGGCCCCGACGGCGGATGGGTGGCTTGCAGGCCCGTCTCCTCGGCGACCTCGCGCACCGCGGCGTCCCAGGGCAGCTCGCCGGCGTCGATGTGACCGCCTGGCTGCAGCCAGATGCCGAGGCGCTTGTGGCGATGCAGCACGGTGCCTGCCGAGCCGACGACGATCGCCGAAGCCGTGACGTGGACGGGGTCGGCGCGGGCGTCCAACGGTCGCGGCAACCGCCGGAGCTCTTCGAGGAACTGCTGCCGGGAGGCGACCTCCCGCTCGTCGCCCGGCCGCAAGGCGGTCACCTCGCGCAGGAGCACGTCCACGACGGACACGGGCGGCAGTGGTGGACGATCAGGTGGCCGGGGTGACGTACACGTGCTCAGCCGCCTCGTCCGGAACGGTCACCGCTTGGCCGTCGACCTCGGCCAGCACCATGCCACCGTCGATCCGCAGACCCGCGGTGACACCGGGTCGCAACCCGTGCTCGCGCAGGAAGCGCATGGCGCCGACGTCACCCTGGAGCTTCTCGGAGATGCGGGCGACCTTGGCCCGTTGTCCGCTCTTGGCTGCCTGAATCATCGGCAGCAAGTCGGGGTCGATCTGCTCGTCGGCTGGCGAGAGCCCGGGGATGGGGTTGCCGTGCGGGCAGGTGGTCGGCGAGCCCAGCAGGTCGACGAGGCGCTGCTCGACGGCGTCGGAGATCACGTGCTCCCAGCGGCAGGCCTCGTTGTGAACCTCTTCCCACTCAAGGCCGATCACCTCGGTCAGCAGCAGCTCGGCCAGGCGATGCTTGCGCATGACGCCGATCGCCAGCTCCCTGCCGTAGTCGGACAGCTCCAGCGTGCGGTTGTCGGCGACGTGTACCAGACCGTCGTGCTCCAGGCGCGCCACCGTCTCCGACACGGCCGGAGCCGACAGTCCCAGCCGTTCGACAAGCCTGGCGCGGATGGGCGTGATGCCCTCCTCCTCCAGCTCCCAGACCGTCCGCAGGTACATCTCGGTGGCGTCGATCAGCGGCGTCGTCATCGCAGACCTCCTCGCGGGCATGCTAGCCGGTTGAGAACACTTCTCACCCGCCCAGCCCCGTGGAGGAGGCCCGCCGCGCGCACGAATAGAATCGCCTTCCTTCCCGTCTCACGAGGTTCCCGTGCCCACCGATCACCGCGCCACCCTGGCGGACTACGCCGCCAAGCTCGCCGAAGTCAAGGAGTACCTTTGACCTTGATGCCAAGCGCCGCCGCCTGACCGAGCTGCAAGCCAAGGCCGGGGCGCCGGACCTGTGGAACGACCCGGCGCAGGCGCAGAAGGTCATGGGCGAGCTGGCCGCCGTCGAGGATGACTTGCGGGTCCACGACGACTTCGCCCAGCGGCTGGAAGACCTCACGGTCCTCAACGAGCTCGCCCTCGAGGAGGACGACAACGACACCGCGGCGGAGGTCGGGGCGGGGCTTGAGGGGCTGCGCCGGCATCTGACGGAGCTGGAGATCCGGGTGCTGCTGTCCGGCGAGCACGACAGCCGTGACGCCGTCGTCACCGTGCACGCCGGCGCCGGTGGCACCGACAGCCAGGACTGGGCCGAGACCTTGCTGCGGATGCTGCTGCGCTGGGCCGAGCGCCGTGGCTTCAAGGTCGACCTGCACGACGAGCAGGAGGGTGAGGAGGCGGGGATCCGCTCGGCCACCTTCACGGTGCACGGCACTCGCGCCTACGGGCTGCTGCACGGCGAGCGGGGCGTGCACCGGCTGGTGCGTATCAGCCCGTTCGACTCGCAGGCGCGGCGTCACACGGCCTTCGCGTCGGTGGACGTCGTGCCGATCCTCGACGAGCTCGACGACGAGATCACGATCCCCGACGACGACCTGCGCATCGACGTCTACCGCTCCTCCGGGCCGGGCGGGCAGGGCGTCAACACCACCGACTCGGCGGTGCGCCTGACGCACCTGCCGACCGGCATCGTGCTCTCCTGCCAGAACGAGCGCAGCCAGCTGCAGAACAAGGCCACCGCCATGACGCTGTTGAAGGCCAAGCTGGCCGAGCTGGAGCGCGAGAAGCGTGAGGCCGAGTTGTCGGCGGTGCGCGGCGAGCAGCGCGAGGTGGCCTGGGGAAGCCAGATCCGCTCCTACGTCCTGCATCCCTACCAGATGGTCAAAGACCACCGCACCGGCGAGGAGACCGGAAACACCAGCGCGGTGCTCGACGGCGACATCGACGACTTCATCACCGCGTACCTGCAGTGGCGCGCCCGCGGCGCCGCGGACTGATCGTCAGGCGTCGACGAAGGTGCGCGGCGGCGGCTCGGACAGCAGCCGTCGAGTGGTTTCCAAGCCCCAGCCATCGAGATCGGCCAGCCGATCGCTGCTGGCGCGCAGGCCTCCGTAGCGTTCGACGTGGGCCGCCCACTGCTGGCGGCGCTGCACCGCTGGCCGAGCCAGCAGACAGTCGGCGTCGTTGGTCCAGAAGCGTCCGTGCTGGAATGCCCGCGCCTTGCCGGTGAGCTCGGCTGCCCGCGCCGACGGTTGGGACGGGTCGCCGTCGTCCGGCTCGGAGTGCGGCGAGGTGTCCGGGCTGATCCGCATGGCGTCGAACAGCCCCACGCTCGGCAGGATCGGTGCGCCGCAGCCCAGCAGGTAGGCGTCGCTGCCGATCGCCGACCGGATGAGCTCCACGCCCATCCGGTAGGCACCGAGACCGTCGATGTCGCCGTGCCGGCGCCCGTCCAACGCACCGGCGAACACGAAGTCGATCTTGAACAGGTCGATCCCCAACCCGGCGAGCGTGGTGAACACCTCGGTCAGGTAGGTGGCGGCGTGGGGGTGGCTGACGTCGAGCGCGAACAGGTCCTGGTGCCAGTTGTGTCCGGCGTCGGCGGGGCCGCCGCCGCCGCCGACCAGCCAGTCGGGATGCTCGGCGGCCAGCCGTGACCGCGAGCCGACCAGGAACGGTGCCACCCAGATGCCTGCTCGCCGGCCGTGCTGCTGCGTGATCCGCCCGATCAGGTCGGCCAGCGATCCGAAGCGGTCCGACAGGAACAGCCAGTCGCCGATCTCGCTTTGGTACCCGTCGTCGAGCTGCACCACGTCGATCGGCAGGTCGAGGGCGTCCATGGCCGCGAGGTTCTCCACCATGTCGGTCTCGGTGACCGCCGTGAAGTAGTGGTACCAGGAGCACCACAACGTAGGCGCGGGACGTGGCGGCGCCACCCCTGACCGCGCGGCGTAGGTGTCTGCCCAGCGCGCCAGGGCCGCGTCGATGCCCCCGCCGCCGGAGTCGACCAGGTGCTCGACCGGGCCGTCGGCGGCCACGCGCACCACACCCTCGGCCGCCACAGCGCGCACCGAGGGAACCTCGGTCCGCCCGTCGGAGGCGGCGAACACGTGAACGGGTCCTTCGTCGCCCGGGTCGATCGCCAGCAGGCCTTCCCCCTGGAAGGCGTCGTCGGGGGCGGTGACACCGGGGCGGTAGGCCAGCGTGTGGTTGCGGTCGTTGCGCGGGCGATGAGGGCGTTGACCCAGCCGGTAGCCCGTCGTGGGGCTCCACGACTGCCAGCCGTGCTCGTACACCCGCGCGCCGGCGGGCTCGACCGCGACCTCGGCCACCTCGATGACCTTGGTGACCGGTTGCGTCATGCTCCGACCAGCGCCGCCGCTTCCGAACGCCAGATCCGATGGACGTCGCCCAGGCGCCGCACGAAGTCCTTGGGCCGCTCGGCGTACAGCCGCTGCCCCAGCGACACGGCGTCGCGTTGCAGTTCGGCTCGGCGTTGGTCGATCAGCCGCTGCAGGGTCACCGGCAGGCCGCCGTCGGACTGCAGCACCGTCGTCAGCACGGCCAGGTCGTGGTCGTCGCCGAGCAGGTCGGACAGCGCATGGGCCTGCTTGGCCAGGGGTTTGAGGACCTCCGGCCAGGCGGGGCGCAGCAGCTCCAGGGCGTGCCACAGGTACTTGGTCGACTTGCGCCAGTCGTGCAACGACTCGTCGGACGGTTCGGTCACCGCAGCGGTCATGGCCTCGCGGCCTCTGCCGTAGATGCGCTGCAGGCCTGACCCCAGCAGCTTCCAGTCGTCGGCCCGGCGCGGCCACGCAAGCACGCCTGCGCGCACGCCCTGGAGGCGGGCGACCGCCTCGGCCGCGGCGCCGCTGGTATCGGCGGACTCCGCCGAGGCGGCGGTGTCCAGGCGCCGTCGCACCGCGGCGAAGCTGCGGGTCCGGCCCGCCGAGGTCAGCAGCTGGTCGAAGGCCGTCTGCAGCACCACCGCGTCGCGGGCCTGGGACAGGGTGCGAGCCGCGTCGCGGACCTCGGTGTTGACCTGCCGGTAGCAGTCGGCGCCCAGCGCCTTGCGCGACAGGCGGAGTGCTGCCCGCACTCGCTTGCAGGCTTTGCGAGCCCCATGGACGGCGGCGGGATGCTTGCCGCTCCCGGCCAGATCGGCGATGGCGGCGTCGAGCTGCTCGATGACCACCCGCCGGATGCCGTCCGCTGCCGGCTCGGCGGCGTCGAGCTGGAAGCGGTCGGCCGCGGTGTCGGTGTCCATCGGCGGGGTCATGCCGGCCGGGTGTCTGGAACGGTGATGCCGTCCCAGGAGGTCGGCGGCACCGCAACGTCGGCGAGCGCCGCGGCCGACAGCTCCGGCAGCGTGTCGTTGATAAACAGCCCGGTCGAGGTCTCCACCGACGCGCGGACCTTCAGCTTGGTGGCGCTGCGGTGGGGCGGCAGGAACTCGAACGACAGATGCCAGTCGGTCTGGGGCCGGCCGTCGTCGCCGACGGGGGCTTCCGCAGCGACCATCATGTAGGGCAGGTCGGTGCCGAACAGCCCGTCGTAGCGGATCACGACCTCCTGGAGGGCGGCGGCCAGGTCAACGCGCTCCGACGGCGTCAGATCGCCGAGGCGGCGCAACCCGTGGCGGCGCGCCCGCACGTGGACCTCGTACGGCCAGCGCGCCGCGTAGGGGACGGTCACCCCGAACGAGTCGTTGCGGGCGACAGCGCGATCTGGTGCCCGATCGTCGCGCGCCACGATCTCGCACGACAGGCAGCGGTGCATCGCCTGGCGATGCTCGACCAGGGTCACGACGCGCTGGGCGGTCAGGGGGGGCAAGCGGTCGAAGGCGTAGATCTGGCCGTGGGGATGCGACAGCGTGGCGCCGACTTCCTCCCCGCGGTTTTCGAAGATGAGCACGTGTCGATGCCGGCGTTGCGCCCACAGATCCCGCGAGCGGTCCCGCCAGACGGCCACGACGCGCGCCACCTGCAAGGGCGTGAGCGTCGCCAGCGAACCGACGTGGGACTCCGTGTACAGCACGACCTCGCAGCGACCGAACGATGGCACCGCCAGATCTTGGCCGGGCGGTGGTGGCGGCGGGTGCGGGGACAGCGACGGGAAGCGGTTCTCGAAGACCGCCGCGTCGTAGGAAAACGGCACCTCGGGACCGCCGGGACACAGCGGGCAGCTCGGCGAGCGGTCCGAGGCCGGGGTGGTTGGCACGTCGGACCCGGTCTGGGGGCGGGCGTTGCGCGTCGGGGAGATGGCGACCCAACCACCCGTGAGCAGGTCGCGGCGCTGGTGCAGCGCGGTCGGCGGGGGGGTGACGGTCTCGTCGGCCGGCAACCCGCCACGCAAGGGACCGTAGACGTACAGGCAGCGTCCGTCGGGGTGGTGCAGGGCGTGCCGCGGCATCGTGCTGGCTGCCCACAGATGGGTCCACGCGGTCGCGGTCATGTCACCAGTATCTCCGGGCCCTGCTCTTGCAGCCGCTCCAGGATCGCTGGATCGGCCGACGCCGAGGTGATCAGCAGGTCCACCGCGGCGACATCGCACAGGTGGGCCAGGGCCACATCGCCGATCTTGGAGCCGTCGGCGGTGACCACCCGACGGCGGGCGGCGGCCAGCATCCGCCGCTTCACGTCAGCCTCCGGCAGGTTGATGTTGGTGATCCCACCTTCGGGGTCGACGCCGTTGCAGCCGAGGAACAGGGTGCCCGCGTTGATGCGGTCGAGCACGGCTCCCGCCAACGGGTCGACGAGGCTGTGCTGCAGCGGCCGCAGCGTGCCGCCCGTGACGACGACGGTGAAGCGAGGGATCGCCGGCTCGAGGGTCAGCGCGATGTTGAGCCCGTTGGTCAGCACGACGACGTCGGCAAGGTCGGCGCGGTCAACCAGGGCGCGCGCGACGGCGTTGGTGGTGGTCCCGACGTCGAGCAGGATCGTGTCACCGGCGGCGACCAGGGCCGCGGCCGCCTTGCCGATCGCGTCCTTCTCGCTGGCGTTCGCGCCGGCACTCTCCTCGAAGGATCGCTCTGCGGCCGACTCCGCGCGTGGCACGGCGCCACCGCGGATGCGGCGAATGTGTCCCCGATGCGCCAACTCGTCGAGGTCCGAGCGGACGGTGACCTCGGAGATCCCGAACATCAGCGACAGGTCCGCGACGCGGACGAAGTCGCGGTCGTTGATGACCGACCTCATCCGTTCGCGCCGCAGCCGTGCGGGAACGGCGACCTCGACCGAGGCTGCGCTCACCGCTGCGCCGCCCCCGCCCGCACGACCGGCACCGGCTGTGGGGTCGTCGTCGGGGTGGTGGGGCGGGGACCGTCGCGGTCCCATTCGAGCCGGTCGATGCACATCCGTCGCGCGGTGCCCGCCGGATCCCAGGCGTGGTAGACGAGATAGTCGCTGCCGTCATCGGCGGTGACGACGACGTTGTGCCCTGGGCCGACAACGGCGCCCGGCACGGTCCGTAGCACGGCGGGTCCGGAGGTGACGGGCTCGGTGAAGGGGCCGAGGGGGTGATCGGCGACGGCGTAGGAGACGCCGTACCCCCGACCGTCCCAGCGGCCGCCAGAGTAGAAGCAGAAGTAGCGGCCAGCTCGTTCGACGACGAAAGGGCCCTCCAGGGTGTACCAGTCGTGAACGCCGCCGTAGATGGCCCGCTGCGCGGAGAACAGCTGCCAGTCTGCGCTGGCGCGCAACACGGGACGGGGATCACCCGCCAAGGTCGTCATGTCGACCAGCCGATCCACCGCCAGCGCGGTACCCACCCGCTCGCCGTCCAGCACGTCACGGGCGTAGTACAGGTACCACTGTCCGTCGGAGTCGCGGAACGGGTGAGGGTCGATGGCGAAGCCTTCCCGCGGTGCCAGCAGGCGCCCGCTGTCGACAAACGGACCGGCGGGGTCATCGGCGGTGGCGACCCGCAGCCGGTGGCCGCGGTCGCCGACGCCGACCGAGTAGTACAGATAGAAGGTGCCGTCGACCTCGGCGACCTCGGGCGCCCAGCAGTCCTGGGCACCCGAGGTCACGTCCGGCTCAAGGGCGCCGCCGACCGGCTCCCAGTGCACCAGGTCGGCCGAGCGGAGGACCTGGAATGGTCGTCCGCCCGGCGCCGACCCGGTGCCGTAGGCCCAGTAGGTGTCGGCGACGCGGAGCACGGCGGGATCGGCGAAGTAGCCGTCGTGAACCGGGTTCGTATAGGTCGCCCGGCTCAACGCCGCAGTCGGTGCACGCGGACGTAGGCGAACTTGGCGGTGAATCCGTCGCCGCCCATGGACACCAGGCCGATGCGTGCATCGCCGCCGAGGTCATGGACCCAGGTGCCGCCACGCACCCAGCGTCCGCCCGGATGGCGGCTGTAGCCGGTGTAGTGCTCCTCACCGTCGACGTTGCGCTTGACGATGCGCAGGAACGTCCAGTTGCCCGGAGCGCCGATGACGCTGTTGCCGTAGCGCGGGTAGCCGTCGGGAACCGGGTTGAGCTCCTTGGCCCACTCGGTCTGGCGGGTGCCGAAGATCGAGGTGTTGGTCAGCTTCAGGAAGTTGTCGTCGTCGCCATAGGCCACCAGCCCTGCTTGCACGAAGTTGTAGCAGCAGCCTTCGGGTGGCACGTCGATGTTGACCTTGGTGGTCATCATGAAGTTCCCGCGAGGGGTGGGTCGGGTCAGCACCGACGCGTTGTTGCTGTCGACGAACAGGTCGGCGGCCTGGGTCTGGAAGACGAAGTTGCCTTTGGAGGTGCCGTAGGTGTCCGGATCGGGTTCGCGGACCCACTCCCACCCCGGCTCGACGCGCCGGCGGTTGAAGGTGTCAGTCGGGCCCTTGATCCGGGGGCCGTTGCGGTCGATGCCGACGAACCGGGGCCGGTAGGTGCTGGTCTGTCCCGGTTGGGCGGCGGGCGCCGGCATCCGACGCTCGGACGCCCAGCGGCCGGCCCGTACGGTCGGCCAGCCGTTGCGCCAGTCCAGCGGGTCCAGCAGAGCGGGACGCTTGTTGATGCCGCCCGGCTCACGCAGGTAGGGGTCGTTGCGGTCGACCGCGTGGTAGATCATCCACTGCTGGCCGTCGAAGTCGTTGATGACGTCGTGGTGGCCGGTGCCGACCCAGCGGTTGCCGTTCATGCTGATGACGGGCGTGCCGCCGACCCGGGCGGCGAGCAGCGAGTCGCCGTCGCGGTCAATGAAGGGTCCGCGGGGACTGCGGGAGCGCCCGGCGAACACGCTGTAGCCGTTCAGGGGGCCGGCGCAGCAGTTCGTTGCCGAGCCCAGCAGGTAGTACCAGCCGCGACGCTTGATGATCTGGGTGCCTTCGTAGCGGTCGCCGATCGCGACCTCGGTCTGCGTCGCCGGGTCGGAGCTCAGGCCGTCGGGCGATAGCCGCCGCACCGACAGGCCACCGAAGTAGCTGCCGTAGTAGATGAGGCGCCGCCCGTTGGCATTGATCACCTCGGGGTCGAACACCCAGCGCAGGCCCTCGCCTCCAGGCGGCGCGTGCGGCTCGACCACCGGGCTGCCCTTGTCGGTCCACGGCCCCAGCGGTGTGGGACTGGTGGCCACGCCGATCGCGCTGCCGCCGCTGGGAACGTTGGGGGCGGTGTAGTACATGTAGTACTGGCCGTTGGCGTAGGACGGCGCGGGCGCCCACGGGCCACCGTCGCCCATCCACTCCGGGCGCTCGTCGAACACGTCGCCACGGTAGGTCCAGTGCACCAGGTCCCGTGACGTGAAGGTGGGGATGAGCCGGAAGTTGTAGTCGCCGTCGGCGTTGCGGTCGTCGCCACTCAACGGGTCGGTGGTGCAGTACAGATACCAGCGCCTGTCGCCCCGCTCCTGGCCGCGAAGCACGGCCGGATCGGCGCAGGTCTCGACGGTCTTGCCGGCTCTGGTGCGGATATCCAGCGGGTTGCGGTAGGTGCCGGTGCTGCGGGCGGAGCCGGCCTGTGATTCCGTGGCGGCGCTAGCTGTGGTGGCGCTGGCCCCGGCGACGCCCTGAGGAGCGAGCAGCGCGGCGATCAGCCCGGCGAACAGCAGCAGGCGACTGGCCCTGCGGATGGTGGGTGGTGGCATCATCTTCTCCTTTGAACCGGTCATGGGGTGGTGCGGATGACAGGGGCCGCAACGGGCAGTTGGCTGGGGGACTGCCCCGCAACGCTGGGCCAGCCGTCGGCCCATGTCAGCGGGTCGATGAACAGGGGCCTGCGGTTGTCGCCGCTGGGCAGCGTCGGATCATCCGACGCGATGGCGTGGTAGACGATCCAGTCGTCGCCGGCGTCGTCGCGGACGACGGCGTTGTGTCCAGGCCCGACGTAGCGCTCGCCCTTGTCAAGCAGCAGCGTCCCCTCGCCGTCGCGCAGGTCGGTGCCCTCGGCGTCGACATAGGGACCGCGCAGCTGGTCGGCGCGGCCGACGGCGACGTGGTAGGTGCTGTGCTCGAACTCGCAACAGGAGCCCAGCGAGCCGAAGAACCAGTAGGCACCGTTGCGCCGGATGATGTAGGGCGCTTCGTAGGCGTCCCCGGCGATGCGGAACTTCTTGCCGGCGGTGGTCATGCCGTCCTGGGTCAGCCGGATCCCGTAGATCCCGTTGAAGCTGCCCCAGAACAGATGCGGCTTGCCATCGTCGAGGTAGAACATCGGGTCGATCGAGTTGGCGACGCCGCTGCCCGAGCTGTCGAGGACCTTGCCGCGGTCGGTGAACGGTCCTTCGGGCGAGTCGGCGGTCGCCACGCCGATGCCGGGATTGGCGTCGCCCCAGACCGACAGTGAGTAATACAGCAGGTAGCGCTTGCCGATACGGGCGATGTCAGGCGCCCACAGAAAACCCTGCTCCTTCCAGTCCGGTCGGGACCCGGCGCCGGTGAAGGCCTCGCCGACGTAGTCCCAGGTGACCAGGTCGGCGGATCGCACGATAGGAATCTGCCGAGATCCTTCGCCGTCACCCCAGTCGTCCTCGGTGCCGTAGGCGTAGAAGCTGCCGCCGTCGGCACGCAGGACGGTCGGGTCGGCCAGCACCGGGGTGAACACGGGATTGGTGTACTGCGCGGAGGTGGTGGCCGGTGCCGACGCCGTGGGGGTGGTGGCATCGACACCGGCCGGTGACCCACAGGCGCTCGCCAGCACGACCACGAGGGCCATCCGGCGGGCGTGGGTCACCAGCTGCATACGCCGGCTCAACCCTTGATGCCGCTGCGGGAGACGCCTTCGATGATGTAGCGCTGCGCGAACACGTACAGCGCCAGCACCGGGATGCTGGCGATGACGCCCCCGGCCATGATCACCGGGTAGTTGATGGTGTAGGCGCCTTGCAGCCGGCTCAGGCCGGGGGGCAAGGTGAGTCGCTCGGGACTGAACAGCACGTACACCGGCCACAGGAAGTCGTTCCAGTTGGTCAGGAACGCCAGCAGCAGCAGCGTGCTCAGCGCGGGCTTGGACAACGGCACGATGACCCGCATGAACGTCTGCCAGGTCTTGGCGCCGTCGACCCTGGCCGCCTCCTCCAACTCGACCGGCAGGCCGGAGAAGAACTGCCGCAGGAAGAAGACACCGAAGGCCCCAGCGGCTGGCGGGATGATGAGAGCGAACAAGGTGTCCAGCCACCCCAGGCGGCTGACGATGTCGAAGTTGGGCATGAGAAAGATGATCGGCGGGATGAACAACGTGGCGAGGATGACCGCATAGAGGAGGCGTTTGCCCTTGAACTCCAGGCGCGCCAGGGCGTAGGCCGCCGGGGCGCAGACCACCACGACGAGCACGGCGTGCGCCGTCGCCGCGACCATGCTGTTGAGGAACCAGCGCATCACCGGCGTGTCGGTTCCCGGGCGTGTGATCGTCTCATACGCGGTGGTGTTGACCTCCTCGGGGATGACGTTGATGGTCGACTGGGTCGCCGCCTGCTGCGACTTGAGTGAGGTCGACAGCATCCACAGCAGTGGGGCGATGAAGATGACCGACAGGGCAATCAACAAGACGTAGGTGAGGACGGCCTTCCCCACCCGCTTGCCCCCACCGGCCGGCTGGGGGTCAGCGTGCTGCGACGGCGCGACCGCCGTCTGGTCCCTGCGAACGGACATGAGGTCAGTCCTCCCAGCGTCGGAAGAAGGCGAACACGGCCAGGCTGGTGGCGATGAGGAACAGCATCAGCAGGTAGCTCATGGCCGCGGCGTTGCCCATGCGGAAGCTGCCGAGGCCCTCCTCGGCGATGTACATGATGGCCGTGCGGGTGGCGTTGCCGGGCGCGCCCTGGCTGATGAGCAGGGACTGGCCGAACATGTTCGCTGACGCCAGGATCGTGATGGTGGTGACCAGCACCAGCACCGGGCGCAGGCCCGGGATGGTGATGTGCCAGAACTTGTTCCAGGCGTTGGCGCCGTCGACCTCCGCCGCCTCGTACTGGTCGCGGCCGATGTCCTGCAGGCCGGCCAGGTAGATGATGGCGTTGAACCCCAGGGTCCACCAGACCGTGGCGCCGACCAGCGAGACCCACACCCACGGGATCTCCGACAGCCAGGCGATGCGATCGATGCCCAAAGCCCCGAGGAAGCTGTTGAGCAGGCCGATGTTGGTGTCAAGCAGGAAGCGGAACAGGATGCCGATCACGGCCACGCCCAGGACGTAGGGCGCGAAGTAGATCGCCCGGAAGACCGTACGACCCGGAAAGCTGCGGTTGAGCACCAGCGCCACCAGCAACGGGATGACCAGCAGCAGCGGGACGCTGTACGCGACGAAGGTCCACGTCGCCCGCATGCTCTGCCAGAAGTTGAAGCCCGTGAGCGAGCCCTCGGTGAACAGGCTGGTGTAGTTCTGGAACCCGACGAAGGGCTTGGCGGGCAGCAAGAAGTCCCAGCTGTGCAGGCTGATCCAGAACCCGTAGATGGCCGGCACCAGCACGAACACGGTGAACAGCAGCAGGTACGGGGCCAGGAACAAGTACGGCGTCAGGGCCTCCAGCCGCCGCCCGGGGGCGGCGGCTACAGGTGCGGGCTCACGCTGGTGTTGCTGACGCAGGGTCCCAGGTTCGGCCAGTTGCTCGGGCTGGGTGGACATGGTGGCTCAGCCTCCGCCGTACTGGCTGCGGTTCTCCTCCAGCAGTTGGTTGGCCTGGTTGGCGGCGTCGTCGAGAGCCTTCTGCGGCTCCTTGCGGCCCAGGATCGCGACCTGGTAGCCCTGCACCATCACGGGGTCGATCACCCCGCCGATGCCAGGGATCGAGGGCGGGAACTGCACGTAGTCCAGCTGCTCGGCCAGCGTGCTCTGGACCTCCAGCTCCTCGAACTCCGGGTCCTCGCGGACCTCCTGGTTGGCCGGCACCTGCCCGGCCGCGGCCCAGTCCAGCGAGTGGTCGATGATCCAGGAGATGAACGTCCCCGCGGCCTGCTGCTGGTTCTCGTCGGCCTGACTGGTGATGACGAAGTTGTGTGAGCCGGCCCAGGCAGCCTTTTGTGAGCCGATCTGCGGGAGCGGTGCCACCCCCCAGTTCAGCCCATCGGTGTCTCGGTAGGCGGCGGCCTGCCAGATCCCGTTCCAGTGGAAGGCGTTCTCCCCGTTCTGGAACGCGATGTGGTCGGCGTCCTGGTCGACGTTGGCCGGGCTGTGGCCGTCCTCCACCAGGCTGCGCATCCAGGTGAGCGCGTCGACTCCGGGCTGCTCGTTGAAGGTCGCGGTCATGCCGTCCTCGCTGAACAGCTGGCCACCGAACTGCCAGACGAGCGCCTCGAACGACAGGCCGCCCGTGAACAGGAACGGGCTCACCCACATGCCCCTGATGTCCTCGCCCTTGAATGCCTCAAGGGCGGCCATGTACGAGTCCATGTCCTGCGGGGGGGAGTCGGGATCCAACCCGGCCTGTTCCATCAGGTCCTTGTTGTAGTAGAAGCCCAGCGGGTGGATGTCCAGAGGCAGGCCGAAGCGCTGGTCGTTGTAGATGCCGCCGTTCCACACTTCCTCCGGGAAGTTGGCGGCTTCCATGCCAAGGCCCTCGGCGATCGGGTCGAGGGGGATGATGACGTTACGGGCGGCGTTGGTGGCCAACTGGTCGATGTGCATGATCGCCACGTCCGGGCCGTTGCCGCTGGTCACCGCAGTCGGCACGGAGGCGTAGAAGTCAGCCCACTGCTGGGTGTTCTGGGCTACGGCGATGTTGTCGTGCTCGGAGTTGAACTGCTCGACCAGGTCGCCCATGACGGGGCCGTCGGCTCCGGTGAACCCGTTCCAGAAGGCCAGCTCGACGGCCGGTCCGCTGTACTCGCCGCCCGAGGCGACGGCTGCGCCCTCCTGCTCCGCGCCGCCGGGCACCGGGGCTGAACCGCCCCCACCGCAGGCGGCGAGGGCAACGCCGGCCCCGGCTCCCGCGGTCAGGCGAAGAAACGTGCGCCGGTCAATCGCTGCGGGGTGCTTCAGGTTGTGCATGGCAACTCTCCCTCATAGGTGATCTGCTGGCCCGGGGGCTGTCGCAGGTCTGGTTGGTCCGTCTGCTGCGTCTGCTGCGTCTGCAAGGTGGCCCGTCGCAGGTCAGCGAGGTCCGCCTTGGGTTTGCGGTCGAAGGTCAGCAGGCCGTTGGCCTCCTGTTCGATGTCGGTGAGCTGGGTGTAGCAGAAGCCGGCGACCACGGGGCTGGAGACCAGCGCCGCGACCAGGTCGGTGTAGCGGTCGAGCAGGTCGTCGCCGTCAGCGGCCGTCTGGTATCCCCAGTGCCGCGCGCTGCCCGAGCTGGCCGCGTCGTTGTCCACCGCGATGCCCCCGAACTCGGTGACCAGCAGCGGCTCGCCGCGGTGCGCAAAGCCGGTGGTGTAGACCGGCCGGCCGCCGGGGCCGGCGGCCAGCGCAGTCGGAAGGTCGGCGTTACGCTGCCGCAGGGCGGTTGCGCCGCTGTAGTCGTGCACCGTGCACAGATCGGTGGTGGCCTGCTCCCAGCCATCGTTAGACACCACCAGGCGGCTGGGATCAGCCGACTTGGTGAGGTAGTGCAGGGCGAGCAGGTGGTCGCGCTGGGCGGGGTCGGTGCCCAGCGCCGGCAACCCCCAGCTCTCGTTGCACGGCACCCAGGCGATGATGCAGGGGTGAGAGCTGTCGCGGCGCAGCACCGCCTGCCATTCCGCCGTGCTGCGGCCGACCGCTGCGGCCGAGAAGCGGTACGGGCTCGGCATCTCGGCCCACACCACGAAGCCGAGGCGATCCGCCCAGTGCAGCCAGCGGGGGTCCTCGACCTTCTGGTGCTTGCGGGCGCCGTTGAAGCCAAGCTCTTTGGCCAGTTCGATGTCCCGCCGCAGGTCGTCGTCGCTGGCCGCGGTCAGCAGCCCGCCGGGGAAGTAGCCCTGGTCCAGCACCAGCCGGGGATAGAACGGTCGGTGATTGAGGTACAGTCGGCCGTCGCGCGCCTCGATCTTGCGCATCCCGAAGTAGCTGTCGACCGCGTCGAGAGTCTCGCCGTCGGCGCTGGTCAGCTCGGCGCGCAGGTCGTACAGGGTGGGATTGTCGGGGCTCCAGGTCTGGATGCCCTGCCAGTCCCCGACGTCACGCCCGGCGCCGTGGCCGTCCGCCGCCAGCGGGAATCGGCGCTGCACCCGGGCCGTGGTGACCGCGACGGTGTCGTCGACGAGGACCTCGCCGTGCAAGCGCACCAGCAGCCGCAACCGGCTGCCGATGGCCGCGGTGGTCAGGTCGACCTCGACCGTGATCGCCCCGCCGTCCAGGTCCGGGTCGAGACGCAGGTCGACTACGCGCTCGGGCGCCACCGGCTCCAGCCAGACGGTCTGCCAGATGCCGGTCGTGGCGGTGTAGAAGATGCCCTCCGATTCCGTGCGCCAGTACTGCTTGCCGCGGGGGATCTCGAGGTCGTCGAGCGGGTCGGCGGCACGCACGACGACGGTGTGCTCACCGCCGGCGGGGGCGCCCGCGGCCAGGGCGCCGCCAGCCAGGGCGTCGGTGATGTCGGCGGTGAACGGCGTGGAGCCGCCTTCGTGGGTGGCGACCTGCGCGCCATCGACCCAGACGCTGGCCTGGTAGTCGACGGCGCCGAAGTGCAGCAGCAGGCGCTGGCAGGCGTCGCGGCGGATGTCGCCGAAGCGGCGCGCGTACCACACGATGTCGTGGCGCCCTCGGTCGGTGATCCCGGACAGCTCGGACTGGGGGCAGAAGGGCACGGTGATCTGCCTGTCCAGCGGCGTCTCGCCTGGGACCGCGCGCTGCCAGTGCTGCGCCAGGCCCCGGTCCTCGTCGTCGAAGGCGAAGCTCCAGGCACCGTTGAGGCTGGCCCAACGTCCACGGCGCAGCCGGGGACGTGGATGCTCGCTGCGGGGGGAGGTCACCGGGTGAGGGCCTCCGGGGGCCCAGGGGTGCGACCTGGGCAGGACTGGTGCATCGAGACCCCCTTCGTGGTTGTTGAGGCCGGCAAGCCGTGAACCGCGGCCGGGTTCGGGTGACCGCGTCGGCTTTCACAATAGAAAGTTCGCTTTCGGTTCCGCAAGACCTGCCACAAATTTCATCACCGCCTCGCCAGGCGGCAGGATGCCGTCATGACGCGACGATTCTGGGCCCCGGGACGGGTGAACCTCATCGGGGACCACACCGACTACAGCGGTGGTTTGGTCCTGCCGGCCGCCATCGACCATGGCTTGTGGTTGGACGTCGAGGCAGCCGACGTCATCGCGCTGGACTCGGAGCTCGAGCAGGAGGCCGTGACCGTCGCGGCGGACGGCTCCCGTACGCCCGCCACAGGGTGGGGGCGCTACGTGGCCGCGGTGGCCGCCGAGCTGGCCGCCCTCGGCCGCCCCGCCGTGGGCTTGTGTGGCCGGCTGACCGGAGACCTGCCAACCGGGGCCGGCCTGTCGTCGTCGGCCGCCCTCGAGGTGGTGGTTGCCACGGCCCTGTGCGCGGTGGCCGACTTTGCGCTGCCGCCGCTGGAGCTGGCACAGGCGGCGCAGCGCGCCGAGGAGCGCGCCGTCGGTGTGCCGTGCGGCGTGATGGACCAAGCCGCCTCGGTGCTGGGCCGCACCGACGCCGCGGTGCTGTTGCACTGCGGCACGTTAGAGCATCGGCTCGTCACGATGCCGCCCGAGCTGGCGATGGTGGTACTGGACTCCGGTGTGCAACGCCGCCTCGAGTCGTCCGGGTACGCCACCCGGCGCGCCGAGCTGGAACGCGGCCTGGTGGCGCTCCAGGGACGCTCGCCCGTGGCGGTCGCCGCCGGCGAACTCGATGAGCTGGTCGCCGCAGCGGACCTGGACGAGGTGGCCGCCGCCCGCCTGCGCCACGTCGTCACGGAGAACGCCAGGGTGGCCGCGGCTGCCGCTGCGCTGGAGCGCGACCCGGTCGACCGCGCGGCGCTGGGCGAGCTGTTCGCCGCCAGCCACGCCAGCCTGCGAGACCACTACCAGGTCACGGTGCCCGAGACCGACCTGCTGGCCGACCTGTGCGTCCAGGCGGGGGCGGTGGCGGCGCGGATGACCGGCGCGGGCTTCGGCGGCGCGGTGGTGGCACTGGTCGACGCCGACCGCGCGGCGACGGTGGGCGACGAGGTGGCGGCGGCGTACCAGGCCCGTCAGGGTCGCTGGCAAGCCACGGTCGTGCAGTGCCGAGCCGCCGACGGGGCGGGGGAGCGGGGCTAAAGGCGGCGGCCAGGCAGCCGACAACTCATGGGTCGCCAGTAGCCCGGGCACCGGGGGGGATGCTAGGCTGCTGGCGACCACGCCCGCGTTGGAACGCGGGCGTTGCCTTGTGAGGTCATGCCGTCGACGAGCACGCAAGATCGCCGTTGCCGACCCGCTGGGGCATCGCCGAACTCGCGAGAGGCGAACGTGATCCGACTCGACAGCGTCACCAAGACGTACCGGAACCAGGTCACCGCCCTTCGGGACATCTCCGTGGAGATCACCAAGGGAGAGTTCGTCTTCCTTGTCGGCGCGTCGGGATCCGGCAAGAGCACGTTCATCAAGCTGCTGCTCAAGGACGAAGACCCCGACCGGGGCGAGGTCTACGTCGCCGGCAAGCGCCTCAACGGGATGAAGTCGTGGCGGGTACCGACGCTGCGCCGCGATCTCGGCTGCGTCTTCCAGGACTTCAAGCTGCTGGAGAACAAGACCGTCACGGAGAACGTCGGCTTCGCGCTGGAGGTCATCGGCAAGCCGAGGCAGATGATCGTCCGCACGGTTCCCGAAGTGTTGGAGCTGGTCGGGCTGCGCCACAAGGCCAAGGCCTACCCCGGCGAGCTGTCCGGTGGCGAGCAGCAACGCGTGTCCATCGCCCGGGCGTTCGTCAACCGGCCCCGGATTCTGTTGTGCGACGAGCCCACCGGCAACCTCGACCCCACCACCAGTGTTGGGATCATGAAGCTGTTGGACCGCATCAACCGCACCGGCACGACGCTGGTCATGGCCACCCATGACCAGCACATCGTGGACTCGATGCGCCGGCGCGTCATCGAGTTGGACGACGGCGCCCTGATCCGCGATCAGACGCGGGGGGTGTACGGCTATGGGGGCTAGGTGGCGGTACCTGGCCAATGAGGTGGCCATCGGCCTGCGCCGCAACCTGCTGATGACCCTGGCGACGGTCGTCACCGTGACCGTCAGCCTGGCGCTGCTCGGGGCCGGCATGTTGGTGCAGTTGCAGGTCGATAAGGCTCAACGTGTTCTTTACGGTGAGGTCGAGATCTCCATCTTCTTGCTCGACAGCATCTCCGCCGACCAGCGGACATCGCTGGAACAGGATCTGAGCGACACGGGCCTGGTGCAGGAGATCATCTACGTCTCCAAGGAGCAAGCCTACCGCGACGTGCAGGAGATCTTCGCCGGTGACGAGACCATCCTGGAGTCGGTCACCCCCAAGATCCTTCCCGCCTCGTTCCGCGTCAAGCTGGACGATCCTCAGCAGTTCGAGGTCGTCGCCTCGCAGTTCCAGGCGTATCCCGGCGTCGAGGAGGTCGTCGACCAGCGGGAGGTGCTCGACAAGTTCTTCCGCATCATGAACGCCTTGCGCAACGGTGCCGTGGCGGTGGCGTTGTTGCAGTTGTTCGCCGCCGCCGCCCTGATCTCCAACACCATTCGCATCACCGCGTTCGCCCGACGGGAACAGACCGGGATCATGAAGTTGGTTGGTGCCACCAATTGGTACATCCGGCTGCCCTTCATCCTGGAGGGCATCACCGCTGGCATCGCCGGGGCGCTGGCGGCGGGTGGCCTGCTGTGGCTGGGTGAGGCGACCCTGGTCAGCCGGCTGAAGGGCGAGGTGAACTTCATCCCGTTTATCACCACTGCCGACGTGTGGCGCGTGATTCCGGTGCTGGTGCTACTCGGCGCAGGCCTGGCCGCGGTGGCGGCGTTCCTGTCACTGCGACGCTTCCTTGATGTGTGATCGGGAGGTTTCTGACCGCTGCTGTCGAAAGCTATCGACAGCATTGCTCCACAGAAGCTGGAGACTTGAAGATCACCCGTCTAGGGTTACGCGGATGATTCAACACGGGCGGCCCGTTCTGCGGCGGTTGCTGGTCGCCACTTGTCTGGCCAGCCTGCTGTTTCCCGTCTCCGCGGCCTCGGCGGCCGACCCCCGCGACGAGCTGGGACAGGTCAAGGACCGCCTCGATGACGCCCGCACCGGCCTGCGCCAGGTCGCCCAGCGCAAGCGCGCCGAGCTGGCCGATCTACAGGTGCTCGACTCCCGCCGCGCCGCATTGGATCGTGAGCTGGCGGGCCTCAACGCCGAGTTGGACGTCGCTCAGGGCGTGCTGGATGACGCCGAGGCGGCGTTGCAACGTACGACCTCCAGGCTAGTGGTCACCCGCGAACGCCTCGACCGCACGCGCCGGCGGCTGGCTGCCCGCCAAGATGACTTCGCGTCGCGGACCCGCGCCTCCTACATGTACGGCGGCTCCGGTGCCTACGCGGGCCTGGTGTTCGACATGGACAACGCGGAGGAGTTCTCCCGTGGCGTGAAGTACGCGCGGGCCGTCCTGCAGCACGACCACGAGCAGGTCGTCGCCATCTCCAGCCTCGAGCGGCAGGTGCTGCGAGCCACCATCGCGCTGCAACGCTTGCAAGCCGAACACACGCGCCAGCGCGCCGTGGCCGTGCAGGAACGCAACACCGTCGCCGCCATCGTCGCCCGGCGCGAGGCGGTCGCGGCCCAGGTCGCCGAGCAGGTCGAGGTCCACAAGGAGACGGTCGAGGAGCTAGAGGGCGATCGCCGCACGTATGTGGCGATGGTCGAGCAGCTGCGGCTGGAAAGCGCCCAGCTGGAGGCCGAGCTCGCGCGCCGCGCGCGGGTGGCGGCGCGTCGCGCGGCACGCCAGGAAGCGGCGCGCCAGGAAGCGGCGCGCCAGGAAGCGGCGCGCCAGGAAGCGGCGCGCCAGGAAGCCGCCCGACGCGAGGCGCAGCAGGCGACGCGCGACCGCGCACCGGCAGCGCAGCCGGAGCCGGAGCCGGCAGCTCCCGCTGCACCCCCAACATCTTCCAGCTCAGGATTCTTGTGGCCGGCCGACGGCGTCAAGACCAGTGACTTCGGTTGGCGCACGCACCCGATCTTCGGCACCGGCCGTCTGCATGCCGGCATCGACATCGGCGCGGCGTACGGCTCACCGATCTCGGCGGCGGCCAGCGGCACTGTGGTCTCGGCGGGCGCCATGAGCGGCTACGGCAACGTCGTGGTCCTCGACCACGGCGGCGGCATCGCCACCCTGTACGCGCACCAGTCCAGCGTTGCGGTGGGAGCCGGCCAGGCGGTCGAGCGCGGGCAGACCATCGGCTACGTCGGCTCGACCGGCTACTCGACCGGTCCCCACCTGCACTTCGAGGTGCGCGTCAACGGCACGCCGGTCGACCCCATGGGCTACCTGTAGCCGTCGTGGCCCCGGCGGGCGGGGGGTCGGCGGCGGGGGCGACTGGCAAAGAAGCGGCCAAGGTCTGGCCAAGTCTGGCCAAGTTCCGCAGGCGCGACGGCCGCAAGGCGCCGAGCGTGGCAGGCTTTGGCTCATGCTGACTCGCATCGCTGCGACGGCCTGTGCACTGGTGTTCGTGGCCGGGGTGGCACAGGCGGCCTATTCACGGGGGCTGGCCGAGGCGGGCGGTGCAACGTCGGCCGTATCCGCCGACAACGGTCGCGGCCTCGGCGTGGTCGCCGAGGTCCTCGATCAGCTCGACGCCGACGCCGTCAAGGCGCCCGACGACAGCAAGCTGGTAGACGGTGCCGTCGACGGAATGCTGCGGGCGCTGGACGACCCGTACGCGCAGTACTTCGACGTCGACGAGTTCTCCGAGTTCAACGACGCGCTGGACGGCGAATTCTCGGGAGTCGGTTTGGTTCTGGAGGAAGGCCCGAACGGCGTCCGCATCGTCTCGGTCCTCGACGGCACCCCGGCCGCAGAGGCGGGCATCACCGAAGGTGAGCGCATCGTCAGCGTGGACGGCAGCGACGTTCGCGACAAGGCGATCAACGTGATCGTCGAACGGGTGAAGGGCGAGGCGGGGACCGACGTCACCCTGGGTCTGGCCGGTGGCGGGCAGGGACGCCACGAGGTGACCCTGACCCGACGGCAGATCGACGTGCCCAACATCGAGGGCCGGCTGCTGGAGGACGGCTCCGGCTACGTCCGGCTGCTGCAGTTCACCGGCGGTGTTGGCGAGGCCGTGCGCCGCGAGGTCGAGCGGTTGGTCGCCGAGGGTGCCAGTGGCATCGTGCTGGATCTTCGCGGCAATCCCGGCGGGCTGCTGCCCGAGGCGATCGAGGTGGCCAGCATCTTCATCGAGGACGGGCAGATCGTCAGCGTGCAGGAGCGCGACGCCGAGCGGCGCACCTATGCCGCGCGCGGCGACGCGCTGTCGGACCTGCCGGTGGTCGTCCTAGTCGACAGGGGGTCGGCCAGCGCCAGCGAGATCGTCGCCGGAGCCGTCCAGGACAGCGGTCGTGGTGACGTCGTTGGCACGTCCACCTTCGGCAAGGGCACGGTGCAGACCATCCAGACGCTGGACAGCGGCGGGGGCGTGAAGTTCACCACCGCCGAGTACTTCACCCCATCGGGTGACTCGATCGAGGGTGTCGGCGTGCAGTCCGACCAGGTGGTCCGCGGCGACGACGCGCAGCTCGCCGCGGCGCAGCGTGCTCTGCAGGCCGCCGTGGCCCGCGCGGACGGCAGCTAGCCGCGGCAGGGTAACGTGCGCTTATGGCGCGCAAGAAGGGCGAGGACACGATCGCGGTGAACCGTCGTGCTCGCTATGACTACGACATCAGCGAGACGTTCGAGGCTGGGATTGCGCTGACCGGCACCGAGGTGAAGTCGCTGCGCGACGGCAAGGCCTCGATCGCGCTGGCCTTCGCCACCGTGCGGCGCGGCGAGGTGTGGCTGGCGCAGGCCGACATCCCGGAGTACGCCTTCGGCAACCGCGCCAACCATGACCCGACGCGCCAGCGAAAGCTGCTGCTGCACCGGCGCGAGATCGA
>Ga0136630_1000173_pt1 | contig 21697 bp, 20 predicted proteins | sample AntDrymUQ5682106_2_FD_105496 | JGI IMG/M metagenome (GOLD analysis project Ga0136630, IMG submission 105496) | Polar desert sand microbial communities from Dry Valleys, Antarctica - metaG UQ568 (21.06) | ecosystem: Environmental > Terrestrial > Soil > Desert | place: Antarctica: Dry Valley...
CGAGCAAGTCGAGAATACGGTGACGCGTTTTCAGACGGTTATAAACCGCACGGGCGGCGAGGCACGCGAGCCGAATTTTTGGGGAAAGCGGCGCCTCGCGTACGAGATCGACAATCGGGCCGACGCTTTTTACGTGGTGATGGAGTTCACCGTCGGGGAGCGCACCCTCGTCGAACTCAAGCGTATTCTCCGTGTATCGGACGACGTTCTCCGGCACATGATCGTGAAGCTCCCGGAAAACTACGCGGGAGGCAATGAAGCCCCGCCGGAGCCGGAACCCACCGAGGAGCCGACCGAGGAGCGAGCCGAAGAAAGCACCGACGCGGACACCGCCGCCACCGACGACATCGAAGAAGAGTCGGCTGAGCCGGCCCGCGTCTCCGAGTAATCCGAGCAAGGAAAGGAAGGCTTTATGGGTCGAAAGAGAACCGGCGCCCCGAGCGGCAATAAGCGCGAGCGCCCGATGAAGAAGAAGCCGAAGGTGGATCTCGGCTATGTGGATTACAAGGACTACAACATGCTCCGCCGCTATACGTCCGACCGGGGCAAAATACGCGCCCGCCGCGTAACGGGCCTCACGCCGCATCAGCAGCGGGAGGTCGCCCTCGCTATAAAGCGGGCACGCGAAATGGCGCTTCTTCCCTACGTCACCGGAAGCTGAGGAGGCTACGTATGCAAGTTATCCTTACCGAGGACGTGGAGAAGATCGGTCGCCGCGGCGACATCGTTGACGTGAGCCGGGGCTACGTCCGAAACTTCCTCACCCCGCGCGGCCTCGCTGAGGTCGCCACCCCCGCCAAGCTCGAGGAGGCCCGGCGCGACATGGAGGAGTCCGAGGAGCGCGAGCGCCGCCTCGCCGAACGCGCCGAGGAGATCGCCGCGACACTCAACAAGAGCGTCATAACCATCGAGGCCCGCACCGGGGAGGACGAGCGCCTCTTCGGCTCGATCACCGCCGCGAACATCGCCGGAGCCATCGAAGACGCCCGAGGCGTCCACCTCGACAGGCGGCGCATTCGCCTCGAAGAGCCGATAAAGTCGCTCGGAACCCACCAAGTTCCAGTCCACGTCCACGGCGAAGTCCACGCGAGCGTCAAGGTCATCGTCGTTCCGAAGCTGTAATTGCGGATTTCGTGGAGGCGCACCGCACCGCGCCTCCACTTCGGGTTCATGTGAGCCTGAATCACAGAGTCAGGCGAAACCTGAACCAAAGGATGAAGAACCTCGTCTTGTAACGGGGTTCTTTTTGGTTCATTCTTGGGGGCTATGGTGGAGAGGCGGGGGAACATTCGGGGAGTTCCGGCGGGCGGCGACGCGGCTCGCGTGCCGCCGCACGATCCAGACGCCGAGCGGGCGGTCATCGGGGCGATGCTCGTCTCCGAGACGGCGGTCGCCTCGGTCGCCGAGCAGCTCGCCGCCGAGGATTTCTACTCCGAGACGAACCGGGTTATTTACGGCTCGATGATGCGGTTGTATGCGCGTGGGGAGCGGATCGACCAAATCACGTTGACCAGCGATTTGAACAGCGTCGGCGAGTTCGAGAAGATCGGGGGCCGGAGGTACATCTTCGATATCGTCGAGAGCGTCCCGACCGCCTCGAACGCCTCGCGGTACGCCGAAATAGTGCGCGGGAAAGCCCTTCTCCGATCCGTCATTGACGCGGGGAGCCGCATCACCGAAGATGCCTTCCGCGAGCCGGACAACGTGGGGGACGCGCTCGACTCCGCCGAGCAGCTTATTTACAACATCTCGAACCGTTCCTTGAAAGACCATCTCGCTCCGGTGTCGGAGCTTGCGCCGGGGGCTTTGGAGATGATCCAGAATTTGTACGAGTCCGACGGCGAAGTCACCGGGGTCGAGACCGGCTTCGAGGATCTCGACCGACTGACGACGGGCTTCCACAAGAGCGACCTCGTCGTCCTCGCCGCGCGGCCGGCCATGGGGAAATGCCTCGCGGCGGACTCGGAGATCGTCCTCGACGACGGGAGCGTGGCGACCATCGAGGAAGTTTACGAAAGTCGCCGGGGACGTTTGATGACGCTCGACGAGAACCTCCGGTTTTCGTGGACGAGTCCGAGCGCGTTCGTGGATGATGGCATGAAGCCAGTTTTTCGGGTGACGACGCGGCTCGGGCGGGAGATCGAGACGACGATCACGCATCCTTTCCTCACCTTCGACGGGTGGAGGAAGCTCGGGGAGATCTCGGTCGGGGAGCGGATCGCCGTCCCGCGCCGGATGCCCGTTTTCGGAGACGAGCCGCTCGGCGAGCATTGCGTCAAACTCCTCGCGTACATGATCGGGGACGGGTGCATGAAGGGAACGACTCCCCGGTTCACAAGCGGAAACGCCGAAGTTCAGGCGGATTTCCGCGAAGCCGTGGAGTGTTTCGGCGGCCTCGCCGTCCGGGAATGCGACTCGAACGGCGCGAGAACCCCGACTCTTCGCGTCTCCGCGAATGAGTCCCACACGAGAGCGTGTCGGCGGGACTTCGCTCTCGCTGTGGACGAGGCCGTCGGATGTTTGCCGTATTCCGCCGCGCATCTTGCCGAAAAGCTCGGAGTTTCGCCCGCCTCCGTCTCGAATTGGAGACACGGGGCGACCGTTCCGGACGATGAGGCTTTCTCGCGCCTCTCGAAAACCCTCGCCGAGAACGGCGTGGATTTTGAGTTCGGGAATCTCGGCCTCGCCCGGAAGAACGCTCGCAACGCCCTTGCCGCATGGCTCGACGGCCTCGGGTTGTGGGGCGTCGGCGCGAAGGAGAAGTTCGTTCCCCGAGCCGTCTTCCAGGCACCGAAAGGGGAGATCTCCCTCTTTCTCAATCGGCTCTTCGCGACGGATGGGTGGGCGGCTTTGCTCGCCAGCGGGCAGGCGCAGCTTGGATATTGCACAGTCAGCGAGAGGCTCGCGAGGCAAATTCAGCATCTTCTCCTTCGTTTCGGCGTCATCGCGTCGCTCCGCAAGAAGATGGTGAAGTACGGGGATTCCCGCCGGGCCGCGTACCAGCTCGACATCACGGGCCGGGACTCGATCCTCGCTTTCGTCGAGGAGGTCGGCATATTTGGCAAAGAGGAATCCGTCGAGTCCGTCGCGCTCGCCCTCGCAAAGCGGCGGACTCACTCGAACCGGGACCTCATCCCCGCCGGAGCATGGAAGGATGTCGAAGCGGCGCTCGGCAGCGATTCGTGGGCCTCCCTGGCGCGACGAATGGGGCATGGCGCCGGGCATAATTTCCACGTCGGGAGGCGCATGATCTCCCGTCCGGGGATGCGCGCTTTCGCCGACGCCTTCGACGACAGCGACCGGGAGCTCCGCGAAATGGCCGAAAGCGACGTTTATTGGGATGAGATCGTGAGCGTCGAACCACTCGGTATGAAGCAAGTCTACGATCTCACAATCCCCGAAACCCACAACTTCGTCGCCAACGACATATGCGTCCACAATACCGCCTTCGCCCTTAACGCAATATGGCACGCCGCTGGCGAAAAGAAGGCTCCGGTCGCCATCTTCTCGCTGGAGATGAGCAAGGAGCAACTCGTGCAACGACTCATCTCCCAGACGACGCGCATCCCGACGCAGGCTCTCCGGAGCGGCAATGTCAAAGCGGAGGATTGGCCGAAATTATTACGAGGGGTCGCGCAGGTTTCGGAGGCTCCCATCTGGATCGACGACACCGCCGGGGTCTCTCTCATGGAGATGCGGGCGAAGACGCGCCGCCTCTCCAGCCAGTTGAAAGCGCGGGGCGAAACCCCGCTCTCGCTCGTCGTCGTTGACTATCTCCAGCTTATGGTCGGACAAGGACGCATCGAAAGCCGCCAGCAGGAAATCGCCGAAATATCTCGCGGCCTCAAAGTCCTCGCCCGCGACCTCGACGTTCCGGTGCTTGCCATCGCGCAGTTGTCGCGAGCCGTCGAGGCTCGCCATGACAAGCGGCCGATGCTCTCGGATCTTCGTGACAGCGGAGCAATTGAGCAGGACGCCGACATGGTGATGTTCTTGTACCGGGACGAATATTACAATCCCGACTCCGACGACAAAGGCATCGCCGAAGTCATCATCGGCAAGCACCGGAACGGCCCGACGGGGAAAACGCAACTCGCGTGGCTGGAGCAATACACGAAGTTCGCCTCGCTCGCCCGCCGCGACTGATGGCGGATTGACGAAGCATCGAGCTTTCACAATCCGCGCTCGCGCTCGTCCGCTTTTGTTTTTCGCTGAAATGCACGGGTGTCGTAAGGTTCATTCCTCACGATTCTCGCTGTGAAGCGGCGAATGCCGGGAGTCGCGCCGCATGCACGGAGGCGGGTCGTTCGCCTTCCCGCCTCGTCGCCGTATGTCGCTATGCGGCGGCGCTCAAACTGAACGCTTCGGCGAGCCGCTCGTACGATGCGAGACGCTCGGAGTGATCGTATACCATCGTCGTGACCATGACTTCGTCGGCCTCGGTGGCTTCGGCGAGGCTCTCGACTTTCTCTCTCGCCGTCGCCGGGGAACCCGCGATTTGGGTCTTCCGGTATGCTTCGATGCGGCCTCGCTCCATCTCCGTGTATGGATAGTCCGTCGCTTCTTCGACGCTGGCGAGCGGCTGTGGATTTCCGGTTTGCATACGAAGCCACGAGAGTTCTTGCGAGGATGCGAGTTCGAGGGCGCGTTCGTCGGTGTCGGCGCAGATCACCGAGGTCGCGAGGATGGCGTGCGGTTCGGAGAGGCGCTCCGACGGTTTGAAATTCTCGCGGTAAAAGCGCATCACCGCCCCCGGCTCCATCGGGCTGAAATGGGACGCGAAAGCGAAGCCGAGGCCGACTTCGGCGGCGGCTTGCGCGGAATAATCACTCGATCCGAGAAGCCATATCGGGGGGAGCGAAACGTCGTTCGGGACGGCGGATATCGGGGCGAACGGATGCCCGTCCGGGAAGCCGTCCCCGGTGAAGGCGAAGAGTTCCCCGAGTTGCTCGGGGAAGCGATCCGCCGCCGCGTGGAGCGCCGAGCCGTCTTCGCCGGGGGCGCGTCGCAATGCGTATGCGGTGCGCGGGTCGGTGCCGGGGGCGCGTCCGATGCCGAGGTCGATCCGGTCGGGGTGGAGCGCTTCGAGGACGCGGAAAACTTCCGCCACTTTGAGTGAGGCGTGATTCGGGAGCATCATGCCCCCGGAGCCGACCCGGATGTTCTCGGTCGCGTTCGCCACGGCTTCGATCATGACCTCCGGCGCGGAACTCGCCACCGTCGGCAAATTGTGATGCTCGGCGAGCCAGTATCTTTTGTATCCGAGGCGGTCGGCGAGCCGGGCGAGGTCGAGCGTATTATTCAGCGCGTCCCTCCCGGACGAGCCGGACGGGACGGGGGAGAGGTCGAGTACGGAGAGGTCGAAGTTCATAAACACAGGCTCCTCTTCAAATCGCGGACGAAAATACAGCCGCGAAGCTCGGGAATCCCCAAACCTCGCGCCCGGATTTTAACGCCCGTACTCGACGAGGACTTTGATCGGGGACACATCGCCCGCCGCTGTTTTCTCGAACACGTGTGGAAGCTCCTTCGCCGACACTCGCAGCTCGAAGAGCGATTCGAGGTTTCGCCGAAGCGATTCGTCTCTCCGAAGAAGATCGAAATACCATCGGGCATGACCCGCATAATCCCACCCGTCGCTCGACCCCACGACCGAGAGTTCTTTTTCGTGGAAGTCCGGTTCGAGCGAAAGCGTCTCGACGTCCCCGTCGGAGAGGACGCATATCCGCCCGCCGGGTCGCATCCTCTTTTGTAAAATCCCGAACGCCGCGCCCCGCCCCGAACACTCGACGCCCACGGAGTATGTTTTTCGGCATTTCGTCGCCTCTTCGGGCTTCATCGCCGACCTCGCTCCGAAGACCGTCGCCTTCGAAAGCCGATGCCCATCCGGCTCGACGACATCCACGTTCGCGGCGCCGTACGCTCCCATAACGAGGATCGTGAGAAGTCCGATGGCTCCCGCCCCGACGACGAGCGAAGGCTCCTCGGGTTTAACGTTCAGTTTTCGGATACCCTTCGCCACGTCGCACGAGAGGATCGAAAGCAAAGCGAGTTCGTCGGTGACGCCGTCCGGGACGCGGATGACCTTCCCCTCCGAAACCACCGCATGCGTCCGGTGTCCGTAAAAACCGACGATGCGATCCCCGACCCGAAGCCCCTCGCCGACGGAGCTTCCGCATTCCACGACCGTCCCGACACTCTCATACCCGGTCATGCGCGGATGCCCCGGTGGAGAGCTTCGCCTCTCATTCCCCATATACGCCGGAAGCTCGCTCCCGACGCTCATGGCTCCGCGGTCGGTGCGAACGAGAACCTCATCCGTCCCGGGGGAGGGGAGCGTTTTCTCCGTCCATTCCAAAGTCCGAGGCTCCGTGAGAAGAAGCGAGCGTCCTTTCAAACCGGAGTCCATAAAGCCCGCTCCCTCCATCCCGGTGACGTTTCCACCGACATCCGCCATCCTCCGGGAGGTGTTCGCTGAAACCTGAAACCCGAAGCCTGAAACCTTTTTACCGGATCTTCGTTCCCATCGCGTGATACCCGCCGTCCACGTGGATTATTTCCCCGGTCGTCGCCGGCCACCAATCCGAGAGAAGGCTCACTATCGCTCGTCCGACCGGTTCCGGGTCGGTGGCTTTCCACCCGAGCGGGGCTTGTTTTCCCCACTCGCCTTCGATTTCCTCGAACCCGGAGATTCCTTTGGCGGCGAGCGTTTTCACCGGACCCGCCGAGACGAGGTTCACCCGGATTCCTTTGTCTCCGAGGTCGCGGGCGAGGTACCTCGCGGTGGATTCGAAAGCGGCTTTCGCGACGCCCATCCAGTCGTATGCGGGCCACGCGACTTGCGCGTCGAAGTCGAGGCCGACGATGGACGAGCCGGGCTTCATGAGATGCGAAAGCCCGAAGCCGAGCGCTTTCAACGAATATGCCGAAGTCCTCACCGCCACCCCGACCGACTCCCATTCGGTTGTGAGGAAGTTGCCCCCGAGCGCGTCGTCGGGGGCGAAGGCGATGGCGTGGAGGATGCCGTCGAGTTCCCCCCACCGACCCTCGATGTCCTTCGCGACGGCCTCGATGTCCTCCGGCTCGTTCACGTCGAGTTCGAGGACGGGTGGTTCGGGGGAGAGTTTCCTCGCGGTACGATTCGTCAAACTTTTCGCCCTCCCGAAGCCCGTGAGGACGACTTCGGCCCCCTGTTCTTGCGCGAGCCTCGCCGCCGAGAAGGCGATGGAACGCCGGTCGAGGATGCCCGTTACGAGGATTTTCTTCCCTTCGAGAATGCCGCTCATCGTATGCTCCTTTTATGGGTTCGAGGTGTTGTGCCGGGACAGTTTAGGGAAAGCGCACGCTCCCGGCCAATGGGATTTTTAGCAATAATTTAACTTTTGTATAGAATTGCCTGTCGTGCGTGGTTTGTGGAAAAAGTTGCCGGGGATGGAATATTTAGCCGGGGCGGGGGCCGGAGTGGCCGTCGCCGCGGTCGCTTTCGTGTTGTATTTTAGGACGCTCGCGCCGACGATGCTCTATTACGACCCGGCGGGGATGTACGATTCGGTGATGCTTCAAGTCAAGGCTCATGTGCTCGGCATCCCGAACCCGACGGGCTATCCGACGTACATAATGATCTCGCACCTCTTCACGTACCTCCCGTGGGCGAACGTCGGGTGGCGGGTGAATCTCGTCTCGGCGGTGTTCGCCGCGCTCGCCGTCCTCGCGGTGTATTTCATTTGCAAAGCGTTGACCGGGCGGGTCGTTCCGGCGGTGGCGGCCGCTTTCCTCTTCGCCGTCAGCCGCGAATTCTGGACGCAGGCCGTGATCGCCGAGGTGTACACGATGAGCGCATTCTTCATCGCCCTCGATATTCTCGTCCTCCTCGTATGGCATAAAACGAGGGAGGACAAATACCTCCTCCTTTTCGCGTTCCTCATGGGACTGACGATGACGAACCACATGACGAGCGGACTGGTTTTGCCCGCAGCCGCCGTTTTAATCGCCCTCACCGACTGGCGGAAGCTCGTCGAATGGAGGCTTGTTTTGAAAGGAACCGGGCTGTTTCTCGTCGGGCTTCTCCCGTATCTTTACCTTCCGATACGCTCGGCGATGAACCCGCCCCTCGACGACGCCCAGCCGCACACGCTCGGAAACTTCCTCACGCTTGTAACGGGGAGCAACTTCGAGAGCCGGATGTTCGCCTTCGGGATGGACGAGATGCCCGCCCGCCTCGGGCTTTACGCGGACTTCCTCGCAAACCAGTTCAATCCGCTCCTCCTCATCGTCGCCGCCCTCGGGGCGTTTTATCTCGCATACAAGCGCGAGGTCGCGGTGCTTGCGATGTTCACGTTCCTTTTCGTCGGGTGGCTCGTGTACGCGCTCGGATACAACATCCGCGACGTTTATATTTACTTCATCCCGACGTATTTGATCCTCTGTTTTTTCATCGCCGTCGGCTTCGGAAATTTGATGGATGTCGCGCAGCCCCGGCTCTCGCGGCTCCGCGTCGCTCCGAGGGTCGCCGGACTCGCCGTCGTGGCCGCGTTCCTCTTCGTGCTTCCTTTCTCGGGGTTCGCGAAAGCGTACGGTCAGGTTGACATGAGCGGCGACCTCCACGGCCTCCATACGATGAACGCCGTCATAGAGAACGTCGAGGAGGACGCGACCGTGATGCACCGGAGCGGGGTCATGTGGTACATGGATCACGTCACCGACCACCGCCCCGACATAAACGTCGTTGACCCCTTCCCCAGAGGAAGCTGGCAGGCCGAGAGTCCATTCTGGACGGACGCCGCCGAGGAGAACATAAAAGACGGCCGCCGGGTTTACATCCTCTTCCCGAGCGGAACCGCCGAGGCGAACGAAGATCTCTTCCACTCCGCCGGATACCATTTGCTCGAGCACGAGACCGGCATGTTCTACGAAGTCGTCGCGAGGCAGAGAGCCGCCGACGGCGAGACGATGCTCCCGGCGGCCGAAGAAGAAGGGGCCGAAGAAGAAGGGGATCCACTCGAAGACCGTGCGTGACGCGGATCGCTCCGCAATCCGCACCTTCGCGTATCCGCGCTGTCAGCCGTCAGCCAAAAACGTGGTTGGCGACACTCTTCGGAGACCACCGATCTTTTCTTTCATGCCGAACCTGTCATGGAGACGTTCGCCGAAAAGCATTCCACCGGAACGCCTGCGCGCCCCGGCGCGTCGGATGCGGAACCGCGATTTAGCCGAACTCCGTATCATTCGATCGGTCGGCGACTCCCCACTACCGAAGCGAGCGAAGCGATGCGACCTCCCGACTCCCGAATTCGCCGACCGGGAACGGAACCATTCACCCGGACTCCGTGGCGCAACGAAAAGCCCCGCTCCGAAACTGAAGCGGGGCTTTTCGTTTTTGCTGGCGGCTAAAAACTAATGGTGGCTAACAGCGCGGCGAAGCCGCCTACGAATTATGCTCGTCGTATATGGCCCGCACGCGAGCTTGCCATTCGAGGAGCTCGTAGCGTTTCTCGCGGCTCTCCTCGTCGTCCTTCTCGTCCGCGGTGTCTTCCTTTTCGAGCGGGTCTTCGGCGAGGTCGAAGGATTCCTCGGCCCGGTTCGAGAAGTGGTACACGTATTTGTCGTCGCCGTCTATGAGAGACATGCATCGGTTCTCCGTCCAGCAACTCACCTTTATGGGCTTCTCTTCGATGGGGCGGGCGAGCGACTGCCCGTGGTAGTCGTTGTTCTCGACGCCGAAGCCGAGGAGGTCGGCGGTCGTCTGGAGGACGGACATGTTTTGGACGGGTTCCTCGACCGTCTCGCCGCCCTCGAAGCGGCGCGGGTCGTGGAAGAGGAGGGGGATCTTTATGCCTTCGTTGTATATCGTGTTGTCGTGCTGGAAAAGCTCGTGCTCGCCGAAGCCCTCGCCGTGGTCGGCCATGACGACGAAGACGGTGTCCTCGTATAGTCCCATCTCCTTGTATTGGTCGAAGAGGTTTTCGAGGAAGGCGTCCTGGTAGGCGACGGCGTTCATATATTTGTTCGTGAGCGGGTCGTCCGCGTGCTCCCCGGTATCAAAGTCCGATGGGACGTTATAGTCGTGGTGGCCGGTGATCGTGAGGTACGAAGCCATGAACGGCCCGTCGCGATGCTCCTCCAGCCACTCCCGGCTCGGCTCGAGCATGATGTCGTCCTCATAGCCGAAATAATTGACCTCCTCATACCCTTCCCGAGGAAGGTCTTCGAGCGAATAAAAATCGTCGTAGCCGAAGTTCTCGATGAGGTCGGGGCGACGCTCGAAGTTCTCGGTCGCCGACTGGAAGAACGCGCTCTCGTATCCTTGTTCGCCGAGGAGTTCGGGGAGGCATTTAGCGGGGATGGCACCCGGCTCCGACTCGGTCATGTCCGTGTCGAGAGGCGGCTCGACGCCGCAATGAGCCGACACCATTGACTTCGAGGTGTGCGGCACGACCGCGTACGCATTCTCGGCGAAGAGGCTTTCGCGGGAAAGCTCGTCCATGAACGGGGTCGTCTCCAGTTCGGGATTATAAGGAGTCGTCGCGCTCGCCCGCGACGATTCGAGGAACACGAACACGACGTTCCGTTTTTCGGTGTTCTCCGTCTCCACCAATTCCGCGTCGGTCGGGAGGTCTTCGGGGGAGATGCTCGCGGCTATACGCGCTTGGTCAATGCTCGCCGAACTTGCCGAGGCGAACTCGGTCATGAAGAGGTTGACGACGGCGTCGCGCGAGAAATTGTTGCTCGCCCCCGTGACGCTCGGGAGAGCCGAGAGAAGCACGAACACGCCCGAGACGAGGCACACCGCCGCGCCGCCAATTCCGCCGTAGCCGCCCGGCATCCGGCCCCGCGTCCACGACGGGATGTGCCAGTCGCCCCGCGCGAGGCGGGTTATGACAGCCGGTCCGGCTACGCCGTAGAGAAGGACGAGGGAGATGAGGAGCCAGTGGAGTGCGTTCATCTCGGCGGCTATGATGCCTTGAATTTCTCCGAAGGAAGAGAAAGTCATGGAGATCATGGTGTAGTCGAGCGGCGACCCGGTCGTCTGGAAATAGAAGTGCGACGATGTCGTGAGAACCATCATGAGGATGCACGAGAAGTGGAAGAGGACGAGGAGAGCCGAACGCAAACCCCCGCTTCGGACGACGGCGAAAAGCCCGATCCACAAAGCCGCGAACCCGGCGTTGAAAAGCACATCCGACCGGATCTGGTCGAGGAACCCGATCGGGCCGGGGATGTCCGCCTGCGTCGAGACGCGGAGGATTTTGAGCGCGATGTTGTATACGACGAGCGGGGCGAGGAGGCTGAGAAGGTACACCCAGTCCCTTCGACTAAGGATCATGCGTAGCCGCGACGAAACCTTCGACGCGATGGATCCCATGGATGTCATTCCACTCTCCGACATGACGCGCAATTTTAACAAACTTTTAAGTTACGGTCGACGAGCGCGGCCCCGGACGGCAAGCACAGCCCGCAGAAGACGGTGTTCTCTGACAGCGGAGTTCATAAAGGCCGGCCCGCCTCGCAGGCGAGGCTCCGTCCGAGAACCCCGGCCTGTCCGGGCAGTATTTCCCGAAGCCCACACCTCGCCGTGGAACCGGGGTTTCGGAGGTTCTCGGAGATACACTTCTCCATACTCCGGGTTTCGGGGGCGGATCCTCGAATCGTCGGAGTCCGATAAAATTGGAGCGTCGCGCCGTCGAGGAAGGAGCGGAATATGTCTTCATGGAGCGATGCGGCTCTTCTCCTCGCATCTCTCTCGGACGAGGGGAGGGATGCGTTCTCCCGCCATTCGGGGATCGCTTTGCCGGACGACCCCGAAGACCCCGAAGGCATCGAGGCGGCGCTCGCGTCCCACGCCTCGGAGAATGGCGGAACCCCCGCCGAGCTTTTCGCTTCGACGGGCGCGATGGCCGGGGCGACCCGCGACACGGAGTTCGCCGTGTCCATCGGGGAGGCCGCGCTGGAAATGTCGGAGACTCCGGACGAGCGGCAACTCGCGCACGTGTGCCTCGCTCAGACCCATTTCCGAAATCGGAAAGAGGAGAAGCATCTCGCCTCTTTCGAGGCGCATTGCTCCGAGGCCATCGAACTCGGGGCCGCCGGGACGTTTTGCTACGAACGCCTCGCCACGCTTTATGAATACCGGAAGGAATACGGGCGGGCCGCCGAGGTCAGCCGGAGGGCGGTGGACGCTTTGGCGGACGGGCGCTCGGTCGAGCGGTTTCGAGGGAGGCTCGCCCGGCTCGGGGAGAAGTTGGATTGACTCGGGGCCGGTCGAGGAATCTTGCGTTCGGGCGCATCCATAGTTTGTGGGGGAGTGCGTATCTCCGAGTTGAGTTCGGAAGAAGATGACTTTTCTTCGGGTGGCGCGAGCATCCAGCCCGTATGAGGCCGAGGTTTTCGCAGGCGGGATGCCCGCGCCCTCGGATTCTTGGCTGCGTTTCCCATTCCTCGGAGGGGGTGTCCGGCGACCAAGCGCCTACTCGGATTAAGACGCGAAAAGAGTGGGGAATATGATCTAGAATGGCTTATGTCGGCGCAGAAGGGAAATGCGCCGAAATTCACACATGCATCGGCAGCGCGAGAAGGAGGAGTACATGACCGACGAGCAAACGACGCCACGCACTTATGATCCCCCGGAGAAGTTCGCCAGCCAAGCGAACGTGGGCGACGCCTCCATATACGAGGAGGCCGAAAAGGACTACGAAGGTTTCTGGGCCGACCGGGCGAGGGAACTCCACTGGTTCAAGGAGTGGGACAAGGTTCTCGAGTGGAACCCGCCCGAGGCCGAGTGGTTCGTCGGAGGGAAGACGAACGTTTCGTACAACTGCCTCGACTATCAGGTCGAGCAGGGTCGCGGGGACAAAACCGCCATCCTCTGGGAGAGCGACGAGCCGGGGGAGGGGCGCACCCTCACCTATTCCGAGCTTCTCGCGGAGGTCGAGAAGTTCGCCAACGTCCTCAAGGGACTCGGTGTGGAGAAGGGCGACGCGGTCGCGATTTACATGCCCATGATCCCCGAGCTTCCCGTCGCGATGCTCGCCTGCGCCCGCATCGGCGCTCCGCACTCCATCGTCTTCGGGGCGTTCTCCGCCGACTCCCTGCGAGACCGCATCAACGACTGCGAGGCGAAGGTTCTCGTGACCGCCGACTTCGGCCCCCGCGGCGGCAAGAACACTCCTCTCAAAGGCAACGCCGACGAGGCGCTCGCCGACACGCCCTCCATCGAGAGCGTGGCCGTGGTCAGGCGCACCGGCGACGACGTGGAGATGACCGAGGGCCGCGACCTCTTCTTCGACGAACTCATGTCCGACGCCGACCCCGAATGCCCCGCCGAGGAGATGGACTCCGAGGATCTCCTCTACATCCTCTATTCCTCCGGCTCGACGGGCAAGCCGAAGGGCATCGTCCACACTACCGGCGGATACCTCACGCAGGTCAAGGCCACGACGAAGTGGGTCTTCGATCTCAAGGAGGACGACATTTTCTGGTGCCAGGCCGACATCGGCTGGGTTACAGGCCATTCGTACCTCGTATACGGGCCGCTCTCGAACGGGGCGACGACCGTCCAGTTCGAGGGGACGCCGAGCTATCCGGGGATTGACCGCCACTGGGATCTCATCGAGCGCCACGGTGTCACGATTTACTATTCCGCGCCGACCGTCATCCGGGCGTTCATGAAGCAAGGCACCGAGCCGGTCGAGAAGCACGACCTCTCCAGTTTGCGCCTGCTCGGGACGGTCGGGGAGCCGATCAACCCGAGGGCGTGGGAGTGGTACCACGACAACGTCGGCAAGGGGAACTGCCCCATCGTGGACACGTGGTGGCAGACGGAGACGGGCGGCATCATGATCACACCCCTCCCCGGACTCACCGCGACGAAGCCGGGCAGCGCGACCCGCCCGTTCCCCGGAATCTTCGTGGACATCTACGACGACGAGGACAACCCCATCGAGGGCGCGGGCAAAGGGAACCTCGTCATCACGAAACCCTGGCCGGGGATGCTCCGCACCATTTACAAAGACCCCCAGCGTTTCCGCGAGACGTACTGGGATAGGCTCGGGGACAAGTACTTTGTCGAGGACGGCGCCGAGCGCGACGAGGACGGCTACTATACGATCACCGGCCGCATAGACGACGTAATGAACGTCAGCGGCCACCGCATCGGCACGATGGAGGTCGAGAGCGCGCTCGTCCGCCACACGTCCGTCGCCGAGGCCGCCGTCGTCGGCCGCCACGACGAGGACAAGGGACAGGCCATCGTCGCCTACGTCATCCTCGAAGGCGACAAGGAAGGCTCCGACGACCTCATCCAGGAACTCGATCAGCAAGTCAGGAAAGGCATCGGGCCTCACGCGAGGCCGGAGGAGATAATCTTCACCCCCGATTTGCCGAAGACGCGGAGCGGTAAGATAATGCGCCGCATCCTCCGCGGAGTCGCGGAGGGCGAGAGCGACCTCGGGGACACCTCGACCCTCGCCGACCCGTCGGTGGTGGACGACCTCCAGGCGGCCCGCGGAAAGTAGCCAGCCGCGAAAAACGAACCACGAACCCGGCCGGGAGGCATCGCCCTCCCGGTTTTTGATGGGAGACGAATCTTTGAGCGAAGAGCGGAACTGGAAGACGATCGACTGGAGCGAACTCGACTTCCTGAAGTGGCCGGGACTCGCGCTCGTCGAGGCGAGGGACGGGCATTCGGTGATGGAGCTTTCCGTCGAGGATCACCATCGGGGCGGGGGCGGCTCCCCGGAGACGGTGAACGGCGGGATTATCAGCTATATGTTCGACGCGACGTGCGGCGCGGCGGTCTCCTCGACGTGGGACGAGACGATCATCGGCCAGGCGACGATGACGCTCAACGTCCAATTCCTCTCCGCGCTGAACGCGAGGGAGAAAGTCCGCTGCGAAGCGCGGATAACCCGGCGCGGCGGGACGGTCGCATACGTCGAAGGAAAAGTCTTCGACGACGACGGCGAGGTCGGGGCCTCGTGCGTCGGCATCTTCAAATTATTCAAGCGGCGGTGATGCTCGCCTTTCAACTTCGCGCTTGTCGGTGTCCGCTTCGCTCGCCGCTTGCCAGTCGGGGAGTTCGAGAACCTCGCCGGGACGAATGGTGTACCCGTCGAGGCCGTTCTCGGCTCGTATTTCCTCAACCGTCACCCTCGGATCGTCTGTGGACGGATAGTTCTCCGTGGCTATCTCCCACAAAGTGTCGCCGGGACGGACGGAATGAAGCTCGCTCTCGGACTCCGCGTCGGCTCCGGCGGCGGCGTGGAGAAAGAAGGCGACCGCTGCGATGACGACGACCGCCCCGGCTCTCCTCCTTCGGTATTTCTCGGAATTTTCCACCCCGGAAAGATACCGGGGAATGCGCGGTTTCCAACGGGGAGTTTGACCAAAACCGGAAACTTTCGAGTCGGCTAAAACGTATGGTTATGTAGTAAAATACATCTCTAACCACGATTTCAAATCAGGAGGTACACGTGGGATTTGGCGGATACATTTTAGTGATGATTGTGGGTATGGTGATCTCCGGCGTCGCCGCGCTGTGGGTGAGGAAATCGTACTCGAAATACTCGAAGCAAATGAGCAACTCCGGGATGACCGGGGCGCAGACCGCGCGCATGATCCTCGACCGGAACGGCCTCACGAACGTCCGCGTCGAACCCGTCGCCGGAACTTTGACCGACCACTACGACCCCGGCGCGAAGGTCGTGCGGCTCTCGGAGGACAACTTCTCGAAGAACTCGGTGGCGGGCGTGAGCGTCGCGGCGCACGAGGTCGGACACGCGATTCAAGACGCTTCGGGCTATGTGCCGATGAAGCTCCGGTCGGGACTCGTGCCGATCGCGAACATCGGGGCGCAGCTTTGGATGCCCCTCTTCATCGGCGCGCTCCTCGTCGGTTTCGGGACGGGACTCGGGCAGCTTTTCGTGCAAATTGCGGTCGTCCTTTTCCTCGGGGTTCTCGCGTTCCACGTCGTGACCCTCCCGGTCGAGATCAACGCCTCGACGCGGGCGTACGGGCTTCTCACGAACTACGGCGTCCTTTCGCACAGCGAGGCGGGCGGCACGAAGCGGGTTCTTTCGGCGGCGGCGTTCACGTACATCGCGGCGGCCCTCACTTCGCTCCTCACGCTGCTTTACCTTTTGCTTCTCAGCGGCTCGGAGTAACGGCGAGAAAACGGGTTTCCGACAGAGTTTCTTTTCGGGCGGGGTCTTCGGGCCCCGCCTCTTTTTTATGCCGCGACTCCGCTCCTTTCCCCCGGCGGGGGGCAAGCACAGGCTGTAGAATATCCGCTATGGAAGATGTGCCTCGCATAAGCCGCCGGAAGAGGCGGCTCCGCTCGACCGACGAGCCGCAACCCTGGGAGCCGCGCCACATGAAGCTCTCCGGCGTCCGCCTCGCCGAGTCAGTCGGCGGCAAGCCCGACGAAAGGCGGAACACCACCCTCGGAGTCATAAACCATCTCTGGCGATCCCCCGTCCCTTTCCTCGCTTTCTACCCACCCGAAGGAGTGAAAGTCACGGAGAGCCGGACGTATTCCCCCGCCCCGCCGAGGCTCGTTGACGACGCTGAATACCTCGTCGGGGTCGAGGCGCACAAAGAGAGGTTTGCGAAAGACCTTCTCGACGCCATGATCCCCTCCGGTAGTCTCAAAGGGTATTTCGAGGTTCCGACGGACGAGGGATGGAAATTCTCACTCGACCTCGTCGAGAGTCGGCTCGAGCTCTCCGACCCGTGGGGGATGGCGACGGAGACGGATGTGGCGGGCGACATCGCGCCTTTCGTGTGGGCGTATCGGCACACCGGATTTTGCATCGTGACTTTGTACGACAAGGACATAGACGCGCTCCGCGACGACCTTCTCTTCGTCGCCAAGCGCGAGGGGGTCTCGCTCAAATGGCGCGAGAAGGCAGCGTAAAGAGGCCATTCTCCGGGTAAGTATCTTCGATGTAAAATAGGTTGCGCCAGCGGGAGCGGAGTCCCGCGAAAATAGGGGCGAGAATTCAGGACGAGAGGCGGATGGTGATGCTCAAGCACGACACTGGAGGTTTCGCGGCGACCGGGCCGCCCATAGGCTTCGACATCGAGGACTTCGAGCGGGCCGGGCTTCGGACGGTCGAGCGCAAATTCAAGCCGAAGGACACGATCTTCACCCCCGGCGACCCCGACGACCAGCTTTATTTCGTGTCGTCCGGCGTCATCCGGCTATACAAAATCTACGGCGACTATAAAGAAGCGACGATCGCCCTTCTCAAAGACGGTGGCATGTTCGGCAAAATAAGCCTCGTCGAAGGCCGCTGGCAAGACGTGTTCGCCGAAGCCGTCACCGAAGCGAAGGTCGCGAGCGTCCAGAAAGCCTCCATCGAGCAAGTCATAAAGAGCCGCCCGGAGTTCGCGCTCAAACTCTTCTCGTCGCTCTCCGAGCGCCTCCGCCAGTCCGACGAGGTCATCGAAAGCCTCCTCCACCGCGAAGTCTCGACGAGGCTCGCGACATTGCTTTTGAATCTCGGCGACCGCTTCGGGGAGAAGAACGGCGGCGACGGGGTCGAACTCGACGTGAAGCTCACGCATCAGGATCTCGCAAACATGATCGCCTCGACCCGGGAGGCCGTCTCGAAGGTGATGAGCGAGTTCCAGCGCGAAGGCCACATCGAGGCGAAGAGCCGGAGGATCTCGATTCTCGACAGAGAAGCCCTCTCGGAGCATGCCTCCGGCCCCTCCGGCCTGTCTGTCGACGGTCAAATCTCGATCTGAAACGCCTCGCCCCTCGGAACGGCGCGCCGGGGCGGACACTATATTCTCAGCCCGCCCCTCTTCGCGAACGCCCACACCGCTCCCGCCGCCGCGATCTCCGCCAATGTTTGCCACAGCCGCGAAAGCACGGTGAGGAGCGCGGCGACCGGAGCCGGGAAGACGAGCGCGAGGATGACGAAGAGAATGCCTTCCTTCACCCCCAGCCCGCTCGGCGTTATGAACGAGAGGAACCCGACCTCCCACGCGAAGGCGTATCCCCCGACGAGGAGCGCGACCTCCGCGAACTCCACCGGGGCGACCGACGCGGCGAGCGCGGCGAACGCAAGCCCGAGGAGCGCCCACCCCCCGACGTAATAAACAAGGAGAGCCATCACCCGCCCGAACGGGAGCGTCGCCGAGAGTGGCTCGCGTCCCGTGCGGCGGAGGATGGCGTCGGACGCTTTTCGGAAAACGGCGGGATGGAGGAGGGCGAGTCCGGCGGGGGCGAGGGCGACGAGGATGAGCGCGTAGTTTTTGTACTCGAACGGTGGCCATAACGGAACCGTCGCCGCCGTTATGAGAAGCGCGCTTATTAAAATGAGCGCGTTCTCATAGACCATGCTCGCGAGCGTCGTCCGGGCGGGGATGCCGCGCCTTTGGCAAAGCCCGACACGCCCGGCGACCATCGCGACGTTTCCAGGGACGTACCGGCCGAGGATGGATGCGAACCATATCGCCGCCGAATCCGAGCGTCCGAGCGGGTCGCCGAAGCTGTGCATCACGAGCCGCCATCCGCCCCATTGCTGCGCGTAATAAAGGAAGATGAGGACGACCGAGAGCGCGAGGTACGAGAAATCGAAGCTCCACTCATACTCGCGAACTTCGCTCCATCCCCCGAAAACCGCCCTCCCGAGGAAAGTCGCCGCGACGAGAATGAGAGCCGGAGCGAGAACCTTCTTCGCGATCCCCATCGCCCGGCCACTCACGCCGGACACATCCACTCGCCGCCCCATATCCTCCGGTGGACATGCCCGAAGGCGACGCGGAGGCTTTTTTTCACCGCGAGCCGAAGCGATGCCGAACCCGGGTACTCGCCTCCTCCGCCGCGAAGGCGGCCATGCTTTCCCATGGAGACGCGGCGCGCGACGTCTCCGCAATGCGCGACGAAGGGACGCGCCGACCGCTCGGTGTCCTCCATCCGGATCCCGTACAAAGCATTCTTCCGAGAGACGTTCATGCGGAAAGACTCCGACGAGCCATGATCCGATGGGTATGGTGCCGGACGGATGTGGTCTTTTTCGACGAACCCCGGCGACCATTCGCCGCGTCCTCCCCGATGAATACGCTTCGCCTGCGCCGCGAGCCAAAGTGGAGTGTTTTGCCGCGAGGCGTTCACGCGGAACGCTTCCCGGCCATGGGGAGTCGGACGGAGGCGGTCGTCTCCGGGCGGACTCGACGGCCATTCGCCGCGAGTCGAAGCGATGCGTTTCGTCCGGAGACATTCGTATGGAATGACCCCGAGATGCGGGGTGCCGGAAGGATGGGATCTTTTTCGGCTGGCTCCGGAGGAGGTGTGAGTCGTCCGACGGACACGACGTTTCCCGACCGGACTCGGACGACTCGTGTTCCTCGCTCTCATAGGCGGCCATTCTCGTATATTTCGAGGTGCTTCTCCGCGATGGAGTCCCACGAAAAGAGCCGCTTCGCCCGCTCCCGACCCGCCTCCCCGAGCCGCTTCGCAAGTCCGCCGTCCGAGATGACGCGGAGGAGCGCGTCGGCGAGGATGTCCGGGTCGCCGTGGGGGACGAGAAGCCCGGTCTCGCCGTCCGCCACCGCGTCGGGGATGCCGCCGAGGCCGCTCGCGACGACGGGCTTCCCGTGGCTCATCGCCTCGATGAGAACCACCCCGAGACCTTCGGTTTCGCCGCGGGAATCCACGATGGCCGGGAGGCAGAAAACCGCGCACCTCGCGTAAAGAGCCGAGAGTTCGGCGTTCGAGAGCTTTCCGGCAAGCTCGACGACATCCCCGACTTTTCGTTTCTCGACCTCGCGGGCGAGGGATCTTTCGTCCTCGCCGCCGCCGACTATGACGACGCGGGCTTTGCCCCGGAGTCGTTCCGCCGCCCGGACGAGGACGGGGAAGCCCTTTCTTTCGATCACGCGCCCGACCGCGAGGATGATGGGGAGTTCGTCGGACGAGGCGGCTTTCGTATCCGGCTTCCGGGAGGGATCCACGGCTCCCCGAGGCGGCCCCCACGGGATGACATATGGCTCGACTCCGGTGAGTTCGCGCACGGTGTCGGCGGTGCTTCGGGAGTTCGATATAGCCGCGTCGAGGTTCTTCGCGATCCACGAAAGCACCGGACGATAATGTCCTTTCCGCTTCGCGAGCGCGACCTCCGCCCCGTGGAATGAGGCGACGAGCCGAGAATTCCCTTTCGAGGCCCATGCCCCGGCTTGCGCGGGGAGGCCCATAGGGAGCGGCCAATGCGAGTGGATGGCGTCGTATCGGCTTTTCCGGGCGAGCTTCGCGGCGGCCGCCATGCCCGCGCCGACGAGGGCGAAGGCGGGGATGGCGAGGTCGCTTCGGGCGGCCATTTTGTTCATCGCCCCGGCCTCGTGGGTGACGACCTCGCGCTCCTTCGTGAAGTATCGGTACCGATGGACGGGGACGCCGTAAACCGTGTGGCTTTCGAGTCCGGCGTATGTGGGGGCGAGGACTTCGATGTCCACGTTCTTCTCGCGGAGGACCATCGAGAGTTCGAGGAGCCACGGAACTTGGTCGTCGCCCTCGAAGCGCGGGAAGGTGGAGGTCACGACGAGGACTCTCACCGGACTATGACTCGCTTTCGAGGATATGCTCGAGTTTCGGTGCGATGCGGGGGAAATCCTCGTGGATGGCGTTCCATATGATCCGGGGATTGACCCCGAAATATCGGTGGGCGACAACGTTCCGCATATTTGTGATCTCCCTCCACGGAACTTCGGTGTATTTCTCCCGCAAATCTTCGGGTATGTGGTTCGCCGCCTCGCCGATGGTTATGAAGTTGCGTTCGACGGCGCCGAGAGCCATTTCGCTCTTCCCGAAATCTTCCGGCGACATGCCCCGCGTATAGTTCGCGGCTCTCTCCATGCAGCCGAGGGTATCTTCGACGCGGAACTTCCAATCGGCTTCAGGCAATTGGTATCCGCTCTCCCATTATCCGTTCCTTGAGTTGGGGCTTTATGCCCTCCTCCGTGGTGAGATCCACTTTGATGTCCAGAGTGTCTTCGAGATAGTGCTTGACGCGAATCAAGTCGAAGAGACCGAACTTCCCGCGCGATTCACGGTCTATTCGGATTATGAGATCCACATCGCTCCCCGACCCAGCCTCATCCCGCGCCGTCGAGCCGAAGAGATAAAGCCGCTCCACCCCGCGCCTCTTCAGTTCCTCACGATGCTCGGAGAGCCTCCGTATCGCCTCGTCGCGTTTCATGGCTTTATTATGCTTTATTTCGAGGGGTGGCGGGTGGAGTTCGTGGAGTTCGCTTCGCTTCGCTCCTCGCCTCGATGTTCGCTGGCGATGCTGTATGGCGGGTCGGAGGCGGCGTAGCTCGTGCGGGCGATGAGCTCGGCGATGAGGCCGAACGAGACGCTTTGAACGCCGACGATGATGAGAAGCACCCCGAGGATGAGGAGCGGCCTCTCCCCGATCCCATCCCCCATGAACCATAATACGGAGAGATAAGCGCATATGACGAGGCCGATGGAGGCGAAGCCCATCCCGATCCCGCCAAAGAGATGCAATGGCCGCCTTTGGTAAATCCCGAGGAACACGATGCTCACGAGGTCGAACATCCCGCGCACGTACCGCTCGATGCCGAACTTCGAGCTTCCGCCGCCCCTTTCGCGGTGGTTCACTGTCTCCTCGCCGACCCGGAAGCCCCGATAGTGGGCGAGGACGGGGATGTACCGGTGGAGCTCGCCGTACAA